>Ga0247669_1000365_pt1 | contig 19266 bp, 19 predicted proteins | sample CNK10_metaG_FD_182734 | JGI IMG/M metagenome (GOLD analysis project Ga0247669, IMG submission 182734) | Soil microbial communities from Purdue University Martell Research Forest, Indiana, United States - CNK10 | ecosystem: Environmental > Terrestrial > Soil > Temperate forest > Bulk soil...
GACGACGCGGGCTCCTCAACCGGCGTTATGCTCGAGTTGGCGCGGCTTCTTTGCTCTCAACCCGGCCGCTACGCTGTCTGGATTGCATTCTTTGACGGTGAAGAAGCCGTGCGCAAAGAGTGGGCAGATCCCGACAATTGCTACGGCAGCCGCGAAATGGCCGCGCGCCTCGCCATTAGCGGCGACCTCCCAAAGGTAAGAGCATTTCTTCTGGCGGATATCGTCGGCACTCGCACGCCGCATTTCAAGCGCGAGGAAAACTCCACGCCCTGGCTCGTCGATCTCGTCTGGAATGTCGCCAAGAAACTCGGCTACGGAAGCGTCTTTGTCGATCAAACCTCCGTCATGGAAGATGACCATCAGTCTTTCTTGAAGCGCAAGGTTCCTTCCGTGGACGTCATCGACCCGGAATTTGGGCCGGGCGGCGACATTTTCTACTGGCACACTTCCGAGGATACTCTGGACAAAATCAGCCCCAAGACTTTGGCCATTGTCGGGCACGTATTTTTGGAAAGCGTTAAACAACTACAGGCAAAGTGAATCAGTGAACTGCCGCTCGGCGCCACTGGCCGGTGGCAAACTGTGTGCTACATTCAATTTGTTCCAGAGAAAAGTCTTCGAATGAAAAAAAGGCGCATTCTCGTGAAGTCTTCGGCGGGCCGATACGCGGTGCTCTGTGGACCCGGCGTACTTCGCGATGTCGCGGAGGAGATTCGCCGCCTGGGAAAATTCTCCCGAATGCATCTCGTATCCTCGCCGAAAGTCTGGCGCGCGGTCGGGAAGAGCGTTCTCGGCGGCCTTCAATCGAAAGCCGTACTGACGAAGCATCTGATGAATGATGCAGAGTCTGCAAAAAATCTAAGAACAGTCGAAAAGCTTTCCCGATCGCTTGTGCGTGCCGGGATCGATCGCCGCTCATTGATTGTAGCCGTTGGCGGCGGCGTGGTCGGGGACGTAGCCGGTTTCGCTGCTTCGGCGTGTCTGCGGGGCGTCTCGTTGGTGCAAATTCCAACTACTCTGATTGCCCAAGTGGACAGCGCTGTTGGCGGGAAAACCGGTGTCAATCTTCCGGAAGGGAAGAACCTCGTAGGTGCTTTTTATCCCGCCCGCCTTGTCCTCGTGGATTCCGCCATGCTAAAGCCGCTGCCGGAGCGGCAATACCGCGGCGGGCTCGCTGAAGTAATCAAGTACGGAGTCATTGCAGACGCAAAACTGTTTTCTTTCCTCGAAAAAAACTTCGAAGCCGTTCTCCGCCGCGATCCGGCAGCGCTAGCCCACATCATCGCGCGCTGCCTCGAAATCAAAGCCCAAGTCGTCAGCCGCGACGAGCGCGAATCGGGCCTCCGCGAAATTCTGAATTTCGGCCACACCTTCGGGCACGCGCTCGAGACCGTCACCCACTATCGAACCTATCAGCATGGCGAAGCTGTAGCTTGGGGCATGATGGCCGCCGCGCTTCTCGGACACGAAATGGGCGTGACGCCGGCCGATGATGTCTCGCGCATTGTTTCTCTCGTGCGCCGTCTGGCCCCCATTCCACCGTGGCCGCGCGTTCCGCTGAAAACGCTGATAGCTGCGATGCATTCCGACAAAAAAGCGCGCGGTGGCAAACTTCGCTTTGTACTGGCGCCGTGTATCGGCAAGGCCCAGTCGCGGGACGACGTGCCCCTCGATACTCTCGAGTGCGTTCTACATTTCGCCCCTCACTTCATCGGCGATCGAGGAAAACGCCGTGGCTAACCTCACGGTGGCACAGGCTTCAGCCTGTGCGGTTTTCAGTTGTTCTAGCGTCGCAAGAGCACAGACTCAAGTCTGTGCCTCTCAAACACGCGCCCTGGTGGAAAATGCGCGGTGATACCGGAGTCCCGGTTAAGGGCACTCAGCCTGAAGATGCCGCAAACGAAGCCGACGCTTCCCGCAAAGTCCGCGAAATGTTCGCGAAAATCGCGCCGCGCTATGATCTGCTGAATCATCTCCTCTCGCTTCAACTCGATCGCTTGTGGCGCAAACGCACGTCCCGCCTCCTTCGCCCTATTCTTCAGCGGCCCGGCGCCGATGTGCTCGATCTGTGCTGCGGCACTGGTGACCTGTCCTTTTCCCTCGCTCGGGAAGGGAAGGCCCGCATCTTCGGCGCGGATTTTGCGCATCCCATGCTCGTTCGCGCTAAGGAAAAAAGTGCATCGCAGTCTGGCCGCTCCTCGAATGGAACGCCACGCATCCTTCCGTTTCTCGAAGCCGACGCTCTCCGCCTCCCCTTCGGCGATAACGGCTTCGATCTCGTCACCGCCGCTTTCGGCTTCCGCAATCTCGCCAACTACGAAGCCGGCCTCCGCGAAATCCATCGCGTCCTCAAGCCCGGCGGCACCATCGCCATACTCGAGTTCACGGAGCCGCCTGACGGCCTTCGTGGCGATGCTTATCGCTGGTATTTCCGAAGCGTCTTGCCGCGCATCGGCGCCGCCATTTCAGGCGATTCCGCCGCGTATACCTATCTGCCCAAATCCGTCTCCCGCTTCTTCCGCCCACCCGAACTCGCCTCCCTCATGCAACAACTCGGCTACGTCTCGGCAAATTTCCGCCTATGGACTTTCGCCACAGTCGCCCTCCACACCGCCCAACGCCCGCTCTAATTTTTTCTTCTCTGTGCCTTCTGCGAACTCTGCGTTAAGAAAACACCCGCCCCCTGAAAACCGCAGGGATGCCGCACCCCATCAAACGCCCGCGGCACCCGCCAGTAGGGGTCGTATACTGGAACGCCTTTACATCGATAACTGCTTGCCTTTCACAGTGGAATTATTTCGTCAGCTTGCCTTTTTCATTCTGAGCTGCAAGCCCATCTCGTATTGCCGCTTCAAGCGTATCGATGTTTATATCCTTTAGAGCCTTAAACCGGATGCAATATCCCGTCACGCTCGCCTTGCCCAGTTTTTTTCCATACGTTTTGGCTAAGTACTTCTTATCTTTGAGACCAAGAATATAGACGGAGATTCCGGTTTTGTTTCCGCTCACGCCAATTTTAAAAAACTCCCTGCTTTTTCCGTTGGCATATTTTATGGTGTGAAATCCATATCCAATCGTAGGGTTGGAAACAGTATGATTCTTGCTGTCTTTACCATCGAAGAACCATAATTTGCATTCTGGTGACACTTGAAGGGTGAGCCGGTGCAACTCTCGCAGGTCACTGCGTTTCGGCTCTGGTTGGCTGGTAATATACTTCTTGATTTGTTCTTGTACGTTCATACGTTCTGCTCCCCCGTTGCGCGCACGAGATTATACGAGGTTTAATCCTTTTGAACCGCTCCCATTCTCTGTCACACCGGATATTAGATGTTTTGGGGCACTCGACTGCGAGGGTGCCCCGCAAGCCGCTGTTGCGCGGGGTCTTTTCGGGTGAACCTGGGGAGGTTTCCCTTGTTCCTAAAGGCGCGTCCCGGATTCTCAGAGCACGCGCCCATTACTACTACGACAGCACCGCTATTCCCTCTGCCTTTGCAGTTTTCCTGAGATCATCGTCCGCCGTCGCGAGCGGGATTTGTTTTCGTAAAGCCAAATCAAGATAGGCCGCGTCATAAGCCGGCATATTCCATTTTCGCGCTTGTGATTCCAATGCAATATTCGCCCAAACATCATTGAATTCTATGCGGATGGGCAAAGCCTTCAAACGCATCAGATACTCATCAATCTGTTTCTGGTTGATCCGCTTGCGCTTGCTGAATGCCACGAAAATAATGTTGGCAATCTCGAAGGCCCAAATCTCGGGCACGATGGCATCATCCGTTGCGAGCTTCGACAAGATGCGGCGGCTGTAGGGCGTATCTTCCGTGGGATCGCCCGGAAAGCACCAGGAAAATGCAACGGATGCGTCGAGGACAAACTCTGCCATCAGTAGCGGTGGCCTTCATGCAACAGCTTGCGGGTAATGGGTTCTCCCAGGCTGAGGTGATATTTTTCCCCGAACTCTTCCATGCTGCGCACAGCCGCCTGCCGAGAACTTTCGGTCTGACCCTTTACTTGGGGAAGCAACGCAATAGCCGTGTCTATGAACTCGTCCACCGACCGCACAACTCCGCTCCTAATGGCATTCTGAATCGCCTGTTCCTGTTCGCGCGTGAGCTTGATGGTCATGTACTGGACTCCAACAAACGCAGTCTAAAGCCCCTGTTTGTCGCTGTCAAACCGCTTTTTTCAAGACGGCCAACACGCATGGAACACGGCGCGCTCTCGGTTATCTCTGCCTGAATCATTCTCTTGGGGGCAAACCGGGGACGGGAAACGGGGGACAGGCAGAACGTTCTCCCAATGTCGGAGGACCCGTGCTCGAACTCAGCCCCAGTTTCAGGCAAAATGATTCCGACACGCCCCGTCCGTCCCCGTGTTTCCGGGACGGTTAGCAGCAGCGGAAGCTCGGGTTGTGCAAGTTTATTTGCCGGAACCGTTCTAAGGCCAGGAGCAAAAGTTTATGAAGAGATTTCGCTTTTTGACACTGCTCGTCGGCCTGCATCTGTCACTACTTTCTTCCGTTGCCCAACAACCATCACAAACAGCTCCCTCACCTTCGTCTCAGGAGCACCCGGCGGCGAGCGCCGCAGCACAGTCACCCCCGATCAGAGAACAAATCCGAAGCACGGTCGCTTTCTTGGGGGTGGACTACCTAAACGGCGCTGCGCACGAGGGGGTCATCGGTACATGCTTCTTCGTGATGGTTCCAGATAGCCGGCTCGGAGCCAATGAAGGGTTCGTCTATCTTGTTACAAATCGCCATGTTGCACAGCCGGGAATCGATCTCGGCTCTCCCTATCAGGTCCAACATTTATTCTTGCGAATGAACCTCGCCGCGTCAGAAAATGGACTCCAGTCCGTCGCACAACAAATCCCTCTGAGTGAGCAGCGCCATTGGTTCTTCCCTCCTGATGCTGCGGTGGACCTGGCCATTCTCAACATCGCACCAGATCAAAAGAAATATGCGTACCGAACTATCCCACTGAGCATGATTGCCAGCTCGGACGTTCTTCATGCAGACAGCGTTGACGTGGGTGATTCCGTCATCTTTGCCGGATTCTTTAGCAGTTTTTCGGGAGAGACCCGCATGGAACCGATTGTCCGAGAGGGCGTCATCGCAATGATGCCAGAAGAGAAGTTAGATACGACACTGCATAAGAAAGGCAGCCTTTTCCTAGCGGACCTCCACGCATTTCACGGAAATAGCGGCTCCCCGGTTTTTGCCTACCTAGGTGGGCTCCGGAATGGAATTCTAACTGCCAATGACAGGTACATCCTTTTGGGGGTGATCAGTGGATATTATCCTGAGTCGGCGGGTTTTAGTGTCCCTGCAGCTACAGTTCTTACCGGCGATGTGCGTGATAACAGCGGGATCGCCGCGGTTGTCCCCGGAGAAGAATTGGTCAAACTCCTCAACTCACCCGAGGTGCAAGCGGATCGAGACAAAGTAGTGGCAAGCCTAACGAAAAAGCCGTAACGCGTGCGCAGGCGACACAGGGAAACCTGGGGAAACCTGGGGAAACCTGGGAAACCTGGGGACAGACGGGACGTTCCCCGCTTCTCGCGCCACTTGATCTCTAATCTCTTCTCCCGCAACGACTTATAATCTTCTTGACAACATTACCAACTCGTGCTATCATGATTCGTGAATTTCAGTTGCCATCCCGTTCTTCTTTCCCATTTTGGAACTCGAAGGCCCTTCAACCCCCGCCTCCGCACATTGCCCCGGCCCCATCGCCGCGCAACCGTCTCAATTCCTCCAAAATCTTCCGGGTCTACCCAGTTACTATTATGCAAAAATGGCCCAATTCTAACTCATTCAGAATCAACACTTCCGCAAGTGTTGATTCTGCTCGACTTCATCTCCTTTAGGCGCAACACTTACAAAAAAACCGGGGGAGGGTACCCCTCTTCCAGCCCCAAAGTTTCGCAACTCGTCACTACGCGCACGCACACCAACTCGACACGCAGGAACACCCGCATCTCCAATCCCATCATGCGATTGCGCACACTTTCCGTCACACATGGGGGTGGGGGTGCGTGCCTGCCTCAACCCTCAAGTTCCACTTTCAATTCGTGCGTCCGCGCCAGTTTCGCGTTTCGAGTTTCGTATTTCGCGCCCTTCTCGCCACTCGTCACTCGTCACTCGCCACTACTCTTCCAGCCCCGCGCTTCGCAGCTTCGCCAGCAAAGTCTTCGGCGAGACTCCCAGCTTTTCCGATGCTCGCGTCTTGTTCCACTTGCACTCGCGCAAAGTGCTCTCGAGCAAGACGCGCTCAATGTGGCCGACGGCTCGCCCCGTCACTTCCTCCAAGCTTCCTTCCCAGCTGAATTGCTCCGGCAACATTCCTTCCGGCAATTGGTCCGCATCCGGCTTCGTGGCGGGAAGTTGCAGGCCGTCAGCGGTAATGCTGAGCCCATCCGTAAGGATCACCGCTCGTTCCATGGTGTTTTGCAATTCGCGCACATTTCCCGGCCAGCGATAGTGCAGCAATCGTTCCCGAGCCTCCTGCGACAATTCCAGACCGGGCTTCTTGAACTCCCGGCTGAACTTCTCCAAAAAATATTCCGCCAACAAGAGCACATCGTTGCCGCGTTCGCGCAACGGAGGGATTGTCATGGGCACGGCGGAAATCCGGAAGTAGAGATCCTCGCGAAAGAGCTTCTCCTCCGCAAGTTTTTTCAAATTTCGATTTGTAGCTACGACAATGCGCACATCCACTTCCACGGTTTGCGTGCCTCCGACGCGGTCGAATTTCCGTTCTTCCAGCACACGAAGGAGCTTGGCCTGAATGGCCAGCGGCAGCTCGCCAATTTCATCGAGGAACAGCGTTCCGCGATGCGCGAGGTCCAGCTTGCCTACTTTTTTTGCGCCTGCGCCCGTGAACGCGCCGCGTTCGTGACCAAAAAGCTCGTTCTCCACCAGCCCTTCCGGGATCGCCGCACAATTCAGCGCGACAAACGGCTGCTCGCGTCGCGGCGAAAGATGATGCAGGGCTCGCGCAAACAGCTCTTTTCCCGTTCCGCTTTCTCCCAGGAGCAAAACGGTGGAATCCGTCGCCGCCACTTTCTGGATTTGCTGGCTGATCTCCCGGATGGATGCGTGTTCACCCAGAATGCGCGGAAATCCATATCGCGCCGTGTACTCCTCGCGCAGCAGCAAGTTTTCCCGCTGCATCTCCTGCTGCCGCGTCGCGCGCTGAACGAGCAATTTCAGGTGGTCCAGGTCCACTGGCTTCTGCAGAAAGTCGAAGGCGCCGTCCTTCATTGCCGAGACTGCTTCTTCGACCGACCCGAACGCTGTGAGAAGAAGCACGGGAATTGTCGCATCCGCCTGCTTGGATTCCCGAAGCACGTCAAGCCCCGACGCTCCCGGCATCTTCAAATCGGTTATAACCATGAGGTAGCGCCGCGCACGGACTTTCTGGATCGCGGAGGTTCCATCAGGAGCTTCGTCCACGCTATAGCCTGCGCGCTCCAATGCCTTGCGCAGCATGGCGCGCAGCTCGTTTTTATCTTCCACAAGGAGAAGAGGTTCCATCTCTCTTGTTTCTACCACGAATCAGAGGATAGTTCGGCGGGAACGCGCAGCAGATGTGTAGTGAAGGGAAGTAACCAGCTGGGACGAGAGGTAAACAGCGAAACTCCAAGCACGAAATTCGAACTTCGCAATTCGAGTTTGCTGTATCGAATTTCGACGAAGCTATCTAGCCCAACCGGAATCGCCACCGGATTTGCGCAACTCGTCTTCCATATCGGCCAGTTGCTGTTTCAGGCTGGCGATCTCCTGCTTTTTCGCGTTGATCTTGGCGTCTTTCTCGTTAATGGTCTTGCGGGAGTTTTGTTCCATCAGCGCTTTTTGCGGGTCACTGTAATATTGCGTCTGTGACTTATCGGTTTCCCGCTGCAAAATCTCGAGTTCTTTTTCCGCCGTTGCGATTCTTTCGCGTTGCTCCGCAAATCTCTTCCGCCATTTAGTTTCCGCGCTCTCGCCGCTCCCCTTGGTCTTGTCTTCCCCGTCTCCCGCCGCGCCCTGTTTTTTTTCGGCGGCAGTCTGTGAACCATTTGTGGTAGCACCCGCCGTGGCCCCGCCGTTTGAAGAAGCGGCGGGCTTCACGTCATCATCCGTATAAACTCTTTTAGGCTTAGGCGCAGCCTTCTGCTGTTCGCGCGCTCTTCGCGCCGCTTCCGCCACCGGATCGGTCTCCTGCTGTTTCGGCGGATTACCCTGCTGCTGCCGCGCGAGCACGGGCAGAGTTGCCAGACAAAGTCCGGGCAATAATATCGAAGCCTTGAGCCAATTCTTGACGCCCATAAAATGCCGCCTCTCCCGGGGGTAGCTGGAATCCCCAGCCTCTACTTAGATGCTGTCCTTCTTCAATTCTACTGCTTCCGGGACGCTCCGGCACACGGGTAGCGTAACTATAAATGCGGCGCCGCCTTCGGGACGATTCCGTGCCACCACCTTGCCGCCGTGTTGCACGATGATTTTCTGCACCACCGCCAAGCCCAGCCCAGTGCCATTGGCTTTCGTGGTGAAAAACGGCCGGAAAAGCTTGGGCAGCGTCGCCGGAGAAATCCCCGGCCCATTATCGAAAACCGTGATGCGTTGGATCCCGCTCTCCGCGTTTCGTACGACTTCGCCGCGCAGAATTACGCGCCCGCCGTTGGCTGCTCCAACGCTTGCCTCCGCCGCATTCCTGGCCAGATTCAGCAGAGCTTGACGGAGCAGACCCTCGTCTCCCGCCACGCTACCCAAAGGCCCCTCGAAACGAATACGCACTTGCGGGTTGGCCTCGGCCACGTCAGAAACCACGCGCTCGACAACTCCCTCAAGCGCCACCGGTTCGCTGGAAATCTCCAACGGCCGAGCATATCGAAGGAATTCCGTCACTACGTGCGTAATGTTCCGAGTCTGCTCCAGAATTTTTTCCGCCGAATCCGCGACCTCCCCGGCGACCGCTTCCGCGCTAATCATTTGGGCGTACCCCGAAATGGTGGCCAACGCATTCTTGAATTCGTGCGCGATACCGGCGGACAGCTCCCCCACTGCCGCGAGGCTATCCTTCAATTGAATCTGTTGCTGCAAGGCGGCAAGTTCGGTCAGATCGGTAATAAGGCAGATCGCCCCCGTAATCTTTTCCGTCCCGCGCCGAATGGGCGAAATGGTTACGCCCAACTGTTTGGACTCGCCTCCTGGTGCCTCGTGCTCGACTTGTTCCCGGCGGAAAATGCTCCCGTTCGTCAGGCATTCCCCAATGTACCGAGTCAGCTCGGATTGTTCTCCCAAGACTTCGCTGTACCGCCGGAATCCCAGTCCTCGAATGCCCAGCACTTGCTCCGCCGCGGGATTGGCGCTCGAAATAATGCCAGTCGCGTTCACGACAACCAATCCTGCCGGCATGTTGCGAGTAACTTCTTCGCTCAGGCGTTCCGTCTGCTCCGCGCGCTCTCGTTCGATCTTGTGCAGCCGTTCCAGCTCTTTCTCTTGATCGCGGAGCTGGCGAATGACTCCTTCCATGGAGGCGGTCATAAACGCGGAAGGATTTTCTGATCTGGGCGCCGCGGCGGAAATTCCCTGACTGTGAGATTCTCGGGTGCTCTGCAAGAAACGACGAAGCAAGAAAAGGATGATGCCCAGGACAGCCAGGATTCCCACTGCCGCGCCAATGGCGATCTCCCAAACGCGCTGGGTACTCTCGGCTTGGACTGCTAGGAACATCATTGCCTCAACCTGCCTCGCCTCGGAAAGACTCTCAGCGCAACCCTTGGGCAAGATCAATCGCAAACGAAGAGAACGCAAAAACCACGATTAGCGCAGCAATTCCCAAGAAAGTCCCCAAAGGGAGATGGTATTTGCTGGCAATCTGCCAGCGGAGTTGGTTCACCGTGCCAAGCCCTCGCCGGCTGGCGCGTTCCGCGAGCCTCACCACCGCGGCGCTCGCACGCATAAAAGCTATGACCACGATTCCGACGACGCTACCGAGCAAGGTCCCCAGCAAAATCATCAAGAACGCATTTCTTACTCCCAGAAATGCTCCGGCCATGGCCATCATTTTCACGTCGCCCAGGCCCATACCCTCCCGGCCGCGAACCAGCTTGTACACCGCAGCCGCTCCCCAAAGCATGAAACTTCCAAACGCTGCACCAAGAAGGGCCTCGATCACCCCCAGGAATCGCTCGGGCGGGAGGCCATGGAAGAATCGCATGCTCAGCAGAAAGGCGGTGCCGTCGTTCGGCGGCACAAACGCAGAGAAAAGTACGCCCGCGGCAAACCCTGGCCAGGTGATTAAGTCGGGAAGCAGCCGCACGCGCAAATCGGTGATGGTCAAGACAATGATCAAACAAATGAAGAAGAGCCATTTCACAGTCGCCTGGCTAATCCCAAACTCCAGGTAGCAGGCCACGAACAAAAGCCCCGTAAGCAGCTCCACCAGCGGGTACATCGCCGAGATCGGCGCGCCACAGGCGCGGCACTTTCCCCTTAGCCATAGCCAAGCGAATACGGGCACGTTGTCATAGGCCTTGATGGGCGCGGAGCAGCGCGGGCACCGCGAACCGGGCGAAACGATAGACACTTCCTCCGGAATGCGCGTGATGCACACATTCAAGAAGCTCCCGATTACTATGCCAAACAGAAAAAAGAAGACGATGACCACAGTTTAGTCGGCCGCTTTGGGCCACACTTAGTACTCTCCCATACCTGCAGCACCCCCTCAATAAAGCAGGCCGCGCTCCGTGCCCCACTTCTAACGCTGTTTCTTGCTTCGAGCTTGCTGTTTTCTGGGCATTCCAGGTTCTCGGGAAAGTTTCGTTAAATTCCATTTCGGATTTTTTTCTTCGACCTTTCGACTGTAAACTACTAAGTGTCGACTTCTCGAATGCACTGGTTCGAACGCAAAATCCGCCGCTACGAGCACCGCCGCTGGACCACGGACGACAACCGCCGTGTCCAGCCATTCCACTGGGGACTCGAACACATCGGCGGTAACCCCACCGACTCCAATCCTGGCGAATTTGTTCGCAGGTACTCTAAGAATGTCATCGAGCAAAGCGCTGAGTGGTTTGCCACAACACCCGCCACCGACTATCACCTCGACAGCGAGAACGTGCTGACTTTCACCAGTTCGATCGAATCTCCCTGCCCTGAAAACAACACCGTGCAGGCGAGGCTGTGGCCTGCGCGACGAGACCGACGGCCTCCCTTCAAAGCCCCGATAGGCTGCGCAGTACTTGTCCTTCCCAACTGGAACGCCAAATGGCACGGGCAGGATGGCCTATGCGAATGGGTCGCACGCTTCGGCATAACCGCTCTCAAAATGAGCATGCCCTACCACAACCGCCGGATGGCCAAGGGGCACGAACGCGCCGACCAAATCTGCGGGCCGAATATCGGGCTGACTCTACAGGCTAACCGCCAGGCGGTTCAAGACGCCCGCCGCTGCCTTCGCTGGCTCGAACAGCAGGGATACACTCGGCTGGGCATCCTCGGCACTAGCCTGGGCTCTTCCGTCGGCTACATCACGCTGATGCACGATCCGGCTGTCAAGGCCGGCGGATTCTTACATTTTTCGACTTACTTCGCCGACGTCGTCAGCCAAGGGATGACTACCAACCACGTCTGGGAGGGCCTTCGGCACCACGTCACGGTAGAAGAACTCCGCGAGTATTGGGCACCCATCAGTCCCATGCCGTACGTTGAGAGGGGGATGGGGGCTGATCGGAAGTCGTTTCTTGTGTATGGAAAATACGACCCCACGATGCTTCCCGAGCTAAGCCGACAGATGCTGGACGCGCTGCGCCGCCACGGCGCCCACCCACGCTCTCTTCAGCTACACTGCGGGCATTACTCCCTGGAACTAGCCCCCTTCAGCTACATCGCGGGCTATCGCGTCCTCGCCTTTCTCCGATCCGCGTTGGCCTGATAGGGTCGTTACGCGCCCGGGACGCAAAACCTATTCTGAGTGCCCAAAGGGTTGGGAAAGATGGATTGCATTGGAAAATGAAGCGAGATAGACTAGAAAGGTAGAAGATATTCTTTATTGGTGGAATTATGAGCCTTAACATTAAAAATCCCGAAGCACACAAACTTGCGCTGCTTCTTGCTGAGGAAACAGGAGAAACCCTTACAGCAGCTGTCACCGAAGCTATCCGCGAGCGGCTTGAATCCGTCCGTCGGCGCAGTAAGCGCGACGCTCTTCTCGCCGCTTTAATTGCCCTTGGCAAGCGCGGCGCCCAGCTCGCCCCTGAACCCCACATGGACCATGCCGAACTCCTCTACGATGAGAGAGGTTTGCCCAAGTGATCATGGACAGTTCCGCGGTTATCGCAATTATTTTCGGGGAATCAGGATATGAGGATCTCTCGCGCGTCGTCGCCTCGGCGCTGGTATGCAGGCTTTCTGCTGCTTCGTTCTTAGAAGCGTCCATTGTTGCCGAATCTCTCGCGGGAGATCGAGGTATCCGCCTCTTTGATTCATTCCTTCGTCAGTCCTCCGTCGTCATCGAACCGGTCACTGAAGAGCATGCTCTGCTCGCTCGCCAGGGCTACTCCGATTACGGTAAAGGGCGTCACTCCGCAGGCCTTAATTTCGGTGACTGTTTCTCCTATGCCCTTGCCAAGGCCACCGGCGAACCGCTGTTATTCAAAGGGGACGACTTCCGCAAGACCGACGTAATTCCCGCACGGTCGTAAGAGTTCTCAACCTTCCAAAGAAACTATTCCGAAGAATTCATGCACTTTCATCGAGAGGCGCAGCTAGTATCATCAGCGCATGGAAACCCTGCTCGTCGAGGCCTTTGGCCCCCTCGCCGTCGCCCTGATCCTTTACGTTGCCATTTCCGGTGCTCGACGTTTCGTGCATCAAGTCCGCAACCGGCTATCTCCAGAACAAATCCAGGCCGCCCGTGATGCTTACCGCAACCGCCTCGTACATCCCCGCGCGGAGGAAGTCGAGCAGGGAATTGGGGCGCTACTCCCGCAACGCCTGCTCAACTTGTACGACGATCACCAGACCATCCTCACCGAGCAACTCGAAATCCGCCGGCTGGATATCGATCGAGCAGACATCGCCGCTCAGGAAAACGCGGCCGACCCAAAACACGCAGCGGAATGGATCGAAGCCTTCCTCCCGCTCGATCTAGAGAGCCAAAAGTACACAGTAGAGTTGGCGGTATTCGGATGTGGCAAAGGCTTCTGTTTCGCCACGGATGGCGCGGGTAATTTCTATTGGACCCCTCTGAGCGAGACCCGCCAGCACGACTCGCCAGTATTTTTCGCCTGCCACGATCCTCACGGCAACGAACAAGTCGCAGCTTCCCTCGATGAGTTTCTATCCTGGCCGCGCACGATGCATGCACCCGAGGGGGATGTAACCGCGTGAAGACCAGACTGTTCGAAGCTATCTGAACGGAGGTAGTTCGAGCTCAAAAATCTGAATTATTTCTTGAGGTTTACTTGGAAGATTTAGAAATTCCAGTCACTTGTTGATGGCGGGCTTCGTTTGCCCAAACTATTGAGCCTCGACAAAGATAGAGTCGTGCGGGTTGATGAGAAAAGCGGCAGCAGGGCTGCCGCACTCCAAATCTCTACATCGCAATCGTATGAGAGACTCGGTAGAGCTCCGCGTTCTAATGCAGCACTCGCGCTAGCGCGCCCTCAGCCAGGAGAGCCGAAACGGCTTCGATTTCTACATCTAGCGGACGGTCTTGCGACACCTTTGGTGACTTTGCCCGCACGACGGCGTAGGCGCTCGTCGCCAGCGTGCCCGTTTTCAATGGCGCAAGCAGGTCAATCCCTTGGCAGGCGCAAAGCAGTTCGATGGCGATCGTGTGCCGTAAATTCTCAAGCATTCGTCCAAGCCGTCGCGCGCCGCCCATTCCCATGGAGACGTAATCTTCCTGATTGCCCGAGGTGGAGATAGAATCGACGGAGTGTGGCGTGGCCAGCGCCTTGTTCTCGCTGGTAAGGGCCGCGGCCGTTACTTGCGCGATCATGAAGCCGGAATTCAGGCCTGGCTCCGGCGTGAGGAAGGCCGGCAACAAGCTAGTCAGGGGATTTGTCATTTGTTCGATGCGCCGCTCGGAAATGCCGCCAAGCGTCGCCAGCGCCACAGCCACTTGGTCCGCGGCCATGGCCAGAGGCTGCCCGTGAAAATTTCCGCCGCTGATAATGTCGCCGCCACCGTCTTCTTTCACAAAAACGAGCGGATTGTCGGTCGCGCTGTTTAGTTCCACGGCCGCTGTCTCGCGGGCTTGTGCCAGCGAATCGCGCACCGCTCCATGCACTTGCGGAGTGCAACGCACGCTATACGCGTCCTGCACGCGCGGATCTTTTTCCGGGGAGCGGTGCGACTCGCGGATTTGGCTGCCTTCGTTCAAGTGGGCGAGGTTTCGTGCGGTTGTCGCGGCGCCGGTATAGGCTCGCGCGTGCATGATGCGCGCGTCGAACGCTCCGGGGCTCCCGCGCAGAGCGTCGAGCGACAGGGCCGCCGCAACATCGGCGCTGTCGATGAGAATATCCGCTTCGCTCAGGGCAAGACTCAGTAGCGCGAGCATTCCTTGCGTACCGTTGAGCAGCGAGAGGCCTTCTTTTGCCTCCAGTGCGACGGGATGGATTGCTGCGCGGCGCATGGCTTCGCTACCCGGCAGTGTCTCGCCTTTGTATGAGGCGCGGCCTTCGCCAATGACTACCGCTGCAAGGTGCGCCAGCGGCGCCAGATCGCCCGAAGCTCCGACCGATCCTTGTGATGGAATCACGGGATGCACTCCGGCATTCAGCATCGCGCAGAGCGTCTCGACAATCACCGGACGCACGCCGCTCAATCCTTTAGCGAGTGCATTGGCGCGCAGCAGCGTCATTGCGCGCGTTTCTGCTTGGCCCAAAGGCGCGCCAACGCCGCAACAATGCGAACGCACGAGATTTACTTGCAGGTTTCTCACTTGCTCCGTCGAGATGCGCACCGAAGCGAGCTTCCCAAAACCCGTGTTGATCCCATACGCCACAGTTCCCGAAGCGACGACCTGGTCGACCACGGCGCGGGAAGCTTTCATCTTTTCTGCCGCAGAGGGAGCAAGACCAACCGTGGCGCCCTCGAAAGCCACGCGATGCAGCTGCTCGAACGTGAGATCATTGCCAGTCAATGCAACGCTGGGAGCCACGCTCATGCTTTTCTCCGATCGGGTTGCGGCGCAACGACGGCCTTAAAGACGATGTGGTATTTTGCGGGGAGCAATTTTGGGCGGCCGTTGCTTCCGCAAATGATGTGCGTCGTCTCATCAGTCGCAAGCAACTTCCTGTCGGAGTCGCGAATCACTTCGTAGGAAAACTTTATGATGCGGTTGCGCGACTCCGCAATGCGTGTGCGGATTCGAAGCACCTCATCATATTTGGCGGATTGGAGATAACGGCAGTGCGCGTCCGCTACCATGATGTGGCAATCGTCCTCTTTTTCCATGCGCTTGTACTCGATGCCCAGCGCGCGGATGAGTTCGACGCGTCCCACCTCGAACCACACCAGGTAATTCGCATGGTAGACCACGCCCATCTGATCGGTTTCGGCGTAGCGCACCCGTACTGTCGCATCGTGGTATTCGATCATTCTCATGTCCTGTGAATCGAGACGCTCGCCGGCGCGGATTAATCCACGTCGGTGCTCCAAACGGGTTTGCGTTTTTCCAGAAAGGAAGCGAGCCCCTCTTTGAAATCGGCCGTGCATCGGATGCGGGCGTTCTCCAGAATCGCGCGCTCCAGGTCCGCATCCACGCTAGCGGCAGCCGCCGAAGTCAGGAGGCGCTTCGCGCGCGTCAGGCTGACCGGGCTCGCGGCAATCAGCACGTCTGCCAGTTCCCGCGCGCGTTCCATCAAGCGTTCGTGCGGCACGATTTCCGTGATCAGCCCCAGGGCCTTTGCTTCGGCGGCGTCCACCAGGCGGCCGGTGAGGAGCAAGTCGCGGGCGTGCTTGTCGCCGATTTGCCTGGTAAGGAAAACGGAAACAATGGCGGGCAGAAATCCAATCCTGACTTCCGTGTATCCGAATTTCGCCTCGGGGACGGCAATGGTGAAGTCGCACAGGGTGGCAATGCCGCAGCCGCCGGCCAGCGCGGCGCCGTTCACCGCGGCGATTAGAGGTTTCGAGAAGCTCCAGATGCGACGAAACATTTTGGCCATGCGCCGGGAGTTTTCCATGTTTTCGGCGGAGGACTGTTCGGCGATGATAGCCAGAGTTTCGAGGTCCATCCCGGCGCAGAAGGATTTGCCCGCGCCTGTAATGATGGCCACACGCGCGTGACTGGATTCCACCTCATCCAGAGCAGACTGAATTTCGGCGACCATGCGTTCGGAAATGGCGTTGCGCTTCTCCGGACGGTTAAAGGTGAGCGTGGCCAGTTGACCGGAAAATTCGAGCGTCAGTGTTTCAAACATTTTTGCGAGTCTCCTGGCTCCTGAACGTGTCGGAGAAACCCCTTGGACTCACTTTCGTTCACGACTGCCAGCGCGTGTGGCGCATCGGTTGGGCCGAACTTGCATACTGGAAACATGCTACTCCAGCGGCCGCCACGCAACCGCTGGAATGATTCTAATTCACTAGCGGGGCGTGTGCATACTTTGCGCGAATCTCGTTGGCCATGTCGAGCACGGTTCCTAGCCGCGAGGAGTCAATCCTCGGATCGGCACCGGCTTTTTTCAGCGCAGCCAGAACGTCTTCCGTGGCGATGTTGCCGACGAGATGGTCTCCGGCAAAGGGGCAGCCCCCGAGGCCGGTGAGGGCGGAGTCGAAGCGGCGGCAGCCGGCTTCGAAGGCGGCGAGAATTTTGGCTTCGGCGTTTTCGGGGCGGCTGTGCAGATGCACGCCTAGTTCGATGCCCGCGACGTGGTCTTTCACCTCGCGATAGAGATCGCCGACGAGTTCGGGAGAGGCGGTGCCGACGGTGTCGGCGAGCGAAACGGTGCGGACGCGGATTCCTTTTAGCCATTCGAGCGCGTCGGCGACGATTTCGAGGCCCCAGGGCTCGTCGTAGGGATTGCCGAACGCCATGGAGATGTAGACGACGAGGTCCTTTTTGGCGGAGAGAGTTTCCTTGCGTAATTTTTCGACGAGCAGGCGGGATTCGTTGCGCGTCATGTTGGCGTTGGCACGCCGAAAATACGCGGAGATCGAGTAGGGATAGCCGATCGTGGTTACGCCGGGAGTTGCCAGCGCGCGCTCGAGACCTTTTTCATTCACCACGATTCCAATAATTTCCGGGAGTTCGACGCTATCGGGAAGGGAAGCGTTGAGTTTTGCCATAACATCTTCGCTGTCCGCCATCTGCTTCACGTGTTTTGGCGAAACGAAACTCACCGCATCAATATGCTTGAATCCGGCGAGCACAAGCTGATTGAGATATTCAGCTTTGTACTCGGTAGGAATAAAGTCCGGCAGGCCTTGCCAGGCATCGCGAGGACATTCGATTAGTTTGGTTAAGGCAGCCATGTCTTCCTGTTGGAGCGCAAATAATCGAACAAAAGCGAAATCAAGAATCTAGTGAAACAGAGTATGCCGCACATGGACACGATGTCGGGCAGAATTCCCGCGATTGGGCCTACAACGGATGTAGTTGCAGCCGCGATTGATCGTCGTTGCTCCAAGGTTGCTATGCGAAAACTTATCACGGTAATGGGAGTGGCCGTCGAAAAAACGAGAAGCGTCCACGATCTATTGGAGATTCTCACGTCTGGAGGACACCGGTTTTGAATTCGCGGATTTCGGGATTGAGGGCGGCGGCTTCGAGGGCGGTGATAAGGGCGTCGCGGGTGTGGGCGGGATCGATGATGGCGTCAACCCAAAGGCGAGCGGCGGCGTAACGCGGATCAGTTTGATGTTCGTAGGTGGCCTTCACGCTTTCGAGCATTTCCTTGCGGGCTTTTTCGTCAACTTTTTTGCCTTCGCGTTCGAGCTGCTTCAGTTTAATTTCGGCAAGTGTGTTGGCGGCCGCGTCGCCGCTCATGACCGCGAACTTTGCAGTGGGCCACGCGAACATGAAGCGCGGATCGTAGGCTTTGCCGCACATGGCGTAGTTGCCCGCGCCAAAACTTCCGCCACAAATCACCGTGATTTTGGGTACTACGCTGTTGGCGACAGCGTTCACCATTTTGGCGCCGGCGCGGATGATGCCGCTCCACTCGGCGTCTTTGCCGACCATGAAGCCGTTCACGTCGTGCAAGAAAATGAGGGGAATGCGGTTCTGGTTGCAATCGAGAATAAAGCGAGCAGCTTTTTCGGCCGATTCCGTGTAAATCACGCCGCCGAACTCGATGCGCTTCTGGTCCGAGCCGCGCGCCGTGGTTTGCACGTGTTTTTTCTGATTGGCGACGATGCCCACGGCCCAGCCGCCGATGCGAGCGTAGCCGCAGAGAACCGTCTCTCCATATTCGGGACGATATTCTTCAAATTCGCTGGCGTCCACGATGCGCGCGATAATTTCATGCATGTCGTACTGCTTGGCGGGATCGCTGGAAAAAATTCCGTAAATTTCATCGCCCGGATTGAGAGGTTCGCGCGAGGCGACGTGGCTGAACGGCGAGGGATTTGGCGCGCCCATCTTATCGACCAGCGCGCGAACCCTCGCGATGCAAGCATCATCGTCCGGCTCGCGAAAATCCACCGTGCCACTGATCTGCGAGTGCATTTTCGCGCCGCCGAGATCCTCGGCGGAAGTAACTTGCCCAATGGCAGCCTGCACCAGCGCAGGACCAGCCAAAAATAATCCGGAGCCTTCCGTCATCAAAATGTGGTCGCACATCAGCGGCAGGTAAGCTCCCCCAGCCACGCACATACCCATGATGGCGGCCAGTTGAGGAATGCCCATCGCGCTCATCACCGCATTGTTGCGAAAAACCCGGCCGAAATCATCGGTGTCGGGGAAAACGTCTTCCTGCAAGGGTAAAAATACCCCGGCGGAATCGACCAGATAAATGGTGGGGATATGATTTTCGATGGCGATATTCTGCGCGCGAATGACTTTCTTCGCCGTCATTGGGAAAAAGGCGCCGGCCTTCACGGTCGCGTCATTCGCGATGACCATGAACGTGCGCCCGCAAACCTTCGCGAGGCCGGTAATGGTTCCCGCGGAGGGCGCGCCGCCCCATTCCTCGTACATATCGTATGCTGCATAAATCCCAAGCTCAAAAAAGTGCGAGCCGGGATCGATCAGTTTGGCGATGCGCTCGCGTGCGGTGAGCCGGCCCTTCTTGTGCTGGGAAGCAATGGCTTTTGAGCCGCCGCCC
>Ga0247669_1000372_pt1 | contig 18993 bp, 13 predicted proteins | sample CNK10_metaG_FD_182734 | JGI IMG/M metagenome (GOLD analysis project Ga0247669, IMG submission 182734) | Soil microbial communities from Purdue University Martell Research Forest, Indiana, United States - CNK10 | ecosystem: Environmental > Terrestrial > Soil > Temperate forest > Bulk soil...
CACATACCTTCCAGCGACACTCTGGCCGCTCCATCGATGCTGTTGTTCGGACATTTCCGCCTCCTCTCGCGTGTTGATGCACGCGGAGCGCTGGACTAATAAGTTTTCCGTTTTTGCGGCTGGGGGGTGACCGCTTGCGAAGACCATCCTCGACAAACGTTCGCCTAGACGGTTCTCTGCCTGTATTGTGCTCCAATTTCTCTGTCAAACGGTAGCCAGATGCGCCAAAAAGACAACCGGCGGCGGGCTTTTCGCCCGACGCCGGCGCCAGACAATCTTTTCCGGGGGCAAGTCTAGTTTGCTCCCGGCCCCATCAGGAACATCGGCTTGTTTTCAAAGCTCCTGTATTCCGGCCGCAACCGCTCCGTATTGTAGTGTTCTTTGACGTCAACGACCTTCTTCGTCGCAGTCACCAGCTCCAGGGGCACATTGTCATAGTGGCCGTTCTTTAAAACCACCAATCGCCCGCTGATATTTTTCAGCAGCAAATCGAGCGCAAGATTTCCGTACGCCATCGGAGCGATCGAATCGATCGCATCCGGATCACCGCATCGCACCAGATATCCCAGCTTCTGGCTGATCACTTCTATCTTCTTGCCCCCGTTAAATTTTGCCGAAAGCTCTTTTACTTTCTCACCGACGACATCGCCGATGCCGCCAAGTTTCTTGTGCCCGTACGCGTCCGTCGCTTCGTTCTCGAAAATCATCTCTCCGCCTTCAAACATCGCGCCTTCCGAGACCAGCGCGATCGAATACCGGCTCGGGTTCTTCTTCCGGTCATGCACCAACAGTTCCGCCAACTTTTCGATGTCGAATTTGTATTCCGGAATCACGCACCGGTTCGCCGCACCCGCCATCGTCGGCAGCATGGCCGTAAAGCCCGCGTAGCGCCCGAACACTTCCAGAATCATGAACCGCTCATGCGAACCGGCAGACGTTCTTAAGCTATTCACGAGTTGAATCGTCCGCGTCACACAAGTGCTGAATCCGATGCAGTAATCCGTCCCCGGAACGTCGTTATCCATCGTCTTCGGAATGCCGATGACCTTGAATCCTTCCTTGTGCAGCCGCACGCCGTAACTGAGTGTGTCGTCTCCGCCGATCGGCACGAGCGTGTTGATTCCAAGCCATTCCAGATTTTTCAGAACTTCGGGTGTCAGATCGTTCTTTTCCGCGTTGAATTTGTCCTTCAAGTGCGCCGGCACGCCGGATTTGCCAACCCGCCCCGGATTCGTTCGCGAGGAATGCAGAAACGTTCCGCCGGTCCGTCCCGCGCGGTCCACGATCTCTTCGGTCAAATGCAGGAAGTTGTCGGAGTTGTCGTAGCTCTTGTCGCGCAGCATCTCCACCAATCCCGCCCAACCGTGCCGGATGCCGATCACTTCGTAGCCTTCGTGCAGCGCGCGCAGCGTCACGCCGCGTATCGCCGGGTTCAGCCCGGGGACGTCGCCTCCTCCGGTGAGGATGCCGATCATTCCTTTTTTGCTCGCCATAGCAGAGTGCCCTTTTCGTGGATTTGGAACCCCAAATTTTACACGTCTCCGGCGCGAATCCGGCAAGAAACTGCGGTCGCCGTCGCTCTTGTTTCAGATCGGGCGCCGGATGCCCAGCTTCCGGATGCGGGCCTGCAGAGTCGTCCGTTTCATGCCCAGCAGAATCGCGGCGCCGCGTGGCCCCGCAATCCGCCACTTCGTTTGGCGCAACACACGCAGAATGTGCTGCCGCTCCGTTTCTTCCATTGTCGCTACCTGCGCGGCAGACCCCTCCGCAGAGTCAGCGGAGGCGCCCTCCGGCGCTTGGCCTTGGCTGATCGACAAATTCGATTTCAGTTCCGAAAGCGGAATGCGCAGCTCTTTGCCCGGAGAAAGGAGCACAGCGCGTTCCAGCAAATTCTCCAGTTCGCGCACGTTTCCGGGCCACGAATAATTCGTCAACGCTTCCATCGCATCGGCCGGAACGTACAGCACCGTTTTGTTGAATCGCTGGCTGAACTTCTGCACAAAGTACCGCACCAACAAGGGAATGTCCTCGCGCCGTTCTCGCAACGCCGGGATCTGGATTGGGAAAACATTCAGCCGGTAATACAGATCGCTCCGGAATGCTTTCTCCGCAACGAGTCTGCTCAAATCCGTGTTTGTCGCGGCAACGACCCGCACGTCGACGCTCTGCGTTCGATTGCTTCCCAGCCGCTCGAACTCTTGCTCCTGCAGCACGCGCAGCAATTTCGGTTGCAGTTCGAGCGGAAGGTCGCCCACTTCATCGAGGAAGATCGATCCCGTATCGGCCAGTTCAAAGCGCCCTACTTTTTGCGCGATGGCCCCTGTAAACGCGCCGCGTTCATGCCCGAACAATTCCGATTCCAGCAGTCCAGCCGGTATCGCTGCACAATTCACTTTCACAAACGTGCGGTCCCTGCGCGGACTCAAATTGTGGATCGCTCGCGCGAATAATTCTTTTCCCGTTCCCGTTTCGCCGCGCAACAAAACCGTGGTATTTGCCGGTGCAGCCAGTTCCAGCTGTCCGAGCGCCTTCCGCAGCGCCGGGCTTTCTCCAATGATTTCTTCAAAATTAAATTCGCTGCGAATCTCTTCTTCCAGATACAACTTTTCCACCGCTAGTTTGTCTTTCAGCGCATCGATCTCTTTGAATGCCAGCGCGTTCTTCACGGCAATCGCCACTTGACCGCCCACCTGCCCGAGCAATTCCGCTTCCTGCGTCGTAAACGCATCGATTCGTTTGCTTGCCAGATTCAGAGACCCGAACGCTTCTCCTTTGCTGATCAACGGCACACAGCACACCGACGTTAGCCCCTCGTTGCGCAGCTTTTTCACCAGTTCTGCGGGAAATTGGTCCAGCTCCCGGCCGCGAAACACGCCGGGTTTTCCCGTCAAAATGCAGCGGCCTGCCGGAGAATCTTCGAGCGCAACGCTCATTTCCTTTTCTGCCAGCGGCGCATGCGGCAAGGGAAAATCGAGAGACTTGATCTTCAGCCGGTTTGTCGCCGGGTCGAGCAGCGCAATACTCGTGTAGTCGTGATGAAGCATCCGCGTCAGGGTCGTTACAATTCCGCTGAAAAGTTCCGGCAGGGCCCCGCTCGTTACCAGCACGTTGTTAATGTCCAGCAGGACCTGGAGCCGGTCCCGCTCTTGTGAGAGTTGCCGCTGATACGCCTCTGACGCTTCGTAGTTCAAAGCGTTGTCCACAGCCACGGCCACTTGCGCCGCCACCCGCTGCATGAACTGCACTTCTGCGTCCGTCAACTTTTCCGGCACCAGCCGGCCAAAACCCATCGCGCCCAACTTTCGCTGCGCGGTCGTCAGAGGCACAATCGCGATCGAACGCACACCCACAGACCTCAACCGGTCGGAAAAATTCGGATAACGCTCATCGTTCTGTGCGTCCGGTACAACAAACGGTTCCTGCGTCTGCCAAACCAGACCGGCAGGGTGTTCGGCGAGAGGGTATTCCGCGTCGCTTGGCGTTTCATTTCCTTCCCGAGTTTCGAGCACGTGCAACCGTATGGAATTTCTGGCTGCGTCATAAAGCATCAGGGTCAGGAAGTCGAAATCCACAACGCTGTGCAACCTCTGCGCAAGTTCGTGGAAAAGCGCTGGCAGGTCGCGCTGCTGCGCGATCGCTTCGCTCACCTCCAGCAAAGCTTCCAATTGCCGTCGAATGTGGTCGGTGGGGTCTTCAGACATCGCAAGCGGCGGCCGCGCCGCGCGGGCTCCGCTCTCGCAGAATAGCACCTGCCTTCCTGGCCTCTCAACCTTGCCGGGGCTCCTCTCCCGGCCGGACGGCCTGCCCACAAGCCGGCTCGCATGCTACAATTTTACGAGTTTAGGCCCGTAGCTCAGTTGGTTAGAGCGCTACCTTGACACGGTAGAGGTCTGGGGTTCGAGTCCCCACGGGCCTACCATTATCTCTCCCAACAAACTGCTTGCGAGGAAGCCTTTTGGAGCCACGACTCGTGGCTGTCGCTATGCATCCGAGACACCGGTACCAAACATTACTTGAATTTAGGAAGGTATACTCGACCCGCTCCAGACGCCCAGATTCCTCTTGTGGCAGCGTGAACCAGTACAGGATAATCTCGCTTCTGGTGTCCCCGCACACTGTGCTCAGCCATGAACTGTCCATCTTGTGACCGCCAAAATTCGGCCACCGCCGTTCGCTGCCTCCATTGCGGCGTTCCCCTGATTTCCGGGGCCGACGACCGCACGATGGATTCGCCGGACCACGGCACAATGGCGGGAGGACCGGAAGCCTCGCCCGAGCGTCAATCCTCGCGTGCTTCGGCCGCAGCCGCCAAGACTCCGCCGAGCAACGCTCCCAAAAGCCACACGCCGTCAGAAGCACGCTCGACTGGCAGAAGCTCGAGCCGTTCAGGAGTTTTGCAGCCGGGTGAAGAACTCGGTCCCCGTTTCGTCGTCGAGGCACTTCTCGGTGAAGGCGGGATGGGCCGCGTTTACAAAGTCTACGATCGGGAGCTCGATCGCTATGCTGCGCTAAAAGTGCTGCTGCCGGACCTTGCCGGCGACCCCCAAATCATTCAACGCTTCAAACACGAACTCCTGCTCGCCAGCAGAATTTCTCACAAGAACATCCTTCGCATCCACGATTTGAGCGAAGCCGACGGTGTCAAGTTCATCACCATGGCTTTTGTGGACGGTGAAGACCTCCACGGAATCCTCAAAAAGGAACGCCCGTTGCCGCTCGAACGCAGCCTTAAATTAGCGCGACAGATGTGCGACGCCCTTGATGCCGCGCATGCCGAAGGCGTAGTCCATCGCGACTTCAAGCCGCACAACGTCCTCATTGGAAAAGACGACCAGGTCTTCGTTTCCGATTTTGGCCTCGCCACTTCGTTCGAGACCGCGAAGATGGGCATGACCCGGAGCGGCGCTTTCATCGGAACGCCGCGCTACATGTCTCCCGAACAAGTCGAAGGCGGAACGATCGATCACCGCAGTGACCTCTATTCGCTGGGGTTGGTCATATACGAGATGGTGACCGGCGAGGTTCCGTTCTCCGGCGAATCCACCTGGCAGGTGATGTATCAGCGCGTAAAAGAAAAGCCGAAAGATCCGAAACTCTTGAAACCGGATCTGCCTGATTGGGTCGCCCGCATCGTCATGCACTGCCTCGAACGTGACCCCGCTCTCCGGTATCAGACGGCTCGCGACATTCTCACGGACATTGATGCGAATCGCAGCCCGTCCATTCCGCATGGCGTCCGCTTTAGAGTGCCGTCCGGTGCGAGCCGGTGGCTAATTGCAGGCGGCGCAGGGTTGGTGCTCGGCGCCACAATTTTTCTGGCCGTTCCTGCCACTCGTCATCTCGTTTTCAGATCCGGTGCCGGCGAACCCGTGAATCCGGGCCTGCCGCCACTGTCAGAGGGAAAATTCATCGCCGTTCTGCCGTTCCGCGTACTGGGCGCCGATAATTCTCTGAACTATGTTGCGGATGGTCTCAACGAAGCGCTCTCGGCAAAGCTGTTTCAGCTTTCCGACGTTCGCATCGCGTCCGCTTCTGCAGCTTTGAAAGTAAACGATCAGAAAACGCCGTTGCCCCGCATCGCAAAAGACTTGGGCGTCAATTACATCATCCATGGACTTGTGCAAGGCGCTGGCGACAAGCTTCGCATCGTCGTCAATCTCGAAAACATGGTCGACAATCGCCTGCAATGGAGCCAGGAATTTACCGGCGTGACCGGTGATCTGCTGACGCTTGAAGATCAGATCTACGGAAAACTCACAGAAGTACTGCAAACCAAAACACCAAATGGAAGCGGCGCCACGCACCCGACCGAAAATATCGCGGCTTATGATCTTTATCTCCGTGGACGAACTGCGCTCCGCGGTCAGCAAGATCCGAAAAACGTCCAGGCGGCGATTACTTTCTTCGATGACGCGATCAAGAAAGACCCAAGTTTCGCTTTGGCCTACGCCGGCATGGCCGACGCCAGTCTCTTCATGTACCGCGACAAGAAGGATCGTTTCTGGTCGGAAAAAGCAATCGCTTCTGCCCAACAAGCGGAACGCCTGAACGACAAACTTCCGGAAGTTCACTTTTCGTTGGGCACGGCTTACGCGGCGATTGGCCAGACTTCCCAGGCAATTCTGGAATTAAAGCGCGCACTCGAGATTTCTCCAAATTCCGATGAAGCTTACCGCCGCCTCGGCCGCGCCTACGCGGCGACCGGGCAAAAAGACGAAGCGATAAAGGCCCTGCAAAAGGCTGTCGAAATCAATCCGTACTACTGGACCAATCAAAGCGCGCTGGGCGCTGTCTATATAGAGTTCGGAAATTACGAAGGCGCGCTGAAACAATTTCAAATCGTTACGCAACTGGAACCGCAAAACGCCGCCGGCTACGACAACCTTGGTTCGGTCTATTCAAGAATGGGGCGTTACGGAGAAAGCGTGACCGCCTATCAAAAGGCGCTCCAGATTCAGCCGTACGCCGCGACGTACTCCAACCTCGGCACTTCGTTCTTTTACCTGAAGCGCTACCAGGAATCCGTGCAAATGTTCCAGAAAGCGGCGGAGATGAGTCCCGGCGAGGAAACCATTATCGGAAATCTGGCCGACGCCTACCGCTGGGCCGGAGACAAAAACAAAGCCAACCTGAGCTACGACCAGGCGATCGGCCTCGCCTACAAGCAGTTGCAAGTGAATCCGCGCGACGCAAGCGCCCTCGGCCACATGGCCCTCTATCATTCTAAGAAAGGCGACAGTGCCCAGGCGCAGGACTTTATCCGCCGCGCGCGCTCGATTGACCCGTCCGACGTCTACCTGATCTACACGGTGGCGATCGTAGCGGTCAATGCAAACGATCCGGCGGGTGCGATTGAAGCCCTGCGATCGGCTCTGCAAAAGGGATTTGCGACCGCGGACATCGATTCCGACCCGGAATTCACGTCACTACACGATCGAACTGATTACAAAGCGCTGCTCAAGGAATTCGCTCCAAAAAAGTAATTCGCGTTTGCAAGAAATCTGCCGCAAAAACACGTCGAGCCCTGCTTTCGCAGGGCTCGGGTGCTTGTGTATCTCTTATGGAAACGAACTAGGCTTGAGGGCTGGACCGGCGCCGACGGAAAGCCGCGAGTCCCACAAGACCGGTCGAGAGCAACAAAAGCGTTGCCGGTTCCGGTGTGGAAACGGTTGCGGTACCGAAGACGAACTCTTTTGGTGGGATGCCGTCAAGTTCGATGGTGTAGACGGGTCCGCAAAAATCGTCGGCGTCGCCATCACTGTCAACATTGCAACCCGTCGACGGGAGCAAGCCCGTGTGGAATTCGTCGATCCCGAAAAACAGCAGGGTCTGCGATCCGTCTTGATTGATCGTCTTCGAAAAACTCGAGAAAATGCCGTCGCCCGGGTTATCGCCGAAATTGAAATCGAGGCCCTGCGGGTAGCCAAACAGCGTCAGCGAAAGCGAGTAAAGCAGCGTTCCCGTGTCGTTCTGAAACGCAAAGACGTTCGCGCTCGCCGAAAAGGACAACGGGATCGTCCCGTTCGGATCGGTAATCGGGACGGGCGGCGGATCAACTTGGCGAATAATGACCGTCGGGTCAATCGTATCCGCCTTGGCGACGGACACCGCCAAAACTACCAAAGCTAGCAACAAAAACAGTTTTGAAAATTTCACGAGCACACCCTCCGACTGCGACGCAGGCAATAGGTGCAACCCTAGTGCCATTACTAGGTCCAGACTGTGCTTTGTATGTCGCTCATTCAGAACGGGTTAAATTTCGTTAGTAAACCAACAGAAACAATATATGCAGTGGTTTTCCCTTGTTGGCCAGGAAGTGGAAATGTTTCGTCTCACGCGTCTCACGCAATTGTTGGCACCGACTGTATTTAGATTTATGAGTACTGGACCTATTTCAGGTCAAATCTAGTGGCCCGAATGCGGGACACCAGTGCAGAATTGCCCGCCAAGAACGAACAGCTTTAGTCGCACAAACGAACAAGCTAGGTCTTCTGCCAAATGACAACGGTTTCCATTGATTCCGTTTTGAAAGCAAGATGTCCTCGCGTCGCTTTGGCCTGCCTTACCGCCAGCGTGCAGGCGCAAGCAACACCGCAGGGGCTCGAAGAAGAATTGCGTCTGTGCGAACAACAGATCCTGCAACTGCCCGAACCACGATCGATTCTGGAATCCGCTCCCGTTCTCCTAACCCGTTCCGGTTATAAGGCTTTAGGAAAAGATCCGGCACGCTATCGCGGCTCGGCCGAAGCCCTGATTCGCCGTGTAATTGCAGGCAAGGGACTGCCGCGCATTCACGCGGTGGTCGACATCATTAATGTTGTCAGCGTCGAGAGCCGGTTGCCGATTGGTTTGTACGATCTGGCACACGTACAGGGCGGCATTACGTTTCGCGCGGGTCGCCCCGGAGAAACGTACAAGGGAATCGGCAAATACGATTTGAATCTGGAACATCTGCCGCTTTTCGCCGATGAACTCGGTCCGCATGGCAGCGCGACCAGCGATTCCGAGCGCACCATGGTCACTCTCGAAACCAAAAACATTTTGGCGATTTTCGTTTCCTTTGGCGGACTAGAGAATCTGGAGCGCTACGCCGAACGAATGAAAGCTCTTCTCACCGAACACGCTTCAGCCACAGACTTCCGGCACGTCATAGTTTAGTTCTTGTACGGTCGTTCTCGTCCTTTAAGATCGTCGCGTCTCGCAATGTTCTTGAACCTATTGTCAATACATCCCCAGTTGTTCTCCACGACGATTGAATCGATAGGAAAATTCATCGCAATAACGGGAAAGATGTTTTATGGAAATTCCGCGAAATGTCGCAAGAGTTCATCCTGCTTGACTCACGGTTATCTCGCCAATGCCAGGCTGATTCCGGACAGGAGCAATTCCAGCTTCGAAGCTGGGAGTTTTGCAACTCGTTCCGTAAGCAGGGCCTTGTCAACCGAAACAATTTGAGAAACGTTTGCCGCTGAATCTTTCGGTAGGCCGGTAACCCGTGCGGAAAGCCTGAGGTTTCCCGGTGCGGAGGCCCATTTGAGATTGCTTGTTAGAGGAACGCAAATTACGGTGGCAATCCGGCTTCTATTCAGAGCATCGCTTTGGACGATGGCAACTGGTCTTCGAAATCCTGGGCCGAAACCGGTGGGATTGGGCAAATCGGCCCACCACACCTCACCCTGAGAGATCACCACTCCGTCCGTTCTAGGACGCGGTGTGCGGCCACGCCCCTAAACTCGTCGGTCGGTTCGTCCATTTCAGCAAGAGCGGCATCCATGGCTTCCGTGACCTTGTCTGGGCTCCAGCGCGCAAGATATTCCCTCAGCGCATCGCTGAAGAGCCGGCTGCGGGAGCGTTTCGTACGCCGCGCGAGACGCTCCGCTTCATGGAAGATCTCGTCGGGAATGGATACAGCGGTTTTCATACCAAGAGTATAACTCGCCGAAAAACCGCCCGGCAAGCAATCTACCGGGCGACGGGTTCGGCCACGTTTAGCTTGGCGGCGGCGCGGTGGTGCAAAAGGCCGCGGACGGCTAGGAGTTCAGCGTTGAGGACGGCAGCGCCGGCGGCTCCGCGCACCAGATTGTGCGAAAGCAGCGCGAGTTTCACGTCCAGCAACGAACACTCGCGAATGCGGCCAACGACGGCAGCCATGCCGTGACCGGCGCCGGCATCCCGGCGCGGCTGCGGCCGATTTTCCTCGTCCACCACCACGATCGGATTGCGCACCGCGGTGGGGAGTGAAGCGAGCTCGTCGTCCACTGCAAAATCGCGCAAGACTTCCGCGACTTCACGAATGCTGGCGATTTTTTTTAGGCCAAGCGAAACGCATTCTAGGTGGCCGTCGCGCACGGGGACGCGATTGCAGTGCGCGCTGATGCCAAGACCTGCGTCGATGAATCGCGAGCCATCCCATCTACCTAGCAGCTTTTGTGGTTCGGCTTCCATTTTTTCTTCTTCACCGCTGATGAAAGGCACGACGTTGCCCAGAATATCGAGTGAAGCTACGCCCGGATATCCTGCGCCGGAAACAGCTTGCATCGTAACGACAAAAATCTTTTCGAGGCCGAACGCATCCGCGAGTGGCTTGAGGACCAGCACCAGCCCCGCTGTCGAACAGTTGGGATTCGTAACGATAAATCCGCTGTCGTAACCGCGATTTTTCTGCTGCACGGGAATGGAATCGAGGTGTGAAGCATTGACTTCCGGAATAAGAAGCGGAACGTCAGGGTCCATGCGGTGATTCTTGGAGTTGCTGAGCACCGGATAGCCGGCGCGCGCAAATTCCTCTTCGGCGGTGCCCGCTACACTCGAATCGAGCGCGGAAAAAACAAAATCGCACTCGAGATTTGGCGCAAGGTCTTTTACGACCAAATTGCGCGCGGCTTCCGGAATCGACGTGTCGAGATGCCACTTCACGACGTCCGCGTATTTTCTGCCGGACGATCGTTCCGACGCGGCAATGTCTGCGAGCTCAAACCAGGGATGATTGGCAAGCATGTGCACGAAGCGTTGGCCAACTGCGCCGGTTGCGCCGAGCACGCCGGCGCGGAACTTCTTGTCAAAACGCTTGCTCGCGGAGCTCATGCTGCACCTCGTTGCGAATTTTCGTGCCCAAGCTGTCCAACCGAAGGCCCAATGCGTGTCCCGCGAAATTCCGGATTGAACGTGTTGCGAACCCAAACAACCATTTCGGTCTCCGCCGCGAGCGGCAAAACCTCTGCATGCAGGACTTTTGCGCCTGCCGAAGCCAGGGCGTGCGCTTCCTCATAGGATAACTGGTGCAGCAGGCGCGCTTCACTCGATTCGTTCGGGTTGGCAGTATAAACGCCATCGACATCCGTCCAGATCACCAGTTCGTCCGCGTCCACAACGTGGGCAATAATCGCGCCGGAATAGTCAGAGCTGTTCCGCCCGAGCGTAGTGACGCGCCCATCGCGCGTCGCGCCGACGAAGCCGGTTACGACGGGAACAAGGCCGCTTTCCAGCAATGGCTGCAGGACATCGCGGCCGCGGCGCCGCGTTTCCTCCATATCCGGCTTGGCGTCGCGGAATGTATCGCAAGTCAGAACAAATTCCGAGGACGTCACCGGAACGGCGGAAACATCGCACGCATCGAGTGCCGCCGCAAAGAGCCGGGCGCTAAAGCGTTCTCCGAAGGAGGCGAGTGAATCATGGCGCGCTTCGTTGCCGGCACGCACGGGCGAAGAGACTTCATGCAACAGATCGCGGCCTAGCAAACGAAGGTCTTGCCACACGCGCTGATGATCGAGTTCGTCGAGTTGCAGTTCAAAGAGCACATCGGCATGCAAACGCAGCAGGGAGTCGGCTTTTCGCTTCGCTTCCGCGAGATTGCCGCAGTCTACGAGCCTCGCGAGCGCGAGCAGTTGATCCGTGACGCCCTTCATCGCGGACACGACAACGGCGACGCGCGACGTCCGCGTCGCCTGCCTCACCAGTTCCGCCGCGTGCAGCATTCGCTTTGCGCCGAGCAAAGACGTGCCCCCGAACTTGAACGCGACGACTTTCTCCCTGGATTCTGGCCGGTGGGTTTCTGCCGCGAACTCCACGATACCGCGGCTCCGCTGCCCGCCGTATTGCTCTGCTTCCTGAACATTCTCCGGACTCATGACAACCGCTCCTTAGGTTTGTGGTTTCCAAGGGCGACCGCTTTTTGCTTTTCCGGAGGGGGTTAAAAGAGAAAACCCACCGCCGGTTTGCTTCTGGCGGTGGGTTTGGAAACTTTGGCTAGTTGCTTAGCTGTTTCTCCCCTCGCCGGAAGCGCCGGTAGTCTTAATCGTGGTCGTAATAATCGTGGTTGTCGTCGCCATGGACATGGACGACGTGCCGCGCTTCGAGGTGAGGAGAGACAAATTCACGCCGGAATAATAGCACGCAGGACCGGGAACGGGCAAGCGAAACGTGAAGACCGGCACATGTGATAGGACGACGGTACTATTCTTGCGCGCGGGCCACTCCATTACCTTGGCTAGGAAAGCATTTAAATAGACAAACCTTGAGGCGTCTACCACGCCTGGTTCACTCCGGCGTTTCTGCGCTCAAGTGCGAAAGATATGGAGATCATGAAGACGAATGGAAAGACCTTGAGGGCCGCCGCGGTGGCGATGCTGGGTTTTGCGATCTGCTGCGCCGCGCCGAGCCTGCGAGCGGACGGTAACCGTAAGGCAGTCGCGAGTCCAAAGCCGCAGTACCCGCAAATGGCAAAAGACATGCACCTCCACGGCGCGGTAAAGATCGAAGTGCTGATCGCGCCGAACGGCCAGGTAAGGGAAACAAAGGCGCTCGGCGGGCATCCCGTGCTGGTGCAGGCGGCGCTCACGGCGTTGAAGGATTGGAAATTCGAAGCGGGAAGCTCCGAATCGATCCAGGTGATTGAGTTTCGGTTCGATTAAGGAAAACTAGCCCCACGGGATTCGCGCAATCCAAAAGTACGGAAAGCCTCCTTCGCTAAGGGGGCTTTCTGATTTTGGAGACGACGGTTCGCCCGGCGAAAGAGCCCGTTAGCGCGCGTCAAAGAGAAGGCTCGAGCAGGTGAGACCCGACTCGGCTTTCTGTAATTCCGCGATATCGAGCGAAACGACGCGAAACCCCTTTGCCTCGATGCGTGCGCGAGTACGCGGAAACGATGCAGGGAAGAGTACCGAACCGTTGAGAGCGAGCGCGTTTCCCGCGTGCGGCTCCGCCGGATCAACATCAACCCATTCGAAACCCTGAAGCGGCGTGGGATCAAACCACGCGCGATTGGCGAGGAGAACATTCCCGCCGAGATGCGTGACGGCAGATTTCAGGTGAAGACAGCCTGTCACCGGCACCGCAATAACTTCGTATCCGTGCGGTTCCACGATCGCGCCCAGTTGACCGAGGCCCTCTTCGTTGGTGCGCGCAGTCAGCCCGACAAACAATTTCCGGTCGACGCGCAGAATGTCGCCGCCTTCGACCGTGCCCGGCAGGTTGACTGTTTCGATTTTTCGAAACGGCCCGATCGCTGTAGCCAGTGATGCCGCTTCGCGGCGCCGTGTTTCTGTTCCGAGCGGAAAAATAACCGCCAATTCGTCCAGCACGATCGCCGGATCTTCCACGAACATCGAATCCGGCAGTTCCGCTTCCTCGGGCAGCGAAATGACGTGTGCTCCGAGTGAAGCGAGTGCTTTTTCGTACGCGTGATGCTGCGCTCGGGCCTTCTCCATGTCGATGGGCACACGCGCAATAAAGCTAAGTTCACAATTGGCCAGCGCGGGACTCACAGCACGAGTGATGGCAGTCAGCATTGCGACACTTTATCAGAGAATTTTTGCGGAGACACACTGCGCAAATCCGGTTAGACTCTGCGCGATTCGAGGAGAGCAGAACCGATGGCGGCTTCGAAACGCGACTTGACGTTCTATTTGGCGATGGGTTTGATCCTGAGCATTTGCGTTGCGCCACGCGCGCTAGGCGCCGACGATCCGGCGGATACAAAAAAGGTAGACGAGGTCTTCGCAGACGTAGCCAAACCGGGCTCGCCCGGTTGCGCGCTGGCCGTCGCACGCAGCGGAAAAATCATTTACGAAAAGGGCTACGGCCTCGCAAACATCGAAGAGGGCGTCGCCATCACGCCGAAAGCTGTATTCGACATCGGCTCCACTTCAAAACAATTCACCGCCGCGAGCATCCTGCTTCTCGAGCAGCAGGGAAAACTTTCGGTGAACGACGACATTCACAAATACATTCCAGAATTGCCTGATTACGGCCACAAGATCACGCTGCTGAATTTGCTGAACCACACAAGCGGCCTTCGCGATTATCTCGCCCTGTTTGAACTCGCCGGCGTCAACATCGACAGCGTCACCACCGACGAAGACGCACTGGGCGTGATTATTCGCCAGAAGAATCTGAACTTCGAACCCGGCACCCAGTGGCTTTACAGCAACACGGGATTCTTCCTTTTATCGGTTGTCGTGAAGCGCGTCAGCGGCCAGTCGCTTCCGGAGTTCGCCGCCACGAATATTTTCAAGCCGCTCGGTATGTCCGAGACGCTCTATCGCGATAGGCACTCGTCCCTGGTCCCCGGCCGTGCACTCGCTTACGACCCCAAGGAGCACGGCGATGGATTCACGATCGACGTTTCCTATTTCGAGCAGACTGGTGACGGAGCCGTTCATACTTCCGTCGGAGACCTGCTGAAGTGGGATGAGAATTTTTACTCCGCCAAAGTTGGCGGCACGAATTTTCTCCGAGAGCTGCAGGAGCGCGGCAAACTGAACGACGGCAAAGTTCTCGAGTACGCCAAAGGCCTCTTCGTTCACGATTACCGCGGGCTGCGTACCGTCAACCACGGCGGTTCATGGGGCGGCTATCGAGCACAACTCCTTCGCTTCCCCGACCAACACTTTTCGGTGGCGTGCCTCTGCAATCTGGCAAATGCTAACCCCGAGCGCCGCGCGTTGAAAGTGGCAGACATTCTGCTCGCTTCAGAAATGAGGGCGCCAATTCCTGCGGCAGATGCAGAGGAACACAAGCGGAAGCAAAAGGAGACGATTCCTGTCGCCGCGGATCAGCTTTCGAGCTACGCAGGTCAATATTCCAGTGAAGAATTGTTTGTTACCTATGTTCTGGACGCAGCGAACGGGAAGCTGATCCTCAGTAAAATTCAGAATGGAATGGGCGGCGGATTCTTGCAAACCTCCGTACATTGGGAATTGAGGCCGGTGGGCAAAGATGAATTTCTCGCAGACGACGAAGGAATCACCCTCACATTTTCGCGCGGCGCCAATCAGCAGATAACCGCATTCATTCTTGGAGCTGGCCGCTCGACCGGAATTACCTTCCGCCGGAAATAGACGACGTCGCGTTGTGGTGCGGTTTGTTGGCTGAGTGCCGGAACTCCGGCGCAAAATGCGAAATCCAGAACGTCGCAATTCCAGCGCCGAGCAAGATTCCCGCCAGGATCAGCGCGATAATGCCGAACGTAAGCCAGCGATCAGAATTCTTTGCGGACTTCTCTTTCTCCGTGTCGCTTTGTCCGGTATTAGATCCGTCCGGGGAAGCTCCTATATCGGTCTGCGGGAACGGCTGCATCGCAAATTCCGGTTCGCCCATAAAGCTGTAGCCCTTGCGCGGAATCGTTTCAATGTAAAGCGGCTTGTCGGTCGAATCGCCAAGGATCTGCCGCAGCTTGTTCACCGTCGTGTTTACGTTCGCGTCGAAATTCACGTGCGTGTCCGAAGGCCAGAGCGCCGCCTTCAGCTCTTCCCGCGTAACAACCTGGCCAGACTTCGCAATCAGCGCAGTCAATACCTGGTAGACCTTGCCCTGTAATTTCAGGCGGCTCCCGTTGCGATAGACCTGTTGCCGCTGCTGATCGATCTGAAACGGGCCAAAACGAATATAGCGCTGCGTCTGGATAAGCTCCGCGTTAGTGCCTGATTCCATCAAAGGACTCACAACCGGCGAGAGATTCGAGTTCATCCACTACACCCATTCCAAATAGACGGATTAGTTCTGAATTTGTTTAATTCTTTTACGAAAAATCGTGCGGTGTGCCGACTAAGCCAAGACATCGTCAGGACTTACGGAAGAATGGAGTAAGTCTGAGAAACCATAGAAATTCCCCTCGCCACACGCTGTGGATTTCTAAATTTAATGTCACCCACCGGACCATTTCTCTCAATTTAGAAGTACCACCTCTATTGAAAGCCTCTTCTTTGAACAGCTTGCTCCCTTAGGAACGCGAAACATGAATTTGAGGGACAAATTGTCCCTGCTGGTATCCAAGCTGCCCTTCCCCTTGCAACCAATTTGTGCGGCTGGGTTGTAAGAAAGTTTCTGCGTGCACAACGCCGATCAACGCAGTTCCGCGCAGGGGGAATCGGTCAAGGAGAGAAAGCAAAATGCGCAGATTGAGTTATTTCTTGCTGGCGACACTGTTTGGCTTGTTGCTCACCGGCAAGGCCTCGGCCCAGCGTCTGGATGGCACGCTTCGCGTGACCGTCACTGACGGAAGCCAAGCCACCATCGAAGATGCAAAAGTTACCGTCACCAACGAGGAGAGCGGCGTCGTAAAGGAAACCACCACTTCGAGCGCCGGCACTTACGTTTTTCCCAGCATGCTCGTAGGCCGGTATACGATCACCGTTGAAAAGACCGGATTTAAAAAGGCCATCCAGAAGGGAATAAGCCTCTCTTCAAACCAGGTTACGGAAGCCTCGATTATCCTGGAACTCGGTTCGGTGTCAGCGATCGTCGAGGTCGAAGCAGGAGCCGACCTTGTTCAAACGCAGTCGTCGGAACTCAACTCCAGCTTCACCGGCCGCGTAGTCAACGAACTGCCCCTCAACACTCTCGGCGGCGACGTAAAGGAATTCGCCGTGTTCGCACCGGGTACGACGACGCAGCAAGGCGGCGTTTTGGGTTCCGGCGGCTCCATCGGCGGCACGCGTCCGCGCTTTAACGGCTTCAACATCGACGGCGTCGACGACAACCGAATCGACGTAAACGGCCCTGTGCAACCGGTTATCCAGGAATCGGTCGCGGAGTTTTCGCTTTTGACCAATCAGTTCAGCGCGGAATATGGTCACTCCGCAGGCGGCATTTTCAACATCATCACCAAATCCGGAACGAACAACTGGCACGGCGCCGCCTGGGAATTCAACCGCAACCGCAATTATGACGCGGCGGACAATCTGCAAAAGCAACGTATCGAAAGCGGCGCAGCAACCGACAAGGACCGTTTCGACTACAACCGTTTTGGCGCCAGCATGGGTGGCCCGATCAAGCACGACAAGCTCTTCATTTTCGGCGCCTATGAATTCCAGAACGAAGGGTTGGCCTCTTCCGGCGCTTCCGTGACGATGCCGACAGCCGCGGGCCTCGCGCAGCTACAAGCTCTCAATCCCGATGCCTCGGTCGGCGAAATCCTTGCCCAATTCCCGCTCGCGCCTACTTCCAACGGAAGAGCGCATTGCAACACGGGTTCCGGAGATACCGTCGCATCCTTCGCTTGCGTGAACGGACAAGCAATTGACGTTGGTACCTTCCAGTCCGTTGCGCCGGCGTTTTCGAACCAGCACGATTTCACCGTGAACGGCGATGCAAACCTCGGCAAGCACCAGCTGCGCGGTCGTTTCCTCTATGACCGTCTGCGTCTGCCTCAGGTCAACCCCGTTCAGCCGCAAGCGCAGTTCACCGGCACCCAGAGCGCGGACGCCCGCAAGGGCCTCTTTACCGACGCCTGGAGCATCAGCCCGCGCTGGATCAATGAGTTTCGCGCTTCTGTCTCTCGCTTGAACGGACCTAACCTCACGGTTCCTGGTCAGTTCTCCAATTTCCCGAACGTTGAAATCGACGAATTCGGAAGCAACGTCGGACCCTACAGCCTTGCTCCGCAAGGTTACGTCCAGAATATTTATCAGCTCTCGAACAACGTCACGACGATCCGCGGCAAACACACCTTCAAGTTTGGTGTCGAAGGCCGGAAGTACATTGCTCCGACAAACGATCTGCCCCGCGCCCGCGGTGAATGGGATTACACCGATCTCGCCACGTTCATCAACGACCGCATTCCGAACGGACTGAACGGGGCATTGCGCGGCGCAGGATCGGGAACCGTCGCCGACAACTACAACGCCCTCTACTGGTTCGTACAGGACGATTGGAAGGTCACTCCCCGTCTCACGCTCAACCTTGGCCTTCGCTACGAGTACACTGGCGTTCCCAGAGCCGAAGGCGACCAGGCGTTGAATGCAATTTCCGACGACCCGGCCCTTGGCCTGATCTTCCGCAAGCCCCATTCGGACAAGAATAATTTCGGGCCGCACGTAGGCTTTGCCTACGATCCGCACGGCAACGGCAAGTGGGCCATCCGAGGCGGATTCCAGATCGCCTATGACGTCGTCCCCAACAACTTCGCCATCAACAGCCTGCCACCGCAACTGCAGACCGAACAGAAGCCGTCTGTAACCTGCGCCCTGCCTAACCCGCCGGCCTGGTGCGCCACCGGAACCGGTTTCTTGGCAGGTGGCGGATTGTTGCAGGTGAACGTTCCCCCGGCGACCGCGGACGACGCAAAAGCGGCGACCGCGAATTTGATTCCAGATCACGTCTCGCCCAAGGTTCTTACCTGGTCGCTCGGCGTCCAGCATGAACTGTTCCGCAATTCCAGCATCGAAATCCGTTACGTTGGAACTCGCGGCTTGGAGTTGCCCGTGCAGCGGCGCCTGAACTCCGCGTCCGCTTTCGATCCCAGCGTTCCAGGCGGCGGCATCGCGCCCCTTCCGACGTTCTTCAGCGAATCCGAGGTTCCGGGGACTATCACGGCTCCTGCCAGCACTCTGCAGAGCTTTGACAACTTCAATCCTCAACCGCTGTCGGCGGGTGGATTCTTCGGCAACCTGACGACCTTTCCTCCGGTTGGCTGGAACACCTATCACGGAGTATCCGTGGACTTCCAGCACCGCTTCACGAAGGGGATCTACTTCCGTACGAACTACACCTTCTCCAAAAACATTGACAACGCAACGAACGAACTCTTCAGCAGCTTCGTGAATCCGCGCCGTGCACAGGACGGCTTCAACTTCGCGAATGAAAAAGGACGTTCCGCGCTCGACCTTACCCACAAACTGGCACTGACGTTTGTATACGACCTGCCGAATATCAGCACCAGCAACGGATTCCTCAAGGTCCTCGCTCACGGATGGGAATGGAACGGTTCCTATCTCGTGGAAAGCGGACAACCGGTCACGGCCCTGTCGGGAAGCGACGCAAACGCCAACGGCGACGCCGCTGGTGATCGGGCAATTCTCAATCCGTCGGGTACAGGTCGAACCGGCACTGGCGTCGAAGGCATCTGCAATTCCGGTGCGGGTGGCGCAGTTTCCTTCGTCAATCAGGACCAAGACGGCGTATGGCAATGTTTTGCGGGCGGCGTTCAGAGCGACGCAAACATAGTCGGCTACGTCGCTTTGGACCCCAACGCGCGTTTCGTCCAGGCCGAAGTCG
>Ga0247669_1000374_pt1 | contig 18981 bp, 19 predicted proteins | sample CNK10_metaG_FD_182734 | JGI IMG/M metagenome (GOLD analysis project Ga0247669, IMG submission 182734) | Soil microbial communities from Purdue University Martell Research Forest, Indiana, United States - CNK10 | ecosystem: Environmental > Terrestrial > Soil > Temperate forest > Bulk soil...
AAACCTTGCCGGGGACAATGACGCGCACGGGAGGCTTGCTCTTTTCCATGGTGCGAATCTGCATCGGCGACGTGTGCGTACGAAGGAGCAGTGGCGATGGAGCACCTTTCGGAAGGTCGAGGTAGAAGGTGTCCATGTCGTCGCGGACGGGGTGGAATTCGGGAATGTTGAGCGCCTCAAAATTATAGTAAGGCGTTTCGATTTCGGGGCCTTCGACGACGGAGAAGCCGATGGAGAAGAAAATGTCTTCGATTTGCTGGAGGACCTGGCGGATCAGGTGATGCGAGCCGATGGGACGGTGGACGCCGGGGAGAGAGAGGTCGACGTGCTCACGGGTCAATGCCGATTGGTCGGAACCAGATTCGATGGCGAGGCGGCGAGATTCTATTTGTGATTCGACGTGGGCGCGGAGTTCGTTGAGGCCGGCACCGACGGCGCGCTTTAGGCCGGGTGGGGCGGGTTTGAGCCAATTATCAGTGATGAGGGCGAGAACGCCGGACTTGCGTCCGAGCCAGGCGTCGCGAAAAGTTTTCCAGGATGGTTCGTCGTGAATGGAAGCGGATTCGTGGTCGAAGCGAGAACGAATTTCGGCGAAGAGCGCTGCAACCTGGTCTGGTTGCGTGACGCCGAGAGCCGCGAGAGTTTTGTCGGTTGGCTTTTCGATGTTCGGCATATTCGCGAGATAGATTACACCCCGCGGGCACGGCGTGCCGTGCCCCTACGGGAAAAGTCAGGACACAAAGCGCAAAATCACCAACGCTGCGCTATTCGCCATATTACGAGCGCCATCGGAAATCGAAGAGAGATTTCTCTCTGCGCAGGCCGACCACTTCGCAGGAGCGAAGTGGAAAGAAAAAGCGTCGGCCTGCTCCGTTCGAAATGACGGTTTGGCTGGTGAGCCCAAGGAGCTACGACGCCTTTTTGGCTTGGGGCGGAGCGGCGGACTTGGCGCTGGCTACCAGGCTCGTGAAAGCGGCGGCGTCCTTGACCGCGATATCGGCCAGGATTTTCCGATCTAGCGAGACGCCGGCGGCTTTTAGGCCGTGAATCAACTGACCGTAAGTCAGGCCGTTGTTGCGGGCGGCTGCGCCGATGCGTTGGATCCAGAGTTTGCGATACTCGCGCTTTTTTACGCGGCGGTCGCGCTTGGCGTAACGATCGGCGCGATTCGCTGCTTCCTGCGCGGATTGGTAGAGCTTGCTCTTTGTTAGAAAAAAGCCTTTTGTGCGTTTGAGGTACTTCTTACGACGAGCGCGGCGTTTTGTGCCGCGTTTTACGCGTGCCATGGGTTTTTCTCCTTAAAGTTGGGAGACAAACGCGGCGCGTTCACGCGGGAAAATACGCGTAAAGCAGCGGGTTTGTCTCTGATTTGTTGCTGGCCGACGGATGATGCGCCTTCCGGCGAATCATTTTTGGCGGCTTATCGGCCGGCAGGCACCCGTGAAGCGCTGCCTGGCACGATGCGCGGGACTTGCGTCCTGCGTTTTGATCGGAAGGGCACGGCATGCCGTGCCCCTACGAAGAAAATCATCGCGCGTGCGAAGTGCAGACGCGCGTGAAGAAAACTTTACGGCTTTAGCCGTAGGGGAGCATTTGTCGGACGGCGGCTACGTCTCTGGGACTGACCAGAGTCAGCTTCTTTAGCTTGCGCATACGGCCGGGAGCCTTCGTGCCCATCAAGTGGCGCTTGCCGGAGTGCATGCGTTTGATTTTGCCGTTCGCGGTGATCTTGAAACGCTTTTTGGCGCCGCGATGGGTCTTCAGTTTCAGTTTTGGTTTCGTTGAATTCCTTGGCATGGCTTGAAATGCTCTCCTTGACGGGCGGGGCTTACACCGCCGCTGCAATTCTATTTTTCCGGTAACTGATCAACGGGCACGGCGTGCCGTGCCCCTACGAGAATCAGATTCGCCGTCACAGACAAGTGCAAAGGCTACTGCGATTGCTGTGCCGCCGATTGGCCCGCGGGCTTGGCGACCGAGACGCCTTTTTTCGGCGCCAGCAGAGCAACTAGTACGTTGCCTTCCATGCGCGGCATCGTTTCAATCTGGCACTGGTCGGCGATTTCAACGAGCAAGCGATTCATCTTGGCGCGGCCCACTTCCTGGTGCGCCATTTCGCGGCCACGATGGAAAATCATGGCGCGAACTTTGTGGCCGTCTCCGAGGAAGCGAATGATCTGGTTCTTACGAACCTGATAATCGTGCTCCGCGGTCGCGGGACGAAACTTTACTTCCTTGAGCTGCGAGCCACGGCTGCTCTTGCGCTGTTCGTGCGCTTTCTTGTTGGCCTGGTAGAGATACTTGCCGTAGTCGGTGATCTTGCAAACTGGCGGATCCGCCGTCGGCGAAATTTCCACGAGATCAAGACCGCGCTCGCGCGCCAACTTCATGGCCTCGAATGGCTGCATGACGCCGAGCTGGCCGCCCTCTTCATCAATCACCCGGATCTCGCGAGCGCGAATCCGCTCGTTGACGCGGATGCGATCGCTCTGCCGGAAGCTGCGTTCTGCGATATTCCCCCCTAAGTGCTGAAAGGCGCCTTGCTGCCCGCCTCGCCGGGCTGGGCCTCGAATCCGTCGCAAGCCCATCCACATAGCCGAAAAACCGGCCATGGACGGGTTTCAAAGTATAGCATGCAAAACGGGCCGCCCTGCAATACCCAAACTGGTGGGTTGGGATCAGGGGTTCAACGGGATATTGAGATCTTCGGCCAACTGCTCGGCGTCAAAGGGACTGCAAGCAAAATAGCGTCCGCCGATCTCCAGGGTAGGAACTTTGCGCTTTCCCCGGTTGGCTTTGATGACGATTTCCTCCGCAGAAGGGTCCGTTTCAATACTCACTTCACGAAATTCCACACCGTGCGCTTTCAGGAAGGATTTTGCACGCCGGCAGTCCGGACACCAGGCAGTGGTGTACATCGTCACGATTTCCATCGCAGCTCCAACCTGATTAGATGCGGGATAAGGATCGCCGTCGCAGGGCACGTGAATGGATGAACACCAAACAATGGCAAGCGGGGATCAGCGGGTTTCTACCGGAGCGCCCCGATACTTGCGAGCGACTTGGATTCGGATAAGAGAGCGCTGTAGCGCAATAAAGGCGCGGTCCCAATCGATATTCGGATCACCAGAGGCCAGGTGTTTTTCCGCGCGAGCTTTGGCCGCTTCGGCGCGGGCAAGGTCAATTTCCGCCGCACGCTCGGCGGTTTCCGCGAGGACGGTGACGCGGTCGCCCAGGACTTCGGCGAAACCCTGGATGATGGCGAGAACTCCGCTGGGATTTGCGCCCGCTCCGCGATAAGTCAGTTCGCCGATGCCAAGCTCGGTCATGAGCGGAGCGTGTCCCGGCAAAATGCCGAGCTCTCCTTTCGCGCCGGGAATTACGACCTCAACGACGCTTTCGCGCAGGAATTGCCGCTCCGGCGTGACGATGACCAGTTCAATGGATTCCGGAAGCATTTGCGTTTAAACGCCTGCCTTCATTTTTTCCGCTTTCGCGAGCGCTTCTTCGATCGTGCCGACCATATAGAAAGCCTGCTCGGGGATGTCGTCGTACTTGCCTTCGACGATTTCCTTGAAGCTGCGGACGGTATCCGCAATCTTGACGTACTTGCCTTCGAGGCCCGTGAATTGCGCGGCCACAAACATGGGCTGCGAGAGGAATTTTTCGATTTTGCGCGCGCGTGCCACAGTGCGCTTGTCTTCGTCGGAAAGCTCTTCGATACCCAGAATGGCGATGATGTCCTGCAGATCCTTGTAGCGCTGCAGGATGGACTTCACGCCACGAGCGACAGCGTAGTGCTCCGCGCCGACGATGCGCGGATCGAGAATGCGCGAGTAGCTGGCCAGCGGATCGACAGCAGGATAAATACCGCGTTCCACGATTTGGCGGCTGAGATTAGTTGTTGCGTCCAGGTGCGTAAACGTCGCGGCCGGGGCGGGGTCCGTGTAATCGTCGGCGGGAACGTAAATGGCTTGCACGGAAGTGATGGAGCCGGACTTCGTGGAGGTGATGCGCTCCTGCAATTCGCCAATTTCCGTATTGAGGTTCGGCTGGTAGCCGACGGCGGAAGGCATACGGCCGAGGAGCGCGGAAACTTCCGAGCCCGCTTGGACGAAACGGAAAATGTTGTCGATGAACAGGAGCACGTCGAGATGCTCTTCGTCGCGGAAGTATTCGGCGACGGTCAAGCCGGTGAGGCCGACGCGGAGACGCGCGCCGGGTGGTTCGGTCATCTGGCCATAGATCAGGGCGGCGCGGGACTTTTCGGAATTTCCCGGAACGACGACGCCGGCTTCCTGGAATTCCAGCCAGAGATCGTTGCCTTCGCGGGTACGTTCGCCGACGCCCGCGAAGACGGAAACGCCCCCATGCTGCATGGCGACGTTGTTGATCAATTCCTGAATGAGAACGGTTTTGCCGACGCCCGCGCCGCCGAACAAGCCGATTTTTCCGCCCTTCAAGAAGGGTTGGATCAGGTCGATCACCTTGATGCCGGTCTCAAACATTTCGAGAGTGGTGGACTGATCGGAGAGCAAAGGCGCGGGGCGGTGAATGGGATAGTTGGTCTTGCTCGTCAGCGGACCGAGCTGATCCACGGGCTTGCCGAGCACGTTCATCACACGGCCAAGAGTCGGACGCCCCACGGGAACGGTGATGCCCGCGCCCGTGTCGAACGCCTTCATGCCACGGACCAGACCTTCCGTCGGCTCCATGGCGACACAGCGGACGCGGCCTTCGCCGAGGTGCTGCTGCACTTCGGCGGTGACGTCGATCGGTTCGGGGACGCTGAATCCTTCGCTGGTGATGCGCACCGCGTTGTAAATCGAGGGCAAATGCCCCGCTTCAAATTGGACGTCGAGCACAGGTCCAATGATCTGCACGATGTGTCCGACGGCTGCGTATTTCTCTGCCATGCCTTCTCCTACGCGGTGGATGACGCCCCGCTGACAATTTCAATAATTTCTTTGGTGATGGCTGCCTGGCGAACTTTGTTCATGTGCAGCGTAAGGGCCTCGATGACGTCGCCGGCGTTCTTCGTTGCGGATTCCATGGCGGTCATGCGCGCGGCGTGCTCGGCGGCCGAGGATTCCAGCATGGCGCGAAGGATCTGGGTTTCGATGTAGCGCGGCAGCAGCTTGTCGAGCAGCTTTTCTTTTGGCTGTTCGTAAATGTAGTCGACCTGCACGGAGGCCTGTTCGACGGCGGATTCTTCGTCGGCGCGCATCGCTTCAACGGGCAGAAGCTTTTCGAGTACGAGGTTTGGCGTCATGACTGTCTTGAATTCGCTGAAGACGATGTAAACCGAGTCCGCTTCTTCCTTGGCGTAAAGATCGGTCACCACGGCTGCGATGTCGCGGGCGGTTCCAAAATTAACGCGTGCCAGAACATTCACGTATTCGGCGGGGATGTGGAAGCCGGCCTTGCGCAACGCGTCGCGGCCCTTTTTCCCCACAGGAATCACGGAAAGCTTCTTGCCCTTGTTGGGGCGGAAGAATTCATTGGCCTTGCGCAAAATATTGGAGTTGAAGGCGCCGGCGAGGCCGCGTTCGCCGGTGAGCACGACTACGAGAATTTTTTCCTCCGGGCGATGCGCGAGCAGGGGGTGCTCGGGCTGCTCAATCCGCGACATGATGGAGCGCAACATGCGCGCGAGTTCCTTGGCGTAAGGGCGGGCGGCCAGGGCCGCCTCTTGCGCGCGCCGCAAGCGAGCCGCGGCGACAAACTTCATCGCGCGGGTGATCTGCTGGGTGTTCTTCACCGAGCGGATGCGGCGCCGGAAATCGAGAAGTGTGGGCATGGTCGTTAGTTAGGTAAGCCAGCTCAGCTCGCGGCGACCGCGGCAGCGGAAGCCGTGAAACGCTCCTTGAATCCATCCACGGCAGTTTTGATCTCCGCCTTAATGCCGTCATCCAGAGCTTTCTTTGCGGCGATATTCTTCAGCACCGAGGGATAGTTGGCCTCGGCGAACTGCAGGAATTCGCGTTCGAAGCGGCGAACGTCGGCCACGGCCACGGAGTCCATTGCGCCGCTTGTCGCCACGTAAATGCTGAGCACCTGCTTTTCGATGGAGAGCGGGACGTACTGATCCTGCTTAAGAATTTCGGTGAGGCGCTGGCCGCGGGCGAGTTGCGCTTGCGTAACTCTATCGAGCTGATCGGAACCGAACTGCGCGAAGGCGGCGAGTTCGCGGTATTGCGCCATATCCAGACGCAGAGTGCCGGCCACCTGGCGCATGGCTTTGACCTGGGCATTGCCGCCGACGCGGCTGACGCTGATGCCGACGTTGATGGCGGGTCGAATGCCACCATTAAACAGATCGGCTTCGAGATAGATCTGGCCGTCGGTGATGGAGATTACGTTCGTCGGGATGTACGCGGAGACGTCGCCGGCCTGCGTTTCGATTACCGGAAGCGCAGTGAGCGAGCCGCCGCCGAGCTTGTCGTTGAGCTTGGCGGCGCGTTCCAGCAAGCGCGAGTGGAGATAAAACACGTCGCCGGGGAAGGCTTCGCGCCCGGGCGGGCGGCGCAAGAGCAAAGAAATTTCGCGGTAGGCCTGCGCGTGCTTCGAAAGGTCGTCGTAAAACGTGACGGCATGGCGCTTGTTGTCGCGGAAATACTCACCCATGGCGCACGCGGCATAAGGAGCGATGTACTGCAGCGATGCGGGTTCGGCGGCGCTGGAGGCGACGATAATGGTGTAATCCATCGCACCGGCGTCGGTGAGCGTCTTCACGACTTGGGCAATCGTCGAGCGTTTCTGCCCAATGCCGCAGTAAATGCAAATAACGTCGCCGCCTTTTTGATTGATGATGGTATCCAGAATGACGGCGGTCTTGCCGGTCTGACGATCGCCGATGATCAATTCGCGCTGGCCGCGGCCAATCGGAATCATCGCGTCGATAGCCTTGATGCCGGTCTGCAGAGGCTCGCGAACCGGCTGGCGGTCGAGCACGCCGGGAGCGATACGTTCGAGTGGATTGCGCTGCTTCGAAAGGATGGGACCTTTTCCGTCGAGAGGTTCACCGAGCGGATTCACCACGCGGCCGACGAGGGCCTCCCCCACGGGAACGGACATAATGGTATTCGTGCGCTTGACGACATCGCCCTCTTTCAATTCGGCCGACTCGCCAAGAAGCACGGCGCCGACTTCTTCCTCTTCGAGGTTGAGCGCGATACCGAAAATGTTTTTCGGGAAGGAGAGCATTTCGCCGGCCATGACTTTTTCGAGGCCGTGAATACGCGCGATGCCGTCGCCGACGCTGATGATCGCGCCGACTTCGTCCACCGAAACCGTCTGCTCGTAGTTCTCGATCTGCTCGCGCAGGATCTTGCTGATTTCGTCTGCTTTGATGTTCGCCATGCCTGCTCCTGATCTCTATTCCGCTATTCCGCCACGAGACGCGCGCGCATCTCATTCAAGCTGTTGCGCACCGAACCGTCATAAATGGTGTCACCCACGCGCACAACCGCGCCGCCCAAAAGAGCGGGGTCCAGCGAATACTTTGCCTGGATTTTCTTGCCGGTAAGGCGCTCGAGGGATTGCGCGAAACGCTTTTTTTGCGCCGCGCTCAGCTCGACGGCGGAGGAAATCTCCGCCTCGGCGATGCCCTGCCGCTGCCGGATGACGTCCTGAAAAGCGGCTACAATTTCCGGCAAGACATGAGAGCGCTGGTGATCCGCGATCACAAACAGAAAATTGCGAATGATTTTGCCTGCGCCGACGCGCGCCGCGATTTTTTCAATGACGCCGTGTTTCGCATCGCGCGCCACGGCGGGACTGGACAGAAAATTCCGCAGCTCGGCGGAGACGCCGAAGGCCGCAGCAAAGTCAGCCAATTGCTTGACGGCCGCATCGGCCGCTCCCTGAGCCAGCGCCACGTCCGCGAGCGCGTTGGCGTATTGGAGGCTGGCGGACTTCAATTCGGCCTCCCCTCAAGGCTCTTTACAAACGTATCGACAAGCGTCTCCTGCGCGGCAGGCGTGAGCTGTTTGGCAAGAAGCGATTCAGCGCCGTCAACGGCGAGCGATGCAGCCAGGGCTTTCAATTCCAGGCGAGCGGCGCGCTCCGCAGCTTCGATTTCCGCGTGGGCCGCGATACCAACCTTTTTGGCGTCGCTTTGCGCGAGTGCGCGGATGCGCTCGCCTTCTTCGGCCGTTTCGCTTTGAGAGTGGGCCCGAAGCGTGGCGATTTCCTGTTGCAGTTGCCCCAGCCTGGTCTCCGCTTCGCGCACCTGGCGCTCGGCATCTTCTCTGGCAGCCGTTGCTTTGGTGATCGCGGAACTAATCCGGTCGGCGTTTCCGCGAAACCACGCTGGCAATTTTTTCGCAAAGAGCCAAATCAAAACGGCTGCAACAATCGCGAAGTTGATCCATTTGAAAATTTCGTTCGCGCTTGCGGTCGCCGAATTGCCGCCTTCTTCGGCCGCATGCGCGCTGAGAGCGAAACAGAAAAAAAGAACAAACAAACTCGAGCTAACGTAGAGCCGCCCGCTTCGATTGAATTCGTGTGGCCGCATCGATCTTTGCCTCATCGGGCCTCTCTTGGGGAGCTGCCGGGACGCGGCGTTTCCATAATCCGCCGGGCAATTTCGGTGGAGAGTTGTGCCACAGTGGCTTCGATTTCGCGGCGAGCGGCGGCGACTTCGCCAGCGATACGAACTTTTGCAGCAGCGACCTGCGCCGTCGCCGCGGCGCGAGCCTCCTTAATCACCGCGGCGCGCTCATCGAGCAGTTTCTTGCGGGCAGCTTCCTGCTCCGCGTATACCTGCGCGCGGGCCTGCTTAAGGGCGTCCTGGTACTGCTTGGCCTTTTCCGCGGCGGCAGCTTGAGCCTGCTCGGCGGCCTTCTGAGCGCCCGCGGTGCGCGCTTCGCGCTGGGCCATCACGCTAAGCAATGGTTTAAAGAAAAGTGCCCGCAAGATGATGTAAAAAAGGAGGATGATCAGGACTGTAGGCACAGCCTGAAGGAACAGTTCTCCCAGTTGGCGAACAATTTCTTGCATTAAGTTGTGTGGCCTAAAACTCGCTTTGGGGCCACGGACCGGCCACCGGATTGGCAGCCGCGCCGCGCCCCGCGAACCAGGAAGGGGCGATACGGTGGGCCTGTCGCTGCCTATTTAAACAGTATTTTATAACATCCGATACTGGTTTGCGTCAACGTGACGCTGGATTGCCAGTTTCGCTGGATTTGCCGGAATTTCCCGCGTTGGCGGAGGTGAAAACTTCGCGAATGGCGGCGACGATTGCGTCGGGCCGCTCGAACGGGATCATGTGATCGCTATCGGGAACCATGATTCGCTTGCCGCGCGTCGAAAGCTGGGCCTCCTTCACCTGCAACTCGTTCACCCAGATCTGGCGAAAGTCGTCGAAGTCCTTCGCGGAAAGCCCCTCGGGCAATTGCTTCGGATCCACCGACTTGCCAGCCGTCAATACGACAACCGGCTTATCACCCAGATTACCGGCCGCCCGGACTTCGTTGGCACTTTCCGCAAAAGAGCCCATCTCTGAAACGGTTGCGTTAATAAATTTTGGCTGAAGCTGAAGATAGAGCATTTCCTGGCCAAACTCCTTGGAAACGCCCGGACTTTCCGTTTGGTTGCGCTGAGAAAACCGGGCCACGCCGAACCGGATTAGTAGCGGAGCGAGCAATTTCTGCCGCTGGAGCTGCTCGTTGGCTTTCTTCATGTAGGCTTTGAATGCGGGGGACATACGCTCGTTTTGATCCTCGTGCGAAGCATCCACCAACACCATGCCAACGACGTCGCCAGGGTACTGCCCGTTATAAACACGCACGTTGTAGCCGCCGAAGGAATGCCCGACCAAAATGTACGGCCCCTTTTCCTGCGCGGCTTCGAGTAGGGCGTGCAGCTCCTTCACAATCTGCAAGCTCGTGCGAGGAAGTTCACTCGGGCTGCTCCAGCCGTAGCCGGCGCGGTCATAGGAACAGACGCGCGTAAACTTGGCGACTTCCGTCTCGACGGGATTCCATCCGATCGCTGGAACGCCGAGCCCGCTGTCCAAAATCACGGTGGGGCTGCCCTGACCTCGGCAATCAAGATTCAGAGCAAGGTTGTTAAAAGTCCGAGGGAGTGAAACGGATTTGCCCTGCCGAGGGAATCGGCGCGCGTCCGCGCTGTTCTCGATGGCCTGATAGCTCGCGCCCACAGCCGCAGCCACAACGACGAGGATGAGCAGGCCAAGCAAGCCGCGGCCGAGCCAGCGCTTCAGGCGCCCAAGGCGGCGCGGCGTAGTTGTTCCAAGCTCGTTTGCCAAAGAATTCTCCTTATGTCCTGCGGCCAACGCAGTTTCGATGGGCGGATATTAGACTTGAAGCTGAGCAGCGTCAATGCGCCGGAGCTGTTTTGAAGACGAGCCAGGCGTCAGTCCAGCCAATCACTCAGAGCGGTTGCGCGGGGAAGAAGTGCCAGAGCCCCGAGTTCGCGGAAACGCGCGGCGCGTTTGCGGTACTCAAACGTGCCGGGAGGGAGAATGGCCATGAAAGGAACGTGGGCATCACGGGCGGCGAGGGCGTCGTCCACGTTGTCGCCAACGTAGAGCGCGGTTTCCGGATCGCGCCGCCCAAGAATTTTCAGCAAGCCATCGGGATGGGGCTTCTTGCGTTTCACATCGTCCATAGTGATGACGGTTCGGAAGCTCCGCGTGGCGGGCCAGCGGTCAAACGTGTACGAGAATTCCTGGCGCGTGCGACCGGTGAAAAGGTTGAGCTCAAAACGCCGAGCCCAGCGCTCGATTTGCCGCGGCGATACCACGAGCTTCTCCTTGCGGACGTTGCCTGCCTTGCCGTTCTTTCCCCAGTAGAACTGTTGGAACACCGCACGCGCCTCTTCATACGTCGTCGGACGGCCCAGCGCAGTGGCCCAGTTCGAGACCATGCTCCAGTCGTCGTTGTTGCCCGGTTTGCTTTTCCATTTGTGCAGTTCGGACCAGGTGACGGGCTTGCCGGTGAGGTAACGCATCGTTTCGAGCGCGGAGAGCCAGAACGAGCCGCGCACGTCCACCAGCACCCCATCGACATCGAAGATCAAAATTTTGGTGGGGGAGCTATTTTTCGAAAGGGTCACGCAAATATTGGAGCAGAAAGAGAAGGCAGTGGCAACCAACGGTCAGGAATGCACGGAGAGCGCTGCTCCGTCCACGTGCGGTATCCTAATTCAAAAGGGCAAGGTCTGGAACTACTGGGATGGCGGCTCCGCGGAGGCCGCAGTGTTTTCCGCCGGAGGTTTCTGCATTTCCTTCTTCTTGTTCTCGAGGTTTTTCAGCTCATTGCGGGTGCTGGCGAGGACTTTCGTGCGCTCTTCGAGCAATTTGGTGAGCCGGTCCTTCTGGTCCGCGGGAGCTTCAGCGATCTGACTTTTTACCTTCTCGAGAAACTCTTGCTGGGCCTCGATGTCGCGGTTCTCCCAGGCGATCATCCTGTCCGCATCCGCGATTGATTTTGGATTCGCAAGTGCCGGGGGCCCCCCGCCCTTGCGTTGATTGGGATCCGCAGTCGAGTTGCCCGCCGCGGGTTGCTCGGATGCGCCGGATGGTTCAGGCTGATTCTCCTTTGCCGGGGCAGCCTGGGGGACAGATGCGAAATCATCGTTCGTCCACACTTTTTCCTTTTTCGGGGCCGGCTTGTGCTGCTTCGACGGTGTCTTGCTCTTTTGTGAATCACTCTGCGCAAATGCCGCGGAAGAAAGCCCCAGCGCCGTCGCCGAGGCCAGAATTGCTCGAATGACTATCGTATTTTTTGTGCTCATTGTTCGTTCCCGAATCCTTAGAAGTTTAATTCCCTGAAAGAAAGCACCTGATACGTCGGCGGCTGATTGGCCTGGCTGATCCAGCAACTGTTGTAATAGATGCCGTTGCCGCCGCCACCGGAGATGTCAAAGCCCACGTTTCCAAACGCAGGCAGTTCGTTACCGTTGGCGTCCCTAGTGGTTGCGGTGAAAATGGCACCGTCGAATTCATTGCTGCCGCCGCCGTTTCCAAGAAACGTCGTTGTGCCCTCTCCGACGACCAGGACTATGCCCTTCCATCCCGTGGTTCCGCTATAAGCAAAATTGCCTGTAACGACGAGAAGACCATAGCCAGTGAAGTTGCCGGTCATGCTGAAATCGCCATTTACGACGATCGTCTGCGGATTCGTTACAGACATGCCAGCAGGCATGTTTGCCTGGGTCGCATTTCCGTTGTACACCAGATCCGCGTTATTCGTAATGGTCTGGATCATTTGATCCAGGCTGGCTGGTGTCTGAAGTCCCGTGGTAAGCGCAACATTGCCCACACTCGGGTATGGGATTGGGTTGGGCGGTGCGCCGGCTACGGTAGGGGGCGGTGCAACCACCGCGCCCAAATAGTGATCGTCGCGGTTACTCGGTATTCCCGTGTACGGTGCAGGCGGCGGGGGATAGGGGTTGACAACGTTGTTTACATTGGTCGTTCCGGTTGTGCCAATGGCCGAGTAGAGGTTGTTTGTTGTATTACAGCCCGCAACCGGCGGAGGATTGCCAGACCCGTCTTGTCCGTTGACGTAGTATTGATTTGAGTTTGCGCCGCCGAATGCCACGTTATTGCCGGCCAGCGTCAGCGCCGAAGGAAAGTTGAGAGGATAGGCGACGGGAGCTACGACGTATTGCAGGAGCTTCCGTGTGCCATTGGGTAAAACCGCCAGCGTGGTGACTTCCAGCGCTTGCAGCGCGTTGGGGGTGGCAACAAGGTTAGGGAGGAGGTTAGGGGCGACCCCCAACATCGGGGGAACGATGAGGCTGGGTTTAGGCAGGCCCGTCGGGTCGTAATACAAAGGAGTGGTCGTATCTAAGCCGCCCCCGTTCACGTTCGTCTGAATAGACGCCTCCGTGGCCGCGTTGATGCGTACCCACTTAAATTCCGGCCCGTAATACGTCGTTCCGCCGGACGTAACGGTGGAAACCGAAGCGATTGTCTGCACGTTCGCAGCAACGGGCGCGGCGCCAAACTCCACCGCATACTCGTTGTCCGGAAAGTTCGCCAGCATGGTCCCCAAGGCTTCGCCTTGGCCCGCATTCGGATTCAGGATGTAGCGAACCTGGCCGACGTTCAGCGGCGCCCCTACCGGTATGAAATTGGCAATCGTATTGTTAAAGTAGTCCGCGTTCTTCTTGAGCAGCCGCCCGCGCGCTTCTTCCAGCCCCGCCGTACCCGCAAGATACGCGGCGGCCGAGGAGCGGTAGTTGCCTTCCAAAGCGCTTTCTCCACCTGAGGCTATGATCAGCGAAATGGCGATCACGCTGATGAGCATCAATACGAAAATGGCGACGAGCAGCGCGACTCCCGATTCACGTTGTTTGCGGCGGCTGTTGTAAGTGGATTTCATAGTGTTCTCCATAGCTTTACTGGTTCGGATTGAGCCGGTGCCCGCGGCCGTTCAGTTCCACCAGGCGGACTCTATTCGTCTGCATGTCGTTCTGCTGGGCCATGACAATGAGCCTGATTTGAACGTCGCGAACATTCGAGGGCGAATTGCTGGCGCCCGCATTCTGGCAAAGCACGGTGCCGGCGGGCGCATCACAATAGAACTGGAAAACGGGCTGAGCGACTCCCCCAGGGAACATCGTCGGATAGGCCGCTTGAAAGGTGGCAATCTGCGCGGCCGTCGCGTTGTTCATTACGTTTGTGACGTAAGGAAGCATGACGTTTGCCGGGGCAGTGGCCGCCCACGGGTCCGGTCCCGCCGTCTTGGGTACAGCGCCGCGGAAGAGTGTAGTGCCCTGCAATTGATAGCGGATCCAGCTCACGCCATTCCCGTCGTTGATGTCTCCTTCAAAGATCACGTCAAAATCGGTGGGGGTGAGGCACGTTCCGCCGCCGGCCGTGCCAATGAGGCAGGGAACTCCAGCTGCATAGCCGGGCTGCCAGCCGAGCGGCCCGACGGCATAGAGATTCGCGGCGGGCAATACCGTAAAATGATTCTGCGGAGGGTATCCCGCAGTATTCGCGTCACGAACAATCTGATCCAGTCCGAGCCGGGCCTCCTGGAAAGAGGCGAGCAGCCGCGACTCGGTGCTAAATTGCTTCTGGGAATTTCCCAGCAGCCTGAAAATCGCGCCGCAGATGATCATGAAAATGGCCACTGCAATCATCAGCTCCAGCATCGTAAAACCCAATTGCAGCTTTTGCTTCGGCTTAAGAGAGAGCTTCATTTTTGCACCATGGCATCGAGAGTGACCGGCGGGAGGGGAATGTTGCCGCCCGTCCGGCGTACGCCCACGATGAATCGCTTGCCGGTTGCATTCACCCCGTTTGCGTAGGTAACGACCGCCCAGCGAACGTCGTAGGGAACTCTAAACGGATCGTTGGGATCGGTATAAATGAAGCTATAGCCACCTACGGCTGCGACCGTAAAGTTGATCAGCGGCCGGTTGTTAAACATGATGACGGGGCTGCCGACGGGCACCAACGGAGTGGCGGTATTCCCCAGGTTGCAGTTAGCTGCCGGAGGGCATAGCACCCCTTGAGGGTCAGTAAACGTCGCCGCCGAAAGGGGCTGATCCACCATCACGTCTATTTCCCGCTGGGCAAACACCAGCGCCGTGGAATCGTCGCGATTGGCGGTATTCAGACGGATCGACAACGGAATGAGCTGCGCTACTCCAACGACGCCCACCACCATGACAATCGTGGCAAACAACGTCTCGATCATGGTGAAACCGCTCTGTTTAAACCGCTGCTTGCTGAATATCCTTCCCATACTCATCCTCTTTCGTCGATTCGCCGCAGTTAGTTGGACCGAGACCAGGCGCCGGTACTATCCGTTGACCAAATCTGTATGGAACCAGTGGGAAGCACGACGACGGCTCGATTGCCCAAACGCGGGAATGCCGTGTTTCCAATGTAGAGAACGCTGACCGCTGGAGGCGCTGTAGCTCCACGGTGGTCAAAGGCGACGAAACCATTCGTGGGAGATATGTTGGTTAAGGCGGGAACGCCCACTAAGCCCGCCAGGCCCGCCGTGTTGGGGACAACGCCAGAGGGGACCAGGGTGACCGCACCGGGAAATAGCGCCTGTTTTTCCGTCGGCTGAACGTTTCCACTATTGTTGGAATCGGTGAAAATGAAAGTGCCGGCTGGCCTGGCAAGAACTTGGGCATTTAGAGGAGTCAGGGCCGGAGCATTCGTGCGGATGGCCTCGTAGTGAGTGAATTTGAGAACACCGGCAACCTGGTTGGCGGCGTCGTTCAGCTGGTACATGCGGTAGGACTGCATGAAGGATGGAAGAGCGACGGCGCTCATGACCGAGATTACGGCCAAGCCGATGAGGAGTTCCAGCATCGAGACTCCGGCTTGCCGGCCCTTACGCTTTGCAACTTGCCTTGATTCGGCTAGCATCTTTGATCAGCTTCTTCCTCAGCAGGCGCCCCGTGGTGCTCCGCTGCGTTAAATCAGGTTCTGTACGCTGCTGGATGAAGCAGCTCCCGAACCAATGCGTGAATTCCCGTAATGCATTGAAACTATGAGTTTTATTTTCCTATTGCTCGAGGAGGGAACAACGCTCCAAATCGAGATGGGTGAAAACGTTACAATTTAGGAGCGTAGTAAGGGCGATTCTCAACGGCCTGTAACTTGGGAACGCTGGGATTATCCTGACCGAGGCCGCCGTTCAGTTACCGAGAACGTTGACTCGGAATTGCGGAGCCGCATAAATTGATTCTGACTCGCATTTCGACAAGAATGAGGAGCTTGTCCAACCGAACTCACAGCGGCGTTTGCTTTCGATCACTTCAAATCCCTGCCAAGGGCTGGCTTCTCATCGAAATCCCGGGCCTCTTCACTTGGTGGGCGCGACAGTTTCATTGGCCTCCGCCATTTTCATGTGCCGCGCAACGTAAGCCGCCAGAAGATGGTCAAGCTCCTGTGGCCGAATCGGCTTCGTGAGATAACCATCCATTCCGGCCGCCAGGCATTTCTCGCGATCCCCCTTCATGGCGTGAGCGGTTAACGCGACAATGGCCTGATGGAGTCCGCTGCCTTTTTCCTTTTGTCGTATTGCCACAGTGGCCTCGAGCCCATCCATCTCCGGCATCTGGACGTCCATGAGCACAAGGTCAAACTTCTCCTTTTCCAGCGCCTTCAGGGCTTCTAATCCAGTAGCCGCTACTGCAACCTGATGTCCTCTTTTTTCCAATAGACGCACTGCCAGACGCTGGTTAACAAGGTTGTCTTCCGCAATCAGCACGCTCAGGAACGCATCTGGTTCGCGCGCATCTTGCAGCGAGAAACGGGTAACCAATGGAATGGCGCCCTGCTGCTCACGCGCACCGAGCACGCGAGCAACGGCTTCCCGCAACTCGGATTGTCGGATAGGCTTGAGCAGGTACGCAGAGACCCCCAGTTCCTGGCACCGTGCCGCATCGCCGCGATGGCCCGCCGAAGTAAGCATCATAATCGTGGCCGTGGACACTTCCGGCCTTTTGCGGATTTGTTCGACCAAAGTGAAGCCATCCATGTCCGGCATATGCATGTCCGTCAAAATCAGCCCATAGGGCTCACCCGCTTCGCGCGCCGCTGATAGCTGTGCAAGTGCTTCCTTGCCGCCCTCGACGGAAGTCGGCTTCATTTGCCAGCGCATCAACATCCCTTCCAAAATCCGGCGGTTGGTGCGGTTGTCGTCCACCACCAGGACCTTCACGCCTTGCAGGAGCTCTGGCGGGGCGATCGTGCCCACCTTAATTTCCTTGGCGTCGGCCGCCCCCAACTGCGCCGTGAAGTGGAACTGGCTTCCACGGCCCACTTCACTCTCCACCCAAATTTTGCCGCTCATCATGTGCACCAGCCGCGTCGAAATGGTCAGTCCTAATCCTGTGCCTCCGTACTTTCGCGTAGTGGAACTGTCGGCCTGGGAAAACGGTTCAAAGATGGATTTGCGCTTATCCTCGGGAATTCCGATTCCAGTGTCGGCAACGGTAAAATGACAGAGCCAATCGAGGCCCGCTCTCCCCTCGACTTGGACCTTCACAGCGATCTCCCCGCTGCCGGTGAACTTGATGGCGTTGCCCACCAGGTTGATCACTATTTGCCGCAGCCGGCTCGAATCTCCTCGCACAATCTCGGGCACCTCCGGCGCCACTTCGCAAAGCAATTCCAGTCCCTTCTCGTCCGCCCTCAAGGCCAGCGTTTTCAGCGTGGATTCCAAACTCTCGCGCAGATCAAAATCGATGGCCTCCAGGTCGATCTTTCCGGCCTCAATCTTGGAGAAGTCCAGAATGTCGTTGATGACCGTCAGAAGAGTATCCCCCGACATTTTCACGGTTTCCAGATATTCGCGCTGCTCCGGTGTAAGCGCTGTCTCGAGCGCGAGGTCCGTCATTCCCATGACGCCGTTTAGCGGCGTGCGAATCTCGTGGCTCATGTTGGCCAAAAACTCGCTCTTGGCGCGGCTGGCTGCCTCCGCGGCCTCCCGCGCCACTTTCATTTCTGCTTGCACCTTCTTGAGGTGAGTAATGTCATGGCCGATGCCCGCGAGCCCGGTGATTCGCCCGTTTTTGTCCCTCAAAGGTACCTGGGTAGTCATAATCTCGCTCTCGTTCCCTTGAGAATCCACGCCTTTCTCTTCGCGGTTGACCACTGCTTGCCCTGAACGAATTACAGTCTGTTCGTCTTCGTAGAATGTTGCGGCCAACTCAGGAGGATAGAAGTCAAAATCGCTTTTTCCGAGCAGCTCCTGGGGAGTCTTCGCTCCCATTTGCCGGGCTACGGCTAGGTTGGCCAACAAAAATCGGCAGTCCGCATCTTTTACGTACATAAAATCGGGAACGTTGTCGATCAATGCTCGCAGCATCTTTCGTTCTTCGGACAGCGCCTCTTCCGCCCGCATTCGCTCGTTCACCTCCAACTGCAATTCCTGAGTGCGCGCCTGGACGCGGAGCTCTAGTCCCTCCTTTGCGCCTTGCAGTGCCGCGTCGCGCTCCTCAATCTGCTCCAGCATTTGGTTGAATGAGCCTATGAGCATTCCCACTTCGTCATCACCGCGTGGGATCGCGCGAAGGGTGTAATCCTTCTTGGTTGTAACTCTGCCCGCAACGTGCGCCAGATGCAGTATGGGTTCCGTGATTAGTCTTAGGAGCCGCGTGGAAACAAAGTACGTTGCCAGGACGGAGATCAGGATGACCACCGCGGAAATCATCGTGTATTGCCTTATGTGCGCTTGCAGCGCGCCGAGGTCCGAAATGATGGCGATGGCCCCGGTTTTCTCGATGCCCACGGAAACAGTCCGGAACAGCGTGAGCGAATTCTTCTCAAATTGTTCTCCGTCTGCTCGCCAAGGAGGCATCGTGAACTTACGGTCAGTCCCGTCGCGGCGATATTCCGCGAAGACCTTTCCATGACGGTCATAAAGGCATGCGGCGACAATATGACTTTCCGCCCGGAGGGCGGCTAGCATTTCCTGAGCGGACTTTCGATCGTCAAAAGCCAGAGTGGCTGCCGTGTTTGCTCCTAAAGTATCGGCGAGAACCGTAATTTCAGTGGTCATCTCGGCGCGAAACCTGGCTTTCTCGAAAAGGTCAAAGCTTAGGCATGCAAGGCTCAGACCAGCAAGACTTGTGCACACGATGACGAAGGTCAGTTTGCGTAAAATGGATGCATTTCTCATATGCCGCGTTTAACGGTCCATCTGCGCGCTCCTGCTATCACTTCAAGCGCAGACACTTCAGCCTCTCGCGGGAAGGGAGTGCACATCCGGTACCGAATTGCAACGCTTTCACAGCATTCAACTTGTTTGATTTCAGTACGTTAGTCAGCACCAGAGGCCCCAGTCTTTCCTAAATTGAGTCGGAGCGCGTCGCCTGTGCCATTGTGGTGCAAGGTGAGTTCGTGACACCGCCAGAGCTTTTCTTCGCGGCCGCATTGCCATGCAACTTGCCTCGCTGATCTTCGGTATGATTGCTGGAGCCGGAATGGCCTTGCTACAATCTCGCGCGGAAACACCGCGGTTCAGAAAG
>Ga0247669_1000381_pt1 | contig 18674 bp, 18 predicted proteins | sample CNK10_metaG_FD_182734 | JGI IMG/M metagenome (GOLD analysis project Ga0247669, IMG submission 182734) | Soil microbial communities from Purdue University Martell Research Forest, Indiana, United States - CNK10 | ecosystem: Environmental > Terrestrial > Soil > Temperate forest > Bulk soil...
AGATTGCCGAAGCCGGCATTTTGAAAATCGATGGGACCACCAATACGGTCTCTCATCTTCTCGCTATTGGTGCAAAGGCGGTCGCGCTCATGCATATGGGCCGCCTTGGAGACTCGCTCCAGGTCATTCGCAATGCAAGCGAAGGGGCATCGAAGAATGGCAACGACCCCTGGATTCTCACAATCCGGGAAGCATGGCTGCGCACAGTCGCCTTGGATTTCGAAGGCGCCCGGCGGTTATGCGATACCATGATCCGTTCGAAATCCGGTTACCCCAAGGGGCAGCCGAAGGCAATTGCGTGGTATGCCGCCGCAAATGCCGCACTGGCGCAAGCGAATTACGACGAAGCGCTGCAAAATTTCAGGCAAGTGATCGACAAGGACGTAACCCCGAAGTTTTTCTTGCATTGGTATTGGCGAATGCAGGCCCAGCTCGGACTGACGAACGTCTGGCTGGCTTCTGGAAATCTTCGCAACGCTCGCACGGAAGCTGCCCGTCTCCTAGCGTCCGCGCTCTCAACGGACGATCCCAGCCTGCAGGCTCTTGCATGGGAGGTGAATGCGCGAGTAGCCATTGCGGAGGAGGATTTGAAACGCGCCGAGGAACGCATTCAAAATGGCCTTTCGATTCTGGCAAAATTTGAAATTCCTCTGGCCGCTTGGCGCCTCTTGGGGACGGCTTGGGATTTATACGGGCGCTTAAAGAATGATAAAGTTGCCGAAGCCCACCGAAAAAGCGCCGAAACTTACCTTCTGAAACTTGCGAATTCCTTCGCGCCTGGCGAACCTCTTCGCGCGACGTTCCTCGCCGCAGCTCCCGTCCGCCGGATCTTGCGCGAAGAAGTCGGGAACAAGGGCCCACGGCGGCAGACGTTAAGGCGCGGCGCAACGTCTTGAGCAAACTCAAACTACACGAGATGCGAAAGACCCTGCCATCACCAACTCCTCTTTGGGATTCTCGGACCGTCTCCAGCACCGTTCTCCCCAATTTCTTCCGCACCCGTGCGCTTAACGCGGACGTCCTGGTCGATGGCGAGCGGGAAAGACGTAAGCTTCGTTCTTCCGTCACTTTCGCCAGCCCCACCTTGTGAGCTAAGAAAAGCTAGCCGTTGTGTCGGATACGACCAATACCAGGGCAATGTATATCGCATATACTGCGCCGAAGAATGGCACGGACACCCGTGCTGCTCCGACAAGCCGCGCGGGCAACCAGGGGAATTATTTCCTGGTGAAGGCGCGACCGGTGGCAATCCAGATCCCGGTACACCAAGCGATTGAAAAAACGTCAAACCTTCGGTCACTGGAGATGAGTATTGCTTACGAATAGCTCATCAAAGCGCGACTCTTCCGAGAAAAATCAGCAAGTTGCGATGAACCGCAATCATGATCTCACTCGTTTTTAACCTGGATTTCAAAGAACTATAAATATCCAGAAAGGAAACATAGGCAGAATTATAGAAAGGCAGAAATAACCGCATCTCCGATGACATCCAATCGATTGAAAGATTTGAGGTTGGCTCCCCGGGCTAGATTCGAACTAGCAACCCTTCGGTTAACAGCCGAATGCTCTACCGTTGAGCTACCGGGGAACCGCGCAGGCAGGAACGGTTCTAGCAGGAGCAGCGAGTAGTCTAACGAACCCTTCCCAAGAGTGTCAACGAACTCGCTGACTCCGGTCGCGAGGCATTTCGAGGCAGCGAATTCGCTTATGGGAGTAATTCCAGCCCGCCCGATGCCCTCTTCACAAATTAGAAATCGGTTCGGGGCCGCTCACACCGCGCTTGTGCGCGACGTGCTGCCCACTTCTTTTTTATACCACGCGATGGTTTTCCCCAGCCCATCCCGCAGAGTCGTCTTCGCTCGCCACCCAAACTCCGCCAGCGCGCGCGAAGTATCTAGGCAACGCCGCGGCTGCCCGTCCGGCTTCGTCGCGTCCCAGCTCACAGTTCCTTGGAATTCCATGAGTGAACAAATCAGCTTCAGCAAATCGCGAATGCTGAACTCTTCGCCCGATCCCAAATTTACCAGCTCAGGCTTCTCATACTTCTCTGCCGCAAGCACGATAGCCTCCGCGGCGTCCTCCACGTACAAAAATTCCCGCGTTGCACTGCCCGTCCCCCACGCCGTGATTTCCGCCGCCCGCGCCTGCTTGGCTTCCCAGGACTTCCGGATCAGCGCCGGAATCACGTGCGAGCTTTCCAAGTCAAAATTGTCTCGAGGCCCGTACAAATTGACTGGCGTCAGGTATATTCCCTTGAATCTGTACTGCTCCCGGTACGCCTGCAACTGCACGAGCAGCATTTTTTTCGCCAGGCCATAGGGAGCGTTCGTTTCCTCCGGATACCCGTTCCAGAAGTTCTCTTCCCGGAACGGCACAGGCGTGAATTTCGGGTACGAGCAAATCGTTCCCGCGCAAACGAACTTCTCCAGTCCAGCGATACGCCCCGCTTCAATGGCATTGATGCCCATCACCGCGTTGTCGTAAAAAAATTTTCCGGGGTTTGCGCGGTTTGCTCCGATGCCTCCTACTACTGCCGCAAGATGAATGAATATGTCCGGCCGCGCGTCCTTGTATAACCGCAGCGCTTCGGATTTTTCGCGCAGGTCGTACTCACGGCTATGCGGAGTGCTGATCTCCCGGCAGCCTGCTGCTCGCAATTTTTCGACGACAAAAGAACCCAGGAATCCGTTTCCCCCGCTCAGCACCACGCGCCGATTTTCCCAGAACCCCATTCCCGGCTCCTTAGTGCTGCGAAGCTTGTCCTTCCACTGCCTCCATCACGCGCGTCACCGAGTTCTGCCAGTGATTCCAGTGGCTGAATTTCTTTTGCAGAATTTCCCTTCCGCGCCCCAGCGGCGCAAGGCCCACCGCCTCCAGATCCGCATCCACCATAATCGCCACCAGCTCGCTGAATCCAATCCGTGTCTCCCAGCCGAGTTTCTCCCGTGCTTTTCTCGTGTCCGCGATCAGGCAATCCACTTCCAGTGGCCTCTTGTACCGCTCCGAGGTCTTCACGTGCTTTCGCCAATCCAGTCCCGCGTACATGAACGCTTCCTCCACAAATTCGTGCACGGAATGCGCTTCGCCCGTCCCGATGACAATATCCTCGCCCGTATCTTGCTGCAGCATTTTCCATATCGCTTCCACATACTCCGGTGCGTAACCCCAGTCCCGCCGCGCATCGAGATTGCCAAGAAATAGTGTGTCCTGCTTACCCGCAACGATCGCCGCAACCGCACGGGTAATTTTCCGGGTCACAAAAGTCTCGCCGCGCCGCGGGCTCTCGTGATTGAACAAAATTCCGTTGCTCGCAAACAGCTGGTAGCCCTCGCGGTAAATCCGTGTCATCCAATACGCGTACACTTTGGCGGCGGCATACGGGCTGCGCGGTTGAAAGTTTGTCGTCTCGCTCTGCGGGGGCGGCGCTGACCCGAACATCTCCGAACTCGACGCCTGATAAAATCGCGTCTTGCAACCCGCCCGTCGGATTGCTTCCAGCAATCGCATCGTGCCGAGCCCCGTGATGTCCCCCGTATACTCCGGCATGTCAAAACTGACGCGCACATGGCTCTGCGCCGCGAGGTGATACAGCTCGTCTGGCGCAAAGCTGTAGACCAGATTCAGCACCCACTCCGTACTCGAGAGATCGCCGTGGTGCAGGAATAGCCGGGTGCTCGGTTGATTCGGGTCCTGATAAATGTGGTCGATGCGCTTCGTATTAAACGTGCTGGCCCGGCGGATGATGCCATGAACTTCGTAACCCTTGGAAAGGAGCAGTTCCGCGAGATACGAGCCGTCCTGCCCGGTAATTCCCGTTATGACTGCGCGTTTCATGTGCGCTCTTTCTCCATCTTTCTTTTCTTGCGGCTCTCATGCGGCGGTTCATCCGCAGCTGCGTCGGCCTGGAGGCAAGTCCTTTTCATTCTATAAGCCGGGGCGGGAAATACAAATGCTTGCTCTTACCTCAGTTCGTTGCGAGCGATTCCTTCCGTTCTTCGGAACTCTTGGCTTCCTTCGCTCGTTTGTCCGGAAGTCCTTTGTAGACTCGTCGCAGGTCATCCACGAGATGTACATGGTCGTAGCCCAATAACAGGGCGCCGAAGGCTCGAACGTAGTCATAAAGGCGATGCCGGGCGGACTTGATGTCCCGGTAGATGCGCGGGTATTCCACCAAATGCTGGAAATATCTCCAGCGATTCGGCTTGTGAAGTTCGAAATCGTCCTGCTCTTGCGCCTTGGTCCACTGTTTCAGGTAGTCTCGTAAATCGGGCGAAGACAAATCGTGCCCGTGGCGCTCGAGCCACCCACGGATTTCTGACGAAAGCGCCGCGCGCATGGCCATGCGGTGCCTGATCCTGCTGCGACTGGCTTCGCCTCCGTTCGTTTGGAAGAGATTTGCTCCGTGAAGGCGGTATTTCGCGTGAGGTTCGGGAAGCGCGGCCACCGGTGCCACAAAAATAATGAGCGCCGTCAAGTAAGCATCGGCCTGCGAGCGCAAGGATTCCGGTACGGGTAAAACTGAATGCAGAGCGTCTCGCCGAAACGCCACACAAGAGGTGCTGCTCATCGGATAACGCAAAAGAGAGATTCGGTTCGCGGGAACCCTGCCGGATACTTCCACAAAGTTTGGGTCCCCGGTGATTTCTTCCCCGGCCCTCCACCAATGCGTCTGATGATAAACCATGCCCACTTGGGGATTCTTCTCGAAGGCTTCGCACACCCGCCGCAGTTTGTCCGGCAGCCACACGTCATCGGCATCCAGCAGCGCGACGATCTCGCCGCGCGCCTCGGCGAAACCGAAATTGAACGCCGACGCCTGCCCGCCGTTCGCCTTGCGAAAGTAGCGAATTGAATCGCCGTACTTTTTCACGCGCTCCGGCGTGTCGTCCGTCGAACCGTCGTCGACAACCAGAATCTCGCGCAGTTCGTGCGGAAACTTTTGCTTTATCGCGCTATCGATAGCTTCTTCAATATATCTCCCGTAGTTGTAGCTATCGATCAGCACCGTCACCAGGGGAGCGCTCATGGTTGAATTCCCATGGCATTAGTCTTTCCCGCGAAAACGAGGCAGGTTCGGAGAGCGCAGCCCTACCGCGCTGCGGAGCGGTCTCGTGATGCCGAGAATGGAGAACCAGGCCGGCTGCCAGATGTTGTAAAGCGCGATGCGTCCCCCTTGTCTCACATAGCGCTGGATCGCCGAAAGGTAACGTCTCGTGTTTTTCTTGAGGCCTTCCTTGCCCAGCACTTCGGTCGCATCCGCAATCGTCCGCAAATGCTTCCATCCGCCGGCCAGCCTTTGATTTGCTCCCGCTTCTTCTCCCCGCCACACGCCTTCCTTGCCCTGGGGATGGTGTCCGTAATCGTGATTCTGATGGACGGCCAGGACCGCCCGCGAGGCGTCCACTACGGGCTTTCCCATTTCCAGCGCTTTCCAGAGCGTCCAGTTGTCCCAAAAAACGCGGCCCACCACGAGGGCCGGCAAGTCCTGGAATAAACCACGAGAGAAGACGAAATAGTCGATCCAATCAGGTGGGCGCTGCCTGCCGGTGTGCAAAGCGAGATTGCGGATGCGCTCTTGCCAATCTTCGCTTTCGAATTCCCAAGGTTCCGTAATCTCCGTGTCCCAACGGCGGCCGGCCATCAGGAATTCCCGGTGGGCCGACAAAACGCGTTCCACGGCCGGGCGCAAATCCCTCAGGAAAATAATGTCGCAGTTGCTGTAACAGAGAACGTCGTTCCGCGCGATGGCCTGCGCCCGCGCAAACATATAATCCATACGGTTCGAGCCGGCCTCATTCTTCTCGGTGTGGGGTTCATGGCGAATCCCCAGATCCTTCGCGGCGCGGGCTGCGCCCTCGTCATCCCCGAAGAGTATGACCTCCGCGTCCGGATGTACCAGCGTCCAGCTTTTCAGCGCATTTCGCTGAATGACGCCGTTATGCCCGGCGAACGGCTTAGCCGTGGTAAAGAACGTAAGCATTTTCCCGTGCTATGAATCATCCAGCTGCGTCCGGTCCGCGCAAAATAATGGCGGATTCGCCGGCGCCGCTTTCTGAAAAGAATCTCAGCGCCCGATCCTTTTGCAGGCTCCAACCAACTCCAATTTCAAGAGTGTGAAAGGGCGCCACCCTCTTGGCAAACCGCACGAACGCCCGGACCAGGTGATTCGGCAAGCAGTCGTCGAAATTCCCCGGCTCGTTCGTCGGGAAGCGCCACAAGATTCGAGTCATAAGCGTCCTCGTCGGGCGACACTGGATAAAGCCCGCCCACCTCGCTCATAGCGAACCAGCGATAGTTCCATCGCGCAAGTAGTTGCGTGATCTCGCGAGCCGCATATCCCCAGGGGAGAGTTCGCGTATCTTCTACTTCGGCGAGAATTGCCGGCCGCGGCGCCGTTTGCAGCAGCCTGCGGGCTCCCCGCAGCACCGCCAATTCGCTGCCTTCGGCGTCTAATTTGATGAAGTCCACTCGCTGGACGCCGCGCTCCTCAAGCACGTCGTCCAGCTTGCGCAGCGGCACCCGAACCCGCCGCGTCGGCTCCGACACGGCCGGTGGCCGCAGACTGTTTCCCCAGTCCCTCCAGCCTTCCACTACAAACAGATCCGCTTCGCCCCATTCGTTCCCCAGCGCGCAACACTCCACCTCCACGTTTCGGCAGCGATTCACACGCAAATGCTTCGCCAGCCGCCGGCATTCTCTCTCGGACGGTTCGAACGCCATCACTCTTCCCCCGCGCCCTACGCGTTTTGACAGAAGCAACGTGTATAACCCATGGTGCGCGCCGACATCCAGCACGGTCATTCCCGGGCGTAGGAGCCGCTCCACAAAGCGGACTTCCTTCTCCTCAAAGCCATTGTATATCAGCTCGTGATCCAGCGCGCCCTTCTCCGCCAGCCACCACGCGCCAAACTTCAGCCGCAGCGGAATTGGCATCTCCGGAAACGCGCGCCGCGCTCGCATCGCCAGAGTGATGTATTTCCCGCGCGCGGGACTCGTCAGGAACCTCCCCACGCGTTGCGCCACCGTGGGGCGCAACGCACCCGTTTTGCTCCAGGGATCCTGCGCTTCCCGCGGCTCCGGATACAGACGGAATCCCGCGACATCTACCGGCGCGTCGGACGCCAGTAGCACCGTCCGTTTGCGCGTGTGCTCCGCAGTGTCGCGAAAGTCGTCGTGCGCCGGCAATGGAATCGCACGGTAGACGTAGCCAAAGCCGGCCCGGTAAAGCATCTTTGCCAGGCTCCCCTCGCTCGGATACCACGCCAGGTCCGTCAGACTTTGATCGTCGCCTCGCGGCTCCTCCCGCAGCAGCATCCACGGCTTGTCGCCGGGAACGCACATGCTTTCCAGCAGCAGACATTTTTCAGTCACCGCCCGCAAGTTGCGCATCGCCAGCAGCGGGTTCTCCAGGTGATAGAGCAATCCGAAACACAGCACAAAATCGAACCGCCCGAGCTCCCGGATCCGCGCGTCCTCGATATCCATCCTCTCAAACGGCAGGCGCGGGTATCGTTTCCGCGCTCCCACGATGTTCTCTTCTCGCCCGTCGATGCCGCACGCATTCAATCCGCACTCCTCCAGCGTCTTCGTAAAAAAGCCCGCGCCGCACCCCGCATCCAGCGCGCTGCTTAATTTATTCCCGTCCTTCAGCTTTCCTACGATGTGATGGATGGTCTCCGCTCGTGCTGCGATCAGCCTTCGGTAGTGCCGCTGATCGAACGGCGTGATTTTTAGCGTGAATTCTTGGCTGATGCTCGGCGCCGCAACTTCCGCGGAAGCGGGCGGCATTCTATTCATCACGGACATGGGGCTGGACTCCATGTCGGCTCTTTTCCCGTAGGGGCTTCCGGGTGGCCGTACCTTCGCGCCTCGGCGGATCCGGCGCGCCCAAGGCCCGCACAGCCGCCAAAGCCCTTCCTACCGCCGGCTGAAGCGAGGTAACCTCGATTTAAGAATAGCGGTACTAAGAAGTAGAAGAATAGTAATTATATTTCTTTAAAAATGCAACAACATTTATTTACGAGTACTTCCTATCTATATGATAATTCATTATCATTGGAATCCGCCGCGTCGGGCGTCCGTCTCCCCTCCGCCCGGCACGCCTTCCCCAGAAAAAAATAAATAAGTCGAAAAACTTTTTCCCAGCTTGTGTTATTCATCTTCGGGGTCCCAGTTCCTCCCAAGCTCTCGCTCCAGAGAAAACTCCCTTGTCTAGAAATCGGCTCTTGGGCTGTTTCAACGATTTCATTCTTCGTTGTTCCGTAAAGTGCAATCTTTACCTAAATGAAACAACACCCAGCAATCGCGGAACTTTTTCCTTCGTTTTTGTACATTATAGTTACTGCTACAGACTTTCTAAACTCACGCTGGGGGAACAACTACGTTGTCTAAAAACCGGTTGTTTGGGAATCGCTCGCTCACTTTTTCCATTTCTTCGCTTCTCTTTTTTGCCGCCGGGTGCGGCCAGGTGCAGAAGACGCCCGCGCCTGGCAGGCCTGCTGCCGCCATTTCGCCCAACCCCGTCGCCTTTCCCGCTACCACCCAGGGCGCCTCCAGCAGCCCCATCGTCGTCACCGTCACCAATTCCGGCTCCGGCGCCCTCAACATCTTTTCCGTCACCCCCGGTGGCGCCAACCCCGGCGATTTCACTAACTCCAATACTTGCAGCGGCTTAGTCGCCTCCCAGGCTACCTGCACCATCTCTGTGACTTTCCAGCCCGCCGCCCCCGGCCAGCGCTCCGAAACCATCACCCTCACCGACAACGCCGCCGACTCTCCCCAGGTCGTCAGCGTATCCGGCACCGCCAACCCCATCGCCATCACCCTCACTCCGCCCAAATCCGCCATTGCCGTTAGCCAGTCCTTGCAGTTCACCGCCTCCGGCGACCCGAACGGCGTCACTTGGTCTCTCGCAGCCTCCACCAACTCTGGCCCCGGCGCCGCGGCTCCCGCGGGCGTCATCGACGCTTCCGGCCTTTACACTCCTCCTCCCGGCTCTCCTAGCTTGATCGTCGCCGTCACCGCCACCAGCAAGACCGACCCCTCCAAATCCGCCTCCGCTTCCGTCAACGTCGTCGCTCCCGGCTCCTTCACCGCCACCAATAACGTCCAGGTCGCCCAGTACACCGTCTCCACCGCCGCCTCCGCCAACATCAGCGTCCAGTTTGGCCTCGATACCAACTACGGCCTCACCACTTGGACTCAGCCCACCCCTGCCTTCGGCGGCCCCCTCAGCCTCTACGTCGCCGGCATGAAGCAATCCACTCCCTACCACATGCGCGGCGTCCTCCAGTTCGCCGATGGCACCTCCTTCAACGACTCCGACTTCACCTTCACCACCGGCGCGTTGCCAGCAACCCTTGTGCCACGCATCACCACCACGACTACCGCTGGCATGACACCGCAGCCCGGCGTCGAACTGCTTGACCTGATCAACTTCGGCACCGCCACGGGCCAATATCCACTTGTGGCGACCGATTTAGCGGGGAATGTTATTTGGACCTATAATCCGGTCCTTGCTACGGGGGTTTTCGCGGACCCGATCAAGCTGCAACAGAACGGACACTTCGTCATCAATTTCAACGGCGGGACTCCGGACGGCGTTAACTCCATGATGCAAGAAGTGGACCTGGCCGGGAATCTCATCTGGCAAATGACGGCAGCGCAGCTCAACACCGCTCTGGCTGCGTCAACATGCGCTGGCTGCAATATCACTGTAACCGGAACTCATCACGATTTTGCCGTTCTCCCCAATGGACATCTGATTGTCATTGCGGGGACCCAGCAGCTTATCTCCGGCACGACCGTCACCGGCGACGTCATCATCGACTTGGGCGACATGGAAAACGCCGGCGGTAACAACCCCAATCACATCCCTCAACCTGTCTGGCTATGGAATGAGTTCGATCACTTGGACATCAACCGGCAACCTTACCAGTACCCTGATTGGACCCACACCAACGCCGTCCTTTATTCGGCGACCGACGGCAACCTCATCATCTCCATCCGTCACCAGAATTGGCTTGTAAAGATCCCCTACCAAAACGGTGCCGGATCCGGAGCCCCCGTCTGGAAACTGGGCTATCAGGGAGACTTCGCTTTATTCAATTCCGATGGTTCAACCGATACCAATCCCTTCGACTGGTTCTACGCCCAGCACGGTCCTTCCTTTGTCACCACGAACACGTCCGGCCAGTTCTCCCTCACGGTCTTCGATAACGGAGACGACCGCGGCGTTTCCGTCGTCGCTGGAGGAACTTGCGGCGTAGCCGGCCAGCCCGCCTGCTTCAGCACCGTCCCGATCTTTAACATCGATGAGACCGCCAAGACCGCAACGTTTGTCGTCCACCCAAATACAGAAGACTATTCTTTCTTTGGAGGCAATGCCGAAGTCCTCGCAAATGACAACTTGGAATACGCTGAGTCTAGTAATGGCTCGCTCGCGGGCACGAATGGGACAATCCTTGAAGTCACCCAGAGCTCCTCACCGCAGACCATCTGGAAAATGGTCATCGCCGGGCAGTTCGCCTACCGTGGCATGCGCATCCCCAGCCTCTATCCCGGCGTCCAGTGGTGATTTTTGGTTCAACTTGTAGGGGCACGATACATCGTGCCCTTCCTGCTTCACTCGTAACTCGTCGTCGCCTCAAATAGCGAGCTGCCGTTTCTCAAAAACGCTAGTTCGCACACCCATAATACTCCGTGCCTTGGGCTGCGATTCATGTCCGTGACGTCGATCAGCCGGTATCCCTTCTCGCTCATGAACTTGACGACTTCCGCGGCCGTGTTTTCGTAGCCCCCGGCGCAAACCACTGCTTCCACCAGGAAGATCTCCGTCTTCCCGAGCAGCTCCGAAGCTCCCGCCAGCACTCTTAGGTCCAGCCCTTCCGCGTCGATTTTCACCATGTCTGGCAAATCTCCGCCCGCCGACGCCGCGATTTCATTCAAAGTTTTCACCGGCACTAGGATCTGCTCCAGGCCCGCCGCTCGCGCCTGTTCCGCTGTCAGCGCAAACGTGCTGCTCCCGTCGCTCGCGGCGATCGTAAACGGCAGTGTCCCTGGGCGGTCGCTCGCTCCGGCGTTAATCCATTGGATTTTGAACCCACGCTCGAGCAGGTCTTCGATATTGGTATTCAGTTCGTCTTGCGGCTCCACCAGCGTGTAGCGCGCCTCGGGGAAAAACTTGATCGCCTCCCGTGTCCACATCCCGCGGTTCGCACCGATATCCAATATGTGTTTCGGCGCAAATCCGTGCCGCTTCAACAAAGCAAAAAAGGGATTGAGTCCTTCGCTCGGTCTCGGTCCTTCCTCGATCCGGACGATCCGGTATCCGAGCCTGCGTAAAATAGAATGGACGAGTTTTTTCACTTGCGGGTACGTCAGAGCAATATTTCAGGTTTGGCTTTTGCAAGCACAAAGCATCCTAAAGCGTAGCAGGTTAGGAATCCATTGGTTGGGTGACTAGTCGGGACATACGACAACGCTGTTTCTCGCTCGGCGGGGTACCAGATGTTGTCTGGTCGCTTCACCCAGTAGACCTGCTCCTCGATCGCATAGCCGCTCAATAATTTCGGAAGTCTTTCCGCTCCGTAGACGCGATGCCAGGGAACGATAACAGCGTCTCTTCCACAGGGGATCGTTAGCAGCATTCTTCCCTCTGGTTTCAACATTCTGTGCATGCGCCGCATCGCCGCCAAGTCCCCGTCGGTTTCCTCGACGGCCACGCCATAACGTCCCACAAGGCCGACGTGCTCGACGCTCGAGCAGTTGAGTATGAAATCAAACTCTAGGTTTGGAAGGTCGACCTTCAGCAAGTCCCCGCGGACGATTTCGACCAAGGGGTGGGTCCACGGGAATGGGCCGGGTTCCAAATCGAGAGCCATGACGTTGTAGCCCTTCTGGACAGCATGTATGCACATATTCCCAGTACCGCACCCGAAATCAAAGGCGCGGCCAGGCCCGATGGGGAGCCGCGACGCGATAAAAGACCACTCCACGTCCCGGCTCCCAGAAAGATCAATGATGGATTCCTGCCGCGGTGGCGGCAACACCACACGCTTGGCCTTTCGCAATACGAGCGACATCCAATCCGGTAGGGAAATAGAAAAGTTATGGCGCGCCATGGTCGTCGCTAGTCGATCCTCCAGCATTCACGCTCGTTTTTTAACAAGCCGCTTAATGGACTCTATTTTCTGCGGCAGAGGTTTTGCCGCGAATCGCCGAAGTTTTTCGAATGAATTATTATAGGCAGCAACGCTTCTGGCATCCCACGGGGCAATATGGACGTTTGGTTCCGGAACCGGCTTCAAGGAATGAGACGATATTGGTTTTTGCGAGGCCGCGAGCATGGTCCGAACTCGAGGCAATCTTCCGGATCTGTGGTAACCGGGATGGTCGGGCATCACACCAAGCTTGTAAACGTGGAGGAACCCCGCCCTGTACAGCATCTTCTGCAGACAAGCTTCCGTGGGATAGAAGGCAACATAATTCAGGCCCTGGTCATCTGCGGGACTTTCATCAACCAGTGCCATGGTTGGCTCTTTGCCGGGGAAAACAACTCCCTCCACAAGTAGCAACTTTTCAGTCAGGGCGTGAAGGTGGCGCACCGCCAGTAGTGGATTCTCCAGATGGTAAAGTAGCCCGAAACATAGGACCACATCGAATCTTCCCAAGTCTCGCAGTGCGGGATCCTCTGCGTCGAATCGTTCGAAGCGAATGCCAGGTTGCCTCTGCCTCGACTCTTCTATGTTTTGTGAGCGCCCGTCCACGCCGGTGACCTCAAGGCCAAGAGTTTTTAGCAAACCCGAAAAGTAGCCTGCTCCGCAGGCAACATCGACGGCGGTGCGAAGCCCCAGTGGCCCGCCGAGCTCCGCGATTAAATCGGAGACAACTGCGCCTCGCGCTGCGTTCAGCTCACCATAAACCTTCAGGTCAAATACGAGTGGAGCTCTCAATCGTTCTAGCCTCTTCGCTGTGAAATGCAAACTCCGCGGACAAATTCAGTATGCCGTTCCATTCGTCCATTTGATGTTGTTGGATTTCCGCGGCGACGCTCATATCCGGCACGCAGTCCCAGAGATCAAGCATCTCTCCATCGTCCCAGAGACTGACCTGCCATTGGTAGGCACCGGGGCGGACTGGTAGCGACGGAAATGTATGTGAAAAGACGTGCACCCCCGGACCGAAACAGAGCCCCTTTGCCGCGGACGCCCAGATTAGCAGGCGCTCGGCGTTGAAAAGGGCAACCCCGTAGTCAGCGTTAGTGACCGGTTCAGCGAGCTCGACACAAAAATTGATGGTGACTGGACCCATCGTCGAGATTACATGCGGCTCGCCTGCGGGCGCCCCGGATATCTCCCAGCGGAGAAACTGCGCTTTCGTTCCTGTACCGCGCTGCAGACCTTGCGAGCGCTCGCCGGAAAACATAAAAGATTCATAAGCGGCGAGAACGGCATGCGGAGCCCCGTCCCGGCGGATCTGGCCCCCATCCACCCAGACGACGCGGTGGCAGAGTCGTCGGATCTGATTGAGTTGGTGACTTACCAGGACCACCGTGCGTCCAGCCCGGGCGACATCGCCCATTTTCCCGAGACATTTTTTCTGGAAATTAACGTCCCCCACCGCCAGCACTTCATCCACCAGCAAAATTTCCGGCTCCAGGTGCGCCGCCACGGCAAACGCCAGCCGCACGTACATCCCGCTCGAATAGTGCTTCACCGCCGTATCGATAAACTTTTCCAGCTCCGCGAACGCCACGATCTCATCGAACTTCCGCGCAATCTCCTGCTTCTTCATTCCCAGTATTGCTCCGCTCAGGAACGTATTCTCCCGCCCCGTCAGCTCCGGATGGAATCCCGTCCCCACTTCCAGCAGCGACCCGACCTTCCCGTGAATCTCCGCCCATCCGGTCGTCGGCTTCGTAATCCGCGACAAGATCTTCAGCAGCGTCGTCTTCCCCGCGCCGTTCCGCCCGATCAGCCCCAGCACCTCGCCTTCCTTCACTTCGAGCGAGACGTCTTTCAGCGCCCAGAACGTCTCCTCTTTCTTCCGAAACGCCGAGAGCGGCGACTTCACGAACCGTTCCAGCGCATGCCGCAGCCCCGCGTCCACCGTCACTCCGCGCCGGTATCGTTTCCCCAGCCCTTCCCCCTGTATGACCGCTCCGCTCATCGCTTCAGCCTTCAAACCTTTCAACCTCGTTTAACGACCGTTCAACCCCTCAAAATAGCCGTTCGCTGCATTTCCCTTGACTGCATATAACTCTCGCGCTAACATGCCGTATGAATTCGGCGCTGATCTCCGTCTTGACACCGCTCGCCGGATTAGTTCGTCCTTCGCTTTCTTGCACTTCATCAAGAAATGTCCTTCCTCTAAGTCCTTTGCTTGCCACTCCTACAGACCCAACGCAACTCATTGAAAACAAAACAACTTTAAGTCTCGCATTTGCCACTCTTACAGCACCCCTCACCCGTAAGTCCTTTGTCTGCCACTCTTACAAAAAACACCGGGGGGTGGGGCTCCATCCTTCTTCCTTCCTCTCTTTCTCCTCTCCCATTTTTCGCAACCCTCCAACCTCCAACCTCCATCCTCCAATTACACCCGGTCCGCAATCGCACCTTCCATTCTCTGGAAAAAGAACAGCCCGCCCACCAGCACCAGCACAACCGCGGCCGTCGAAGCCAGCAGCAGCGGACCGGGCGGCGTCCCGTGCCCCGTCAGCGTCCACCGGAATCCGTCAATCACCCCCGCCATGGGATTCAGCCCGTACAGCCACCTCCACCGCACCGGCACCAGCGACGACGGATACGCCACCGGCGATGCGAACATCCAGAACTGCACCAAAAATGGCACCACATATTTCACGTCGCGATACAGCGCATTCAGCGCGGACATCCACAAGCCCACCCCCAGCGCCGTCAGCACGGCCAGCAGCAGCAGCACCGGCAGCCACAGCGCGCGGAGTCCCGGCCGAATCCCGTATATCCCCAGCACCACGCCGAGCACCACGCACCCGATCGAAAAATCCACCAGCCCGGAAATCACCGCCGAAATCGGCAGCACCAGCCGCGGAAAAAATACTTTCGTGATCACCCGTTGATTATCGACCACCACTGCTGTGCAGGACTGCAGCGCGGTCGCAAAGTACGTCCAGGGTACGAGCGCCGTGAAATAAAAAACCGGATACGGCAACCCGTCTGACGGCAACTTGGCCAGCCGCCCGAAAAAAAGCGTGAACACCCCCATGGTCAGCAGCGGCTGTAGCACCACCCACGCCACCCCGATCGCCGTTTGTTTGTAGCGAACTTTTACGTCCCGCCAAACGAAGAAATAGAGCAGCTCGCGGTATGCCCACACTTCGCCGAGGCGCAAATCGAGCCAGCCGTGCGGCGGCTCAATCCGCACGATCGCCGGCGCGGCGTGCTGCACCGGAAGAGGCGTAGCAGGTGCGGTGACCGAAGCCATCGAGTCTTCCTGAAGTCCCAAGAGGGTCGGATGAATCCCTGATTAGATTAGCAGAGATGCCGGTCCCTCGCGACGCTCGGCGCCCTCCAATCTGGGGAGAATGGAAGCGATCAGGGGGGTGGGGGATTTTTCTTGAGCTGTTCCATGTCGCCCTCCTCGATCTGCTGCATGAGGGCTTTGCGGTGAAATAGATACGTCTCGAGCTGCGACGTGATCTGGCGCGGGACCACGAGAAATTGATTTCGAACCATCTCCGGAAAAGAAATCGGGCCGCGAGCGGGAATAAGGTGCGAGCCCCACTGAAACATGAGCCCCGCATTCCAGAAAACAAAACAGGCAAGGAAAATGCACGCAGCGGCAAGCGCGGCGCGGCGCGTTCGAAAGATGCGTGTGAACCGCTCAAGAAAAACGGCGAGCCCCAGAATAAAAAGCGGAGTGAGCGAAACAAAAAAACGGTTGCCGTAGGATGAAATGCCCGCCCAATCCGGATACGACGCGATGAAATAATAAAAAGCGAGCGCCGCACCCAGAAAAATGGCGCCCACGCGCGGCACGCTGCGCCAGATCGCAAACAGGCCAACGAGCGCGAAGAGGAGAATCGGCGTCCAGGAAATCAGGCCATGGTCGGAAGAAAAAAGTACGGCCATAAGATGCGGCGAAGTCCAATTCCATTGACGGATGGAAATGTAGCCCGTTTCGAATGCGCTGCCGTAAATGATGCGGTGGGCGATGAAGGTGGGGAGAAGGCAAATCAGAAGAGTGACGACGAAAACGAGATGCCACGCGAGAAGTTGCGCGAGGCTCGGTCTAAGAGGAGAGCTTTCCGCGGTGATGCGCGGCACGCCAGGTACGCCAGATGTGTCCGGCATATTTGTGCTGCCAGAGGCGGGTGAGTTCGGCTGGCGCTTTCGAAAGGCTGCGGCATATTCCCGAAGGGCTTCGAACGGCAGCACGATTAACAACATGGCATTTACGTAGTAGACGTCGAGCATCAATCCAGCGATCGCGCCGAGCAGGATCCATTGAAGAAGCGTGCGCGAGTCGTGCGTTTTGTCCCAGTACCAAAGAAAAAGCCCCACGACAAGAGCCGAGTGGGCGTGGGACCAAGACGGATTGAAATACATGTAAACGGGAAGCGAGCTGGCCCCCCAAATCCCCAGAGTGGCGAGCAAGGCCCAGCCCTCGTCAACGTACTTGCGCGCGAGCCGGAAGGAAATGAGCAGGGCAAGAAAACCGCAGAGCGCCGTACCCAGCGCCATGGCGATGCGATAGGGCGTAGAAAAGCCGTCGGCGGGAATGGCCGAGCCCAAAGAGCGCGCGAGAAGAACGCCGGCGTGCGCGACGAGAAGAAACGGAGCCCAGAGAATCGCAGGTCCCACCGTGAAGTGATTTTGGAGGTGGCCGGTGCGCGTGCGTAAATCGGCGAAGGGCTGGCCGTTTTTATCGAGACGATTTTCGCGGAAGCTGGCGTTGGCCTGCTGATAATCAGGGGCGAAATCAAGATTGTGCTGGATGAGCGGAGCGCGCGCGAAAGCGTAGTAGCCGACGCCGTCTCCGCGTACCCAGGGATTGAGCAGGGGAAGAGAGAGCAGAAAGAGCACCAGAAGAAGGCGCTCCGCTTTGCGCGGAGGTGGCTGAGGCAAAGAGGGCAAGCCCTACGACTCCGAGATAGAAGCACCCGCAACATAGACTGGCTGCGGGTGCAAGAATTCACTGGGCAAAATAAAAATGTGCTCAGGGAGAAAGGCGACGTTGCTCCCTGAGAGAACTCCGTCCGAGATGAAAGCATTATCTCTTTTTAAGCAGGTTTTGTCTTGTGGTCAGGTCTGTTTGCTTGAATCGGAAACGAGCCGCAACTCGCCCCACTGCCGGAGGCAAGAGCTGTGCAGTTAGGCGATTCGGATGTCGTATGATTCCGTGTGCGTAGAATGGGGGCAGATCAAGACAGCTGTGGAAATGTGTGGGAAAGTCAAAACCCGCACCCTTGAAAATCACAAGGGATGCGGCACCCAACATCGTTAACCCCATCAGCCTGGGGGCCACCCGCCGGAGCGCGGCTCGGTGGGGACAGCAGAGCTTTGCGAGTTTGTGTAGGGTTCTTCCTCGTTAAGATACCGGAGTAGAGGAAACAAGCCTCGCCGAAAAGGATTTGATTCTCTATTCTTGTCGAGAACGAAGTAGAGTCTGCCCCACGGGAAGACGAATTTTTTCAGCTTAATGGAACCGATGAGCGGCGGCCATACAGGTCTGGCACTAAGAACTTCTTCGGATTGTATCTCGGCCCATTTAAAGAGACGCCGATAGCGTATGATGCCACCACGGAGTTCAACAACTGCGACTGACAGGTGGAAGACCGCTAACAAAAGAAGCGGAAGGGCAGGAAGAAATCTCCAGGTTGGGAAGTCCGCACCGAAAACGCCGAGGGCACCGATGACCCAGATGAGTGGCCCCCAGCACTTCACTATGAGTACGGCTGGACCGGCGCTTCGCAATTCGGTTTGCATCGAGTTAACCTCCAGACTTTTTACAGATGGGGGTCACTGTCGAAATAGTTGTTGTGAGACCGTGGCCGGGTGGCCCGGACGCGTTTCCACGATGTGTTTTTTCGCGTGGACTGAGATCATGATGGCGAATATACCATGTTCGTAGGTGAAGGGAGAGTTAGGATGTTGATACAGGGGGTGCCCCACACGTCGGTTTTACGTGTGGGGGTTTGGATTCGTTCGATGCCGAAGGGACTCAAGCGCTACTACGGACAGGGCCATCTCCATTTTCTGACGTTCAGCTGCTACCGGCGGCTGCCGCTGTTGGGGACAGTGCGGGCCAGGAATACATTCGTTGCGGCGCTGGCAAGAATTCGTGAGCGTTAGCACTTTCTCCTGGTCGGGTATGTTGTGATGCCCGAGCATGTTCACCTGCTAATCAGCGAAGGGCCGAAATATACGCCATCGCTGGCGCTGAAAGTTCTGAAGCAGCGCGTTTCGCGTGATTTGAGAAAACGGAAACGCCGCGTGGCAAGAGGACAAATGCGCTTGGCATTTAAGGACGGAGACGCGGAGTTGCCGCGATTTTGGCAGCCTCGGTTCTACGATTTTAACGTGTACAGCGCCAAGAAGATTCGAGAGAAACTGGAATATATGCACGCCAATCCGGTGAAACGGGGACTGGTGAAAAATCCGAGTGACTGACTTTGGAGCAGTTTCTTGTCTTAC
>Ga0247669_1000385_pt1 | contig 18583 bp, 42 predicted proteins | sample CNK10_metaG_FD_182734 | JGI IMG/M metagenome (GOLD analysis project Ga0247669, IMG submission 182734) | Soil microbial communities from Purdue University Martell Research Forest, Indiana, United States - CNK10 | ecosystem: Environmental > Terrestrial > Soil > Temperate forest > Bulk soil...
ATAAATACCACCTAACTGTTCGTATGCCGGGCTTCCGGTTGCATGATCGAACGTAGTGAAAGCCATTGCCTGATCTTGGATGGTAGAAGAAGTACCAGTAGTTACATTTCCGCTGCGATGACAAACAGAGAATAAGGTGTTTTTAATGCACGGCCCTTGGCTTATATTTTGTCCGCTATCATTGACGAACGTACGGTCAAAAAACATGAATGTTCCATTAGGGGTAGGCAATGGAGGATTACCATTCGATAAATCCATACCTGCTAATGGATAATTGTTACCATCCGCTTTCGGCCCAAACAAGAACGGAACTGCACCTTGAGGGACGAATCCTGCCTGTACATTTGGTGGTTGAATGAAAGCGGTACCAGTTGTCGGAACTCCAGCCCCAGCACCCACAGTAGCAATAACACAATTACCGGTGATGGCCACACAATTCGGACTGGCCGTTTGTTTCAACCAAGAACAGGATGCCGCTGATATAGAATCACAACTATAAACTGTATAACTGGTATATCCGCTTGGTAATGAAGGTGCAGTTACAGTAACTGAACATTGGCTACTAACACAAGCGGAAGTTTGTACAAATGCATCTAAAGATGGTAGGGATTCGCCAAGGCTGGAATTATAAGTTACAACCACATGAATATTATGGTTGCTAGCTATATTACCACCCGTTGTCGAAAAAGCCAATGCCGGAGCTTGAATGCTACTAGGTATCCATACTTGTGAGCCTGCTACTTGGCCGATATTCAACGGGCTTAAGCTTCCAGCTGTTCCCATTGTCTGTGGAAATAGATTTGAACCAGCTCCGATTTTATCCCAAGTATAATCGCCACTTACAGCAACAACTGCCCCCGTTCGGCCAAATACAGAAGAAATAGCTCCTGTTCCTCCGATAGGGTTCCATGTAGTGCCATTTGAAGTACAAATGGCATTAGAAACTCCTCCGCCTACAGTACAATCATTAGTATTTAAAGCGTCAGTAACCCGATAAGTTCGACTCGGACTTGCTGCTGCTGAACCTAAAGTAGATACAAGTCTACTAGACCATTGAAAATCAACAGTATTAAAAGTATTTGATCCTGTAAACACATTATCTGTGTCTGTTGCAGGAAAGGTGTGGGTTTGTGCTCCCGCTAATCCCACCAACAACAATATTGGTAAAAGCCATTTCATACTTTAATCACTGACCATACAGGGTCTTTTACAACTACTTTGCCTTTAAGATTACGATGAAAATTAATACAATCATCGGCAGAAACTTTGTGTCCACATTCGTTGCACCAAATTACACCATCTGCATATAAAATAGCTACTTTACCACAGCCCTTGTGCCGATATGGGCTTGGCTCAACTGTACTCATATGGACGCTTTTAGGAAAACGTCTAGTTGGGCTAGGAGCCGGATGGATATATTTAATCGTCGGCATACGTTATAGAGATTGGTTCTGGTTTAAAATCAAATTGGCCTTTGTCATCTTGTTCGGCAGAATGACGAATAGCCGATTCCAGCCTATCTACATCTTCTTTTTTACAACCATTCTGTGCCCATTGGCTCACAAAAAACGCCGTCCAACACTCCCGACAGCCGGAAGTAAGCGGCGGCTTTCCTTTATAATAGTAGTTATGTGTCGGACAGGTTGCAACAAACTCATTAACCTCTTCCCCATTTTTTAATCGTGTGATTCCTACGAATTCCAAAGAAAGGCTCCTGACCCCGTTCTATGCGAGGAATTATCGAACAGACATCACGTATACAAAATAACTTGGAGTTCCTGCACTTATAATGCTAAATCGATCAAACTCGCTTCCTAGATCAAAATACGCCACGGTAGCCGGAGGAATGAAGAAATCCGTGGCTGCCGCTGTAGGTGCTTTCAAGGCACTTCCGAATCGGATATGAATGCCTGCCGCAGCTACAGCATCTGTAGCTCCTGCGAGGCTGATCGCCACGATGGTCTTGAAGCCGGGTGTAATGGTAACCGGAGTAGACGCTACCAATGTGCCATTGAATAAAGTGGCCGCTGTAGGACTAGCCGGGGTAAATGCTGCTACTGAAAGGGTTGCCATAGTATTTAACTTTCCTCGCTTAGAACGGGGTTAGAGAGTTACCGGAGCCTTAGTCACTGTTACGCGAGGCAGGGAGGAGGCGCAGTGCTGGCTTGAAAGAGGGGGAACAAGCGTCGTGCTCCGGCAAACTTAAGTACCAATACATAAGATATTGGTTTGAAAGTCTTGGACAGCAACACCTGAAGTAGTGTCCCAAAGACCTCCATCACCTGCGACTTCTACAGGATGGCTGTTAGCGATCACAACGATTGCAGCAGCCGCCCCAGCTCCACCTTGGCCAGCGGCGCGACTGGTAGGTTTATATTGATTTGTATAGTTATCAGCTGGCATATTACCACCAGAGATGGTTAAAATGCCGCCATTATTAGTTTCATTAAATCTGTTTGACATTATTTTGGCTCGTATTCATTACAACAACCCTCGGGTTGGATTATTGCCAAACCGCCTTTCATGGCAAGTGTACCTCGGGCTGCATCATCTACTACTACTCTATTTCCACAAAACGTTGGATTTTTAAAGTATTCACAGTTAGCACATTTGAAGGGGCCGTCTTTGGGTGTTGCATAATGCGATTTACCGACCCCGATCATTTAGCTACTAACCATATCATTTCCGGGTTGAGCATAACCCGTAAAATCAGGAGGCACATTAATACCTACAGTCGTGTCCCAAAATCCACCATCAGAGTCTCGTTCAACGTTGTCACCAACAGCAGCTCCTGCTGCTGTCATAGCTCCATTAAGGCGATTTACTAGAATAGTCTGGCCAGCAGGACGAGGAAACGTTGTGACCCAAGTCGCAGCCGGGGTTACGTTCCCGGCTTGCGTCTGAGTTGTTCCTTGTGTGTCTGTACTATTAGCTCGATTACTCATTAGGCTGAATCCTTAAGATTAGTAGAATTACCGTCTACAGGAGCTGAAATTGTATAATCATAAACGCCATAATCAGCCCACACACCAAGTACATCACTTGTAGCAGCACTAGACTGATTAGCACTATATGGGCCTTGAACAGTTACGGCTTTATTTACTAGTCCAACCATTTCTTGATTGGAATTGCCTGAGGTAGCTGCGCCGCTTTGGGCGAAGCTAGACATTGAAACATTTGTAAGAGCGGGGCGAACACTGTTTGCCATAAGTTAATTTTCCTTTACTGGCCGTTTTTAGGGCAGGTTGTAGTACCTACACTGGTATTTTGAATTGATACATAAGCACTGGAAGTTGTATCCCACAAAGCGCCATCTGCGCGAGTTGCAACAGGATGACTGTTGGCAGTAACTACAGGGGCGAGAGAACCGAAATAAGAAGAACCGCCTCCTGTTACACTGCAAGCAATACTAGTATCAGTGCCACTAGTTTTATGATTAGCAAAATTTGGGTTAGTACTTAGGTTAGACATAAAGACTCCTTAATTGAATAGATGCAAGGGTTAATTTACTTCCCAACAGCATCCAAAGAAATGGTTGGTAAAACATAGCAGCCGCGATTACCAATAGGTTTGTTGCAGCAAGCGTCAAGAGGCCAAGGGTTATACTCTGCTTCCGAAAATGTTCCACTATTGGATTCAAGTCCTTCGCGCCTTTCTTCCAGCGCATCGAACTTATTTTTAAGTCCAATCCAGTTAATACCAATAGGATAGCACATAAACTAAAAAGGGACATTGGCAGCAAGTCGATCTGCAAAACCTGCTTTAGGTGTATAACGAGAATATCCGATATCGGCTTTTGCCGAATCCTGATTCCCAACTTGGGAACTTGTGGTAACTAAACCAGCACCAGAAGTAGGGCCAGAATTCCCATAACCTTGAATTCCGCCACTTCCTTGAGGAATACCAGATTCCATTCCCATTTCACCGTAGTTCGGATGAGTCAAACCTGTGTACATTTAACTTACATACCTTGCAAAAGGCTGAGCCGGAGAACATTCATCCGCCCTATTGCGATCCTGATCTCGTCCGGGATTCGCATAAGGATGAGCATTGCCTGCATTTCCACAAAGATACTCTTCAGAATCTTCAGCAGCAGGTGGTTGACCAATATGAGGTGTTTCTTCTCCGATTGGTTCAGCAAGTTCACTTGTAAAATTAAAAGGAATTTCCATTATTGTTCTCTCAGAATACGATCAGGAAACATTTGTTTGGCATTACCTACTGTACCTTTCAAAGGCCCACTGAAATTTTCATGCGACAATTTCGCGCCATTACCTAATACAGTTGATTCTCCGGAAGCAGTATCTAATTTCGGTTGCAATCCCATAGGATTAGCAATAACAGGCCCACTAAAATCTACAGGTGCTCCTGTATTAGATGCGTGCTTATCGGCTCGTCCTGTTTCAGGTATATAACGCTTGTGAGTCATTGATTCGAGATATTAGAACCATGTTTATCGGCTCTGCCGACTGCTGGTTTATATCTAGTCATACCAAGCATACTTTGAATAGTTGGCATGTCATTATGACTAGCAGCAGTCTGCATTGCATGTTCTTGGCCTACGACTGGAATAGTTGGAGGATCAGTATCAAGAGTACTAGTAGTCCAATCTTGTACTGAAGCTTTGACATTGCTTCCAATGTTTTTAGCCGCCGTGATTGCAATATTCTCAGGCATTAGTTTCTATGCCCATCTCGATCAGAATCCAACTCCCAATGATTCTCAGGAGGAGCTACTGATCGAACTCGCATTGGAGCAGTAGGATCGTAAGCATCACCATAACTATAAATATCTATTTCATGTACTTCAGCAGGATAACCATTATTATCTCCATCCATCATAATAACTGGAAAAGGAGCTGAATGACGGCTTTCTGGTTCTGCTTGACCGACTTTCCAAAGCCGACCTTCTGGTCGATCTTGGTCAGGAGTCATGTTTTCGCCTTGAGAATACTGAGGATTAGACTGAGCAATTGTTACTTCAGGAGCACGTCGATCAGCTCCTGAATCAAATCGATTGTCGGAATAATCCGGCGCAACATCTCCGGCTTGAAGAGGAAATCTATTTGCCATTAGGAAATCCTTGCGACGTAAACTTGGAGACAAAGATCAACTAGACCAGTCGTTGCGGTAGCACCCAAAACAGCATTAATTCTACCATTCGGGGGGATAATCAGGTTATTCACATTGGAATTCAAAGCCAATGCAGAAGGAGTATTAGCAGTCAATACAGTATTCAATGCAAAACTAGCCGCACTCAATACGTTATTACCTGACCCATCAGCAGTTCCTGCAGGACAAATTTCTAATGCTAGAGTAGCTGCACCAGCAGCTGCTGTGTGGTACCAAATACTAACACCTAGAACTTTGTAATTGCCTCCTAGTGGAAGAATACCAGTAGCAGCAGATGCACTTGGAGGAGAAATCATTAACGTATAAAAGTGACTGGCAATGATAGTAGCCGCATCACCTACTAAACTAACAGGTTCAATCACCTGATGTGCAACAATTGTTGGTGAGCCTGCACCATTGGGAAGTTCTACACCAGCTAACGGGCCAAAAAGCCCTGAATCATCTCTAACATTATAACTCATTTTATTTTCCTTGTTTTAGGAGTTCACCGCTATGATGTGCTTGTGCAACTTGGCGTTCATGAAAACGAACATTGTCACAATGACGACAAACTGTAACTACTACTAGTTTGCCCTCTGCCTCTACATATAGAACTTCGGCCACATAAATTTCATGTTGGCCTTGGCAATGCATATCCATAAGCCCCCTTATGTTTCCGAAACGGAGGGGTTTTAAGCCTCCGTTTCCGGTATTAGTCATATTCGCCATTAAGAAGCGTATGCGAATACAATGAATGGAATCTTAATAGCAACTGCAGGGGCATTTGCGCTAAGAGTTAGTACACAACCTGTGGATGAAATAGAACTGACATTCTGTACAACCACTGCATTAGCAGCAGCGGTGTTGGTCGGGCCAACAAACACTGCAAACGGAGCAACAGCAGTCGGAGGATTGCCCTGTGTGAAGAAGGGAGTCTGAGTTCCATCAATCCAGTTCAAAGTAACAGTAGCAGTTGCGTTATCACCAGTGAAGCTAGCTACACCATGATAAGCGAGTTCGGCGGCATCTCTGCCTCCAAAAGCTACAACCTGATTTGTAAATGCGGGGCCACTAGTTGCCCACGTAGCGTTTACTGTATTAGCCATTTATATTGTCCTTTCAGTTTTTGCTATGTGTACGAATTATTGGTGGAGGCTTTCGTACGTGGCCTCGAATATGGCCCTTTCGGGTTCATTGTTAAAATTTCCGGTTCTTCCGGTTGAAAATCTGGTTTCCCTGTTTTAGAGAAAGTCTTGTCCTTGTATTCGGTTTTCTGAATTCCTCGGTTAAGAATTTCTTGAGCGCGCATTAGGCTTTCTTTAGAGCAGCAAAAGCAGCTGCGGCTTTCTTGCCGTAGTTATATGAAAAATAACCTACTGCTGATCCACCTACTGCGAAACCTAATCCAAATGCCACTAGAAAATGCATGCTATCTCCTGGAATGTTGACCCCGTTCTATGCGAGGATATTAACAATTAACTTCGTATGTATTGTTGTTAGGGAAATCGCCTACTGTATAAGTAGGTTGATAAATCCAATACGGTTGATTCTGCCAAGGATTGTATGGCAAAGCATTCTGTCGTCCACAAGTCGGGCAATGTCCGCAATTAGGACAAACACTTGGGTTATGTGTAGGAATTGAGATTTGCATATCGTTTTGTACTTTCTTCGTCTCTTATGTAAGCTCCCGACTTTCGACCTCGGGGTTGCATGCAACAAAGATACTGAAAGGCATTCATCAAATGGTCGTTACGTTTGAGTGGTTTATCCTTTGATAATCCCTTTTGATCTCCTCGTTGAAAGAAGTCCCATACGTAGTGTTCGATCTCGAAGGTAAAATTCTTGAGATCACGAAACACGAAAACTTTCGGGTGGCGGGAGGACTTATCAAGATTAGCAGCGATATACTCCCTGCTAGCATTAAGTCCGTAATCCTCATAATTAACGTTCGCTGGCCGGACGGGGATATTGTTGTCCCTGTAAAGTTGTAGCCCTGTCTTATGTGTTTCAGCATTTCGTTGTTGCGCCCACTTTGGATCAAGTAGCCAATTGTCTATCGGATCACTTCCGTTTAATGCAAGGAGGTTTTTAGCGTGATCGCTGACGATGGCATTAGAGTTATAATATTCCCTGTAGAGATATAGATTATTGCTTCCGGGTTCAACTGCGGCCCAGATAGCGGCTGTCGTGCCAGTAGCAGCGGGGTCGATAGAGACGATCCTACGCCATTCACGAGGGATTTTAATAGGGTCGATAAGGTGTAAATCTCGCTTCCAGAGCGGATATACCAGTCCTGATCGTTGTATGAAGTCCCCGTAGAGTCTAGCTGCTTCTTCAAAGTTTCCAGCCCATTTATCCAGAAGCTTGCTTTTTTCTACTTCTGGGACATAGGGGTTGTGCAAAACATTTAGTTTTACAAACTTTATGTCTTTTTGCCCCGCAACCATATCCTCATAGAGGTTGAAGACCCACGGGGTCTTAACTCCAGAGGCAATGTCTGCAAGTGGTGTTAAGGTTAAAAGAATCTTTCCTGCGCAATCAGCCGTTCTTTGATAACATTCATCGAAGACATCTGCTTCACATTCCTCATCAATGTGTACTAGGTCTATACTGGCGCCTTGGAATTTGTCTCTTCCGGCGTCTGCTGATTTTCCAGTAATAATCGAGCCGTTGGAGAAATACACCTGAAATTCCCCATCGACAACTTTCTTAATAACTTCAGGGTCTTTGGGGAGAAAGGCGGGGTGATTTCGTCCTTGGCGTAGTTTTTCGTTCCAAATAACGTTTTTGAGTAGAGAATAGTCAAGGCCCACAATCCAGATATTGTTTGGGGGGTCTGGTATTGGAAGGTCTTTGATGTATTCGTAGACTGGTTCACCTTCAAAGTACTTTTTCCCGAGTGCCCAAACGACATCTATAAACACTCCCTCTTCCGTCTTGCCACTGCGGTTTCCACCAAGGATACCAAAAATCTTAATATCATTGGTGAATTCTTTGAAGTGAGGTTTTTGCTGTTCCTGCGGTTCCCAATACTTAATGAAGTTCTCTTTGCGACGTTTGTCTTCAAGAGCTTCAAGGATAGCCAATTGCTCTGAACTGTCAAATCGCTTTAATTGTTCAAGAGCAAAATCGGATTTAGCCATTAACAACTTTCCCGCTTAGGATATCTTCGGCTGTAATGTAGTTTTCCAGCTCTTGCAACTGTGCTTCGCCTTCAGTTGGCCAAAGTTTGTTTTGGAAGATCAGTTCCGAGATTATCGCGTTTAGACTGTTTGCCAAAGTTTGCGAGTCTTTCTTTAGCTTCAGCAATGTCTCTAGCTGTAAGGCCACTGAATATGTTGATGTTTGATTCGTTTCCATTCCATCCCTCTAGTTTAGCAAGTTTATCTAAAACTCCGGCTGCCTTCTCGAACTCCCCATCGGTAATCAGCCTATCGGCTAATGTAAACATTTGTCCAATTACGACTGATTTCGTCCTTGTGGGATCGTTTGCTACACTGCTATAAAACTTATTCTTCTCGACCCGAAGTATTTCTTGAAAATCTCGCCGCCTCGAAACCTTATCTGCCTCATCTGGATCGAGTGGATGACCTATCTCCAAGGCGGCTGCCTTCAAACTGCAATTTGTGCGTACCATGACCTCGGCGGCTTGGACAAACCACGCTGGGCAATATAAAGGTTTCCACGGGCCTTTGCTCATAGGACACAGGTTACACTATTTTAGACCAGCGAAAATCGAATTTTATTACAGAAATGTGAAAATAATTTGTTTTAAGTAAGTATATATGTTTAGTATCTCTCTAATGTCTCTCTCTCTTACTACTACTATTTTTTGGTTATATAGGGGGTAGAGAAAGAGACGTTACGTATGTAAATATTTTATGTAATAAAATCTATATTCTAATGGTCTAAACTAGTAAGGAGACTCATTATGGCTTTAGAAGCATCAATTCGTAATCGAGAAGCAACACTTTGTAGAACTTGGGTTAAAATGAAACACCCGGATGTCTTTGCAATCTTCAAAGCGCAAGCAAAAGAAGACTATTCAGGCCAAAGATTTCGTCGAACTACTGAACGAGATGTGGCCGCAGCCCTTCAAAATCAAATTGAAGTAAAAGTAGAAAATGCCCCGGATGACAATCCTTGGAATGATCCTCGGTAATTATTATAATTTTGTTTATTTTCTATGGCCTATATAAAAATAGGCCATATTTATTTATTAGATATTATAAAAATTTTAAAAATTGTAAATCCGAGGGGGTGGTGGTAACTAATGGCCACCTCAAAGCGATAAGCTTAAACCTCGTGCCAGCCACTATAACCTATGGTAACCCTTGATCTTGCGCGCGAAACTGCCCGGTGTGTAAAAATTACACGACTGCGTAACAATTACCGGAGGTTTTTACACCCTTTGTTATCAGCAACTTAGTGGCCAATCGTTGAAAACAAAGGACTTAGCGCGATGGCACGGTGGTTGCACTAGCAAGTGCGACTGCATGAGGCAAGTTATAGCAGGCAAAGGACTTACAGGCTATTTGACAACTTGAGCAACACCTTGGACTAGTTCAGCATCAAGCCACTTACGCTTAGGGGTTTGATGCCCAATTAGGGCCAAGGAGAAGTAACGAAATGGCAGACAATAACGTAACTAAGTCAGTCCCTAGGTTGAAGGCCGCACCTATGGTAACCGATGAGACACTCATGATCGGCATCGGGGAAAAGGGCGGAATCAGCGTCTACGGATTGCAGAGGTTTCCAGTAACTCTGTTCCGTGAGCAATGGGAAAGATTGCTGAAAGTGGCCGATGAGATCACGCTGTATGCCGAGGAACACCGCGACTTGTTGAGCGATGGCAAGCCGAATGGCAACAAGGCAGGCAGCAAGGACGAAAATCGCACGTTCAAAGTCGGGCCAGCGGATATTGCCGTTCTCACAGCGGAAAGCGCACGATTGACCGCTGCGGGAGATGTGCAAGGCGCAATCAAGTATGCTACGCTCAAGGGTGTGGCAGAGGCCAATGGTTTCAAAGTGAGCGAAGAGCAACTCTTTGAGATCATGTCCCTCAAGGTAGGCAAGAAAGCGTAACTCCCCCGGTAGCAGCATCGGGCATGTAGGTGACTATGTGCCCGTTAGTGCTACTCGCAAGCGAACTGGTAATACATGCATTGTCCCTTGCGTAGCCTAGGCCATTGGCCTCAGAAACCACTGGCCTTTATTCCTCGCACAAAACGGGGTCAGACATTCGTGTCGAATTTTTAGCGACCCTTTGTTTTCAACAACTTACGTGGTAGGTGTGAGGAAAAACGTTTTACTAGGTCGCCAGAGGCATCGGGCAGCAAAGTGGCACCTGACCACTACCGGGCAATTGGCGATGCGCCACAGGCCAGCAGGAGCGCGGCAAAGGGCATTTTAAACGGGCAGCGAACCTGCAAAAACGGCAGCAAAAAAATTCGCGGTTGTTAACCATCAACGTACCACTAACCCCGTTTTAAGCGAGGGATTATGGACGGCGATTTCCCGCTTTGGCGTTTAAGACCTGAAGATGCAGCAAGGATGATAATCCTACTGCCAGCAAAACAAGTTAAGCAACTCCCATTTGAGCATAAGCGGGAGATGAGGTCACATCCAAGCAAGGTTAGGCGGCCAAGCAATCAAGATTTAGTAACTTGGAACAAGGCTGACCATAAGCATTATTGGGAAGCATGGAAGCAGGATGAGGGCAAGGAATTTCCAAGGATCAAATATCCTGTAATTGCAATTATGCAAGGGCCGCTATTGAAAGATGGCGGCTTTTATTCTGTTCCAAGCAAGTTTAATCCTGAGGCAAAGGGAGTTCCTTGGGATGGATTGTATGGTAGAGATCAGCACGATGCTGATATTGAAGCTTTAGAAAGGCTTCGAGCGAGGCTTAGAGAGAACTTTATACTCGGCCAGCGCAAAGAAGGGCCATACATTGATGGCTTAGTTTACATGAGGGCAGACAATCTGCTAATTGCAGAGATTGCCTATTGCGAGGCAAAGCTCAGGTTCACTTGGGCGATTCTCAAGAACAAGCGCGCAGTTAAGAAACAAGCTCAGCCTGAAGGCAAGTGGCGGAATATAGGCAATGACGAATCACTTGCGAAGCAATTTGAACATAGCGGCTATAAGATTAGGCAAATACAGGCTGCTAAAAACCATTACGAGGTGTTGATAACATGATAACATATGGAATCGCTGTGATAATCACTGTGATATTATTTGTTTTTATGATTCCGCTGCTTGATGTGATACTCACAGCATGGGACAGGTATCTAAAGGGTGTGTTTCACATTACGAGGTATTGAAATGAGACGCCAAGGTGGAGAGTGTCCGACAAATTATCTTGTCCCGATAAAGGGAGCTGAAATGAAACAGCACTGGAGTGATGAGAAAACCATTATTGTCGGCATTGCGATTGGAATATGCATGTTGATCGTAACGACTTTTGCGATACCCGTTATCGTACATGCTCTTGATGCATGGGACAAATATTTGAAGCATGTGTTTCACAATTAAGGCATCATATCCCAACTGATGAGGCCGAACATGGACAATGCAATTGAGAATCTTGTTGAAACCGCTTTAAAGAATCCCAAGGCGAGTTTAATATTGCTTGAGGATTTGATAGCTAGATCGAAGGTAAAACGAGCAGAAATAATTCGGATGGTGGAACATGCGCTATCCTCCTGAGATTGAAGAAGCCAGATGGCAGAAAACCTTGGCTTTAGTTCCACATTGGCGCGAATATCTGGCTGATGGCGGGATGATAGATCAAATTTTAGACGCCATCTTCAGCACCAATGGCACATGTCTTAGGTGCCGAGATGGAATCGCAGTTGAAGGCAAATCTCTTTGCCCACATTGCCTAGCAAAGCATGTGGCTTACGAGATGAAGTCACAAAAGAAACGAGGTATTCAGCGGTATTATGGGTTTCCTTCCAAGGAAGCTTATAATGAGTACCATAAACAATACAAACGAAATAAACGTGCGGCGGCAGCAGGTCAGTAAAAGTTCCCAATTTGGGAACTTGACAAGCCCCTTGGACTGTGGTATAATATAGTCTGGAGGTTCAAATGGACTGGAAGCCCCGATTGGTCGATATTGCGTGGCTTGGAAGTGTGATTCAGCTTATCGATGATGGCGGAATCATTATCTATCCGGCTACGATGCTGATTTTAAAGGTCGATAAGAAACATCGAAAATTGACTCTAATGAATCCTGATGTTTTGGGCATAGATCACTATTCGATGGAAGTTTACAGACGCGCAAGGATTATTGCTACTCACCTAGAATATGAGGTGGTGGCTGTTGGCGGAGGTGGTTAGTGCCTTATCTCTTCTTCGTGTGGGTAGTGAATACGTGGTTCTGTAAGTCGTGTGGGTATGACGCGCCCATAAGATCGGAGCATGAATGCAGGAGAGTCGAATGCGCACACTAGGTAAGATTTGCAAAAGTTCCCAATTTGGGAACCGCTGCAAGCTGTAGCAGTGAGTGACAGAAAGCAGAGGCGCGATATGGAATCTATACCAATAAGGTTAAATTCCCCAATAAGTATAGATTAAGAAACGCGATCATGCCCTGAAAAGGATAGCTTAGAATTTTCTGTTACTCTTTGGTGCAGCTTGATCCAAGCACCAGCGTTGTGTTGGGGCCAGAAATGGAAAACACGATGCCAAGAGGTATAAGAAAAGTACTAGCGGTACCAGCAAAGCTCGATAGCACACAGCTTGTTATTGTTCAATCCAAGATGGATAAAGCCATCGAAGGATTGGATGATAAAGTCAAAGCCGAAGTCAAGGCTGAGACACAAGCTTTCTTGCAGGCCCGTGAGAATTTCGGGAATGCTGGATTGGAGATGGGAAGGCATCTCGCAAGGGTACGCGATTTGCTTGAGCCTATTAAACGCTGGAAGTTGTGGGTACGGACGGTTCCAAGTATGTCTGTATCAACAGCTTACAGATTCATTAACACATGGGAGAATGCACAAAAGACACTTCCTCCCGCAACCTTGAAAGTTGCTCTGCTCGGCGGTCATCGGATTATCTCGCAGGACAAAGATGCGGGATTTTTGGAAACATATGACGATGCCGCAAAGAACGTTACGGCTCGTCTTGGGCCACCTCCAGCAGAGAACGAACAAGCCGCAAAGAAGTGGATTGATGAGCTATTAGTCGAAAGACGAAGGCTCGTTAAACTGAGAGCATCTGATAAGGAAGGTGCTTTTGAAATCGAGCCACTTGAGATGCAAGTTGTATCCAAGTTTGAAAGTATCCTTGAGAGGATACCAGAAGAACGAAGGAATGAATTTGCAACTCGGGTGATCGGAATGCTGATGACAGCGGCAAAAGACACTGCCAATGTTACCATTGCTAGGCTGAAACCCGTCCCCCTGCCTGCTGAATTGCAGGGGGCTGTAGCCTAGTGGTGGTTGTAACCTTGAGTGAACTCCTCAGCAACGAAGAAATTGCTGTGTTGTTAAGACTGTACAAGGAACACAAATGGGACGGTGAATTTGCTCCTTTGTGCAGGCGACAGATAATTGAACCAAATTTACAGCGAATCAATCAATTAACCAAACAAGAAAACGATTCGTTGTTTTTGGCTTATCTGTTGGAGGCCACTCTGGACGCGTTAGTAGATAGACATGCGGTGCTGATTAAGAGCATCGCATAGAACGAGGCTCGGGAATGAATAGAGGCGTTTCCGGGCCATTTTTATGCTCCGAGAGAAGTATGACATACGAAAAATGGAATCACGAAGCATTAAGACTTCTTTTGAGAGTTGCTTATGTGTTGCTCAGAACTGCACTAAGAGATAGTATAGTGGAATCTGAAACAGAAAGAGCCATTCTTAAGCACTTAGCGATTAGATAGTCGTCTCGCGTGAGCGCGGGCGTACCTATTTATATCGCGCGTATATGAAGGAGTTCCCAAGTTGGGAACTAGTCTCCATGTGAGCGGCCTAATGGCCGTCCGTCACTGCTGCCTTCACTGTTGGGGTGAAAAAGCTAGGCCGTTCACACGGAGGTTAGTATGCTCAAAGCAGCAATAGTTGTAACTGCGTTGACTCTTTGCGTAGTGCTGTACGCGGCTACTCAGACAGTCGATAAACCAAAAACGATAGCCAAGGCTTCTCACGTTGGGCCTAACCTAGTTGTAGTAACGTGCCTGAATGGAGCTGATCCAACAGGATTGAAGGTCGCAGCTAATTCTTTGCTGGTTAGTTGCGGCAAGTAAGAGCCTCACATTAGTCTCTAATGCAGACCGCCGCGTGTGGATGACATACGGGATGAGAACTGCATAGAGACTATTGAGGGACTTCCAAATGTACGAATTCCGTAAATTCCAATACGGGCCATCTACTACAGAGCATGTTCTCATTGTTGAGAACGAAGATGGCGAAGGTGGTGGGTATGATATCTACCATCATACGAATTACAAGGAATTACGAGAAGCGGCGATAGCACATCGCAAAGATGTAATTGAATCTCGTGCTAAAACAATCGTCATGTGGAAATCTCACAATTGGTCGGGAATAGGTTACGATAAATTGCAAGAATACACATTGTTTTTGTATCCCGCTGGCAGCACAAGATGGGGCGAAGATTTATCAATTCCCGAAGAATTAACAGGTTTACTATGAAAGTTCGCAGAACCAAAACTCAATCCGGTAGACCATTGAAGGTCAACCTCAAGCGAGGTGATTCGAGGCCGAAACCGAAACGGCCAAAACAAGTTTGGGACACCAATAATTTGATTTGGGTAAAAGCATGAAACATCATCTATTCGTGCATCAATCTTCTTGGGAGGAGTGTACCAGCTTAAAAGCCGCTTATAAAGATGTTTTGCCTGTTCTAAAAGAAACAGGTTCAAGTTTGTTCTTTTGTGATGCAATTGGATTTGATATATTGGCTCCGTCTTGGGATGCTGCTGTGAAAGTTCAAAAGGTATTCGGATGGAAAACATTATATCAAGTCGAACCGGGAAGATTTTCAACAAAAGACGATGTATGGTAAAAGCATGAAAATCATATGGCGTAACCCAAACCAGAAGCCATCCTTGCCCAATGAATTGATGGGCAGAGAATCAATATCAATTATCAATGACATTATGATTACTGGCTATACAATAGGTGTAGGGCATAAATTTTTAAGATTCACAGTTTTTGAACGGCTATCGCAGTAGGGCGTCCAAGACGTTCTATTGGGGCAGCCACTTGCCTCAAATCCAACAAAGAAGAGGAAATAACGATGCCTCCAATCAACAATGAGCAAGAGAAACAAACCACGACCGAAATTACCTTGTTCGTGCCGGGCGACGGAGTTACCCCTAACTCCAATACCTGCACATACAAGACGATCAGCAACTTCAAGTGCAACGGGGATGGAACCGTCGAGTTCGACACTGTGAACTACGGCCACATCAAGACTGCGGCAATGTGGCGGCTCAAGTCTCCGCTCGTCGGAGATGCTGTTGCCCCCGCGCGGCGTCGCACCAACTTCGGGCTGTAAAACTCTGCCGCAAGGCCAGAGGTCACGTGGAAGAAGGGAACAGGATTAAAATTCCTGTTCCTTTTTTATTGTAAACTATGTCTAGGGATGAAATCGGCTGCTCACCTTCGTAGAGGCTACTACCTAGAGGCCGGGTTTCACCCGTAGAGAGAGCTTATGTATCACATTGAACTTGAACACTTGCCCATCGAATCAGCAACTCTTAAGCATTGTTATGTTCATCCATTGAACATCGCAAGTCATTGGGAGTTGAATAAAAAGGACAAGTCGTACAAACGACCTGTGTGTGAGGGGTGTGCAATTCTTCCTCGCATAGAACGGGGTCAGAACCAATAATGGCTAACCAATCGTGTGAATCTGTGCGAATGAATCGCTACGCGTTATTTGGGAATTATATTTATTACCCAAGTGGCGGCTGGTCGGATTTCCGAGGTAGTTTCGATACCGTGAATGAAGCGGAAGCTGAGGCTCGAACAGAATGGTTTGAAATCGTGGACTTAACCACGGGTGATGTAGTATCACGGGGTCAGAACCAGTGATGACTAACCAATCCCGCGAATCCAGCGTGGCTGATCCTCGTCGTAAGGGAACGTGTCAGTTGTCGGGTTTGTCACATCGAGAAAATGCGGCTACGGCCCATAATGGGGAGGCCTGTGTAGTTTTTAAGCCGAGCGTGGCTGACCCCCCAAAAGTTTCCGAGACGCGGACATTAGAGCCGAACCAAGACCTATCGAGCGTACCAAAGGCCACGGGAAACTCGGTGATCGGCGCGTCTCAGGATTCAATCGTGGCTGACCGTCCCGGAACAAAAGTACAAACGGCGATGACCCCAGAACGAGTTGCAGATGGCTTTACCAAAGAGATGAAAGCGTGGCGGTGTTCATGCGGAGCCGAAACAGGTTCGGTTAGAGAGCCATCATTTTGCTCCTATTGCGGACGGGGATTTGCTAAGCAGGGTGTCGGAGCGCAATGAGCAATACTCCTACCTTGGATAAGTTCAATCTACATCCGTTCGGTGGACGTTGTACGTGTTTTAGTCATCCTTACAGTGTATGTACTACCTGTGAAGCTATTAGAAATCAACAAGAGAGATGGAAGGTATTATCTCCAGCCAATCGTAAGAAAGCAGCACGAGAAATGAAAATTTATGAAACATCTAATCAAGACGGTAGGTAGCGGGGGCGGGGAGCTGACGACAGAACAGTCAAGCTCTCATATCCGCGAGATTCACGAGAGCGAAATAGCTCAATGTTTACGGTGTGCAATTGAGTGGAATGACGAATACAAGCACATCAACAACCTTGCTGGAGGAAATCCGTACTGGGTTGACTGGGCGAAGAAATTACTTTCGGAGTCCGTCCCTCCCGCAGCGCAGCCAGCAGTGATGACGGCGGAACAATTACTTGACGAGATGGTGCGCGATTTCTGCAAGGTCGGGCCGAAGCCGAAGAGTGAAGTCCGCAGTCGAATCGAAGCCTACGCCCGCGAAGCCCTGCGAAGGCGAGAGGCGGAACTGGTAAAGTTGATTCCTTCAACCTACTTCGCAGATCGTCTGCTTACGTTTCGCATAGAACGTCTTGTAGATGGCTGGAAACGGGCAATTGAATCGAATCAACATTTGGAAGCGCAGGTATGGGAGCTGAAAGAAGCGTTGCAGCGCGGTGAATGGATATTTGGTTATCCGTATAAAGATGAAAACGGAGAGCCTTCAGAACAAACGTTTGTAGCAGATTCAGAACAACTCGATAAAGTCGAGAAAAACATGAAGGATGTTGAAGGCTTTTTTCTGCGATGGGAGATTAAGTCTTTGACCCGTGCCGAGGCCGAGCTGCTTCTAGGAGTAGAACGAAAATGAATAAACACCAACTAGCCAAGTCCGAGGCTTCATTGTTTGATTTATTTGAACAATTCCTTTCGCAACCAGAACACCAGATCGGAATACCGGGACACGACAAGGAAATTGGGTGCGGAAAAGCCATAATCAACCCCAGGTGTGAGCGGTGTAGATTATTGGTTGCTGGTGCGACATTCGCTCTCCAAGTCCGTGATGGTGTATTGCAACCAGCCAGCAGACGATATGCAAGCTGCGATCCTAAATCTTGTGCGGCCTATATTCAATGCCTAATTGCACACTGGTCGCAAGGAGCGGAACTGGCGAAGGCAGAAGATTATCTTGAGCGCATCGAGCAAGCACGACTGGTCGCCGAAACGCAGATATTGGAGCAGCAGACCATCAAAGAAGCCGAGAAGAAAATCTTGATTCAGGAAATAGAATCACATGCGGCAACGAAAGCGCAGGTACAGGGACTGAAAGCGCGAATAACGGAACTAGAAGATGCTTTGCGCCAAAACATAGCGTGCTTTGAAAAAGTATCAGCCAAAATAACTGAATTTACCTTCTGGCTGGCTGGAAAGCGCCCAGCATGAAAACATTCAATATTGGTGACAAAGTATTAGCGCCTCGCACGGGAACGCGGGGAGAATCTTGCGAGTGTGTCGGTACCGTAACCGATAAACGTGCTGGTGGTTACGTGGTAAAATTCGTGACGGACGAACACTGGTACCACACTAAAAGCCTGAAGCCTTACTGATGTGAGGCTGGAGAGCGCACAACATGATCTGCGAAGATTGCGGAACTCGGCTCGAATTGGACGGCACGTGTCCAAACTGCCACGAAGAACTATTCATTGCAACATGGCAAGGTATGGATTTGGACTACCCTCTTTCGGATGAGTTCTCGCGCAAGGTTGAAGAACAATCCGCCGAAGTTAGAAGGCGGGCTGGAGAGCGCACAACATGAAAATGGAAGGTGATGGGAGACCGATATTCGCGGTAGACCAAGAGTATTGCCTAAATTGTGGTCTGCCATTAACTGAGGAGCGTAACTTTTCCTGTGGCTGTACCCGCGAAGGGCAAATTAGAGGTTGGATACCTAATCCT
>Ga0247669_1000386_pt1 | contig 18539 bp, 8 predicted proteins | sample CNK10_metaG_FD_182734 | JGI IMG/M metagenome (GOLD analysis project Ga0247669, IMG submission 182734) | Soil microbial communities from Purdue University Martell Research Forest, Indiana, United States - CNK10 | ecosystem: Environmental > Terrestrial > Soil > Temperate forest > Bulk soil | place...
CTGCCATCTGGACCAATATTGCGCACCACCGCGGTAAAGTGAATCTTCCGCAGCCCCGACCGGACTTCGAGCTTAATGGAATCTCCCACGGAGAGTTTCTTCGGCGATTCCAGGTACGCCCCGCCCAGACTGATCGTTTTCACGCGAGCCAGGCCTGCTTGCCCGCCTTCGATCTGCGCGCGTAGCGGGGACTCCAGAGGAACTCGTACATACCTTCGGGGAACGACAAAGCTGCCATTGTTCTGCGGCGCCGATTCAAACGCCGCCCGGGCTTGTGTGGATGACGGCCGGTTTTCAATCATTGCCAGCGCATCCTCCGCCGCCATGCGAACTCCCGACGGCTCGGCGAATGCAAGTCCTTCGCGTCCTTCCGCCAGCATGCGCAACAATTCCGCCGCCTCGACGGCATGCATTCGGCCGATCGCCTCGATGGCTTTGATGCGAACGAAGAGGTCGCGCAGCACTTCATGCTCGCCCGCCGCAATCTCCATCAACTGCGGCACGGCGGTAGTCTCCTGCGCCAAGCCAATCTGGTCGATCATCATTGGCACGACCAGCGGATGAGCGTCCGCCAGAACCGCGGAAAACACAAAAGCCGCGCTGTGCGCCGAGCCCACGTTGGCCGGTCGCGAGAGTTCGCTAATCGCCAAGTCTTGCAAATTCCACTCCCAGCTCGCCAGCGCTCGCGCCAGTCCTCGCAGCAGACGTTCGGGATCCGCGGCGGCGAGCAGCTTGATCGCCGCGCTCACACGCTGTCTCCGCGCTTCATAGAGCCGCGTCTCCAGCAGATTCAGCACCGGGACTCCGATAGTGCGCAGCAGGCGCGCCATTGCCGCCACCATCTCCGCGCCGCGAGGTTCCGTCAAGAGCAGCGTCAGACGATCGAGCAGTCTCTCCGGGTCGCGCTGCAGCAGCCGCGGCAATACTGGATCGAGTGGCCGGTTGGCTAGCGCCGCATCCACCAACAGCATCCAGCGGTCTTGCGCCACCAGCCGGTGTGCCAGTGCCGCCACGTGATCGTGCTCTTGGTCTTTTGGCGCTCGTTCCAGGCCGATCAAAATGTTTTCAAACCCGGAGTAATCGCCGCGCGTTACGGCTACTCGTCCCAGCGTCTCGAGAAAGGCCGCCAGCAGCGCTGCCGTCTCCGGAATCGTTTCCTTTTCCAGCGCTTTCATCGTTCCGCGGCTCAAATCCTCGGGCAATTGATTGGGCCAGAGCGATTCGATTATGGGCGTCATTTCATTCAGGCCCGCCGCCACGGCCCGCCGCGCGGATGCATTTTCGTTTTCTACACGGCGCGAATAGTTGAGCAGAATATTTCGCGCCTCGCGCCGCGGAGCGTCCGCTCCCGCCTCCGCCAATTGCCCGAGCGTCCGCTTCAGCGCGACAACCGGTACGCTCCAAACTTCCGGCCCGCGCAGCACCACAGACTTCTCTCGCGCCGGCAGTTCCAGCCAGAATTTCTCGACAATCTGTTCTCTGTGCCTGTCATTTGCCCATGTGCTCGCGAGCAACGTAAGGTGCTGCGAGGAGTGCGGTCCCGTATATCCGCCCGAACTGACCAGCACATCGCAGAGGCGATGAAATGTCTGCCGCACCGCAGCCGGTGCAAGCGTCCCGGCGGAAAATTCCGCTCCAAGGAATTCCAGGATCAAACTCTCGGAAAGCCGGAGCAGGTATGGCTGCGGCCGCTCGCCCTCTCGCGGGGCATACTGCGAAATCGAGCTGAGCAGCATGCGAACGGTCTCCCGGCTCGCATCTTCCATTGCTCCGTGAATCGCCCGGGCCGCTTCTTCCGGCGCAAGCCCGCGCGCCGCCTCGAGCGGTGGTGTCAGCCGGCCGATCAGGCGCAAGGCGCCCGCAAGGTCGTCCATCTCAGGAGGAAGAATCGGAGTCTCAGTGAGTTCGCGCGGCGAATTTCCGCCGTACGCCACCAGCGCCCCCATCAAACTGGCAAGCACCGTGTCCACTTTTCGCTCTGTTTGCGTGTTAATGGAAATCCCCTCCACGCGGTGCTCCAAAAACCGCGCAGCCCACCAGGAACGGCCTTCGCGCTTTATAGATTCCTCCGATCTTGATAACGATGCCTTGAAGAGTTGCGCGAGCGTGTCCAGTTCGCCTACATGAAACTGGCGCGCGATTGCCAGGGAGTGAATTCCCGCGCGCTGCAAGTCAAGAGCAAGCGACTGCATCTCCCCCCGTACATCCGGAAGGTGAGCATCACTGAGCTTTGGTATGACCAGCCCGCCGCGCTCTATGTGGATTTCTATGCCGTTCAAGGAGCTGGCAAAATCGCGCAGGACTTCATACGAAGTGTCCAAACTTTGCAGCCGCCGTGGGTGGTTTCTCTCGTAGAGTCGTTCGGAACGAAATAGCAAATGAAGGCAGCGCAGAGCATGAATCAGGCCCGCCGTCCTGGCGTCCGGGGTTGGCGCAGCCGCTTCAGGCGCTCCACTAAAAAGTGGCCGCGACGCACTTCTCACACGCGGTTCCGCGCGAGGACGCAGTTCGGCCTCGCTGCGCTTCTCCTCCACCGGCATGATGGCCCGAAGTACCAATTCGTTCCCCACTTGCTTCTATCTTGCTTAGTAAGACCGCTAACCTATTCAGCAGGAAGGGAATTACGCCTTGCCTGACTCACGAAAGCCTAAGCAAGGGCAGGGTTCCCTTACCTGTAATGCAAGCACGCTACCTGCCCGGAACTCTAAGGAATAAGAACTTTGTTTTCAATTGTTTGACAGCCAGGAGCTAGAGTCTTGGCGGAAGAAATGTTACAAAAGGTTACGTTCTTAGTAGGGGAGAGCCCATCGCCAAAAATCCACACTCAACTCTTCCGCAGCTCCCAATCCCGGCGGTTCCGCTTTTCAATGACCCTACTTGGGCTTCAACGTCTCATTGACACTGACCGTACCGCCTTCACTGGCCTGCACCGTTCTCTTTCCCTGCTGGTACCCCGAAAGCCTGACGGTCACAGTATGAAGTCCGGCGGGCATTTGCACGCGCGCCGGCGTGGTTTGCCCCGTCGTTGTTCCATCCACAAAGATCTCCGCGCCCTTTGGAGTCGTATCGACCTGCGCCCACGCAATTCGAGCATTCAGTTCCAAATTAAGCTGCGTCTGGATGTTGTCCTTCACCTGCACCTTTCCCGCGTACGCTTCATAGCCCGGCAGTCGCACCACCAGGTTGTACTGTCCTGGGGCAAGCGGCAATGTCACGGGTGTCTGGCCGGACTGCTTGGCTCCGTTAATGAAGACTTCCGCCCCGGGCGGACGGCTTGTCAAGTACAACCCTTTCGCAAGCGATTCGAGCGTGGCTTTCTGATCGATGACACTCCCCGCCTTTACTTGCAGCGCGGTCTGCATCGGCTGGTAGCCCTCTTTCTCAACTTCAAGGCTGTACTGCGCAGGTTCAAGATCATTGAAGCTGCAGGGCGTCTGGCATTGATTCAAAGTGCGTCCCGCGGAGCCGCGCAGAATTGCGGTCGCCCCAATGAGATCTGTTACGACATGAATCGCACCGAGGCCCTCCGACGGAACCGGGTGCCCTCCGCCTCCCGCATGTCCCTTGTCCGCTGTTGGTGCATCTTCATACTCGATGTGATCTACCACCCGTACGTTCGAGGGGGCGTCACGCAAAAATTTCAGCAGCAGGCCATGTTCCGTGGGGTGCAGTTTGCCTGAGAGAACAAGCGTGTTCCCGATGGCTTGCACCTTGGCGCGTCCCGCCAAACCTCTTTCCGAGATGGCTTCTTCAATTCGCCCCTTGTACTCGGATGCCTGCGGACTCACAACCAGCTCGTTCTTCTTAGGAGCTGACTTTTCTGAACTTGGTTCCGCAGGCTTTTTTCCTGGAGAGGCCGCGTCGGGGTTCGGCACTGCCGGCGTTTCGGTCCCGGCAGGACTGCCCACTGAACCGTTCGCGCCGTTGTCTGGTGACTCCAAGGCCGCTGTGGAAGCGCTGTCGGCGGGCTTTTGTGCCGCATTGAGCTTGCGAACATCCTCAATCACCGGCCGAAGTTTTTGAACTCCATAAGCGATCACGCCGAGAAGAATCAAAGCGATGAAAATGCTACCGATGATGCTCTTCTTTTTTGGCTGTTCGGCTTGTATCGGAGCGATGTGTCCGGTGCGGCGCACGACCGGTGTCTGTGTCGGACTGGATGCTCTGGCAGTCAGCGACCGTGTCGTTGCCATGGTCATCGGATCTTCGGCGTAATTTTGCCTGCCGCCCTGCGCTCCAACGCCCATGCCAGGGAGCGGCAGTGTCGCGTTCGGCGCGCCCGGGCCGCCCACCATCATGGTTTTATCCGGACTCCCGCCCAGCGCGAAACTGCGATAGCCCCGCAAGTCCTCGAGCATTTCCCGGCAGCTCTGGTAGCGCGCTTCGGGTTCCTTGGCCAGCGCCTTCATCACTACCGCGCTAATCCCCGGGTGGATCGAAGGGTCAATCTGCCGCGGCGGAACCGGCTCCTCGTTCACAATCTTGTAGATAACTGTCGTAATGTTCTGCCCGGGAAACGGTTTCTCGCCGGTCACCATTTCATAGAGCATCACGCCTAGCGAGAAAATGTCGCTCCGCCCGTCAACGGCCCGGCCCTTCACCTGTTCCGGAGACATGTAGCTCGGCGTGCCCATCACGTGCGCGGTCTGTTGCATGGTGCCGAATTGCAAAATTTTCGCTGTGCCGAAGTCCGTGACCTTCACGGTATCGTCAGCCGTGAGCATAATGTTCGCCGGCTTGATGTCCCGGTGAACCACACTTCGTTCGTGCGCAAACTGCAGCGCGCCGCAGGTCTGCTCCATGATGCGCAGTATTCGAGGCAGCGCGAATGCCTGGCCACCGTCCAGGTGCGCCTGTAAACTCTTGCCTTCCACCAGCTCCATGGTGATGTAGTACAGGCCGTCTTCTTCACCCGCGTCAAACACCACCACGATGTTTGGGTGCGTCAACAAACCCGCTGCACGGGCTTCCGTCTGGAACCGCGCCAGCAACTCCGGCCGCGAGAGCCCCGTGCCCTCTTCGCTCAATTTGATGGTTTTTACAGCGACTGTGCGCCCAATAACCGGATCCGTAGCCTTGTACACCACACCCATGGCGCCGCGGCCCAGTTCGCCGGTAATTTCGTAACGTCCAGCCTTCAATTCTGTCGTCATCGCCCCGTTCGACTTTCCATCCACCACATCTGCCGCGAACCGCAGACCGGGCTCTCTTATTTAACCATTTAGTTAAATAAGACTATAACCAGTTAGTTAAATTCGAGCTTCCGCCTCAAAAAGCAAATTAAATGCCGTCTGGGCATGCCCTTAGCCGGAAACGGCAGGGCTAAATGGGTCCAGCTACCGCTTGCTGAAACACGGGAAACACGTCTGCTGACACCCGGACGCCCTATCCTGCACAGTACCCATTAAAATTTCAGTTGGTCAATCTAACCGGGGTACCAGTGTTTCGCACTCGACACGTAGGCGCCCCGGCCGAAGTGGAAAATAATCTGGTATTTGTGTTGGGCCTATCCCTAAATCCTTATCTAGCTGTGACTTAGGGCCGTGGCATTCCTTCGCCGGGGGCCATACTCCGCTCCGGCATCGGCACGTTCGTTTCCCGGATTGGCCGGTCGACATCGCCGGGCCGCGCCGGCGCTTCGAGTCCGTCGGTGAGCAAATAGCCCTGCAGGGCCAAGCCGTTGGTCCATACACCTTCCAGTGCCGCGATGTACCCGATCTGCAGTTCGAATAGTTTTCGCTGCGCCTCCAGCACGCGAGGATAGGACGCCAGCATCTGTCCGTACTTATCCGCCAGCAGGCTGTACGCTTTCCTGGCGTGCGGCAGAATGCCGTCGCGGTACTCAACAGCCATCAACTTCGCATTCGAATACTCATCAACCACAGTGGCGGCACGCTCACGCAACGTAAGTGCCACGCGAGTACTTTCCTGTTGTGCCCGGTCAATGTCGGCTCGCGCCGCGGCGATGTTTCCCTGGTTGCGGTTGAATAGCGGAAGTTCAACACTCGCCTCCGCCAACCCTTCCCACCCTTTAGCCGACGGCACGCTTCCCAAAGTTTCGTGGTTGTACTCCAGTCCCGCGCGAACCTGGACGTCGGGAAAGGGTTCGCTTTTCGCCCGCGCCAAGACTGCCTGTGCGCGGCCGGTCGAGACTTCCGCAATCTGCACGGCGGGGCTGTGCTTCGCGATGGCTTCTACGGCTTCTTCTTCGTTCAGTTCCGGCCAGCCCCTCTCAAGGTCGCCCGCCACGGTCGCTATCGGCATATTCGGCTGCCCGATCACTGCCGCCAGCGAGCGCCATTCTTCGCGCAAAGTGTTCTCTTGCATCCGCGCGGCCATGCGCATCCGCTTCGCCTCTACTTCCGCTTCGAGCACTTCGGATTCATCGGCCTGTCCGGTGTTCATCAACTCCCGCTGCGTTTGTGCCGCAGTCTCCGCAATCTTTGCCAAGTCGCGACGTGCATCGAGCCACTCCTGCGCCGCCAGCACTCGCAGGAAGGCCATCTTCACCGCGGTCTCCACGCGCGTCTGTTGCTCTTGCGCTTCAATCTCCGCCAGTTTTGCCTCCGCGCCAAAGACCGCGCGACTCTTGCCCAGTTTTCCGCCCATCACAATCGTTTGCTGAACAAAAAATCCCTGCTTGCCTCCGCCCACCGAGCCGCCTCGAATCTCATCGCCGGTGTAACCCACTGAAGGATTCGGGTAGAGACCTGCTTGCTGTTGCCGCGCCTTCGCCGCACGGATTTCCGCTTCCGCTTGCCGCAACGTTGGATTCGTCTCCGCGCCCATCTTTTCCGCCTGCTCGAGCGTGACAACTTGTGTGCCCGCACGTTCCTGCGCCCGCCCCATCTGCGGATATTCGGGCTTCACCAGCGGAACGTCTCCATGGTGATGCTGCATCGGTTCCTGCATGGACATTCCAGGCGCCGGCTTCCTATCTTGCCCCGCAGGTTTCTCTTGCGCCCGCCCCACCGAACCGAGTGCGATCGCACCCGCCAGAAAACCTGTGCCAAATCTCAGTGCCAAGGTCATGTTCATCCTCTTCATTCGCCGTGCCCTCTGTGCGCTCTGTGTTGAATTCCCCTGCTGCCTCACGTCACGACTCATGATGATGTTCCTCTTTAACGCCCTGGCTTCCGGCTTTAGTCCGCGCCATCATTTCCTCGTACTCCTTGTCTGGCAGCACGCGCACCAGAGTCATCATCCCCATCATCCCTGCGCTCCAGTTCGCCGGCAGGCCGTACGTCTCCGGCTTTGCCACAGCCTCATCCATGCCCATTTCCATGAACGCGTCCTGAGGGAACCCCGGCACGCTGCGGGCATTCGCGGCGATCGGAGAGTGATGGACGTGTTCGAACGGCACGCTTTTTGCAAGGGTTTCCATCTGGCTTATCGCTTGCGCATCGGTCAAACCAGCCGTCTCAATCGCCCGGCCGCCCAAAAGATCCATCATGCTGTTCATCATGTGGTGGGGCAGGTGGCAATGCAGCATCCACGCTCCGGGGTATTTCGCATCGAACTCCACCACGCGCGCCTGCGCCACGCCCACCAGCACCGTATTCATCGGATACCAGGTCGATTCCGGCGCGCGTCCCCCTTCCGTTCCCGTCATAACGAATTGATTCCCATGCAGATGAATCGGATGGTGGTCCATCCCCATATTAATGATGCGCAATCGCACGCGGCTCCCGAGTCGCGCGATCATCGGGGTGATAGAGGGCGCCGAAACGCCATTAAACGTTAGCCAGTTGAATTCCATCCCCGCCGTGTTCGGCACGCGGTTGTTCGGCAAAACGGCCCACTCCTGCAAAATCACACCAAAATCGTGATCGGCGCGCGGCTTGTAGTTTTTTTCCGGATGGGCCACAAAAAACCCAATCATCCCCATCATTTCCTGCATCGCGCCATGCGAGTGATAGAAAAACGTCCCTTCCTGATGGACCGTGAATTCGTAGACGTATTTTTCTCCCGGCGCTATGGGCTTCTGGCTGATCCAGGGCACGCCGTCCTGATCGATGGGAACTTCCAGACCGTGCCAATGAATCGAAGTGGCTTCCGGCAATTTGTTTTTGAAGACAACGCGAACGCGCTCGCCCTGCCGCACTTGAATCGTCGGCCCCGGGAGACTCCCGTTGTAGCCCCATGCTTCGATGTTTTTGAACGGCGCGATTTTTCGCTTTACCGGCTCGGCGATCAGGTTGAAAACTTTCACGCCGCCATCCATTTCGAACGGCAAGTCCGCCACGTCCGGCGTAACCATCGGCAGATACGGATCTGGCCCCGCCGCCGCCAAATCCTTTTTCTTGTGGTTGCCGTACGGACTATGGTGACGCCCCTGCTCGGTCTCGCGCGCCGATTGCGAATCATCCGGCGGCATGTTTGCGCGCATGGCCTCCGTCAGTCCAAGAAAACCGGCGCCGAAAAACGCCGCATCCTGAAAAAATCTTCTTCTCGTGCCGCTCATTCTTGCCTCCCCGAATTGCTGTTCAAATTGTGCTTGAAATGGACTAGCTAATCTCACTGCTTTCGCGCCGAGTCGAAGCTCTCGCCGCGAAATCGCCGAACTGGTGCCACTTGGAGAACGGACTTCTTTGGGTGGTTGGAATTGCGAGAGATTTCAGATGCGAAGAATCGCGGTCCGCCATGCAGACCCTGCCGAGTTTGACGAAACGCGAGACGTGTCCCGCCACCCCGGCCTTGCGGCTAATTGGGTAAGCCTATTTTCTGTCGAGCCACTGACGAGCATTGGCGCCTGAGTGCTCGAAACTCTTCGCGAAAACGAGGTTTGTTCATCGGACTTGACCAGCACTGCCGAGGAGTCGGGCGCTCCGCAAGCCTTGCGCGGGGCTACGAATTGCTCGCCGCCGCCCGCTCCCATGCTTGCTACGTCGTGACACTTTTCCCGAGACGCGCCTGGCGAACAACTTCGTGCCGCGCAGAGCGACGCACAAATTGGCGCAACCAACAAGGCCAGCACGGTCACAAGTGCGAGAGCGATTGCGCCTCCCGGGCGGGAATGAACTGGAATCGATTTGCTCATTATCTCAACTTTACGCTACGCCGCCATGTTCCAGCCGTCAATTCTCATTCTTCCGGTTGTGTTTTTTTCTAATCCAGACATTCTTCTTCGGCTAATATCCATGCCCGTTCGAATCGCCATCCACTTCCACTTTCCCAGCAAACGAACGATACAGATACGTAAAATATCCCGCCGCGAGAATCATCCCCACAGTCCACCAAATAACGCCGACCTTCAATCCATACTCGCCGGCCTTCGCGCTGGTCACCGTAAGCGAATATACCGGGTTGCGCGCCGGCAGCACCATGGGGTAAACGCACTTTCGCTGTCACACGGGAGACAAATTTATCTCTTTAGACGCGGATTGTCTTGGATTAGGCCGATCGCAAAAGAAACTCTGGTGGGGCTGGGGAGATTCGAACTCCCGACAAACGGTTTAGGAAACCGTTGCTCTATCCATCTGAGCTACAGCCCCACTCTTTCACATTGTAATACGTTCTGCGCGGTTCGCGGCCACGCCGTTCGCTGCAATATCTCGAAATTCCTCGGGCACCGACCGTTGGCGTTCGCAGAATTGCGTCTGCTTACGGCTGCAAACCGGGAGCTACTCTTGCAATTCGCAGCCTCTTGAAAATTGTGGGCCAGTATTCCTTAAGCAGGTTATTCGCCGCGCCGAATCCGATTCGAATGCCGTAGCGCTCGAAAGTCTTTCCAACGGTTCGCTCGGAATCCGGAAGATAGGTATTCGCCAGACCCTCGGCCGCCAGCGGTCCCAATGTTCCCGGCCAGTTAAACGTTTCGCCGCCCGCATCTGTTCGAATGACCAGCGCCCGCCGCAGCGCGTGTCCCGCTCTTGCCGCAAACCCGCCATTCAGCCTCACAAAGTATCGCGGATCTTCATGCAGCAGCGCAGGCAACAGGAACGTCCCGAAAAAATGGCTGGAAGCGCCGCTGGCCATCGACGAGCCAAATCGTTTTCCGAATCCTTCGCCGCCCTGCCCGTAACCCGCCAGTGTGCCACGCGCTTCGCTGATTCCCGCTCCGGCGGCAGAACTGAGAATCTGGGGAGGAGATATGCTCTTGTCCAGGAACAGCTCAAATTTCTGGAGTGAAGTCAGCGGCCCCGGCGTAGTCGCGAGCTCAGGATAAAAGAAGGACTTTCTCGCGATCAGCCCCATAGGGCTCTGCCAGATATTCTTCTGCTGTTTTTGCGACGGGTCCTGCTGATCTTGCTTCGGCGCCGGCGCATCGGGCAGCGTCGCCGCATCCGGCTTCTGCTGCGCCATCACTTCCTGGCTGGAGAAAAGGGTCAAGGCCGCCAGCAGAACCTGAGATCTTATGTGCATCGCTGCAATCTTAACATGCGCCCTGCGTTGCTCGTTTGCATCCGATTATTGACCACTGACCGTGCTATTATCAAACTCACTCCGTCACCCAGCCCTGCCGAATTGGAGACTGTCATGAATCGCACCCTACGCATCGTTGCTATCGTCGTCGCGGTATTGATTGTTCTTCTTGTTGTGGCACCATTTCTGATTCCCGTCGACAAATTCCGTCCCACCATCGAGGAAAAGGCTTCTCAGGCGCTAGGACGCAACGTGCAACTTGGCAACCTGAGTCTTTCGCTGTTCAGCGGCTCGCTATCCGCGGAAAGTCTGTCCATTGGCGACGATCCCAAGTTCAGCAAATCGCCGTTCCTTACCGCCAAGTCGCTTAAAGTCGGCGTCGAGATTATGCCACTCATCTTCAGCAAGACTCTCAATGTCACCGGCATCAGCATCGAAAGCCCCGAGGTCACTCTTCTTCACAATCCGGCGGGCGATTGGAACTATTCCTCTCTCGGCGGCGCTTCCGCAAAGTCTTCCAAGTCTGCAACCTCGACCGCCGATCTGTCCGTGCAGAAATTCACGCTCAAGGACGGCCGCATCATTGTGGGTTCCACGAGTTCTCAGAAGCGCAGCACCTACGACCATGTGAGCATCGTCGCTTCCAACTTTTCCATGACTTCCAAGTTTCCCGTAACTGTGACGGCCGATCTTCCCGCCGGCGGAAAACTTAAGCTCGATGGAACCGCCGGTCCCATCGACCAGGAGGACGCTTCGCTCACTCCCCTTAATGCCAAGCTCGAGATCACCTCTCTCAATCTCGCTTCCACCGGTTTCGTCGATTCCTCCGCTGGTCTCGGCGGCCTTCTCGATCTCAGCGCCGATCTCTCCTCGCAAAATGGCCAGGCGGCAAGCAAGGGCAACGTCAAAATCTCCAAGGCTCTCTTTATCGCTGGTGGTTCCGCCGCCGGCGTTCCCGTGACTGTCGATTTCGATACCAAATACAATCTGCGCAAGAACAGTGGAGTTTTGAATCCCTCGACGCTCAAAATCGGGAGCGCTGCCGCGCATCTTAATGGCACGTATAACACGGCAGGAGAGGCCACCGTCGTCAACATCAAGCTCGATGCCAAGGATATGCCAGCAAAAGATCTAGAAGCCTTCCTCCCCGCGCTCGGCATTATTCTTCCAAAGGGAACATCTCTTCAAGCCGGTTCGCTAAACGCTGATCTGAATCTAGCAGGCCCATTGAACAAGCTGATTACTACCGGGAACGTCGGTCTCTTCAACGGAAAGCTCGCGGGCTTTGATCTTGGGTCGAAAATGAGTTCGATTGCCTCGCTGGCGGGTATCAAGAGCGGCAAGGATCTGGATATTGAAAAGCTCACCACCAATCTCCGCATGGCGCCCAATGGTCTTCAGGCGGAAAATTTCCTCGCCGTTGTTCCGACAGTCGGAAATCTTTCCGGCGCTGGTACGGTCGACTCCAAGAACAACCTTGATTTCAAAATGGTCGCTGCGCTTACGAGCACGCTCGGCGCCGCCGGAAGCCCAGTCTCTAACCTTGGCGGCCTTCTTGGCAAAGCCTCCGGTGGCGGAAGCGGTGGCGGTTGCAAGAGCGGGACAACAGTGCCATTCCTGATTCAAGGCACGACCGCCGATCCGAAATTTATTCCCGACGTCGGCGGCCTGGCCGCCGGCTTGCTCAAATCACAACTCGGCTGCGCCGGCGGTCTCGGTTCCACGGCCGCAAAAGGAGCACCGCAAATTCCTGCCGACGCCATCAACAGCCTCGGCGGCCTTTTCAAAAAGAAAAAACCGCCGCAGTAGCTGGCGCGCAAGCCGCAAAAGAACAGCGCTGAAGTGAATGGGGAAAGCAGCACAGAGCCGTAGCTGCAGCTGTATCCGTATCCGTGGCTCTAATTTTGAGATGCATGGACGGCTCAATTACCACGCTGAAGGAGTCTCAACGATTATTCATAACGTAGCGCGACCATCGGATCGACGCGCATGGCGCGGCGCGCTGGAATATAAGCGGCTGCAAGCGCCGCAAGAATGAGAAGTATCGTAAATTCCGCCAGAAGCAAAAGGTTGACGCTGACGATGCCGAAAATCAGGCTAGCCATAGCGCGGTTCGCCGCGAAGGCGATCGGCACGCCAATAGCGAGGCCGATTACCGTGAGATTCAAGGCCTGACCGATCACGAGTTTCATCACGTCGCGGGGCTCCGCGCCCAGGGCGAGACGGATCCCGATTTCCGGTACGCGGCGGGCGACACTCTCCGCGAGGACGCCATAGACTCCCAAGGAAGCAAGGGCCAAGGACACGAAGCCAAACAGGGTCATCAGCGCACCCATGATTCGAATTATGGCGACAGAATCGGTGATTTCACTTTCGAGAGTGTTGACGCCCGTTAAAGCGATTTGATCATCAATCTGCCGAACTGCTTCCCGGACGCCCGGCACATAACTCTGCGGAACCGCGTTGCCGCGCAGCAGAAAAACCATCGAGGGACGCGGAACCTGGAGAAAAGGCGCGTAGATCGTGGGGCGCGCGGATGGATTCCACCAGTTCTGACGAACGTCTTCCACGACGCCAATAATCGTCATCCAGGACTCTGAGGAATCAGGCGGACCGATTTTGATGCGTTGACTGAGTTCGCCGCCCGGCCAGAACAGCTTGGCCATGCTTCGGCTAATGAGCGCGACGCGGGCGGAGTTCACGTTGTCCGCTCCAGAGTAGAAGCGGCCGGCGATTAAGGAAATGTGCAGCTCCCGGAAATAATCGGGACTGGAGATTTGCAAATCAGCAGAAGGGACATCACTCGCTTTCAGAGCCGGACGGCCTTCGATCGTAAATGGAGTCGTTTCGTTATCAACGTTGCTGGCCGGGCTATTGGTGACAATCGACGCAGCACTGACGCCCGGGAGCGCAGCCGTGGCGCGAAGCAGACGCGTGTAGAAGCTCAAAGTTTTGCCATTATCCGCGTAGGGCTGCTTAGGCAAATTTAGCTCGACTCTCAAGACATTGGCAGGCTGAAATCCTCGATACACATCCGCGAGCCGCGTGAACGCTTCGGTAATCAGGCCTGCACAGACCAGAAGAACAAGCGCAAACATCACCTGCATGACAACCAAAGCGCTTCGAAGTTTGCCCTGGCTCCCAAGCAAGGGTCCGCGGCCAGCTTCTTTGAGGGTGGCAAACGGTTCCCTGCTCCTTGAGTGGAGGACAGCGAAAAGACCAAACAAAATCCCCACGAGCACGGCCACAAGCACGGTGAACAACAGAACAGCGCTGTCCACATGAATGCGATCCCAACCCGGAACCCACATGGTCCAACTCGGCGAAATGCTCGAGCGGAGCAACTCCACGCTCCAGAAAGACGTCAGAATTGCCGCGGCTCCCGCCAGGAAGGAAAGCAAGACGGTTTCAGAGATAAACAGCCGGGCGAGCCGAAGTCGATCCGCGCCCAAGGCCACGCGGACGGCAACTTCCTTCTGCCGTCCTAGCACTCTGGCCAGCAGGAGATTAGCAAGGTTTGCGCAAGCAAGAAGCAGGACGAATATGGCCGCGGCCTGCAGCAGCAAAAACAGCGGCAGAGTGAACGAGTAGAGCTCCTTGCGAAGCAGCAAGAGAGTCGTGCGCCTATTTGCATTCGTTACGGGAAATTCCTGTTGAAGGCGCCGAGATAAGCCATTGAGAGCCGCTTGGGCCTGCGCAACGCCGACGCCGGGCTTCAGACGTCCGAGGGCCTCGAGCGAAAGCTTCGAACGATCCTCCTTTTCGGCGGGAGTCAATGCGAGAGGCACCCAGATTTCCATGGGCACGGGATAGTCAAACCCCAGGGGCATGATGCCCACCACGTTATATTTATGGCCGCTCAACTGGATCACGCTCCCGAGCAAGCCATGATCGCCGCCGAATCGGCGCTGCCAGAAGCCGTGGCTTACAATTGCAACCTGATCCGCGCCAGGCAGTTCTTCTGCGGGATTGAAAGTCCGGCCCATTGCCGGGCTGACACCAAGCACTTCAAAAAAATTGGCGGAAACTTCGCACCCGCGCACCGGCTGCACATCTCTCCCTGCGGCCAGATTGAACTCGCGGCAACGATAGCCGGTGAACGATTCGAATACTTGCGTGCGGGCGCGCACTTCCTCCGCATCGGGCGCGGAGATTCGCCTGGCATCGATGCCTTCATCGACGCCGCGATCCTCCCAAACCTTGGCAAGCTGTTCGAGTTCGCGAAAGTTATAAGGATGGAGAAGCAGGGCATTCACCATGCTGAAAATCGCGGTGTTGGCGCCGATGCCGAGCGCGAGTGTGAGAACGGCGATACATGTAAAGCCGGGATTTTTGCGGAGCGTGCGCAGGGAGTAGCGGACGTCCAGGAGGAGGTCCTCGAGTGAGGGCCAGCGCCAGACTTCGCGGCTGTCGTTTTCAATCAGTGTGACGTTGCCGAATTGGCGGCGCGCGGCATGTGCCGCCTCTTTTCTGGACAGACCGCCCGCGACCAACTCCTCGATTTGTTCTTCGAGGTGTTGCTGGATCTCGACGGATAGATCGCCGTAGAGGCGCCGACGTGAGGAAAGTTGTTTGAGCCAGTTCATGATTCACCTTCGGCTATGAAGCGGGTGGCGTTTTGGGATGTTTGCCCAGGGCTGTCAGCATAAGCATGAGACCTGTCATTCGTACCTCAGCGCCACCATGGGATCGACACGCGTGGCGCGGCGGGCGGGGATGTAGCACGCAGCTATGCCTACACTCAGGACGAGGGCCGCGACGCCAGCAAAGGTAAGCGGGTCGCCCGCATGGACGCCGAAAAGCAAACCAGTAAGCAGACGCGATAGCGCGAACGAGGCTGTGAGACCGATGACAATGCCGAGGAGGGCCAGTGTGGCGCCCTGGCGCAGGATTATTCGCAGAATGGTTTTTTTCTGCGCGCCCAGAGCTACGCGGATGCCGATTTCATTGGTGCGCTGACTCACCGAGTAAGCCATGACGCCGTAGATGCCGATCATGGCCAAAACCAGACCCAGGGCAGCAAAGGAGCCAAATAACGCGGCACGAAAGCGCGAGCCAGCGACGGAGTCATACAGCAATTGGTCCATGGTGCGGACGCGGGCGAGGGGGAGTTGGTTGTCCAAGGACCAGACGGCGGATTGGAGAGTCGAGGCTGATTGCTCGGTCATCGCGGAAGTGCGGACAACGATATAGAGCGAACGGACGAACCAGGGGCACCAGCCGGAATCAAAATAGGGAACGTACATCGTTGCCTGGTCCTTTTCGCCGAGCCCTTCGTACTTCACATTGCCAACGACGCCGACGATGGTTTCCCAGTCCGCCTTGGGATTGGCTTCTCCCGTCTGAACTCTTTTCCCGATAGGATCCTGCTGTGGAAAATAACGCTGGGCCATGTTTTGGTTGATGATCAAGACGTGCGTGCCAGCCGCGCGGTCCGCTTCGGAGAAATACCGCCCGCGAATAAGTGGAACGCCCAGCGTGTTGAAGTAACCGTCGCTGATGGGAATTTCCGGGACGGCCGGAGCGGGTTCTCCGGGAGCGTCGGGGCGGCCTTCGATGTGAAATGGATTCGTGAGTTCCAGAAGGTTGGGCGGCAAGCTGAGAGAGATGGCGGCGTTTTCGATTCCGGGAGAAGCTTTGAGACGTTCCAGAAGCTGCTCATAAAATGAGACGACTTGCTGGGCCTTCCCGTATCGTTCGTCGGGAAGTGAAATAAGCGCGGTGAGAATATGCGCGGAGTTAAAGCCGGGACTGACCGACTGGAGTTCGAAGAGCGTTCGAATAAGAAGGCCAGCTCCCGTTAAGACGACGAGAGCCAATGCGAATTCTGCGACTACGAGAGCGCAGTGCGCGCGGCGCGTGGCAGGGCTAGATGAGAGAGTGCGGCTCCCGCTCTTCAAGAAATCTCCAGGCGACGAACGGGAGACACGAAGAGCGGGAACGAGGCCGAAAAGCAGACCAGTGACGATGGCGACGGCAGCGGTGAAGAGAAGAACGCGGCCGTCAACGCTAATGGCTCCCATGCGTGGAAGAACGTCAGGAGCGAATGCGAGCATGGCGCGGACGCCGTAGTAGGCGACAGCGAGACCCAGACCGCTTCCGAGTATCGCGAGAGTCAGACTTTCCGTAAGAAGCTGAGTGACCAGGCGGGCGCGGCCGGCGCCGAGCGCCGTGCGAACGGCCATTTCACGAGCGCGCAAGGCAGCACGCGAGAGCTGCAAGTTGGCTACGTTGACGATGGCGATGAGCAGGACGAATCCGACGGCACCGAGAAGAATCAGCAACCCGTTGCTTACGTCCCCGACGAAAAGCTCTTTCAGGGGAACGGCGATCGCGTCAGTATCATCTGAAAGCGGAAACTGCTCGCGGAGCTGTCTGGCGATGCGCGTGGCCTCGGCGGAGGCCTGCGCTACGGAGATTCCTGGCTTTAAGCGCCCGATGGAAACGAGCCAATACGGGGGCCGTTGATGAGCAGGTTGAAGCTGGAGCACAGGCCACAAATCGCTGTGAGGACCGAATTGAAAATCGAGCGGCATAACGCCGACGACGGAGTAGCTCCTGCCGTCGAGCAACAGAGAGCGGCCGACGGCGGCAGGCTCGGCGTGAAGAAACTCTTCCCAGAAATGATGACTTACGACGACGGCGAGAGGTCCACCGGGTTTTCCCTCGGCTGGAAGAAACGCGCGGCCGAGGACTGGTTTGACGCCCAGCACGGAGAAAAAATCGGCGGTGGCGGATGTTCCGGGAATCATCTGTGGAGCGCCGAAGCCAGCCAGCGTAAATCCAAGCCTGGATGATGAAAAGGCGGCAACGTGCTCGAAGGCTTGCTGGCGTTGATCGAGAGCCTGAAAATCGGCGTTGCCCATTACGCCGCGGTCTTGTCCTCCGCCGTGAAGAAAGATGCCCACGAGGCGGTCGGAGTGAGGGTAGGGGAGCGGCTTCAGAAGGACGCCGTTCACAACGGAAAAGATGGCGGTGTTGGCGCCGATTCCGAGCGCGAGGGTGAGAACGGTAACGCATGTGAAGCCGGGATTTTTGCGGAGCGTGCGCAGGGAGTAGCGGACGTCCAGGAGGAGGTCCTCGAGTGAGGGCCAGCGCCAAACTTCGCGGCCCTCGTGTTCGAACAGAGTGACATTGCCGAATTGGCGGCGGGCGGCGGCGGTGGCTTCTTTTCTGGACATGCCGCTGGAGGCGAGTTCCTCGATTTTTTCTTCGAGATGCTCTTGAATTTCGGAGGAGAGATCGCCGTAGAGGCGGCGACGAGAGAATAGTTGTTTGAGCCAGTTCATGATTTTCATGATTCACCCGGTGCTAAGAAAGATGTAACGCGTCACTCCTGGTGCAACGCCGAAATGGGATCCACGCGCGCAGCACGCCGCGCGGGAATGTATGTCGCGAACATGGTCACCATGAGAATGGCGAGCGGGACGATCAAGAAGAGCCACGGCTCGCGAAAGTGAAGGCCATAGAATATTCCGTCGAACAGTTTTGGCAGCGGCAGCGACAAACCGAGTCCGATAGCCCCTCCGATTGCAGCCATTTTCAACCCTTCTCGCAAGACCATACGCAGCACGTCCGGCGTTCCGGCTCCAAGAGCCATGCGGATCCCGATTTCGTGCTTTCGCTGGCCCACGGAATAGGCAACAAGCCCGTAAATTCCAATCGCCGAGAGGATGAGCGCCAGACAAGCGAAGCTGCCCAGTATCCGCACGAAGAGTGGATTTCCCGCCTTCTGCCGCTCGATCACAACGGCCATGCTCATTACGCGATTCAGTGGAAGCTCGGCATCCATTTGAGCAACCGCATTGCGCAGTGCAGAGGAAAGACTGCTCGGATCAGAGTTCGTACGAATCATGAGCGAAAAGGAACCTACGGGCCGCTGCAGGAAGGCTTCGTAGACTTCGGGGTCGTCGCGAGTTTCTTCGGAATAGATTTTCACGTTGCCAACAACTCCTACGATCTCGCTCCACTGCGGCTTCGCGCCGTTCACATCCAGGCGAATTTGCTGACCCAGCGGTTCCTGATCATTCAGATGGCGATGCACAAACTCCTGGTTAACCAGGACCACGCGGGGGGCCGTGGCGGTATCCATATCGGTGAATGTTCGGCCGTGAAGCAATGGGATACCCGAGGCTCGAAAGTAATCGACAGACACGACCACATCGCGTGTTTGG
>Ga0247669_1000387_pt1 | contig 18491 bp, 19 predicted proteins | sample CNK10_metaG_FD_182734 | JGI IMG/M metagenome (GOLD analysis project Ga0247669, IMG submission 182734) | Soil microbial communities from Purdue University Martell Research Forest, Indiana, United States - CNK10 | ecosystem: Environmental > Terrestrial > Soil > Temperate forest > Bulk soil...
GAATTTGTAGCTGCGGGGCACTCTGTTCACTCAGATTCAGCACGCCGCAGAATCTGAGCTCCAACGCATTCCATCAAAATGAGTTGTGGCCTGCTGATTTCGCTGGAATAACGATGTTATCCCTATGCCGCTTTTCTTCGCGCAGGCGGCGCATTAGCCGGCAACGTCTTCAGCTTATCCAGCGCCGGCTGTTTGTACGGCGAATTCACCGACGCTGCATCCGTGAACGCCTGCTTCGCTTCCGGCAGCTTCTTCAAATTCAGAAATGCGTACCCCAGCCGATACTGATTCCGCGCATAGCTGGCGTCATTCGCCTTCAGCAGCGGGGCGGCTGCTTGAAGATTCTGTACCGCCGACGCGTTGTCCTTCTTCTGTAAATTCACTTGCCCGAGGGCGCTCAGTGCAATTCCTTTTTGCAAGGTCGTTTGCTGCTTCCACTGATCGTCAGTAGCTCCTTCCGGCTTCGGGGCGGAATCTGCCAGGCTGGCCGCCTTTTTCGCGTATGCTTCCGCTTTGTCAAGTTGCTCGCCCTTTTCTCCATAATAATCCGCTAAGAGCAGCAGCATTCCCAAGTTGTTCGGATCTTTCGCGATCAACCCATTCGCCACTTCCAGCATCTTCGGCGCATTCTGCGCCTGCTGGTAAGAAGTCGCCGCTACTCCCAGCGCCTGATTTGCATACGGAGAATCTGGAAAAAGCTCGGCAAATCTTGCCAAAGATCCCGCCCGTTTGGTCGGATCCGGCGTCCGATACACGCCAGCGTATACCGCCTGCTCGATGTATCGAATACTGTCCGCATTCGATTGCAACGCAGCCGCCTTTTCTTGCTTCCACTGATCCTCGGCAACTCCTGCCGGTGCTGCCGCAGCGTTGAACCGCTTCAGAATCCCCGACGTGATTTCACCATACTTGATCAGCTTGTCCGCATCTCCCGTTTCCGATGCCGCACGCACAAGATTCACCGCGTTCGCCAAATTGTCTGGATCTTGCGCGAACAGCTTGTCGCCATAGTCAAACGTCTTCGGATAATTTTTTTGCGTCAGGTAATAGTTCACATAAAGATCGTTCGCGACAATCGCCATATCCCCCTCGCCCAATCCGCTCGCAAATTTGTCGATCAGTGCCAGCTTTTGCGCAGGGTCGGTCGCGGCATTAATTTCCTGCATCGCGTGGTCCGCATCGGAACCCGCCGCAATCGGAACGTACTTCCCGATGTGTTGCGCGGCGGCCCCTGTGGAGAGCCCTGCGGCGATCAGAAATCCCAATGCCATTTCTCCTAACTTGATTCGCATTCCAGCCTCCCGTCAGTCACTCGCCAAATTTGTGGTGGGAATTTTCTCGCATCTTAGTTCCACGCCGCGCGCAAATCAAATGGATTCGCGCCAACTTGCCTCCCGTCCTCGCTTCTGCCATCTTCAAAGAGGCGGTTCGCGCCTAACCATGTTCCAACCTTCGCTCGACCAGGTTCGCCGTGCCTTTCGCGTTGTCTCTGGTTTTACTCTGCTTCTTATTGGCGTCATCATGCTCGTCACGCCGGGCCCGGGGTGGCTCACCATTTTTCTCGGCTTGAGTTTGCTGGCGGCCGAATTCGTTTGGGCGCGTCGTCTTATGAACCGCATCAAACACGAAGGCGGCCGCATCAAAGACGCCGTTCTTCGTCAAAGCTCTCAACAAGCTCCGCAACCGCAGGACAACACTATTAAGGAGACCGAAGAAACTCCATGACCTCGGACTGGAAAGGAAAATGGGCGCTCGTCACCGGAGCCAGTGCCGGAATCGGCAAAGCTCTGGCGGAAGAACTCGCCGCGGGTGGCACTCATTTACTTCTCACTGCCCGCCGCCGTGATCGTCTCGAAGAGATTGCCTCGCGTCTCCGCTCCAAATTCCAAATCCAGGCCGAAATCTTCGAAGCGGATCTCTCCAGACCATCCGCCCCGCAAGAAATCTTCAACTTCGCCCAGGAAAAAGGAATCGCAATAGACCTTCTCATTAACAACGCCGGCTTCGGTCAATTCGGCGAACTAACCGCGGTTGATACCCAGCGCCTTCTCGACATGGTCCAAGTCAACTGCACTGCGGTCCTACACTTGACCCGCCTGTTCCTGCCCCAGATGATCGCCCGTCGTCGCGGCGACGTGCTCATCGTCGCTTCCACCGCCTCGTTCCAGGCGGTTCCCTACATCTCGACCTACGCCGCTACGAAAGTCTTTGACCTTTATCTCGCAGAAGGTCTTGCCGAGGAAATGAAGCCCCACGGGATCCGTGTCTGTGCGCTCTGCCCGGGCACTACCCAGTCCGAATTTCACGAAGTTGCTGGCCACCCATCCCATTCTAAAGGCCGCCAGGAAACTGCCGAAAAAGTCGCCAAAACAGGCCTTCGCGCCCTTGCCGCTGGCAAAAGCTACGTGATTTCGGGCCTCGGCAACTACCTCGGCGCCCACGGTGAGCGTCTCGTCCCCCGCCGTTTCGTCACCCGCGTCGCCGCCAACCTCTTCCGCCCCAAAAACTGAGCCCCAACGCACCGGGAACTTTTTTGAGCCTTCCCGGGAAGTACCTATGAAAGCATTCAGAACGTCTAACTGGAAGGCTCACTAACTTCTTGAACCGCAAGGTTTTACGGTCGGCCTTCTAGCAGGAGAGATGAACGTTTTAGGTGAACGCGACGACGTTCTGCTGCGGCGTGCTGCCAAGGGCGATGAGATTGCCTTCACGGAGCTCTATCGTCGGCATCAGGCCTCGCTTTACCGTTATGCCCTTCGCATGACCGGCAGTCCTTGGGCAGCGGAAGAAATTGTTCAGGACGTTTTCATGACGCTGATTCGCCAGCCAAAAAAGTACGACTCCGATAGAGGCGAAGTTGGCGCATTTCTCTTCGGCATCACTCGCAATCGTGTGCTTAAGCATCTCGAACGTTCTCCACGCGAATTTTCGCTCGATCAGGAAACAGGGTCCGGTTCTTCCAGGATGCCGGTGGATCTCCTGACGCCGGCATTTTGGGCCGAGCGCCGTGAACGGGTCGAGCAGGTCCGCGATGCTGTGCTCAGCCTGCCGCCGGAATTTCGTGAAGCTGTCGTTCTCTGCGAATTGGAAGAGCTGACTTACGAAGAGGCTGCGCAACGGAGCGGTTGCCCAATTGGCACGATTCGCTCGCGGCTTCATCGCGGCCGTGCTCTATTGATGGCGCGACTCGAACTTTTGCGCGACGTTCCGCGTCGCGCTTCGGCAGGCAGTTGAAAACTTTGTAGTGGAATTGCCAAAAGCCAAAAGCCAAAGGATTGTTGCATATGAAGTGTGAAGAATTCGAAGCGATAGGCCTCGACGCCGGCACGGGACGTATCAGTTCCGGGGAGGAAGCGGTGGCTGCCGCGCACGCAGCCACTTGCTCGCGTTGCGCCGCTCTCGCCGATTCCTGGGAAGCGGCTCGCTTGGAGTTGTCCGTGTTCGCCGGCGCCACTCGACAAGCCGAAGCTCCCGCCCGAGTTCAAATGCGCCTCTTGCAGGAACTTCGCGCGCAAAGACGTCCCCATCAGCTCTATCGGCGCACCGGCATCATCGCCGCATGGGGATTGGCCGCAGCGGCTTCGATCGTAGCCGTCGTCAGTTGGCAGAACTGGCGCACCGAACACGCAAGGCTTGTGAATCACAGAATAGTTCCGGCGGTCAACAACCAAGCGCAGTCGTCTCCTGCCGTGGACACGGTGCTCGTTGCCGATGAAGACAGTGGAACGTTCACGCCCTTGCCGGGCGCGCTCCCGCTCTCTTCGGACGACGGCGCGGTTTACGAGGTCCGCATGCAGCGCGCATCGCTCGGAGCACTCGGCCTTCCCGTCAATGAAGAAGGCGGTTCGGATTGGATTAGCGTGGATTTGCTCGTCGCCGATGACGGTACGCCTCAAGGTGTGCGCCTTCATCAGAATGCCGCTCAGTCGCTTACAGCGGAATGATTTCAGGTCTTAGATTGCCCAGGAGAGAAGAGGAGAAAACACGATGAGAAGTTTCTACCGAAGGATGATTCCTTTTGCCGCCGCCGCCGTTCTTTCCGTCGCTGCGTTTGGCCAGGAAGCCGCGCCGCCGCCGGGCTTGATGGCCCAACAGGCCCCGATGGGTCCTGGGCCGGGTGCTCCCGGAGGCCCTGGATTCCATCATATGGAATTGCTCGGTATCGGTGCCCACGGCGGCAAAGTCGTCACCGGAGCGCCATTCAGCGCCGTTGCCGTGACGACGTTCAGCCATACTTTGGCCGACGGCAACAAAATTTCGAACACTCATCAAATCAGTTTATTCCGCGATAGCCAGGGCCGTTTCCGCAAGGAAGGCTCCATGCCTCCCATGGGCGATCTGGCTGTCGACCAGCCGCATTCCTTTGTTGTGATTCACGATCCCGTGGCTGGCAAGGGTTTCCTGCTGAACCCCGATAAGAAAGTTGCCCACGTCATGGCGCTGTCTAACCACGGCCCCAGGAACGGCAAAGCCGGAAAGGGAATTAGTGCAGATGTAGCGCCGGGTGGACCGGATGCAATCGATTCCGCCGAAACGTCTAATCCCAACGTCACCAAAGAATCGCTGGGCACACAGACGATTAACGGTATCAGCGCGCAAGGCTCGCGGTTCACTCGCCTGATTCCCGCGGGAAAAATTGGCAACGACAAGCCTCTCACCGTCACGCGCGAAGTCTGGTATTCCCCGGATTTGCAAATGGTCGTGCAGAGCAAACACAGCGATCCGCGTTTTGGTGACACCGTTTATTCTCTGACGAACATCCAACGTACGGAGCCCGCTGCCAATCTCTTCACGGTTCCGTCAGATTTCACCGTGAAAGAGGGTGCTCAGCACAAGGGCATGAGAGGAATGAAACATCCACCGATGCCACCGATGGCTCCGCCTTCGGCGGACGCTCCTCCAGCTCCGGGTCTATAACGATCTTCTCTCCTGAAGAAGACAGCGCGCCCTCTTTGTCCTCACCGCCAGTTGAGGGCGATAAGAGGGCGTAGCTGTTTTGCTTGGGACACTCTAACGAAAGGTTGAACCAGATGCAGGACGAACGACGGCTCGCATCGCAGTTGCAAGGTGAAGGTTTTGCCCACACCTACGTTTGGGCCGATGGGCCAAATACGAAGTATCCCGATCACACGCACATTTCCGAAACCGCCCATGTCATTCTCAGCGGCGAGATGACCCTCACCATTAATGGCGAATCACATCTCTACCGCGCCGGAGACCGCTGCGACGTTCCCGCCGGCGTGCCGCATTCCGCGGTGATGGGCCGTCTCGGTTGTCGTTACATCGTCGCGGAGCGCGCCTCCGCTCATTGATCTTCGCAGCCCCTGGTCTGGTTCGTTTATTAACGGTGCTCCGCGCTGTGTTAACGTAATTCCACTATTCCAGGAGCGCCTTGCACGATGGCAAAGAGAAAGATTTTTTCCACCCATCCCCTTTTTGACGAAGCCAGAATCATCCTCGACGGCGAGTGTGACGTCGAATACTGGGCAAAACCGGAGCGCCCCTCGCGCGACGAAATTGCCAACCGCATAAAAGACAAAGATGGCATCGTGTGTCTGCTGACTGACCGGATCAACGAGGACTTGCTCCGTGCTGCACCAAAGCTCCGTATCGTCGCCAACGTCGCAGTCGGCTACGACAATCTCGACCTCCCTGCGTGTACCAAGAGGAATGTGATCGCCACGAACACGCCCGGTGTCCTCGATGAGACCACTGCCGATTTTGCCTGGACTTTGCTGATGGCCGTTGCTCGCCGCCTTGTCGAGGGAGACTCCTACGCGCGCAATGGCAACTGGAAGGGTTGGAATTTGGATCAGATGTGTGGCGCTGATGTTTGGGGCAAGACTCTCGGAATTGTCGGTTTCGGTCGCATTGGTCGAGCTGTTGCCCGCCGCGCGGCTGGCTTCAAGATGCACATCCTCTATACGGCTACAAAACGCGCTACCGTCGAAATTGAAAAAGAACTCGGCGCGGAGTATCGCGATTTAAATGCGCTGTTAGCCGAATCTGATTTCGTGACCCTGCACGTTCCTCTCAATTCTGAAACCCGCGGGCTTCTCGACGTGCCAAAATTCTTTCGCATGAAGCCAACGGCGTTCGTCATCAACACCGCGCGTGGTCCCGTCATCGATGAAGCGGCTCTCGTTCACGCCCTCGAAGCAGGAAAAATTGCCGGCGCCGGACTCGACGTATTCGAACAGGAACCCTTCATCCATCCCGGCCTCAAACGCGCCAACGTTGTCATGGCTCCGCACATGGGCTCGGCTAGCGTTGAAACTCGTTCAAAGATGGCGGCCATGGCCGCGCACAACGTCGCCGCTCTTTTTCGCGGGCAGCGTCCGCCGAACATGCTCAACCCCGAAGTATTCCAGACGCAATAAACCGTCATGCCCGATCCCAAGCAGATCGTTCGCCGCATTTTTCACGAGACGCTCGCTTCGATTGATATCCGCCTCGCGATGGAGCGTCGCATCGACCGCATCGGCCAACGCGTTTGCGTCGATAATTGGTCCTGCGACTTGACGAGAATCTACAACGTGAAAGTCGTCGCAGTCGGGAAAGCGGCTCACGCCATGCTTTCCGGTTTCATCCAACTTTTTCCTGATGTTGCTGTCACAGGTGTTGCCGCGGTTCCAACTTCTTCGCCCGACCCACTCCCAGGATTCGATTATTTCTTGGGCGGCCACCCGCTCCCGAACGAAGGCAGCATTCGAGCTGCGCAAGCCGCTCTCGCTCTGCTCAAAACCGCTTCACAAAATTCCCTGGTGGTATTCCTGATTTCCGGCGGTGGCTCCGCCCTGATGGAATCCCCCCTTGACCCCGAGCTATCCCTCGATGACACGCGGCAACTGAATCAGCTCCTCGTCACATGCGGTGCCTCAATCGACGAAATCAACACGATTCGCAAGCACGCTTCGGCCGTAAAAGGCGGCCGCCTCGGAGTGGCCAGTTCAAGAGCCGCCAAACTCACGCTCGCCATTTCCGATGTTCCGCACGGCAAGGAATCCGCCCTCGCGTCCGGTCCCACAATTCCCGATCCAACCACCGTCTCCGATGTCCGACGCATTATCGAGACCTACCATCTCAACGAAAAATTCCCACCAACAGTCCGAGATTGGTTCGCCTCGCCAAACCTTCCGGAAACTCCAAAGCACGGCCATCCCGCTTTCGCCAATTCCTGCTTTTCTCTTCTTCTCACATCTCAAGATCTCTTTCACGCCGCCCATCATGCCGCCGAATCCCACGGCTTCGTCACCTGTTGCGATAACACGACGGACGATTGGCCGCTCGACCGCGCCGTCGAATATCTTCTCGCCCAACTCGAAGATCTCCGCCGCGCGAACCCTGGTCGGCCCGTCGCGCTAATTTCCGACGGCGAAATCAGCAGCCCGGTCACAGGGCAGGGAATCGGCGGCCGGAATTCGGCATTCGTTCTCGCCTGCGTGGAGAAAATCGCCGGCAAGTCCATCACCGTCTTGAGCGCTGGAACCGACGGCATCGACGGCAATTCCCCCGCCGCAGGCGCTGTCGCGGATGGCACCACTCTCGCCCGTGCCCGTGCTCTCCGCCTCGTGCCTCAGGATTTCTTCCGTCACAGCGATGCCTTTTCCTTCTTCACCCGCCTCGGCGACACTGCCCTTACGGGACCCACCGGCAACAATCTCCGCGATCTCCGCATCCTTCTCGCTCTCCCATAGAAATCCAAACCGCGGCCATTCACCAAAACAAAAAGGGCGAGCCTTCGCTCGCCCTCGTTTTCGAAATTCTTCAAACGAAAAGCTGCACTGGTTTTTGTTTACTGACAACTTAAAACTTACGACTTACAACTCACTTCTTCGCCGGCAACTTCTCCTCAATCGCCTTTAGCCGGTCACTCATTTCTTGCAGCATATGCTCCAAGCGTTCTAGCCGCTTCGCCATCGCTGCGGAATCGCCTTCCGCCTTTTCACTGTCGCCAGCGCCACCCGGCCCCTTACCCGGCTCCTTCTTCAGCCGCGCGATCTGCCCCTTGATCATCGGCGCCATCTCGATGCTCAAGTCTTCGCTCTTGAGCAAAGCCTCAAGCGCTGGTATGGCACTCGCATCTCCCCGCGTTCCAAGCGCGAAGATCGACGACATTCGCACGGGGAAATGTGGCTCCATTAGATATCCCGCGATCTGCTGCGTAATCTCTTTGTTATTTTTATCGAGCCGCGCCAGGCTGTTGATTGCCGCTCGTCGCGTTTCGATCGGCTTTCCGACGGCCGCCCATTCCCGCAGTGTTGGCACCGCCTTGTCGTCACCCAACTCACCCATCGCACGAAGCGCCGCGTGCCGCAAAAACTCATCCGGCGAATCCGCCTTCGCGGCCAGCGTCAGCGTTTCCAATGCATTCGGCGCCTTCAACTTTCCAATGGCCTGCAACGCCGACGCCCGCGCCCGGTACGAATCGTCTTCCCTGGCAATCGAATTCACGCTCACCAGCACGTCGTTGTTGTCTTTGAAGTTCCCCAGCGCAGAGACAATCCGGTTTCGCACCCACGGCTCTTTCGTGCTGCCCAACGCTTCCAACAGCAACTTTGCCGCAGCCGGATTCTTCGTAGCTCCAAGCGTATCCGCCGCCGTCGCGCGTACGCCCCATGCCTTGTCGCTCTTCAACGCATTCCCAATCGCTGCAATCGCTTCGCTGTCCTCCTTCGATTTACCGAGTTCAACCACCGCATCCAACCGGTCTGCCACTTCCGTCGCGTTCTTCAGCTGGTACAGCCACTCTTTCTTTTCTTTGTGAAATTCCGCTGCCTTCAGTACATGCCCGCCTTTGTCGAACAGCACCATCACCGGCGCGCCGTCTGCCGCCAATTCAAACGATTCCTCCGCTTTAGCCACCGTAACCGGATAAGTTTTCGCGCCCGCCGCAGTAGCAACCTCCACGTCCACTGGCACCCGGAAAATTCCGACCTTGCCCTCCAACTTCTGCGTTTGCTTCACCTTCAACAAAATCTTGTGTTTTGTATCGTCGTAGCTGTAACTCACGTCGAATTTCGGCGCGCCAGCTCCATAAATCCATTGCGAAAAAAACTGGTCAACGTTTGCGTGCGTCGCCTCTTCGATCGCTCGCGTCAAATCTGCCGTCACCACATTCCTTCCGCGATTCACTTCCAGATAATGTTTTAAACCGGCGTAGAAGCCTTCCTCACCGATCTCGTGCCGCAGCATCATCAGCACCCAGCCGCCCTTGTTGTACGCATTCCCGTCGAACTCGCTCGAATCGTCAAAGTCGTGTCGCACAATCGGTTTTTGGTACAAATCCGCATTCTCAAACCAGTCGCGCGCATCACTCCACAGTTCGTACTCAATCTGATCCTTCGGAAAATTATGTTCGACCCAAAGCCGCTCCATGAACGTCGCAAATCCCTCGTTCAGCCAGATGTTTCCCCAGTCCTTGCAGGTCACCATGTCCCCGAACCACTGATGGCCCAGCTCGTGCGAAATCAGCGGATCTTCACCCGTTGTATATTCATGTGCGAGTTTTTCATGTGTCAGCGACGTGCTCGTATTCGTCGTCGCGCTGGAATTTTCCATTCCGCCGGCGACAAAATCGTCCACCATCGATTGCGCATACTTTTCCCACGGATAATCCACGCCCAGCCGTTTGCTGAAAAATTCCAGCATCTGTGGCGTGCGTCCGTAATTCACTTTCAACCGGTCGCCGCGCCCCTTCGGCGCATAGTAGGTCACCGGCATCCCGCGCCACGTCTCTTTCAATTCATCAAATTCCCCCGCCACCACCGTAATCAAATACGTCGAGCTCGGCAGATTTTCCCTCCAGGTCCACGTCTTATTGCCGTTCCCTGCGTCCGTCACTCCCATCAACTTTCCATTCGCCACCGTGATCCACGCCGCCGGTACGGTCAAAATCGTTTCTGTCGTCAACCTGTCGTTGGGATAGTCGTATGTCGGCAAGTAGTACCGCGTATCTTCCGATTCGCCTTGTGTCCATATCTCTTTCGGCCGGTCCGGGTAATCTTTATCGGGCAAAATGAAATACAAACCCTTTGTCGGTTTGCCTTCGTACTTAATTTCCACATTGAACTTCTGTCCGGCTTTCGCCGCACTTGCCAGCGGCACTGTCAGCCGTCCATCCTTCGATTCGAATTTCGCCGCCTCCTTGTTCACCGTCACGCTCTCAATCGTCAATCCAACCGAGTCAAACCAGATTTGTTCCGTGCCTTCCTTCAAAATGCTCAGCGTGTGCGTCACATCTCCGATAACTTTTTTCTGCGTGAGATCGAATTTCAGCACGATCTTCGAATGTTGCAAATCATAGTCTTTGCTACGCGCAAACGACTCGTCCGCTCGCATCGCGCCCGCCATCGTGAGCAACACGGCACACGCAAACGCCGCCCGCGCCGCACTCATCCACTTTTTCGACATTCCGTCTCCTTGTAGTCGCTGCATTTAGAGCCTTGCCCTTAATTCTTTCTTCGCACCACATGGCCCGCCGCTTCGAGCGCGCCGACCGCCCTCTCCAGTTCGCCTTCCGAAACCAGCAAATAATCCGTGTCGTACGTTGACACCGCAAAAATGCTCACGTGCGCTTCCGCCAGCGGCGCCGCAATCGCCGCTAGTATCCCCGTCAAACTAAATGCCAGCGTCCCCTCCACCTGCATCAACCGCCGCTTGCGCTCGGCGTGCGCCTCGTGCGGCACTTTCGAATCTTCACACACGATCGAGAGCTCGTTCTTCGTCCTGCTTATCGTTACGAACTGTTCGCCCGCAGCCCACGCGGGCACTGTGTCACCAGAACCTAGCCGGCATATCGCGTACAGATCCGGATGCACCGTAATCGTTAGTTGATGACTCATTCTAATTTTTCGCGCGCAAAAGTCTCTCTTCGCTTCATCTTCTACAGCAGGCTACGCACGATTCCACCGTCAATCGCAATCGATGTCCCATTCACGTAAGCCGCTCGCTCCGACGCCAGAAAGGTCACGACCGCCGCAAACTCCTCCGGCGTCCCCAATCTTCCCGCTGGAATCTGTTTCTTCCATCCGTCCACAACTTCCGCGACGCTCAATTTGTTTCGCGCCGCCACCGCCTCGGAAAGTTCGCTCAACCGGTCCGTCGCCGTATATCCCGGGCAAACGTTGTTCACGGTAATTCCGTATCGCGCGTATTCGCTCGCCAGTGTCTTCCCAAGCCCCGTCACCGCCGATCGAATCGAGTTTGAAAGCAACAATCCATCCACGGGCTGCTTTACGGTCGTTGAAGTAATCGTGATAAATCTCCCCCAACCGTTCTTCTGCATCCTGGGCAGCGTTTCCCGCGCAAAATGTACGGTGCTTAACAACAAAAGGTCAACTGCGTCACGCCAATCTTCGGTTCGCGTATCGGCAAACAATTTAGACGGAGGCCCGCCCGAATTCGTGACGCATATATCTATCTTCCCAAACCGCGTCTCCACCGCCGAAACGAAATGGCTTACCTCGGCCTCATTCCGGACATCCACAGCTTGGTGCAGGACCTCGCCGCCCGTCTCGCCCTTGATCTCCTCTGCAGTCTTTGCCAGCGCTTGCGCCGTTCTCGCGCAGATCGCCACTTTCGCTCCTTCTTTGGACAATTCCCGGGCCACCGCTCGGCCCAGCCCAGTGCTCGCCGCCGCCACAATCGCCACGCGCCCCTTCAGTCCCAAATCCATTCGTTTATCCCCCAGCCAAACGCAAGATGTTCTCCCGAAACCGCTCGTGGGTCAATCGACACAACCCGCCCGCTGAGCAACGGTCGTTCTCGTTTTTTTCGCCGCACAATGCCATTAACGTTGTTTATAGGTGTGCTATTATACGTATTTAACCGCGGCGGTGCGTTTCGCTTCCTCTCTGTTGTCGCTATCTCCTTCATAATCAACAGGAACCGCCGGCCACTCCGCAACTCCTTTAGATTCAATACTTACAAAAAACCGCTCTCTCTAACTCCCTTAGAATCAACACTGACAAGAAAAGAGGGGAGGGGTACCATGCCGGCCTCGGTCATCTCTCCTCAAGCGGTCTCCCAACCCCGCGCAGACCAACCCCCGTCGCCCTTCGTCTATGTTCCTGTACGACGGAACATTTCGTACATGCTGGTCGTACTGTTCGATAGGTGCCAGCTCACAGCAGGCGGGGGTCCCGAATGGCAAGTAATGGCAGCGCTCTAACAAACGGCAAGAATGGCAAAAAACGTCGTCGCCGTATTATCTGGGGCAGCGTCGCCCTCGTCATCCTCCTGGGTGGAGGCTACGGCGTCAAAGCCGCCCTCAGCCCCAATCACGAAATCGACCCCTCCAAACTCGCCGATGTCGAGCGCGGCGACCTCGCCCGCGTCGTCGTCGCCACCGGGAAAATTCAGCCGCTCTCCAAAGCCGAAATCAAATCCAAGGCTAGCGGCATCGTCAAAAAGATTTACGTGGACTACGGCGATCGCGTAAAAGTCGGCCAGATTCTAGCCGAGCTCGACAAAGTTCAGCTCGAAGCCGCCCTCCGCGCCGCGCAAGCCAATTTGCAAGCTGCGGAAGCCGCCTGCGATTCCGCCAAAGCTGCTCTCGAGCGCAACAAGGTAGACGCCGAAGGCCCCGATGTTCCTTTCCTCAAGCTCAACATGGAACGCGCGCGCCAAATGTTCAAAGACGGCGTCATGTCCAAAAGCCTCGTCGAAGACGCCGAGAAAAATTATCAGCTCGCCCTCAACAAACAAAACAGTGCCGTCCATAATCTCGTCGTTTCCAAAGCCGAAATCGCCAAAGCCGATGCGCAAGTCTCCCAGGCAAAAGCCGCCGCCGACAACGCTGGCGAAGATCTTCGCAACTCCACGATCGTTAGCCCTATAGACGGCCTCGTTCTTTCCCGCGACGTCAACATCGGCGACGCCGTCAGCTCCATCCTCATCCTCGGCTCGCAAGCCACGCCCATCATGACTCTTGGCGACGTCAGCGAAGTCTACGTTCAGGGCAAAGTCGACGAGTCCGATATCGGCAAGGTCTATCTCAATCAAGCGGCCCGCATCGTCGTCGAATCGTTCAAGGACAAGAAATTCACGGGCAAGGTCACCAAGATCTCTCCACTCGGAAAAGAAAAAGACAACGTCACCACGTTTGAAGTTCGCGTCTCCATTTCCAATCCCGGTGGCGAACTCAAAGCCAACATGAGCGCCAACGCCGAAATTCTTCTCGAAGAAAAGAAGAACGTCATCATGGCCCCCGAAGCCGCCATGATTTATGACAAAGATCGCAACGCGCAGGTCGAAATTCCCGACGCCAAGGGCCCCAACGGCAAAAAGAAAATTAGCGTCAAGCTCGGTATCTCCAATGGGGTCAAAACCGAAATTGTCTCAGGCCTGACCGAAAAGCAAAAGATCGTTCTGCAGTAACCGGAGACCGCCCCGTGTCCTTCCGTGACCTACTTCGCGATACCTTGGTGACTCTGTGGGCGCAAAAGCGCCGCACTCTCCTCACCATGTTTGGCATCGCCTGGGGCATCATATCCATCACGATCATGGTCGCTGCCGGCGAAGGCCTCGGCGACGGTATCCAGAAAAATCAGGAAACGTTTGGCAAAGACGTGATGATCGTTTTCGGTGGCCGCACAAGCATGCAGGCTGGCGGAACTCGTTCAGGCCGCCTCATCCGCTGGCAGGAAGACGATTACGTTCAAGTCGCCAGGGAATCTCCTGCCTGCAAATACGTCATGCCCGAACTCGGCAACGACGCTCAGGTCCGCAGCCTCTTCAACAGCGGTACGATTCCGATCGTTGGCGCGCTCCCGCCATTCCAGGAAATTCGCAGCGTCGCCACACTTGAGGGCCGCTTTTACAACGACCGGGACAATGAAGAGGCCCGCAACGTCGCGTTCCTCGGCAGTGACGTCAAGAAGCAGCTATTCGCCGAAAGACAAGCTCTTGGCCAAACCGTCTGGATGAATGGCATCCCCTACACCGTCATCGGAACGATGAAACCCAAGGATCAGAATTCAAGCTACGACGGCTTCGACACTCGCAAGATTTTCATTCCGTTCAACTCCATGCGCCGCGATTTTCCCAACAAGCCCCCTGCCATCGAGCACTCGGTCGATCGTCTCCTCGTTGCGCCCTGGAATCTTGAAACGCACAAAGACTGTGTCCGCCAGCTTCGTCGCACGCTCGCCCGGCTTCACGGTTTCGATCCGCGCGACGAAGAAGCCGCCGGCATCTGGGATACCGTCAAGAACGCGCAAGCCAATCGCATGATTATCGTCGGTATGGAAATCTTCATGGGCTGCGTCGGCGTCGCCACTTTGTTCCTCGGCGGCCTCAGCGTCATGAACGTCATGCTCGTCAGCGTGCGCGAACGCACCCGCGAAATCGGCGTCCGTATGGCCCTCGGCGCCACGCGTAAATCCATCCTTCGCCAGTTTTTCCTCGAAACAATTTTCGTCGTCGTGATCAGCGGCAGCGTCGGCCTCATCATTTCGTATGGTTTTTGTGCCCTCGTCAATCTCGCTCCCATGCCGCCCTTCTTCACCGGCATGCTCACCAGTTGGAAAATCGCCGCCGGCTCCATCGCCCTCCTCGGCCTTATCTCCATTCTTTCTGCTCTTTACCCGGCCAACCGCGCCGCTTCCGTCGATCCCATCGAAGCCCTCCGCTTCGAGGCAGGTGGCTAAATGTTCAAAGAAATTTTCAAGCAAGCATGGACGGCGCTCGGAAGAAATCCCGTTCGTAGCTTCTTAACGATGTCCGGAATCTCTTGGGGAATCGTGGCTGTAACACTGCTTCTCAGCTATGGAGCCGGTTTCCGTAGCGTTTTGATGTACACCTTCGAAGTGTTCGGCAAGGGCGCCGTTGTCGCATGGCCCGGCACTACCAGCGAACAAGCTGGCGGCGAACGCGCCGGAAAACCCGTCCGCTTTGAAGCCGAAGACGCCGAATGGGTCAAAGCGCAATCCCCGCTCGTCAAGCGTGTCACACGCGAAACCGTTCGTTTCCAGGGCGTCTCTTACGGCGAACGTCTTTCGGATTCCGCTGTCCGCGGCGTCTATCCCGAATACGGCGAAATGCGTAACGAAATCCCAAGCGACGGCCGGTGGATCTCTCCCGAAGATATCGCCGAACGCCGCCGCGTCATTTTTCTCGGCGCCCGCCTGCGCAAGAAACTTTTCAGCGGCGAACCCGCCCTCGGCGAAACCGTCCGCATCAAAGGCGTTCCATTCACGGTTATTGGCTCCATGGATATGAAATTTTCCGACAGTTGCTATTTCAACTGCGACGACGAATCAGCTTTCATTCCGTACACTTCCGCCAACGATCTCTGGGACACAAAATATTCCAGCGTCATGGTCTGGGAACCCATCGCTCCGGTTTTCGAAGCGCCCGCTATGGTCCAGTTCCGCACCGCCATCGCCAATCGCCAACACTTTTCTCCCAACGACAAACGCGCCATCACTATGTTCGGCCGCGAAGAATTTAAGCCCGTCATGGAAGGCATTACCATCGGCATTGAAGCCCTGCTCTTCATGATCGGCGCGATGACGCTCGGCATCGGCGGCGTCGGCGTCATGAATATCATGCTCGTCTCCGTCGAAGAACGCGTCCGCGAAATCGGTCTTCGCCGCGCGCTCGGCGCGCGCAAAAAACATATTCGTTGGCAATTTTTATTGGAAGCGCTCGTCATGACTCTTGCCGCCGGCGCTATCGGCATGCTTCTTTCCTGGGGCCTCACCACTGCCATCGGCACGCTGCCGTTCCTCGGCCCTGCTTATGAAGACGAATCCGGCAAAGTGGACATCCACCTCAATCTCTCCGTCATGACCATGTTCTTGTCTTCGATGATCCTGATCGTCGTCGGCGTCGTCAGCGGCTGGCTCCCCGCCATGCAAGCCGCCAAGCTCGACCCCGTCGAAGCCCTCCGCTACGAATGAGTTTCCGTCGTTGCCGGTCGGCCCAGACCCGCTTCTTTCTAATCTGCGTCCTGCTATACTTCGCTCCGATATCGGTTACTTAACCGGAGCCCTCACGAATCTGCCGCAGGAGCAACAATGTCTCTGGTCAGAAAAGTTCTTGCGATAAGCTGCTTGTCATTTTTCCTTGCGTCTGTGATTTCGGCTCAAACTCAGGACGCCGCAAGTTCCCACAAGCGCTTCTCGAATCAGGACGTCATTGAAATGGTCAAACTGGGCCTTTCCGACGACGTGGTGATTGCAAAGATTCGCACCGCGAGTGCTACGGGCGCCGACTCCTTCAGCTTTGATACCAGCGTCGATGCGCTCAAAACGCTGAAGGAATCGAACGTTTCCGATGCCGTCATCAAAGCCATGATTAATCCGGCGCCTCCGCCTGCAGCGGTAACAGTGATCAGCTCTTCCACGCCTGTAACTCTCGATCCGAACCTGCCGCCCCCCGAGGTCGGTATCTATTGGAAGAATGGCGCAAAATTCACGCTCGTTGAGGGCCAGGCCGTTACCAACACCAAAGCCGGCGGCAAAGCGGGCAGCTTCTTCACCAACGGCCTGAGAAACCAGCACTGGGATGCGACCATTTCCGGTCCTGTGTCAAAAAATATTGTCCGCGAGCGTCGCCCCACTTTTTATTTTTATGTCCCCGACGGCTCGGACTCTTCCGACTACGTTTTGATCAGCCTCAACAAGAAAGGCGACCACCGCGAATTTCAGATCGGATCGTTTGGCGGCATCACCGGCGGAAAGTCCGGCGTCAAATCGGAAAAAGAACATCCATTCCGCGCGGAGCACATGGGCATCCGCATCTACAAAGTCACTTTGGATATGGATTTGAAGCCCGGCGAATACGCCTTCTTCATGGGCACCGGCCAGGGCAACACAATGGCCGGCGCGCACGGCGGAAACCGCTCCGGTGGCTCAGCCTCCGGCCGTGTCTACGACTTCTCCATCCCGGAATAACCGCGAGTTGCGACAGCGTTTGTGCGGTGAGGCGACAAACGCATTCGCCGATCGATTCGTTTGGCGACTAAAAAAGCGCCTGTCATTTCAAGCGGAACAATCCGATGCTTTGCTTTTCCGATTCCGTCTGAGGAATCGGTCGGCTTGTAAAGCGAGAAATCTCTCTTCGATTTTCAAATGCCTGCGCAGACTTCTCATCAACTCCTCGGCGCATAAAAATAGTAATCCGCCGAATACGAACTCTCACTCTCGGTGCCATTCTTGGACGTGTCGCACATTTTTGCCGGATCAGCCAGTCCGCCGTCCGTGTTCACTCGCTGAATCGTCGTAACAACTCCTAAGGCGCCCGTACCTTTATGTCCAGTCACCGTCACCAGCAACCACGGAATCGCGCCAATTTTCGGCGCATCGTGCTTCGCCACCATCTTTCCCGTCACTTCACTCCCATCGTTCAGTCTCCACGTCGGCCCCGAAAAATGCTCCCCAATCAGTTTCCCCCGCTCGTCAAACAGCTCCGCCTTCGGGGCTTTCAGCGTCCCCGAATACTTCCCATCCGTCCCCGCTGCGCACGAATAAATCTGCACGCCCTTAGCATGCGCATGAATAAAAACCTTCTCCCCCGCATGCACCTTCAAATTATCCGGAACCTCCGGAGGCACCACGCTCTGCGCCGCAGCAATTCCGTAAACCATTAAGCCTATCGCGAGCGAAATAGCGGTTTTCTTCATCGATTTCTCCTTACGGCAGCGCCGCCAAAAAGCCACTTCCGATTGGCAGCGTTGTTTAACACTTCGACGAACATCATTTTTCCGTTAACAACGTCGAGCATGAGCATGCCCGCACAAGAATCCAGTGCGATTGTGTGAAGGTTTGGGCCGTAGCTCCCTTTGGGCTTTGGCTGGGTGTAGAAAGACGGACAAAAATCATCTTCACAACGGCAACGATCGATAATCTTGAGGGAGGAAAACTGCGCAGCCAGTTCCGAACTGCCGTTGCTAGGCAGTAGTTCCTCAAGTTCTGCCGCCAGAGTGTGTAGAGTTTCTGTGAGCAACATGGGTTTTGCCAGAACCTAAAACCTACCACTTGCAACTTAGAACCGTCTCCCTTCAGCACTCAATCACATTCAACGCCAATCCGCCCAGCGAGGTCTCTTTGTACCGAGATTGCATATCCATTCCCGTCTCGTACATGGTTTTGATTACTTGATCGAGAGAAACTTTATGTTCGCCACCTTCGCGCAACGCAATCCGGCAAGCATTGATCGCCTTCACCGCGCCAATCGCATTTCTTTCAATGCACGGAATCTGGACCAGCCCGCCAATCGGATCGCAGGTCATTCCCAAATTGTGTTCCATCCCAATTTCCGCGGCGTATTCCGCTTGATGATTTCCTCCGCCCATTGCCGCCACGAGGCCGCCCGCCGCCATCGAACATGCCACGCCCACTTCACCCTGGCAGCCCACCTCCGCACCCGAAATAGAAGCATTCTCCTTGTACAAAACTCCAATCACGCTCGCCGTCAAAAAATAGCGAAACAATCCTTCGTCCGTCGCCTCCGGCACAAATTTCATGTAGTAATGCGCCACGGCT
>Ga0247669_1000389_pt1 | contig 18325 bp, 15 predicted proteins | sample CNK10_metaG_FD_182734 | JGI IMG/M metagenome (GOLD analysis project Ga0247669, IMG submission 182734) | Soil microbial communities from Purdue University Martell Research Forest, Indiana, United States - CNK10 | ecosystem: Environmental > Terrestrial > Soil > Temperate forest > Bulk soil...
TGATCGCCATTCAGAACGGCATCGGCTCGCCTCGCGTGGCGGCCTTTCACCTTTCGAAAGATGGCCTCCGCGTGACTCGCACGACCGTGCTCGAAAATCGCAGCAACTTTTGTGTCTTGCCGACAACGGGCGCCATTCATGAGTCCGACTTCTTTTTTATTGCAAACAGCCAGATCGATAACCTGAACAACGACAAAGTGATGGATGTGACGCGGCTGGAGGCAGTCCGCGTTGGTGTCCTGCGGCTGCCCTAATCCGCGATCGCGAAGGACTCGGCCATCAACAGGGAGTAGAATTTAGCAAGCTAGCGCCGTACAGTATTACTTGGTTTTCGCAGTTCACAACTCGGCCGTGATTTGCGCGCGAGGCTAAACAGGGGGCCTGCTATGAGCAGAACAAAAAGTCTTGTTGGCGGAGTCGTTCTCGCGACGGTCGCACTCGGAGTAGCTCTAATTCCGCAACAAGCCTCGTCACGGTCCGCAGTCAGTGTCCCGCAGGACGCGACTGCCGAACCTGTTCCCGCCTTTCACAGCTCCGTCCCGGCCGGGCAATTGCCGGCGACCATGGATCCCTCGCTCTTCACCGACCCGCTCGCGCAGAATGCTTACAGACTGGCGGCCCGCATCAAGAAAGTTCTTTATCAGCAGCCTTGTTATTGCCACTGCGATCGTAGCCAGGGCCATGGAAGCCTCCTAGATTGTTTTGTAAGCAAGCACGCCGCGGCCTGCGGAATTTGCGAGCGCGAAGATTTCTATGCCTACGAGCAAACCCACCAGGGTAAAACAGGCGCGCAGATTCGCGAAGGTATAGAGCGCGGCGACTGGCAGGGTGTCGATGTGAAGAAGTACGAATCCCCTTTGCCCGCACATGCGAAGTAACTTCTCCTTCCGGTGGTTATTTTGAGCTAAGACGAGTTTTTGAATCCGCCTTGCCACTTTGCCGGGTAGTTCGTAAACTGTAGCTACCCCGGCCAACTCAAAGGAGGCAGAATGCGAATTTGTGCGGCGTGGTGTTCGCGGGCTCTCGTGTTTGGCGCCCTACTATGTCTGGCAGGTATACCCTTGCGATCCCAGGGACAGGAAAAGCAGCACGTCGTGTCACTGAACGAGCTGAAGAAAGACGCAACTCGGCCAGCCGAGGCGCGGCAAGCAGATGAATCTGCCGTGCGACACCTTCTTTCCTCGGAAAGTGGCCAGAAAGCGCTGAAATCCGCCAACCTCGACTTACAAAAAGTCGACGGGGCCGTGAGTCAACTGGGCGATGAAGACCTCGCCAAACTGGCTGAGAGATCGCGCCAGGCACAAAAAGATTTTGCCGCCGGGAAGCTCTCCGACCGTGATCTGTTGTGGATTATTCTAATCATCGTCGCGGTTCTCATCGTTGCGCTCGCAGTTCGCTAATGCTTGCAAGAGGAGACCTCGCTTTACGCGCATCAGGCATCTCGCCTTCGGATCTTTAGTGATCCTTTTCCTGGCAAGCGCCATCCCGGCGGCGCCCCAGGAAAGCGCGGGCGTGTGGCTCGACGTGCCATTCGTAAGACAAGCGGAGGATGGCTGCGGCTCGGCGTCCCTCTCGATGCTCTTACAGTATTGGGGCGCACATGGCACAGCGGTCGGCGCCGGAACAGCCGACGCCAGTTCCATCCAACAAAAGCTTTTTTCACGCAAGGCCCGTGGAATCTTCGCATCCGACATGCAGCGTTACCTTCAGGACTCGGGGTTTCGGGTCTTCGCCGTTAGGGGTGATTGGAGCGATCTGCGCCGGCATTTATCGCAGGGACGGCCCCTGATCATAAGCTTGCAGCCGGGCAGCAAGAAATCGCCCTTCCATTACGTCGTTGTGACCGGGATCGATTGGGCACATGAAGCGATTTTCCTGAACGATCCTGCTCGCGGCAAACTCCTTCGCGTGGAACGCGGAGAATTCGAGAAAGAATGGCAGGCTGCACGCAACTGGATGTTGCTCGCCGTGCCCGAATCAAAAGGGTGATAGCGCGCCTCGCGTTATTTTTAAGCCTGCTATGGACGCTGAATCTTTCCCTCCTTGCGCAGGATTCCCTTCCTGACGCTGGCCGGCTTGCAGCTGCACGCGCCGCGTTTGACGCGAGCCGGTGGGAAGAAGCCGCCAAACTCGCCCAGGGTCCCTCCGAACAATCCCCAGATTTGGATTTCGTCGCCGGACTCGCCTTCGCCCGCCTCGAACGCTGGAACGACGCGAGAAATGCTCTCGAAACTGGTCATCGCAAATCTCCTAATGACCCGCGCTTTCTCGTCGAACTCGCGGGCGTTAGCTACAAGCAAAAGGAATTCGGGATCGCGAAGCGCGACCTACGGGCTGCCTTACCTCTAGATCCGCGCGACACTTACACTCAAGAGTTCCTCGGCACTCTCTACTTTCTCGAAGGCAATCTCGAAGCGGCCTTAAAGTATTGGAATCCGATGAACAAGCCGCGGCTGCGAGCCGTCGAGCTAGTCCCTTCGCCAAAAATACAGCGGGAACTCCTGGCGCATGCCGTCGCTTTCAGCGCCCCGCAGGTGCTCACCAACGATGCGCTCGCCGACACAAGAGCCAGGCTGGATAATCTCGGCATCTATCCGCGCCAGAGGCTCGAGCTTGCCCCCTCGAAATCTGGTGACTATGACGCGACTTTCCATTTGGAGGAGCGCAACGGCTGGGGCGACTCGAAAATCGAAGGAATCGTCTCGCTTCTGAGTGGACTACCCTATCAAACTGTTTATCCCGAGTCTTACAATCTGGGCCACCAGGCGATTAATTTTACGTCATTGGCGAGGTGGGATTCCCAGAAGCGCCGCTACTCCGGCGGCGTTTCTGCTCCGCTCTTTCACGACCCTGCCCTGCGCCTCACGACTTATTTCGATGCGCGCAATGAAAATTGGAATCTTTCGGAAACATTCTTCGCCGCCGGAGCACCTCTGACGGACTTGAACATGCGGCGCGTGGCTGGCGGTGTGGAACTGCGCACGATTGTGAATGGACGCTTGAGCTGGAACTCAGGAGTCGAGTTCGTCCATCGATCTTTTCGAAATCTCGCAGGCCATACCTCCGCTGCCGAGCAGCCGTTCTTCGCCGACAGCAACTCTTTCGCCTACTGGCTCGGCTTGGAGCGCTCGCTTTTGCGTGTTGCGGAGCACCGTTTCACGTTGGATTCCTCGGCGGAAGCGCGCGCCGGCCGCGGGTTTAATGCGTCGCTCGGGCCATTTGCGACGGCACGCGGGACCCTGCGCGCGCACTGGTTTCCTCGCGCCACAGGCGACGATTACGAGATGCAGGCCCGAGTCCGTGCCGGAGGCATCGCCGGAAAAGTGCCTCTCGACGAACTCTTTCAGCTTGGCCTGGAACGCGACAACGATCTCTGGCTTCGCGGCCAGCCGGGCACGATAAACGGCCGCAAGGGAGCTGCTCCCCTGGGACGCCGCTATTTTCTGGCAAATTGGGAAATGGACAAAAATATTTACCGGGGCGCCTTTTTCAGCGTAAAGCTAGGACCGTTTCTCGATAACGGTGCTGTCGCGGATTCTTCGGGTCTGTTCGGCTCGCAGCGCTGGCTTTGGGATGGGGGCGCACAGTGCAAGATTCGAATTCTGGGAAGCGTGACTGTCGTCCTATCTTACGGCCGGGATTTGCGTGGCGGGCGCAACGTGTTTTACGGAACCGTGCTTCGCTAGCATGGGAGGGATTTTGGACAATCATGAAACCACTACGCGTGGCATTTCGTCTGTCTGATAGGCGGAGTTCCCGCCAGGGTGGTGGCGGGACAGTACACGCTCCAAAGCGTGCGCAATTCGAATCATCAAGACGGGGGAAAAGATGCGGAGTAATAAATATCCGTTGGGAATTATCGTGACGCTACTGCTGGTTGTCGCGATCATGATGGCAAGCGCGGCAATGCACGCCTCGGCGAGACCTGCCGGCGACAGCAGTTACTGGGGATTCGACCCCGCGAACCTGGATAAAACATGCAAACCCTGCGATGACTTCTACCAGTTCGCCATGGGTGGATGGATGAAGGCCAATCCGATTCCACCGGCCTATTCCACCTGGGGCTCCTTCTCACAGCTCCTGGACAAGAATCAGCAAAACCTGCGGCAGATTCTAGAAGCCGCGGAGAAACAGCAAGCCGTCGCAGGCTCGAACGAGCAAAAAATCGGCGATTTTTATGCCAGTTGCATGGATACGGCAGCGATCGAGGCGGCCGGCACAAAACCGATCGACGCGGAACTCGCAACCATCGCGGCAATGAAGAATGCCGCCGACCTGCAAGCCGAGACCGCGCGTCTGCAAAAGGAAGGCGTGGGAGTGCTCTTCGGGTTTAGAGCGACTCAGGACGCGAAAGATAGCTCGCAAGTCGTCGGAGCGGCGTGGCAAGGAGGGCTAGGGCTGCCCGAACGCGAATATTATCTGAAGCAGGACGAAAAATCTCGGCAACTGCGCGACAACTACGTGAAGCATGTCGCCAGGATGTTTGAATTGCTGGGCGATTCTGCAGACACGGCCGCAACGGAAGCCAGCACGATTCTGACGATCGAAACCTCTCTCGCCAATGCTTCCATGAAAAACACGGACCTGCGCGATCCCGAGAAAACCTATCACAGGATGAAGCTGGCGGACGTGCAGGCCATGACCCCGGGTTTTAGTTGGCAGACCTACTTCAAATTGTTAGGCCATCCGGACTTGAAAGAAATAAATGTTGGCCAGCCGGACTTCTTCAAGGCTCTTGACTCGCAACTCACCGCCACACCGCTCGCGGATTGGAAGACATACTTTCGATGGCACCTCTTGAATTCCGCTGCGCCGGAACTTCCGGATAAATTTGTTGCTGAAGAATTTGAATTTCGGGGCAAGACCTTGACCGGCGCGAAGGAAATTCAGCCGCGCTGGAAGCGCTGCACCCAGGCGACCGACCGGGCGCTCGGCGAAGCACTCGGCCAGGTTTACGTGCAGAAGTATTTTCCGCCCGAAGCCAAGGCTCACGCGCTCGTGATGGTGCATAACCTCATCTCAGCCCTTCGTAACGATCTGCAGACCTTGCCCTGGATGAGCCCGGAAACACGCGCGCAAGCCACCGCCAAACTCGAAGCCTTTGCCGTCAAAATCGGTTACACCGACAAGTGGCGCGATTATTCCGCATTAAAGATAGACCGTGCTTCGTACCTCGCCAATCAAAGGCGCGCCGCGTCATTCGAATTTGAACGGCGGCTTGCGAAAATCGGCAAGCCCGTGGACCGCACAGAATGGGGGATGACGCCGCCTACGGTCAACGCCTACAACAATAGCAGCATGAACGAAATCGTCTTTCCCGCGGGCATCCTGCAGCCGCCGTTCTATGATCCCAAAGCCGATGATGCCGTGAACTATGGCGGTATGGGCGCGGTCATCGGCCATGAAATCACTCACGGCTTCGACGACCATGGAAGCCAATTTGACGGCCGCGGCGACTTGAAGAATTGGTGGACCGACGACGACCAGAAGAATTTCAAGGATCGAGCCGCGTGTGTCCAAACGCAGTTTGACAATTACGTCGTGGACGGCGATTTGCACGAGAATGGCAAGCTGGTGCTCGGCGAAAGCATCGCGGACCTCGGAGGTCTCGCGATCTCTTATGCGGCGTACGAGAAGTCCCTGGAAGGCAAGCCTCGTCCACCGGAAAAGGATGGTTTCACTTCCGAGCAACGCTTCTTTCTTGGCTGGGCGCAAGTTTGGGGCGCTAACGAGCGGCTGGAGTACGAGCGCCTGATGGCCAACACCAATCCACATCCGTTGCCGCGCTTCCGAGGAAACGGGCCGCTCTCAAACATGGCGGAGTTCGCCAAAGCCTTCGGCTGCAAAAAGGGCGACGCTATGGTTCGCGAGCAGGTCTGCAAAATCTGGTAAGCTCGCTGGCCTCAAGTGCCTTCAAAACGCATCGCAGCCTCTCTGCTCCTCGGCATCGCGCCTATCGCGCTCGCACTGTTCCTGCTTGCTCCCGGAGCCTCCGCGAAATGGAAATACTTTCGAGCGGGGAATGCCGCCGACAGCACGGCCACCCCGCACCCTGGATTCGCGCTCATGGGAGGCGGCGAACAAGACCCAGCCCTGAAGTTCTTATGTGAGCGTGCGAACGGCGGCGACTTCCTGATTCTTCGCGCCAACACCGAGGACGATTACGCGCAAAAAGTGGACGAAGAAATCCGCGCGCTCTGCCCGCTGAATTCCGCAGCAACCATAGTCTTCTCCGAGCGGGAAGATTCCGATGACCCCAAGCTCCTCGAACACATTAGCCAGGCGGAGGCCATCTTCATTGCCGGGGGCGACCAGTCGAATTACGTCCGATTTTGGCAGGACACTCCTGTCGAGAATGCCCTCAACAGGCACATCGCTGCAGGTAAACCAATCGGCGGCTCCAGTGCCGGGCTGGCGGTCCTCGGCGAATTCTCATTCTCTTCCATGATTGACACCATCCATTCGCCAGCTGCGCTTGCCGACCCTTACGGCAATAAGGTGACCCTCTCGCGCGATTTCCTGCGCATTCCCCTGCTCGCCGGCATCATCACGGACACGCACTTCGTAAAGCGCGACCGCATGGGCCGGCTCGTTGTGTTTCTAGCGCGCATTCTCCAGGACGGATGGGCCAGCCAGGTACGGGCGATTGCGGTCGAGGAAGGCGCCGCGGTTCTTCTCGAACCAGACGGCCATGCAAAAATAATCGGCTCCCGGCCCGCCTATTTTCTCGAAGCCAAGAATTCGCCCGAAGTCTGCCGGAGGAAAACTCCGCTTACTTTCAGCAGGATTGCAGTCCATCGCGTGCCGTCTGGCGGCCTATTCAACGTAAAGGACTGGAAAGGAATTGGTGGCGACGACTACCGGCTATCTGTTTTAAACGGCGAGTTAAAAGTGGCCGGTTCAAACCACGGAATATATTAGGCGCCGGCTGTGCGGTACGTCAGAAATGGAAAACGACTCCGGCCATCAGCTTAAAATTGTTTTGAGACTGGCCAAAAAAACCTGTGTGTACCCAATCCGCTCCCAGCCGTCCTGAAAAGCGCGGGTTGATCCGGTAGTCCGCGCCGCCTCCCAACTCGACCATGAAGGCGTTTCTGCTGTGGTCGGCAGTCTGCGGCTGTTCGTGTGCTCCGCCCACGATCGCGTGTAGCCACGGCTCCCACTTCTTCTGCCGCAAGGCGATCTTGGGTCCGCCGCCGTAGATGAGTACTTTCACGTGTTCGCGATCAAAGATTTCGGGCGCGAAACCCGTTGCTACATTTCCTTCGATCCCAAACCACTCATTCGTAAAGTAGGTTACCGAACTATCGACACCGACGGCGCTGGCATTGAAGATCGAAGATCGGAACCTCAGCCAATCAACGCCAATTCCCAACTGCCAGCGGAAGTCGTCCCGCCCTCCGTATACAAACTTCGGATCGGGCGCCGGAGCCGGGGTGGCATCATGCGCCGTGTTCCCGAGCGCAAAAGCGGAAGCCGGTGCCTCTCCGATGGGCGCCGCAGTAAAATTTGCCGCCACATTTCGGTCGGTACCCTTGGCGTCCGGGTCTGCTATCTGCGCGCGAGCTGCGCACGCCGTCCCAAGCATCAACAACGCAGCAACGAGTTGCTTTTTCATGATTTTCCCCTCAGAGGTTTGACCCCACGCCTGGAACCAGTCCCCTTTGCTACGGTAAACAACACTCCGTGCTTTGTCTACGTTCTTTCGCCGGGTTAATACAAAGAAAAACGGGGCAGAGAGGGTTGCCCATATGCCACAAGTGGTAAATCTCAACTGTATAACGTCCCCTTAGCGGCCGTGCCTCAGGTAATCGTCGGTTCTGTTTATCCAATCTTCCCGCGGGGGATTGAAGACGTCAAGATCAACCGTGTCCTCCACCGCCCAGGCTTCGTGGGGCATGTGCGGAGGAATGCACAGCACTTCACCTGCTCGCACCACGATCTCTTTGCCGTCAATGGCGAATTTCAATGCGCCTTCCAGAATGTAGGTGACCTGCTCGTTGTGATGATGATGGAGGGGCACGTGGGCGCCCTTCTTTAGGAGCACGCGCGCCAGCATGATCTTCTCGCCGACGACCATCTCTCTTTCAATCTGAGGATTGAGTTGTTCTCTCTCGACGTTCTTCCAGGAAATGTATTTCAGTTCCGAGGCCGCGCTCATCGTTTGTCTCCGTACAACTTTGCTGCGTTATCGTGCAGGTACATCCGCGCCAGTTCAAGTGCCTTTTCTTCGTTGAACGCGCCTTCTGAGACCAGTTCAGCAAGCGCCGCAGCTGTGGCTGTTCGTGCCGAGCGCGACGCCAGCCAGAAAGTCTCTTCCGCGCCCACCGCCTCGTTGAACGGAAATGCATCGGAGCCGAACATAATCTTCTCCGGAAATAACGAAATCCATTGTTTCAAAATGTTCTTCAGCTCCGAGGGATATACGTAGTACCCCATCAGTGACGAATCGGTGTAGACGTTCTTGGCTGCCGTCATCCAAATCATATCGAGCGTATAAGGATACCCGCCGTGGATCAGCACGAACTTCACCTTGCTGTACCGCGGGTCGCGAACCACGTTTTCGAGATTTAATGGATTGCCGTTGCGCAAGCTGAAGTAATCGCCGATCCCTACGGCGCTGTGAAAATGCATCGGCAGATTCAGTTTCCCCGCCTGATCGATCAGCACGCGAAAAACATAGTCCTGAAAAATTCGATAGTCTTCAGCGGAGGGAGCGCCACCCGCGTGGTATTTCGCGTAAATCGCTTCGGCTTCTTCTCGCGGAGGATCGCTGAAATAGAGCGAACGGAAGTAGGCGGCTTCAAACTTGACAGCCACGCCGCCCTTCTTCTGATTATCCGCCAGAGTTTGCCGCACAAATCTCTCGTAGCCGGCGAGATCGCCGGGCAGCGCGTCCACGTTCTCTTGTTTCATGTAACGGTGCAGGACCTTCTCCTGCAATGGAACGTACACAGCCATATCGCCGTTCTTTGCAATCTGATTGTGGTTGTCGAATGGAAACAAGAAGGAATCGACGAAGAAAACCCAATGAAAGCGCTTCGGATCGAGATAAGGCCCCAGCGCCACGCGATTGGCAAGGCAAGTTTCGATATTCAATTTATCCAGAATTCCGTCCCAATAAGCTGTCCCTCCCGCCGCTTCCGCCGTCTTTTTCTTGTCGATCAGCCACCTGGCATGTTCGGGTTTGAAATCATCGTATGGATAACCGAAGAGCGATTTGGCCGCGGCAACAAATTCAGGATTCGTATCGCTCAAGCGCAGGACGGTGCTCTCATCCGGTGGAGCGGCCATGGCGTCCATGTCGGAATCGTCAGGAAACGTGGCGTGCGAATGATTGTCGTAGATGGCGATCTGATCGATCTGCTTCAAAAGTCTTTCATAGATCTTTGGTACGCCGGCGCCCGCCAGCGGCTTCGCCTGCGCTGTCGCATTTGCCACGCATACCAATGGAGCCAAAACGCCAAGAATCAGCGCATTCGTCGAGCGTATCGAAAGTCTCCTCATCCCAAGCGCTCCCCAGTATTCCGGCTCTATCGCGCAACCGTCGCGCGCCAGCGCGAAGACACTCGCTGTATGCGCTCCAGTGCTTCCTCGAGCAGGTTGCGCGCGCCCACCAGGGAAAACCGCAAATACTTTTCCCCGCCCGCGCCAAACGCTGCTCCAGCGATTCCGGCCACGCCTGCCTCCTCGAGGAGCAACTTCGCCACCTCTTCCGCGGCCAAGCCCGTTTCTTCGATGTTCACCCACGCATAGAACGCACCGCCCGGCGGCTGGCACCGGAAGCCGGGAATGCCATTTAATCCGGCCACGAAGAGATCGCGGCGCTTGCGGTACTCCTCGACCATCGCATCAACGGCATGCGTTGAATCGAGCAGCGCCTCGATTGCCGCCACTTGCGTGAATTCCGCGGCGCACGTAAACGTATTCAGCACCAGCAAATCCATGGCGTCCACCACGTGCTTCGGCGCCACCGCGTACCCCAGCCGCCAGCCCGTCATCGCAAAGCTTTTCGAAAACCCGTCGATGATGATTGTTCGCTCCGCCATCCCTGGCAACGACCAAATAGATTCGTATTCTCCACTGAACAAAATCCGTGCGTAGATTTCGTCGGAAAGAATCCACAGATCGTGCTTTTCGGCTAGCTCGGCGATTTTCCGAAGCGCCTTCGCGTTGAATACCGTCCCCGTGGGATTGTTGGGAGAGTTAAAAATCAGCGTTGTCGTTCGCGGCGTGATTTTCGCAGCTATTTCGTCGAGATCGGGTTGAAAGCTATTTTTTTCTTCCAGCCCGAACGCAACCGCTTTGGCGCCCAGCCCGCGCGTGAACGAGGGATAAATCGGAAAGCCAGGATCGGGATAGAGGACCTCGTCTCCCGGCTCGATCAACGCCATCATCGCCAGCGAGAGCGCCATCTTGCAGCCTGGCGCCACCAAGACCTGCTCGGCTCTCGCTTGCAAACGCCGAGTTCGATTTAGATACTCCGCAATCGCTTCGCGCAGCGCCGGAATGCCGCGCGTGGACACGTAGCGATCCCTCCCCGCCGCAACAGCAGCCCGCACGGCATCCACCACCGGCGCCGCCGGATGGAAATCCGGTTCGCCAAGCTCCAGATGAATAATCGACCGGCCGGCGCGTTCGAGTTCTTTCGCTCGCGAATAGACGGCCAGCGCCCCTTCGCCGTTCAGTTGCGAAACGCGTGATGCTATTTGCGGCATGGTGTTCTGCAGAATCCTACCATTTTAACGCGCCAAGTGCGTCGCCCGGCTGCGCGTACTAATTCGCGATGATGTTCCAGCTCAAAATAGGCGGGGGCGCGAGATTCCGCGCCCCTGCGATGATTTGTTCATGTTTCCGAAACTAGAAGGCGTAGCGCAGCGAGAACTGGATCAACCGCGAAGTTCCCACGGTACTGGTGATCTTGCCGAAGTTGCCCCCTTCCACGTCGGTGAAAGCTGGATTGAAGAAATTGGCGTGATTCCAAATGTTAAAGAAATCGGTAGTGAACCGCAGCTCCTGCCGCTCGGTGAGCTTGAAGTTCTTGATTAACGAGAAGTCCCAGTTCTGCTGGCCCGGCCCACGGAAAGTGTTGCGCCCGAGGTTTCCGAAGTCTGTCGTGCAGAAGTTCGAGTTCGGAAATACCGCCGGATTAGGCTGATTCGGGTCGCACTGCGCCGGGTACAGAAGCAGCGCCGGTGTAAAAGCGCTGGGATTCAGGTAGCCATCGATTCGCGTTCCGATGCTTCCGCTGCTCAGCGCGCTGGAGAGCGTGGCCCCGGACGCCAGACTGCCCGTGAGCACGCCGGGAGCGGATCCCAACCCAAGAAAGGCACTGCCCGCGCCGGAATCAATCACCGAAAACGGCGAACCCGACTGGAAGATGGTGATGCCGCTGACGGCCCATCCCGCCAGCAACTTGTGTGTCAATCCTTCCGCCGACTTGAAAAATGGCAAGTCGTAACGGTAACTCACGGCCAGCCGGTGCGTGCGGTCGAAATCGGAAAGCCCGCGCGAAGCATCCAAGGTAGATTCGTCGTTGAACGCGGTATTGAACGCGGTATTGCCTGTCGAAGTCGCGTCGGTCGACTTGGAGAACGTGTACGCCGCCTGAAAATACCCCGCTCCCCAACGCCGCGAGAGCGTGGTTTGCAAGGAATGGTAGTGCGAGTAAGCATCATTGGCGAATAACTGAAACCCGTTATAGCCGTTGATACCTTGAGCGCGCGAACGTGCCACGGCGTTCGCGAATGTGTTCGTCGTAATGACGCAAGGATTGGGGTTGCAAAACGGACTGCTGATGCTCACGGGATTTGCCGTCGTCGCGTCCTGTGATTGCAGAGCGTCGCGCGTTTCACGCAAGTGAACGGAATGCGTGCCCACGTAACCGACCTCGAGCATCCACTGCCTCCCCAGGGAACGCTGCACAGTCAGGTTCCATTGTTGCGTACTGGGCACGACAAAGTGCCGCGGCACTGCCAAACCGAATATCCCCAGGGAATTGAGTGGTCCCGGGCAGCCGCTTCCGCTGGCCGTTCCGTAATTCGCAGCCAGTGTCGTGTTCCCTCCAGGAAAGCCCTGGAAAACGTTCAAGCACGGAACGAAATTCGGGTCCAGTGTGCCGGCTTGCGGCAACGCGTTCGGGTTGGGATTCGGGCAGCCTGCAAGCGGCGTTGCGGAGAAATAAGATCCCAGGCAGCCCGGCGCTCCTCCACCAAATGCCACTGGGAGAAATGGCGTCTCAAACGACAATTGGTCCGCGGTGCCAACGTCTTCGCGAACGTAGTAAATGCCGTACCCGGCGCGAATCGTCGTGTTGTGATGTCCGAAGAGATCGTAAGCAAGTCCGACGCGCGGTCCGATATTCGTCGCGTAGTTGTTGTTGAATGTCGTGCCATTCGCGCTGCCCGTCAATCCCGCCAGGTTTAGTTTGTTCACGCAGGACGGATAGATGAATGGGAACTTTCCTGCGTTCGCCAGCGCTGGATCGAGATTCCCAATATGGCAGAGATCGTCATGAAACGCCCCGAAAACTTCCGTCCGCAATCCCAGGTTCAGCGTCAGATTGGGCCGGATCTTCCAGTCATCTTGCGCAAATACCCCGTAGTTATTGGACCGGTATTCGTGATTGGAAAGGCCGCCGCCACCGAAGCTGAATTCGGGCGTGCCCAGAAGAAAATTCTGGAAGTCGGTATTGCCGTCGGGCGTGTTGGTGAAAAACAGTTCGCCGTTGAACACCTGCGGAAAGTCTTTGTTCAAATTCACGCGTGTAAACTCGCCTCCGAAGCGGAACACATGCTGGCCCTTTACCCAGCTCACCGTGTCCACGAAATTGAGGTTGTTCTGGTCCTGCGACTGGTTGCCGAAAGGCGCTGGCCCGATCTCAAATCCTGACGTGGCAAAAATAAACTTATAGATGGAGTCCGTGACGCTGTTCGTTGGCCGGTCGATTCCCAGGTCCGTCACGGTGACCGGCGGGATATTGCTCAGCACATCGTTGATGTGCACGAAGCCGAACCTGAATTCATTCACGAGTGTCGGCGAGAAGAGATGCGTTTCCGTAATATTCAAAAAACGGGCGCGCACCGGAGTATCGAACGGGAAGTTCAGGGACGAAGAGCTTACGCTGCTGGCCAGTGTGCTGCCCAGCGATTCCTGCAGATCGCCGCCGCCGAAGGGAAGAAAACTTTCCGAGTCAGAGAAGAAAAATCTCGCTGAAATCTTGTCTTGTCCGCTTCGAAATTCGCGGTCCCAGTTGGTCGTGAATTGGTCGTCCGTGTATTTCCCCGGACGGCTGATGGCGAACGCTCCCGTTGCAGGATCGCTGCTCGGAATCAGCAGTCCGTTGCTTGTCCCGCCGAACTGGTTGCTCTGAAAATTCAGCAATTTCAGCACCACGGGATCGATCGGCGTCGTTGCGTTCCCGAAGAATGCCTGGGATATCGATGCCTGCGTTCGGACCAACGGAAGCGACGGAATCGTCGTGCTTATAAACGTGCCCGGCGAATCGCCGCTGCGCTGCCGTGTGCCCTGGTAGTTCAAGAAAAAGTAGCCAAATTTTTCCTTCACCACCGGTCCGCCCAGGCTTCCGCCGAAAATATTCTGTTTGACGACGGGACGGGCCAGACCTTCGCGATTCAAAAAGAAATCGTTGGCGTTCAAAACATCGTTGCGGAAAAATTCGTAGGCGTCGCCGTGAAACTCTCTGGTGCCGGATTTTAGAATCGCATTGACGTTTCCGCCGCCGTTGCGCCCCTGGCTGGCGTCATACAGCGAAGTCTGGACTTTGAACTCCTGGATGACATCAGGATTAGGAAGCGGAACGTACGTCGCCTGCGCGACGTTGTAGTCCGTGGCGCTGATTCCTTCGATCAAAAAATTGTTGTTATCTTCGCGCTGGCCGTTCACGAAGAGTTTCACGCTGCCTCTGCCAAGCTGCGCCGCGGCGTTCAGTTCGCTCTGCGCGCCGCTCGAAAGCGTCAGAAGTTGCTGGTAATTCTGTGTTGCCAGCGGAAGCTCCCGGATTGTAGCCGTGCCTAGAGATTGCCCGGTGGTTGCGTTGCTGGTTTCAACGGTCGTCACCTGCGCTGAAATTTCCACCTTTTCCGAGACCGCGCCCGGCCTCAGTGTGATCGTTATGCGCGTCGTTTCCGTCACCCGCACTTCGATGTCCGTGGCTTTCGCTTCCCCAAAGCCGGATTTGTTCACCACGACGATGTAGTTCCCCGGCGGTAACAACGTTCCTACGAAAATCCCGTCGCTATTCGTGGCTACCTTGCGCACCATGGATTCCGTGCGCGAATTTATTATCTGTACGTCCGCGCCGGCGATGAAGCCGCCGCTCGTATCAATCACCACGCCGCTGATGGCGCCCGTCGCTCCGCCTTGTCCGTACGCGTTCTTGCCCGCCAGCATTCCTGCCAGCAACAACACCCCTGCAAATACTCTATGAATGGCCCGCATAATTACACCCCCAGGTGATCAGACTTCGGGACTGCGCAACCGTAAGCAGCTACGAACCGCGTGAGCAGTTCCTCGGATCGCCCCGCGTCCCCGAGGACACGACGCAAACTCCGGCCAATATTCTCTCACGTTCAAGTTAGAGATTCACATGCGGCGTATCAAGAAGCGATCGCGCAAACGTTCTTGACGGCTCAAATCGCGCCAGTTTCGCTTCCCCTGCATATCGACGCTGGGTTCGCATGCTAACCAATCTGCGCTTGACGCAGTCTTTGCCGGGCGAGACCATTGCTGCGGGGTTAGACAGACGCAACCTGTCTCGCCTTTCGTCCGTCTAATTGGTAGCAATTCAGCAGCGACCCCGATGGGGGGGTGACACATGACTTCCCGCAACGCACTTCGTTCTGTCTTTGCCTTCACTTTCGCCTTCGCTCTCTCGGCCGGCATCCAGCCGGCGGTCGCCGATTCTAGCCACGCCCGCGTCATTCGCCTGAGTGTTGTCCAGGGTGATGTGCGCTTTACGCGAGAAGCTCATGGAGACCCGCTCGCGGATCAAAAGGCGGTTTGGGAAACGGCGCAGGCGAATCTTCCCGTCCGCCAGGGCTACGTTCTTGCCACGGACAATGGCCGCGCCGAAGTCGAATTTGAGAATGGCGCCATGGCTTTCCTCAACGAGAACACCGTTGTTGAGTTTTTCGACCTTTCTCTCGACGATGGTGCGCGGACCACGCGCCTGGTTCTTCGCCAAGGCTCTGCTTCCTTCTACGTGAATCCCGCGAATGGCGATTACTTCAGCGTCACGGGGGGCGACTTCACGGTCGAAGCCAGCGGTAAAGGCTCCTTCCGCATCAACAATTTTGACGATGGCAGCAACGTGGAAGTGCTGACGGGTCACGCTTCCGTCCTGCACCAGAAAGAAACGACGCAACTCAGTAAGGGGATGTCGCTCTCCATGAAGGCGGGAGAAAATTCCGTGAGTCTCGGCCAGCTTTCCGCCAACGATGAGTTTGATCGCTGGGTCTCTGGCCGCATTGATACCGTTTCCACGGCAACGAACGCTTCGCTGCAGTATACGAACTCTCCCTACTATCTACCCGGCTACGCCGATCTCTACACTTATGGCTCCTGGTTTTCCTGCGGTGGGTCCGGATACGGCTGGCGGCCTTTCGGCGCTAGTCTCGGCTGGTCGCCATTCACCATGGGCCAATGGCTGTGGGATCCCGGTTTCGGCTGGACTTTTGCCAGCTACCAGCCTTGGGGTTGGGCGCCCTATCACTATGGCGGCTGGCTCTTTGATACTTCTTGCGGCGGCTGGTTTTATTCACCGCCCGCTTATTACGGATTCGGAGGTCATGGAGGCTATGGAGGTAACCCGAGAAAGCGGGTTCCACCTATAGTGCATCCGCCTCGGCCGGTTTATAGGGCCTCGACCGCTGTTTTCGTCCGCCAGAACGGCAAGTTAGGCATCCTGCCCATGAACCCGCTCGACAAACCGGGCAAGACCGCGCTCAACTTGGTACACGGTGTTTTTTCCGCCGAGCCAACTAGAAGCGCAGCGCTTCCAATTCTGTCCACCCCCGGCGGGCAAAAATGGGAAACCTTGAAATCGCCGCCGCGCGACGCGCTGAGCAGCAGTCTCGTGGCCACGACCCCGCCTGTGCGTACATCGCGCACGATTCTTGAAGGTAGCAGCGGAGCCCGTATTGATTCGCGCAGCGCCAACTCTTCCATCGTGTACGATCCGCACGAGCATCGCTTTGTGAACACAAATTCTGCGCCACCAACTGTCGGCGGCAGCACGGCAGTGCTCACGGAAAGAAATACGCCGGGTGCGGTGAAAAACGATCGAAATATAGAGGGTGGAAGAAATACGCCCCCACGCGGGACAAGCTTGCGCGTTCCCGTTGCGCCGTCCTCGGCACGCGCCTCAGCCCCTCCTCCGCGCTCTATCGCTCCGCCACCGGCGCCACGTTCCTCAAGCGGCGGTGGCAGCTATCGTGGCGGCGGCACGGTATCTACCGGTGGCGGTGGCTCCTCTCGTGGATCATCAGCCCCTGCCGCGTCCGCTCCGCATGTCTCGGCTCCTTCCGGTGGCGGCGGACGTCCGCACTGAAGCATCCTTCATTTCTAATGAGAAAAACGGCTCCGGGATTTGGGGCCGTTTTTCTTTTATACCAAGAGCACCTGGCAATCTCCTTTTTGGCCTGCTTAGTAAAAAAGCATTCCGGCGTATCCCACAACCGCGCTGCAATCTCCGGAAACATCTCCAGAAGTCGCATAGCGCACCAACTCAGGCTGCGTTGTTCCAAGTTCTCTTAATGCGGTCAGCATAGCTACGGTCGGCCCCAGGCCGCACATCGAAATCGACTCGTTCCGGCATGTGTCGTAAAGCCCACGCGCATCCAGCGCCAGGATCTTGTCGATCGCTTTGCGATCCTTTATCCGCGTTGTAGCGTCATCTTCGTAATGATTCAAGTCTGAAGTGGTCAGCAGCAGAATCTCCTCTCTGGAATTCGCAAGCACGCGTCCAATCGCTTCGCCGATGGACACGAGGTCCTCGAACCGCACCGTTCCGAGGGCAAGGGGCACGAAACTGAAATCTGGCCGCAGCACCTGAAGGAATGGAATTTGCACTTCGAGTGAATGCTCCGCGCTGTGCGCCACACCGTCTTCGCGCAGCAACGGGCAAGCCGCACACAACGCATTCGCCAGCGGTTCATCGATCGGCACATCCCCGAGCGGCGTCCGCCACGACCCGTTCGAAAGAATCGCCGCCTTCTCCCCGTGCGGGTAATGGCGCACGCCTAGAATCACAATTTTCTTCGGTATCGCAATTCGCGTGAATACCGCTCCGGCCACGTGCCCCGAATAGACGTACCCCGCGTGGGGAACCAGGCACGCCTTTGCGCGTACAGGCACCGCGATGTTCGCAGGCATAGTGTATTGGCGGATAAGCGCGGTCAATTCTGTTGGATTGGAGGGATAAAAGCGGCCGGAAACGGCAGGCAGGCGTAACATCGAGCCACTACACAAATCAGCTGGGTTTCGAGGGCTTGCCTTTTATCTTTAGGGCTTTTTTCGTTGTCGGATCGTAATAAACCGTGACTTTATCGCCGTATTGGTACCCGCCCTTGTCGACGATCGTTTGCATTTTCCCCGCCAATTGTTCGGACAGGGTGAATGTCTCAAGCGACATGTCGTTCCCCTTCGCGCGGACCGTGATCTGCGCGATGTTGGCGTGCATCACAAAACCTTCAAACTTGCCAAGCCCCGCCGTCTTCGATTTTGGCTTGATCGCATTCACGATGATCGGCACCGCCGTATCCACAACGATCGGTGCGACTACCGTCGGTGACTGCGCGTGCGCAGGCGCGCTGCACAAGCCCGCCAGCACCAGTGCCGCAAGACCCAATCCCGCGATTTTTGCGAACGTCTTCATTCGATATCGTCCGTTGCAATCCGCAGCGACTTCAAAAACCGCACATCCTGCGGCGTCATCGTAAGCCGTGCCGCCGGCTTCTTGTCCGGAACCTGGTCAAACGATTCCTGATCAACCTGTATCCGCAGCGATTCCAGAAAGCGCCGGTCTTGCGTCGTGAGCTTCGCCGCTTCTGCCGCGGCGGCGTCACGCTTGGCCAACCCGATGGTCGCGTCCAGCTTCAGCACGATATCGTAACCGTGCGCGCGCACTCCGGCAATGGCGCCGGTAATTCGGTCGGAATCGGACACCGTGTCGTTGATCGCGTGTCCCAGTTCACGGAGCAAGTTTTTCAAGTGATCGTCGAGTTGCAAGGGCGGCTCCCCCTCACTTCAATGTCATTCTAGGCTTGCATTTCTTTGGATACAAGTCGCCTCCTTTGCGGTTGTC
>Ga0247669_1000391_pt1 | contig 18283 bp, 15 predicted proteins | sample CNK10_metaG_FD_182734 | JGI IMG/M metagenome (GOLD analysis project Ga0247669, IMG submission 182734) | Soil microbial communities from Purdue University Martell Research Forest, Indiana, United States - CNK10 | ecosystem: Environmental > Terrestrial > Soil > Temperate forest > Bulk soil...
GTGATCTGCGGCACCCGAGGCAATCCCGATACCGTTGCTCCCTTCCGGGCCTGGCGGGGTTCGCGGGACCTCGTTGCACAGAGCCCGAAGTTCCACGCTCCGGCAGCCGCGCTCATCGCGCCACTGCTCGTTTGAGTTTAGCATACGGAAGATTAAGTCGCGCCACGCCAGAACTGCTCCGCGTCCCGAATCGGTTTTTCAAAACTAAATTTTCGGCGCAGCTCGCGAGGTCGAAACAGAGCTATGGTTTTGGAGCGACCGCGGCCGGCGCATCTGGTGGTTGTACTTCGGATGGATTCACCCAGTTGACCTTGAAGGGGCCCACGCCATTAATCTGCACGATCGTTTCGCCTTTGTTCACTGCAAAATGGCGCATCTCCTTGGGCATCAGGATGAAATTTCCAACATTCATCGTCTGCAACTTACTCTCGTCAAAGGATTCCCCCGTACCGACGAGAAACGCGCCCTTCAGCACGGTCAGATATTCGTCAGTGGGATGCCAATGCGCAGGCACTTTCGCTCCGTCCGCGCACTTGATGCGAAGGACGAATTGAGCTCCGTCAGCGTCGGGGTCGCCGGCAACCGTCGCGATTTCGCAGCCCTTGATGATGCCAGTCCACTTCAGATCACCGTAGCGCACTATTTTGTGCGCCGAATCATTTGCTTTTTTATCCTGGCTGTAAGTCGCCATCGCGAATACGGCAAGCACTGTTGCTGCTACGCAAACACTCTTGAAAAGATTTTTGTTCATGCTCGTTCCCTCCGTAGGAACTTTGCCGGAAAACATACGCCCCTGGAGAGTTTTCGGCAAGACCAGCTTCGATTGGTAAATTCTTCTGATGTGAAATTCCGTGCCGCATCCTTCGTTGCCGCATTGTTTCTGGCCCGAGAAAACGCAGAGGACTCATCCTGCACCGTCGTGCGTTGATGAGTCCTCTGTAAGGCATGGGTTAATTCTCAGATTACTTCCGTTCTTCCGTGTTTAGTTCTTGGGATAGTTGGGGTCGGCTTTCACTTCGAGAATCTGTTTGGTGTGTCGTTCGCTGTGCGCGGCGATCAAAAGCACGAACTCATAGCCGTCCAGTTTCATGCCCAAGGGGCTGTCCAGGGCGTGATCTCGTAATCCGGGAGTGGTTTTCACAAAATTCTCGGTTGTGGCGCGGCTTTCGAGAAAATGCTTCACCGAGCCGTCGGGCGAGTTGAAGCGGTTGGTCGGGACGAGCGGTTCAGGAGCCTGCGCTTTTTGCGAACGGTCGGGAATCATGGCGACGACGGCGTCGTCGGTCTTTTTCAGGTCGCGGTCGGGCACCGCGGGAGCCACCATGACTTTCTCCACCACCAAGCCGCGGATATAGTCCTCGGCAGCGGCGATGTGTTCCGTCACTTGCGCGATGGACCAGCGGTCTGGACCTGCTTTGAAATTCCATTGCGCATCGGAGAGCCCCTTGGTGGCGTCGAGAACGCCTTGCTTCGTTTTCTCAAGGTATTGGACGGCGCGATCTTTTTCCGTCTGCGTCAGTTCTTGTGCTCGAACGGCTGTCGCGCCCGCGGCTGCGAGTATGGCGATAGCTGCTGCTGCCCTCAGTTGCTTGATCATGGTTGGCTCGCTTTCGTGATTTGGTGTGTAGGAGAAACGGAAGACTTTGGGACCTCAGTGTGAGCCCGCCGGTAAGGCCGGGGGTGGCGGATTCCTTCGAGGTGAGACCCTCCGTGTGACAAGCAATGTACCAGCGATTTCGCACGGGGTCCAATGTCTCCGTCCCGTAGCGAAAGCTTGGCCGAATGGCTTGCCGCCTTCCCTCCCAAAGAAGTACGGGAGAAGATTGGACAAGGTAACGCCGGTACCCCCTAGGTTTTTTGCAAAGATGTGATTCGATGAGGGTTAACAGGTGGGGGTCTGCAAAAGATGTGATTCTAAAGGGGATAGATTGGGGGAGAGTTAGAAAGTTGGAAGGTTGAAAGGTTTGAAGGTTCAAGAAGGACGATGCGAAGGGGCCGGCATGTTCGGCGGGGCGAGGGAGGGGGCGGCGTGGGCGAAACATGAAGTATAGTAGCAGGGTAATGGCGGATTGTTAACTTATATGTGAGTGTACTGAGTAGATCATTCGAATGGAGAGGCGCGGATTCGAATGAGAGTGATGGAAGTCGAGAGGTTTGATGAAGTTGGCGGGATTGAGACGATTTGGTGAGACTGTGGAAGTGTGTGGAAAAAGTCAAAACACGCACCCTTGACACCGAAGGGTGCGGCACCCCCAAAGTCAAAAACTACTGCTAAGGCTTCGCGATCTGCTTGCCACCCGCCCTAAGGGTGTCCCACCCGCGGGAAAGCCAGTGGAAACTGCGAAGATGGGCCAGGCGTCTATTTAACATGACTAATCAAGGAAAGGGTGCGCGGGGGAAGAGGCTCTGGCTGGGCCCGGTTGTGTACACGGGCATGGCGTGCATGCTGGGCAGCTGCTCGGCGATGAGAGTGGATTTAGGGACGCGGGTCGAACTGGACAAGGTGCAGGTTGCGAAGATTGAGGCAAAATTGATGAAGGGGCCGGGTATCGCGCCAGGGCAGCGGATACCACTAGTGGTGACGCTGACGGAACCGAATGGCGCGGTGCTGCAGACAGAAGGAAAAGGCGGCGGGAAGGTGATGTGGAAGGAGTTGCAGGTGGTTGGGACGTTGGTGAGCGTCGACGAGAAGGGAAATGTTTCGCTTCCGGAGGATGCGCGGGAGAGCGATGGAAAAACGGGGCACGTGGCGGTGACCGTGCCGAGTCATTCGGATTTGCGCGCGGAACTGGATATCCAGGTGCGGCACGACTTTGATTTTGTGGCGGATTTGTCGGGAGCGCCTGGTGCGAACGGATTGAGCGGGCTGGACGGAGCAAACGGAACGAGCGGAACCAACGGATCGATTGATGCGAATAATCCGTCGGCGGGAGGAAACGGCGCAAGCGGGACGAACGGCGACGATGGGCACAATGGATGGCCGGGCGGGGATGCGCCGATGGTGGAGGTGCTGATAGGGCTGCGGGATCTAGGGCGGCCGATGTTGCAGGCAAAGGTGAAGGCAGCGGGGACTGAGCGGTTTTATTTGGTGGATACGCAGGGCGGGACGCTGACGGTGAAGGCAGACGGCGGGCCGGGAGGTTCGGGCGGAAGAGGCGGCCAGGGAGGACAAGGCGGCACCGGAGGGTCCGGAATTCCGCCCGGTTTTAGCGGGACGAGAGGAATGGATGGAAGTAAGGGTTGGGACGGGCCGATGGGAAAAGGCGGCCTGATTACCGTGCGGTACGATCCCACGGTGACGCCGTACTTGAAATTGATCCATGTGTCGAGCCGGAATGGGCCGGCACCGTTGTATCACCAAGAGTCAGTTGCGGCGGTGTGGTGAGCAGTGATCGTTGGCCCATGGCGGGTGGCCCGGCTTGGAAAATTGGTATTTGTGGGCATGAGGATCGAAGTGAGAATATCACTGCGGCATGTCTCGGGAAAGTATAGAGAGGTGGAGGGTGCCCCAGGTTCGTTGTTGGAACATGGGTCTTGAGGTTGACGTTTCTTTTGGTGGGCTTTGCGCCGCCGGCGCGCTGTGGCGCTACTACGGGCGAGGATGGAGGTTGCCCAAATCGGAACCGGGAACCTTGAGGGAACGGCTGTCGGAAATTTGATTTGGTATGCTGGATGCCGGCCCTCAATTTCCGACAAAGGAGATCCCCAGATGAAAAAGTGGCTGGTTATTGCTGGTGTGCTATTTGTGCCGGCGTGCGGTTACGCGCAGGCAGCAAAGCCTTGTGAAGAATTGAAGACTGAAATCGCGGCGAAGCTGGATGCAAAGGGCGTCAAGGGATATTCGCTGGACATCGTGGCGAAGGATGCGGACGCGGCGGACGGAAAAGTAGTCGGCACTTGCGAAGGCGGGACGAAGAAGATCGTGTACAAGAAGGGCGCGGCGGCAGCGGAGACGCCGGCTAAAGCACCGAGCAATCCTTGAGGCGCTGGGCGGTTGATCGGCCGCCCGTCCGTCTCACTCCGTTAAGGGTCGCCCATCCGTCAGCGGACTACTTCGAGTTAGAACAACCTATGGCTCGGCCCTCACGGATAATTCCTTCCTGGTCACTAGTTAAGGAGTAGGAGCACTGATCGGCGGTATTTACGAGAATTACTGTGTAAGATTTACGGTCCTCCGACAACGTGAGCCGCAGTCCCCAGCCTGGCAGTATCTCGCCGGGCGAAGATAGATTCACGTTCTTAAATTTAGGCTCACCGTGTGAGGATCGCGCAATTGCGCTGGTGAATTCCGGGCTAGCAGAGATGCCAGCCCACCCCGCAAATGAACCACCTGAGCGGTCCCGGTACGCCATCTCAGCCGTATTGATTGCACGCACCAAATCCACAGCGAGTCTGCGATCCTGTGATTCTGGTCCCTTCCCGTTAACAGATTGTCCCTTACTAAAGGGCACCGCCAACGTAGCTCCAATTACTAAAACACTAAACATAATCTTGAAACGCATAACAATCCTCCCCCTTACCGTTTAGATTCTAAGATGACGCCTGGACCGGGCTAACCCAAGTTGCTAACCTATTGGAAAATATTGCACCGACGCCGGCAACTATTAATGATGCAGCTGCAATTTCAATGCCATTAGGATTAGCTCCGAAAGCGATTCCAGTTAATGCAATGTTTCGGAAGACGAGCCTCCACGATATGGCGTTCTTTCCGACAATGCCACAACCACACGAGATATGGCTCCGCCCTCGGGGGAGGTTTACAGACATGCTTGCCGCAAAGCTCAGGAACAAACCAGCACAGGCTCCCGTCGTGATCCAACTGTGGCCGAACCGAATTATTGCAATTGCCATAGCGATGTTGGCCGGAAAGCCGAGTGGTTTACCTGCGAAGGCGGTGCATCCAGTTGCCCCAGGAGAAGCCGATGCGGGTCATGAGGATGCCAGCGGCGAGGGCTAGCAGCAGGCGGAGAGCAAATTGAGTTGGGCTAGACTCCGTTGGAAGCCAGGCGTTGCGGGCCCAATGCGATGCGGGTGGAACGAAGTAGGGCAAATTGTCGGTTGCGAAAAACCAGTTGCGCGAGGCGGGGGAGACCAGGAAGTTTGCAAAGGGCCACTGAACGGCCAGGAAACTTGCAAGAGAGGCTGCGCCGAGAATTACGGCTTGGGTCCAGCGATTCAGCGTGGTGGTGTGGCGGCGGATGATATCGAAGACGATGGCGGGAACGATCAGGAGAAGCGGAAAGTCCGGCGGGACGAGGTGGGTGATTTTTTGATAGACGGGGCCAAGCTTGGGCTCCGCGGGCACCAACTGCAGAATCCACATGAAAGCGACGTGCATCAGCGAATAGCAGCCCGTCACGATGGTGGCGGCCCAGCGATTTTCTGAGGCGCGAGCGACGGCCGCAAACCAGATGGGCGCGACGAGCATCACCACAAGATAAAATTTTGCACCGTGCATGAAGATGCGGAAGGTGTCCTCCTGCATGATGCCGACGGTCATGGCGAGCAGAAAGACGAATGAGAAAAAGAGGACACGCTCGAGGCGGATGCGGTATTCGCCAACGGCGCGGTTGACTTCGGCGAGCACAAGAACAAGCGTGCCAAAGCGGATGCCGGTCATTCCCAGGGCAAGCAAAATATGCGGCGGGCTGAGAATTTTGACGTCGAGGCCGTAGGCGTTGTGCCACCAATTGTCGAACGGCCCGGAGGCGATCATGGCCACGGCGCCCCAGGAGCAAACAAACGCACCGAGCGGGCCGCGGAAACCCCACATAGAAACGGAGTGATCGCGGAGCGGCGAATCTTTTTGGAAGGACGTGGAAAGAATGACGTAGCCGCAGGTGAGGCCCGAAAGGACTCCGCAAAGGTAAATGAGCATGTGCGCGGGAGTCCAAAACGTGTCGCGGCCGACACTCTCGTGCCAGGAAATGTCCCATACGCCACCTACGACGCTGGAAGAGACAGCGATGACGTTGCACCAGATGTACCAGGGGATGGAGAGCGATTTGGTGGAGACGCGCTCAGCGGCGCCGGTTTGGAGCGTCGAGCAAAGAGGAATAGTGCCGGCCATTGCAGATGTCTCCCGTCAGCGAGTGAGGCGAAGATTGCGCGATGCGAATGCCGAACAGGGATAAGTTTACATTGCTAAGCAGCGAGAGAAAATGGGGAATTACGAATTGGAAATAAGGGGTGCGAGAGGAAGTTGAGAAGACGGAGAATTAGTTGAAGCGAGTGACCCTCCAAAGAGCGAGGCCACAGGCGAAGAGGAAAATCAGCATGGCGACGGAGAGCGTGACGAGTGCAGGCCAGTTAAGCGCCATGCTCGGGGCTCGGGCAAGAGCGGCCAACGTGAAGAAAATTGCGGTAGCTGCGATTACCAGGAGCCAATCCAGCCAAGATCTGCCGGAGGGGACTGCAGGCTGGCCAACGGCGTTCTGAACGTCGCTGCCGGAGAGACCCGCTTTGACGTAGCCGGGGTCCACTCCGTAGCGCCGGCCTTCGCGCTCCGCAGCTTGCTTCCAACGAGCGTGTTCGTTGCCAGTGACACCAGAAAGAGCTATGGCGCCCGCACCCGCGGCCATCAAGAGCGAACCGCCTATGACTTGGGCGTAAAGCGAGGCGCTGCGGCCGTGCAGTTCTCCGAAAACGAGAATGCCCCAGAGCAGGCCCCACAACTGATTGGTGTTGGAAAGAGGGATGCCCCGGCTGATGCCGATGTATTTTGCGGCGTACTGCTGAAATAAATCGCCAATGACCCAAACGAAGCCGCCAAGCATGAGCCAGAAGAGAACTTCTTTTGCCTCCGCGAGCTGGCCCCACAGGGCGACGGGGCCACCGCCGTAAGCGAGGGCAAGTGTGGTCATCATGCCCAGCTCGCCGATGGTGAAGAAAGCGATGAAGGACAGAGGATTCATTCCGGTGAGGTAGGCTTTGCGATAAGGGACGTACATGGTGCCCCAGAGAACGCCCGCGGCAAGCGCGGCGAGAATTCCACGCATGGGGTGCTCGGCAGGGCTTTGCGCGGAAGAGGCGACGGCGAGGACAGTCGCGCCAGCGAACATCAATAAGGCGCCGCCGAGGACGGTGAGCCACCGAATGCGGCCAGCGTCGCGGAGCTCGTTGAAGAGAAGATATCCCCAAAAAATACCGAGCAAACTGTTGACGTTCCAGAGAGGGAAGGCGATGCTGAGGCCGATGTCGCGAATCGCGAAAATGGTAAGAGTGTTGGCGACGGCCCAGAGGCAGCCTGCGAGGATTCCCCAGACGATCAAGTGCGGCGCTTGTTGAATGTCTGCGCGCATTTGACCGGTGCCGCGGATGAGGGCCGGCAAGCTCCACCGCGCGAGGAACACACCGGCGACCATCAGCAGCGAAACCACGAGAGGTGAAATGCCTAGTTTGACCAATTTAGTAGGGGCTTCGGCGGCTCCCAGCCAGGCGCCTGCGCCAAATCCGCAGAGAACCCCGACGAGTTGCAATTTGCGGAGGCGCGCGGACTCGACGGAGGGCGAACTCAGCTTTGTGGCGGAGAATTCCATGGGAGGGCTCAGCGGATCCAATGAAGCACGGCGAGTCCGGCGGCCAGGACGATGAGCGGGACCCAGAAATGAACGTCGGTAAGAATTTGCGTCCAGATTGCGGAAGAAGGATGCATGGAATTATCGTTGGGCACGCCGGGGCCTCCTGATTGATGCAACGCCATCACGTGCGAACACAACTTCGCGCGGGGCAGCTCGAGCAAACACGCCGGGACCCTTCTTATCACAGTTTTGGGTTGTTGGAAGGAATATGCCATTCCCGCCATCGCGAGGAAGCCGACGGCAGAGCAAGTTAAATCTGCTGACGTTTCCAACGACCGCGTTTGAACAGAATAATACTCACGCCGGCGATGAAGGCTTCGGCGGCCACGATGGAGATGAACACGCCGTTCGAGTGCATGCGACCCGGAATCGCCAGGAAATAGGCCAGCGGAATCTCGAGCAGCCAGAAACCGAAGAAATTGACAATGGTCGGCGTGACGGTGTCGCCTGCGCCGTTGAAGGATTGCAGCATGACCATGCCGTAGGCGTAAGCGATGTTGCCGTAGCTGAGAATGCGCAGGCAGGATGCGGCGAGCGGAATGACCTCGGCGTCGTGCGTGAAGAGCCGCACGACCGGCTCGGCAAAGAAAATGAAGAAAACACCGATGATGCCGAGGAAGAGCATGTTGTAAAAGCCCGTGCGCCAAACGGATTTTTCCGCGCGGTCGGGACGCTTCGCGCCAAGATTTTGGCCGACGAGCGTGGCGGCGGCATTGCTCAATCCCCAGGAAGGCAAAATGATGAACACGATGATGCGGATCGCGATGGTGTAGCCGGCGAGCGCGGCAGCGCCAAAGATGCTGACGATGCGCACCAAGCCGATCCAGCTTGTGTGAGCGATTGCGAATTGCAGAATGCCAGTTAGCGAAACGCGGAGAAGCCGCAACAGGACGGAAAAATTCAGGCGAATCTGTTGGCGGAGGATGCGTATGCGCTCCGTGCCGCGGAACAACCGATAGAACTGATAAAGCACGCCGATGCTGCGCCCCGTAAAGGTGGCAAGCGCGGCGCCGGTGACGCCGAGCTTTGGAAATGGGCCCAAGCCGAAAATTAAACAGGGGTCGAGTACGAGATTGATGATATTCGAGACCCAGAGGAGGCGCATGGCGATGGCGGCGTCGCCGGCGCCCCGAAAGATGGCATTGTTGAGAAAGAGCAGCATGATGGCGCCGCTGCCTCCAAGAGCAATGCGAGCGTACCCGGTGCCGACCGCCAGGATTTGCGGCGATGCGCCCATCATGCGCAAGAGGGTAGGGGCGAAAAACAAGCAAGGCAGCCCGACGAGAACAGACACCGCCAGCCCGATGGCGATAGCTTGAACGCCGGCTACAGCTGCGCCGGCGGGATCTTTTTCGCCGATGCGGCGAGCTACCATGGCGGTGGTGGAAAGGCTCAATCCAAGCCCAATGGCAAAGACGAGGCTGAGGAGCGATTCGGTGAGACCGACGGTCGCAACGGCTTCAGCGCCGAGGCGGCCCACCCAGAAAACGTCCACCACAGCGAACAAAGACTCAAGAACCATCTCGAGGACCATGGGAATGGCCAGGAGAAGAATCGCGCGGTTGAGGCTGCCGGTGGTAAAGTCCTGGTGCGAGCCGCGAAGCGCTTCCCGGACGGAATTCCAGATTGTTGGCTGTGGAGCTGAGACAACAATTTGTTCGAGTTCCATATATACCTGCACAATCTAAGGTGCGCAGACTGGCGAAGCGGTCGCGCCAAAAGCTTCCGAGGTTAATTGGTAGAAACGGGGGAAAATCGAATCCGCGTCAGTGGCGGATTAAAGCGTTTGCGGGGTTGGAACTTCGAACACCGTGTTATCCATGGCGCAGCTCATTTGCCGTGGCGTCGCCAAACCATTAAAAACAGGAACCAGGAAGCAGCGGAAGCATTGTACCGTGGAGACCGCATCGCGCCTAGCGCAAATTTGGCCTGCGCGGAACAGCAAAAGAAACGGTACGAGACAGGCGGGCTCGTCGCTTGTGGCTAGGGCGAGGCGTAAGCATCCCGGCGGTGGAGCGGTACTGATACTTTCTAGCGGACTGCGTCGTAGGAATAAACAAGGAGCAGTGTGAATGAGGCGGCGAGTGCCACTGCGGGAACCGGTTGGCGTCGCGCTGGAGACACTGCGCGCGCACAAGATGCGTTCGTTTCTCATGTTGCTGGGGATCATCCTGTCCGTCGCCACATTGATCGTGGTGATCGCGTTGATCTCCGGCGTGAACCAATACATAGCCAACAAGGTCGCCAATCTGGGCTCGAACGCGTTTACGGTGATGCGCTTTCCGATCATCACGGAGATGGAAGAGCTGGTCAAAGCCATGCGCCGGAACAAACTCGTTACCTGGGACGACTATGAGTCACTTCGCGAAAACCTGAAACTGCCGCAGCGCGTAGGCGCGGAGGTATGGACTTCTGGAAATGCTCGCGTCGGTTCGCTTACCATCCAGGACACCAGCATTCGCGGCGTAACCGCCAGCATGGGCGACATCAATGCACAAGAAATGACTGACGGCCGGTACATCACGGAAGCGGATGAAAGCAGCCGGGCGATGGTGGCCATGATTGGGTCTGAATTGGCCGGCAAGCTTTTTTCCAACCTGGACCCGGTTGGACACGAAGTGATGCTCGATCACCGGCCGTTCATTGTTGTTGGGGTAGCCAAACCGATCGGCACCGTCCTCGGCCAGTCGCAGGATAACTTCGCGTATATTCCGGCAGAGACGTACATCAAAATCTACGGAGCGTACGAGGGAATCTGGATCAACATCCAGGCGCGCGGGGCAGATTGGATGGAACGCACGCAAGACGAAGCGCGTGTGTTGATGCGCGCGAGGCGTCACCTGAAGCCGAATGAAACCGACTCCTTTGGCATACTCGACTCCGAGACGCTGATGAAACTATGGAATCAACTGACCGGTGTAATCGCCATGGCCATGGTCGGCGTGGTTTCAGTCTTTTTGGTGATTGGAGGCGTGGTGATCATGAACGTGATGCTGGCCACGGTCACGGAGCGCACGCGAGAGATTGGAATTCGCAAGGCGCTTGGCGCGAGCCGGCGGGACATCCTGCTGCAGTTTTTGGTGGAGGCGTGCGTGATGTCGGCAATGGGCGGAGCTATCGGCGTGCTGATCGCCTATGGAATATGCCTGCTGGCAAGAGCCACGACTTCCATTCCGATGAACGTGCCGATCTCCGCGGTCATCATCGCGGAACTCATCTCTGCCGCCGTCGGGATTTTCTTTGGTGTCTATCCGGCGCGGAAGGCGGCCATGCTTGAGCCCATCGAAGCGCTGCGGACAGAGATTTAGTGAACGACTGAGTCAAAATGCGAATAGCGCTTGGCGAAAACGCTCACATGGCTCTCACGACGCTGCGTGAGAACAAGATGCGATCTTTTCTGACCGTGCTCGGCGTGGTCATTGGGATCACCGCGTTGCTGTCCGTGGTCGCGGTTTTGATGGGCGTGTACAACGACGTAAACGCTTTTCTGAGTGACTTCGGCTCAGAGACGCTTTTCATTTTTAAGTTTGATCCCGGCATTCACACTTCGGGACGACTCACTCCGGAAGAACGCACGCGCAAGCCGCTTACCCTTGAGGATGCCGAGGCCATTGGAGAGCTTTGCCCAGACGTCAGAGCGGTTTCGGCTGCGGTAATGCCGCGGATTGTGGAGGATTCGCCAGGAGGGCGCCCGCTGATGAGCGCGCGCTACAAAAATAAGGAAGTTGCCGGAGTGGACTACCACGGGATACTGCCGGCGGATGAGATCGTGTTCAATTCCAAAGCAGAGCGAGGAAGATACATTAGCGAGGGCGAGAATCTGCACCGCAGAGACGTCGCGCTCATCGGTCCGGATATAGCCAAGGCATTGTATCCAGACGAAGATCCACTGGGTAAGCCGATCCTGGTGGACGGAGTGTCGTATGAAGTGATTGGCGTGATGGCAGCGCGCAAAGGACAACTGGTAAAGGACCAGGCCGCGGACAAGGCGATTCTTGTTCCTTATCGCACATACCAGAAACATCGGCCTGGGGACGATGAGAATTTGATTGGTGCAGTCGCCTATCCCGGCCGCATGCCGGAGGCCGAGGACGAAATCCGCGGAGTGCTGCGCCGGCGGCGAAACGTTCCCTACAACAAACCTGACAATTTTGGGGTTTCGAGCGCCAAGGAGATCGCGGACCAATTCCGCCAAATCACCGCTTCCGTGGCGCTGCTTATTTCCGTCGTCAGTTCGATCGGATTGTTGGTGGGCGGAGTCGGGGTGATGAATATCATGCTGATGTCGGTCACGCAGCGCACGCGCGAAATTGGAGTGCGCAAGGCGATTGGAGCGCGGCGGCGCGATGTCATCTGGCAGTTTTTGACCGAAGCCGTGGTGCTGACCGGGGCCGGCGGAGTGATTGGCGTGGTGCTGGGGCTCGGCATCAGCTTGCTCATCCATCTTTTTGTACCGAGTTTGCCGTCGTCTGTTCCGCTATGGTCAATTTTCCTGGCCGTGACGGTGTCGATGAGCGTCGGTCTTTTCTTCGGGATGTATCCAGCCGTGAAGGCTTCCCGGCTCGATCCCGTGGAGGCTCTGCGTTATGAGTAGTGAACTTCACTCATAGCGAAGCGCTTTCATGGGATCGACTCGAGTGGCTCGATAGGCGGGCCAATAACTGGCGGCTAAGGCTACCGCAGCCAGAAACAGACCCGCGGCGGCCAGGCTGAATGGGTCACCCGGCCGCAGCCCATAGAGCAATGCTCGCGCACCGCTGGTTGCGGCGACTGCGAGGGCCAGCCCAATCCCGACACCCAGCGCGAGAAGGATCAATGTCTGACGCAACACGAGCCCGATAACATTCTGCCGGCTTGCGCCAAGAGCCATGCGAATCCCAATCTCATTTCTGCGCATGGTAGTGATGTAGGAGATGACACCGTAGAGACCGATCACCGCGAGCAGGGCCGCAAGCGCGCCGAAGAATCCGGATAGCAGGGCCATCAGACGTTCGCGCACAAGTCCGCTTTGAATCTCCGTCTGGTAGACGTGGTACTCGATTTTCAGCTCGGGGTAGATCGGCGTGAGTTTATCGCGCACCGCGGAGATGGCCACCGAGGGCGGCGACGAAAACCGGACGAACGCATTAGTAAAATAGTATTTGTCGGAATACTGCTGGGCGGGGGCGAAAGCAATCGGTGGAATCGCGTCCCGCAGTGCCCCGTACTTCGTATCCTTCACCACGCCGACAATTTCGTATTCCGTCTCCGGGTAGTGGGGTTCCGCATTCGTGCGAATGATTTTTCCCAGGGGATTTCCCGGCCCCAAAAACTGCCGGACAAAGGTCTCGTTCACGATGAGAACCGGCGGGGCTTGCAGCGTGTCGCGCTCGGTGAAATCGCGCCCGGCAAGAAAGAGAATTTGCAAGGTCCGGAAATAGCCGGGACTCACCCAGTCGAATTTGGAGCTGCCTTCCATGCTGCCGGCGCGAACTCCCAGCGACCAACTGCTGCCGTCCAAGGGAACATGCGTGGAAGTCGCCGCGGACTCCACCACCGGAATGGATCGAATCTGCTCCAAGAGATCGTGTTTGAATGTTTCATAGCGTTCGGGAGGCAGATCAAGCCGCCGGAAGTTCAGGTACACGCGCAGAATGCCGCTCTCTCGAAATCCGGGGTTGAGCGTCACCAAGTTCCAGAAGCTGCGCACAAACAACAGCGCCCCCACCAGCAGCACCAGCGAAAATGCAATTTGTGAAACGACCAATGCTTGCTGAAACGAGAATCTTTGGCGTCCCGCGGTCATGCCGCGGCCGCCTGATTTCAAGGTTAAGCCCGGCTCCGTTCGCGAGGAGCGAAAAGCCGGGGCCAGGCCGAAGAGCAGGCACGTCGAAATGGCCATAAGAGCGGAAAATGACAAGACCCGCCAGTCGAGGTGCATGTCCAGATAGAACGGCGCTCTCTCCGTGCTTATTAATTTGACCACCGTCCTACTGAAGACCGAGGCCAAACCAATTCCCAAGACGGCACCGGTGACAGCCAGGACCAAACTTTCCAGCAGCAGTTGCTGTCTCACCCGTCCGCCGCTGGCCCCGAGCGCCAATCGGACAGCCATTTCCTTCTCGCGGGTACTGGCCCGGACGAGCATGAGATTTGCCAAGTTCGCGCAGGCAATGAGGAGCACCAATGCGGTCGTCCCCAGGAGGAGCCATAGAGAGGTGTCGTAAGTCTCGCCAGGCTCGCTAACCCCGTTGCCTCCGGGATATGCCGACAACTTGAACGCTCGATAGGAATCCAAAGACGCCGCGTTGTATCCGCTGGGCGCGGTAACTTCGAACATGCCCGGACTCGCCGTTTCCAGTTGCGACGAGGCCTGTTGCAGCGACCATCCTGGTTTCAGCCGGCCCATAATTTGCAGCCAGAAGACGTCGGGCCTGACAAGAGTGCCGTCACCCGTGACGAAGGAGGGAAGCGCGCAAGTGGGGAGAGCAACCTCGAATTCCTTGCCAACGTCAAGCCCGAAGAAGCTCGGGGGAGTTACACCGATCACCTGGGTCGGATGGTCAAAGATGACAATTCTGCTTCCGATGACGGAGTCCTTGCCTCCATACTCACTCTGCCAAAGCGCATAGCCGATTACCGCGCCCGATATTCCGCAACCGGGCCGGTCGTCGTCCGGCGTGAACAAACGGCCTCGAACAGGGACTATTCCGAGCATTGGAAACATTTCCCCGCTCACCCAAAGGGCCTCAGCTAGTCTCTCCTGATCTCCCCGTCCGATGGCATACCGGCCACTGCGCCATGCGAAAAATCCCGAAAATGCTCCTTGCTGCTTTCGGATTTGCTCCCAAAGGGCGGTGCTGAACGCCGTATCGTTCTCGCTCCAGCCGAAACCGTGAAGTCCCCCCTTGATTTCTATCCTTACCAGAGACGAGGGGTCGGGCACGGGAAGACTTCGCAAGCGCACCGCATCCAGCAACTGAAAGATGGCGGTGTTGGCCCCGATGCCGAGCGCAAGCGTGAGGACCGCGGTGGCCGTGAATGCCGGGCTCTTGCGCAAACTGCGGAGAGCGAATCGCAGGTCTTGAAATGCACTCTCGATCCAGAGGGGGCCGCGGGCGTTCAGCCTCGAGCCGGTTTGAGCGTTTTCCGCTAGAGCAACTTTACTGTCCGTTTTCTTCAATGGCTGATCGCATCCAATCGTCGGGTTCATTCTTCTCGAAACACAGCTCTCAATTCCTCAGCTCCATGCGAGCACGGAACTCACGCCGCAGATCTGGATGCGTTTGCCTCTGTACGAGGCGGACAAGACATCAACGCAAACTCATCGCTGACTCCTGCCAGGCAGAAATGAGAAGTTTCTTGCGGTCTACTATGTGCCGGAAATCATAAATCGACACGTGTAGAAGATGCAACTGGAATCGGAGTAGCTGTTGAATAACCAGGAGAGGACTGGGCTACACCCTGTCCGGGAAGAGAAAGACGCGCTTCGCAAGTTCCGAGGATAGTGTTTCGGGAAAGTAGTATTTTTTCAAGACGTTGTTGTCCCAGCGCAAGAGATCGGCATTGCTTGCCGAAAATTCAGCCCACGATTGCGGGGAGCTTGCCCGCGCCATGCGTTCTCGAATAAGCAGAATAAATCCCCAGGTGATGGTTTCGTTGTAAAGATCCGGCTTGCCCTGAGCTGCCGCGAAGCGCTTCAAGGCAGAAGAAAAGCGGCTCAGGGCTTCGAGCGGCGGATACTTTTGCAAGTACAAAAAAGCCATTTTGACGTGATCGGCATGATGAAAGGAGCCGTTGGGCAAGGTACACTTTTCAAATTCCGCCATCCACTCATGTTCGGTCATGCAGCGCCTCGCCGGTCCTGGTTTTCCTGTACGCGATGCAAACCAGCACAGCCACGGCGTAAAGAACGAGACCCTCCACGCTGAATTGGCCATGCAAAAAATGCACAAGCGCAGCCATCCCAAAAATGACGAGCAATGCATAGCCGCCGATCAGAGACGTTACTGGCACAAGGAATAGAATCGCGGCGACGAACTCAGCTCCCCCAAGCACCGGCCGGATCCACGCGGGCAACCCAGCTTTGGCGAGAAAATGAGCGGTAGATGAGGACAAAACAAACCGGCAGGACTCCAGTATGACCACCAAGCCCAAGGTCCAACGCAGCAGCGGGATGGAATATCTCGTGAGGTGCGCACTCATTTTCCGCGTTTGCCTTTTCTGGGAGAGTCGCTCGCTTGCGATTCGGTGAGACGGTGACTCGCACGCGAGTCCAGATCCAGCCCGTAGAATTTTTTCAAATCCTTTATGCGCCGGAGGCTCTCCACCCCAAAAGGGCACTTGCCGTCGAATGCATGCAGGACGATCCCTTCGAGGAGGTCGCCAAGCGTCATGTCGTGATACTCCCCGAACGCCTTCAGGACCTTCAGGATTCGCTTTTCCATGCGAACACCTGTTTGCACCCGCTCTACAAGAAATGTGGATTCCTTTGTCATCGCAAAGAGCCCGCTCCTTGGTACCAGTGTACCACAGTACATATATAACGCAAGATGCCGTTCCGTTGTTGCCAGACAGGAGAATCGAAGGACGGGACCCGGGAGAGACACAACCGCGGCGGCGGGAAAAACTTCCGCGATCTCTTCCGGCTATTTTTTGGTCCTTACCAGAGCAGTTTCAGTCCGAATTGCACCTGGCGCGAGGTGGTGGAAGTGCTGGTAATCACGCCCGCCGTTGGCGAAACGCCCGAGGGAGTGAAGACAATGGCATTGGGCTGGTTGAAATTCGCCCGGTTAAGAAGGTTGAATATCTCCGAGCGAAACTGAAGACTCAACCGCTCACGAATTCGCATTTCTTTCAGCACGGAGAAATCCCACGTGGCCAGGCCCGGCCCGATCAAGGTGTTTCTTCCAACGTTGCCATAGAATCCTCCGTTGGCAGCCGTGTTCGCCGGCGCCAGAAACGCAGCCGGGTTGAACCATTGGTTCGGGTTGCCGAGGACCACTGGCCCCGTAAAGGCCGGGTTCGCGAACGGGCGCACCGGATTCCGTGTGTCCCCATTATTCGACGGGTTGTAGCTGAGCTGCGGAGAAAACGGGAAGCCGCCTTGCAATGTCACGATGGAGTTTACCGTCCAACCGCTCGCCATTAGGTTTGCAAATCCCTCCAAACCACCAAGAAAACGCTTCCCGTGCCCAACCGGGAGCGCATAGGTCCCACTCACCACCGCAACATGTCTGATGTCGAAAGTCCCTAATCCCCAATCCGCCTTAAGGTTGAATGGATTCGAAGCTAGCGCCGGTCCGCCCCCCGATGTAGTCGCATTCAATGAGTCGCCGTCGTCCAGGACCTTCGAGAATGTGTAGACTGCGCGCAGAGTCAAGCCTGCGCTGAGTCGGCGATTCACATCCACCTGGAGCGCATTGTAGGAACTGGTTCCATCCGAAAACCATGTCCACGTATTCGCGATTGCGGGATTGGCTTTGACCGTTGTGGGGACAAAGTAAGTTCCCGCCGGCACGGGCGTGTTAGCTATTCCTCCCGGAAACGTTGCGGGATAGTTTGCGGGACACGGCGATGCCGGGCAGATCACAGGAAAAGGCTCATTGGCATCAATGCCGATCAGTTCGTGATAGCCGTGTGATCCGACGTAACCCACCGTCAGCGATGTGTTCGGTGAGAGCTCTTGCTGTATCCTCAACGAATAGGAAATCAAAGTTGGCGTCTGCATATCCGGCTGGACTCCACCGGGGATGAGCTTCGCCGCCGCGGGAAATGGTCCAGCAGGGTTGATCGGAAGCTGCGCCACCGTCAACGGAGTGGTGAAAGTAGGATTGAACGGTGCATTCTGGTCCGCGCGGTATCCCAAAGCATCCTGAAGATCGTTGTACATTCCGAATCCCGCGCGAATTACGGTTTTGGCGCTGAACGGACTCCAGGCCACTCCGATCCGCGGCTGCGGCAAGAATTTAGCGTTATTCATCGTGAACAAGGAATCTGCGACGCGCGGCTGCGTCGAAATCACTCCATTGGTGAACGTGTAGTTCGCGGCGCGGCCGTGCGCCTCATTCCAGCCGGTCGTAAACTCAGCCCGGAATCCGAGCGTCACCGTAAGTCTCGGACTGACGCGAATGGTATCTTGCGCATGCAACGCACCCAGCAGCGAACGCCAATTCATCTCTGTTGGCGCTGGATCGAACAAGAAACTGGAAATCGTTCCCTGCAAGAACGTTTGCAGGCTGGTGAACGTTGCTTGTCCAAACTGGCTCAAGGCAATTGTTTCGTTCGATTGAAATTGCTGCAACCATGCGCCGAATTCAAGCTGGTGCCTGCCGCGCGTCAGGATTACGTGATCCTCATACGTGAAGAGATTCCGCGCGATGCTCAGGTTGCTTCCGTTATTGCTTCCCGCCAGTCCAAGCTGTGCTTGGGGGTTCGACGCCGCGCTTCCTCCAACCACTACCGCGCCCACCGGACGTCCTATCAGGAACCCGGGAACAGTTGCCGCCGGAGTACCCGGCGTCGGCTCACCCGTAAAAAAATAGCCTGCACGCGAAAACCCAAACCGGGCGGTGTTCAACAGGCTTGGGGAGAAGACGTGAGTCTCCTCAAGACTCAAGACTTGCTCACGCAGTGTTACGATATCCGAACTGTAGGGATTGAGCGGCGTCGCGGTTACGTCACCGCCATCGTCAATCGTGTAAATCGCTGCAAGGGAATCTTTC
>Ga0247669_1000395_pt1 | contig 18252 bp, 11 predicted proteins | sample CNK10_metaG_FD_182734 | JGI IMG/M metagenome (GOLD analysis project Ga0247669, IMG submission 182734) | Soil microbial communities from Purdue University Martell Research Forest, Indiana, United States - CNK10 | ecosystem: Environmental > Terrestrial > Soil > Temperate forest > Bulk soil...
CTGGTCGCGCAGAAGTTCCCTATAGCGATCGAGTGTTTCGTTAAAACTGGCCTCAAAAAATCGTTCGGTCTCGGGCGTCGGCGTTCGAAACTGTAGCACTTTCAGCGGTCCCCATTTGGGCAGCAGCAGATAGAGGAATGCCAAAAATCGTTCGCCCGGGCTTGGTTTCTTGTAATCCTTGCCCCATTCTTTTTCGAAATTCGACCGCTTCAAATTGTAGAGAAATTTGCGCTTCGTTATTCCCGGCAAATCGTCTTTGATTTCGTCTTGCTTCAAGTGCCATGCGATGCGCGTAGCTTTCGGCAACAGTTTGCTGACGGCGTGCCGATAGGAATTGAGAGCCTTTTCTTCATCGACCAGCACCGATTTCAAATCCAAACTATACGTCTCCTGGAAGGCTTTTTCGAGCAGGCCCTGCGCGACTTCAAAACCGATGAAATCGTGATAGCTATCCGGCGCAAATCGCTCGCGCGCCACTTCGAGCACGTCGAAGCCAAACTCCGTCTTTGTGTGCGCCAGTTTGTCCTGTTCATACGTCACGCTGTCGCCGTACTTTTTCTTCAAATGCGGATAGAGCAGCGGCACTGCGCGGTTCGTCCCGATCCGATGACCGTTATTGTCCGCCGCGTAGTGCGCCATCGCGCCCAGCGCGAAACTGTATTCATAAATGTCGTTGGCGTCGCGCAGGAGCGCCAGAATGAAATCGCCGCTGCGCACGTAATGGGTCAAGTCGCTAAAAAAATGGCTGCCGTATGGATAGTAGCCGAGGTCTTGAATAATCGCCCCGCCATACGCGTACGCCTGCGCCGCACTCAATTCCTCGGGAGTTGCGTCGGGAAATCTCGCCAGCAAGGCGGGTTTCAACCCGTCTTCCCAAGCCGAATCAATAATCGCCTGGTGGGAGAGCACCGAGTACGCGCTCGTGACGGAAGGCCTCCCAAGCAGAGCAACGAGAAGTAGGAACAGTGCGACTGATCGAAACAGTCGGACTCGGGTCATCGAAGAGCCGCGTCGTGCCGCCATACTAAAGATTATGCCGTATGTTTGCCCGCTAATGCTTCAACAATGGCTCGGCATATCGAATCGGCACGCCAAAATTTGAGCCGCCAAATCCGCGGACTATGGCGAACGTTACTCCGATTACGCGGCCGTCTTTATTCATCAGCGGCCCGCCGGACCCGCCCGAGGTCGTCTGCGCATCGTAGACAATCTTGTCCGTCAGCACGTCGCCGATGTGCCCTTGCGTTACCAGCGGCCGAATCAGCTTTCGTTTGGCCAGCTCGCTCATGACGAGTTTCGGGTCGCCGCCGCTCACCTTCAAAATTTGGTCGACGGTCTCATCACCCGCTCGCGCCAAAATTGCGCTGATCCCCGTAGCGTAGCCCAGCGAAATCAGCGATTGTCCGCTGATGGCCGCTTCCTTGCGGCTGTCCAGCCGCAGCGTGGGGCGCTTCAGTCCGCTCAAGTCGCCGTGCAGAAGCGCTAAATCCGCGTCACCTGAAATCTGCGTTACCTGCGTGGGGACGCCAGCCGTTTCGTCCGGGAAGTAGGCTGCCATTTCGGCGATTTCCGGCTGCAATCCTTGTTTGAGGGCTTCGTCCATCTCGTCGTTTTTCCACCAGGGCTGCGCTACGTGATGGTTCGTCAGAATCTTCCCATCGCCAACGATGAATCCCGTTCCAAAGAAATCCTGCCGGACTTCCGGCGCACGCCCATCGAGCGAATAAACAATGTTTCCATCGCCGTCTTTCAGCGGCTCGCCCGCTGGTGTAATTCCTCCGTAGCGCAACACGCGTCCGCTGTTCCTGTCGCGAAAAGCCACCGAGACGTGGAGCAAGCAAACACTCGGTGCGTACGTATGAATCACGCCCTCGGCCGCTTCGGAATCGCTCCGCACACGCGACAACCGGTTGTTCGTTTCCTCAAGCTCCTTTTGCAACGCGCTGGTATCGCCATTCCCCGACGACATCTTCTGCTTCAACTCGTCCGACTTTTGCTGCAAAGTTTCTTTTTGTGCCTGCAAATCGCTCTTCGCCAGCTCCTCACGCGCCTTCTTCGTCTCCGCCATCAACTGATCCTGCGTTTGCAGCCCGCGCTGAAGCTGCGCGATTACCATGTGCGCGAGGGTATTTTCTTTTTCCGCCTTCCGCGAGAACAGTACAAAGATTCCAGCAATCGCCAGGGCAATCACGAACAGCGCGCTCACGCCTATTTTCAGCGCTCGCTCAAGCGAAAATGCGTCGCGTGTCATTTTTTCCGTCACAGCCACGGCTTGCAGCGCTGTCTGCGCCATTTCTCGCCCCTGGTCGGCGATCTGCGCCTGCCGCACCAGCGACTCCGCCGCGTGTTTCATCCGCAGCAAAGTCCGGACCCGCGCGAGCAGCTCCGTCGTGTCCCACGGCACCGTCATGACGTCGTCCGCGCCCAAATCCAATCCACGTGCACGCTCGGCCGGCCCGCCGGTTGGCAACAACAAAACTTTCGTGTGAGCCGTCGCCGCCGACCCTTTGATCTCCGCGAGTGCGTTGCAGCACTGCAAGTCCATCAAATCCGCGCGAAGCAGAAACAGGTCCACCGGTGATGTTTGTACCAGGCGGAAACCCTCCGCCTGGGAATCAGCAATCTTCGCCTGATACCCGGAAGAATTGAGCAGTTCGGCGAGCGCAGCGGCCTGACTCGCGTCTGGCTCAACAATCACGACCGATTCACGTTTTTCCGACAAGGGGATTCCTTCCAAGCGGGCTTGTCGCGCCGGCAGGTTCAATTCAACTGCACGCACAAACGCGCGCGGGCAACTATCTTACTGGATTTTCGATGTATGGCGGGGCAGCGAGGTTTCAGAGAATCTTACCGGACAAGGTTCGGCTAATACTTCCGCAGAACTCCGATCACCCGTCCTTGAATCTTGACGTCCGACGCATTCACCATAATCGGCCCCATCTCCGAATTCGCCGGTTGCAACCGGATCTTTCCTGCGCCCTCACGATAAAAGCGTTTGAGCGTCGCGTCCTCTCCGCCAACCAGAGCGACGACTATATCCCCAGCGTTCGCCACCTGCGTTTGTTCGCACACCACAAAATCGCCGTCCATGATGTGATCCTCAATCATGGAGGTGCCTTTCACCTGCAGCACGAATGAATTTCCGCCGCGCGCAAAATCGCCGAGCGAAATCGTTTCGCGCTCTTCCACCGCTTCCAGCGGTCGCCCGGCCGCAATGCGGCCCACCAATGGCAATTCCTGGACCCTGCGGTCCAGCACTTGATCTTTCACCGGCTTCGGCAATTGCAAGATCTCAATCGAGCGGCTTTGGTTGTAGCCGCGACGGATAAAACCCTTCTTCTCCAGCGTGGTAATGTGCTTGTGCACCGTCGCCAGCGAAGTTAGCTTCAGGCCCTTCCCGATCTCTTCAAAGCTGGGCGAATACCCATGCTTCGTCTCAAACGAAATCAAGTAATCCAGCACTTCTTTCTGCCGTTTCGTGAGAGCCACGGGTGCCTCCAGGGACTTGCATTCTGCGAGCCGTTGTAGCGGGCGCCTCTGAGGCGGGCGCCTGTCTACTTTTCCACAGCCACTCTAGGCGAAAAGAAAGCGAAGTGTCAATACCCTTTTTTCTATTTTTCTTCTCTATGTTTCTTAAATCCCCGGCCTGACTTGCTGTACATTTTTCTCGGATGCCCAAACTCTCTCTTGCCGTCCGCTTCGCCGCCGGCTCCATACTTTTGCTCAGCTTTGTTCACATTGCTTTTTGGGCCCTCATGGGTTTCTGGGTTCACTTGATGGGCATAAAAGATAATCAGTTCACCATCCTCTTTGTCGCCATTGGCGTTATTTCCGTTCTAGGCTTTGCGGGCGTAGCAATCGCCGTCGGAGTTTTGAAGGCTAAAAATTGGGCGCGCGTAGGAGCTCTGGCCCTAGGAGGAGTAAGCGCATCTATTTCTGCCTTTGCGCTCTTTGTCTTGTTTCTCTTGATCGCTCTCAGTCCTCCCAGCTTCGGTCTCTTGACCAATCTCGTCGAGGATAATCGTGGTGGTTTCGTCAAGCTCGGGTTGGCCTATCTCTTTGTTTTCTCGCTGGCCGTCTGGTGGATAGTTCTATTCTCGCGAAAAAGTGTCGTAGCGCAATTTTCCTCAGGAGCGGAAGCCAGCATACCCCTTACCTCAAGCAAGCCGGTCTGCCCACCGCCAATCGCGCTTTTGGCGTGGCTGTCGATTATTTCTTCTGCGCTAGCCGCTTTCTCCTGGCCACTCATTTTCGGCAGAATTCCCGCGATGCTCTTTACCCGCGTCTATCCCATACAAACGAGCCAATGGATATGGGCAGCAAACATACTTCTCTTCCTTCTATGCGGCGTCGGCTTGCTTAAACTCTACCGCTGGAGCTACGACGCCACCATCGTCCTCCACGTTTTCTGGACCGTCAGCCTTTTCTTCAGCCAGTTCAGCCCCAACTATCCCGGTTACATCCGCGAGTGCCTCCTCGCCCTCGAATTCCCTTCTACGATCAACGACCCCACCGCTTTCGTCTTCCCCTACTGGCTTACGGCCATTCTCAGCGTCGTCCCCACCTTCCTGCTGGTCGTCGGCCTCTTCTACTATCGCCGCAGTTTCCTCAGGGCGGCTGCCGAGGCAGCCGGTTGAATCCGGATTTCAATTCGCTTTATTGATTCGCGCAATCAAATTTCTGGCTGTTATCCACCACCGCACGCCGCATCCCTAGGCGTTTCCTTGTGTTATCCTCTTCGTTTGGGGGAGTTTCATACCGGAATGGCTACTACCACTGATATCCCGCTGCCGAAAACCAAGCGCGAAGTCATTGAACGCGCCGTAATCCGCTTTGCCGGAGACTCCGGCGATGGCATGCAGGTCACCGGCAGCCAGTTCACGAACACTGTCGCGCTCTACGGCAACGACATCGCGACGTTCCCGGACTTCCCTGCCGAAATCCGCGCCCCTGCCGGAACCCTCCCTGGCGTTAGCGGCTACCAACTGCATTTCTCTTCCAATGAAATTTTTACACCGGGCGACGCCGTGGACGTCCTCATCGCCATGAACCCGGCCGCGCTCAAGACGAACGTCGCGGATCTGAAAGCGAACGGAATCCTGATCGTCAATTCGGATGCCTTTGCCGAAAACGACCTCCGCAAGGCCCAAATGACTTCGAACCCGCTCGAAGATCATTCGCTCGATAAATACCGCTTGTTCTCCGTGGAACTCGAGCGCCTCACGAAGGTGGCTCTCGATCATCTCGGCATGGACGCCAAATCCATCGGGCGAAGCAAGAATTTCTTCGCGCTGGGCATGTGCTACTGGCTGTACAACCGGTCGATGGAATCGACGGTTCGTTGGATCGAATCCAAGTTCGCAAAAAAGCCGCTCCTCGTCGAAGCCAACAAGCTGGCCATGAAAGCCGGCTACGCCTACTGCGAAGCCACCGAAGCGTTTCAGATCAGCTACGAAATCCCTCCGGCGAAACTCGCACCCGGGCTCTATCGCAACATGAGCGGTAATCAGGCCCTTGCGCTGGGCCTTGTTGCGGCCTCGCAAAAATCCGGCCTGCGCCTGTTTCAGGGCAGCTACCCGATTACGCCCGCATCGGACATTCTTCACGAGCTTTCGCAATACAAAGACTTTGGCGTAATCACCTTCCAGGCCGAAGACGAAATCGCGGCCATCACCAGCGCGATTGGCGCTGCCTACGCCGGCGCGCTCGCAGTCACAACGACGTCCGGTCCGGGGATGGCGCTCAAGACCGAAGCGATGGGCCTCGCCGTCGCCGTCGAAATTCCCTTGGTCATTTGCGACATCCAGCGTGGCGGCCCATCCACCGGTCTTCCGACAAAAACCGAACAAGCGGATCTGCTGCAAGCGCTCTTCGGCCGCAACTCCGAAGCTCCTATTCCCATCGTTGCGCCGGCGACTCCGAGCGATTGCTTTTGGGCCGCGATGGAAGCCTGCCGCATCGCCGTAAAATATATGGTGCCCGTCATCATTCTTTCTGACGGCTACCTTGCGAACGGCGCCGAGCCCTGGCGCATTCCAGAAATCAGCGAACTGCCCGACATCCCGGTGAAATTTGAAACGAATCCCGTCGATTTCAGACCCTATCGACGCAATCCGGAAACGCTTGCGCGACCCTGGGCCATCCCCGGAACTCCTGGCCTCGAGCACCGCATCGGCGGCCTCGAAAAGCAGGACGTCTCCGGCAACATCAATTACGAACCGCTCAACCACGAAAAGATGGTCCGTATCCGCGCCGCAAAAGTCGAAGCCGTCGCCCAGGATATTCCGCTCGCCGAACCCGAAGGCGATCCGGATGGCGACCTGCTTATCGTCGCGTGGGGTTCTACGCACGGCGCCATCACCGCCGCCGTCAAAGCTCAGCGCGAAAGCCTCGATGGCCGCAAGCGCATCGGCCATCTTCACCTGCGCCACTTGAATCCGCTGCCGTCCAACGTCGGCGAAATCCTGAAGCGCTACAAAAAAGTTCTCGTGCCCGAACTCAACATGGGCCAGCTCAGTTGGGTTTTGCGCGCCAAGTTTCTCGTGGACGCCATCGGCCTCAACAAAATTCAGGGCCGCCCGTTCAAGCAGTCCGAGCTCGAACAAAAAATCGAAGAGCTCCTAGGTATATAGATGACAACTGCAACGCTTCCCGTCCTCACAAAAAAAGACTTTCAAACTGACCAGGAAGTCCGCTGGTGCCCGGGTTGCGGCGACTACGCCATTCTCTCCGCGGTGCAATCTGTCTTTCCAGAGCTCGGCATCAAGCGCGAAAATTTCGTCGTCATCTCGGGAATCGGTTGCTCGTCGCGTTTTCCGTATTACATGAACACTTTCGGCTTCCACACGATTCACGGCCGCGCGCCCGCCGTCGCCACCGGCCTCAAAACGGTTCGCCCCGACCTGGAAGTCTGGGTCGCAACCGGTGACGGCGACGCGCTCTCTATCGGCGGCAACCACACCATTCACATGCTGCGCCGCAACGTCGGCCTCAAAGTTCTTCTCTTCAACAACCGCATTTACGGCCTCACCAAGGGCCAGTATTCGCCGACTTCCGAGCTGAACAAAAAAACTAAATCCACCCCGTACGGCTCCCTCGACCGGCCGTTCAATCCAATCTCGCTCGCCATCGGAGCCGAAGCCACTTTCGTCGCGCGCAGTGTCGACGTCTTCCAGGGCCATCTTAAGGACACATTGAAACAAGCCGCCGCGCACAAAGGTTCCGCGTTCATCGAAATCCTGCAAAACTGCAATATCTTCAACGACGGCGCTTGGTTCTCCCTCACGGAAAAAGATGCCCGCAGCGAACACATCGTCCAGCTCGAACACGGCAAGCCGCTCATCTTCGGCAAGAATCGCGACAAAGGCATCCGTCGCAAATCCGACGGCGACATCGAAGTCGTTCAACTCGGCAACGGCATCGCCGAATCCGACCTCCTCGTCCACGACGCGCATCATCCGCGTCCGTCCTACGCTTTTCTCCTCTCGCACATGGAACATCGCGAAGGCTTCCCTACTCCCATCGGCGTGCTTCGTGCATGGGACGAACTGCCGCGGTACGAAGACCTGGTTCATGAACAACTCAAAGACGTCCTCGCCAAGCGCGGCCCCGGCGATCTTGCAAAACTTCTCCGCGCGGGCGACACCTGGCGAGTCGAGGCGCGGTAACGCGCGTCGAGCCTCATACTTTAAAAATTTACAATCCGGTTAGCAAAACCAACTTCTCTTTGCCGCGTCTATCCCCCAACGGAGGATTCCTCAATGCCCTCATGTAAGCGCTTCTGTGTGTTCGCGGCCGCTCTGGTTGCCTTTTGCTCAGTTGAATCAGCTCGAGCGCAAGTACAAGAGAGCGTCTTCCGTTCTGACGCCGCCCACACCGGCGTCTTCAACGCGTCTGGCGTGTCCGAGTTTCACAAAGTGAAGTGGCAGTTCCGCTCCAAAGGAGCCATTGTCTCTTCACCTGTCGTCAGCGGCGGCATCGTCTACGTCGGCAGCACCGACCACAACTTCTACGCTCTGGATCTCGCCACCGGTAAAGTGAACTGGAAATTCAAGAGCGAAAGCCGGGTTCAAGGCTCCGCCGCCGTTTCGAACGGCGCTGTCTTTTTCGAGAGCTACGACAGCAATTTCTATTGCCTCGACGCCGCTACCGGCAAGCTCAAATGGAAATTCAAAACCGAAGGCGAGCGCCGATTCGCCGCAAAACATCTTCACGGCGCGGAACCGGCTGCAGAAACGATGCCCGATCCCTTCGACTTTTTTCTTTCTTCGCCCGTCATCGCAAACGGTACTGTCTACTTTGGCTCGGGCGACACCAACATCTACGCGCTCGACTCAGATACCGGCTCACTCAAGTGGAAATTCAAGGCGGGCGACGTCGTTCACGCCTCCCCCGCCCTTGCGAACGGCACTCTCTTTATCGGCAGTTGGGACAGCTACTTCTACGCGCTCGACGCCACCACCGGCAAAGAAAAGTGGCGCTTCAAAACAGGCGAAGACGCCGACACTCACAACCAGCAAGGGATCCAATCTTCCGCTGCGGTCGCCGACGGCATCGTCTACTTCGGCTGCCGCGATTCTAATTTCTACGCAATCGACGCCTCCACCGGCAAAAAAATGTGGACCTTTTCTAACAAAGGCTCCTGGGTCATCGCTTCCCCCGCCGTGAGTGACGGTAAAGTCTATTTCGCAACATCCGACACCGGCCTCTTCCATGCGCTCGATGCAAAAACCGGCGCTTCCATTTTTTCCCTCAACTTCAAACTCTGGCCAATGTTTTCTTCGCCGGCCATCGCCGGAGATTTCGCTTACATCGGCTCGCACGACGGCCGTTTGCTCGTCATTAATCTCAAATCCGGAAATCTTGCCTGGTCGTTCGACACCGACGGCCGCAAACAAAATGCCGCCACCTACACCAAAGAAGACGGCGCCCCGAAATACGAAGCCGCCTTCTTCGATTTCTTCTATGACGACATGGTCTCCGGCGTCTCGAAAATGATGTCCACCGGTGCTGTGCTTTCCTCTCCCGCAATCGTCGGCGACACCATTCTCTTTGGCTCGACCGACGGCACTGTTTACGCGATTCAGTAACTCGCCGCCGTGCAAACGCCAGCCTCTTTCATGTATTCTGTGAATGCCCACCCCTCGCAGTTTCCCTTGCGCCCGTTCTCCTTATGCTTGTTGCGTCCTTATTTCTTTCATTTGCTTGGCCGGCCGTTCGCGTCGCCGGCATTAGCGCTGCGATTCTCACCGGCGCCGCTGCAACCGGTCTGCTCGTGCAATTCCTGCTCTACACAGTTTTACAGCGCTTTTCCAAAGGCAAGCCCGGCAGCCTCCAGCGCCTTCTGCTCGAAAACACAAAGTATCCCGCGCGCTACGTATTCCCTCTAATCGCGCTCTCCATCGCCCTTCCGTTCACTCCCCTGCCGGAACCTTCTATCCCCTACATTGGCAGAGCGCTGAACCTCTGCCTCATCGCCGCCGTCGGCTGGGCTTTCGTCGTCGCCATCCAGGTCATCAGCGGACTTCTCACTTTCCGCTATTCCATCGACGTGGAAGACAATCTCCACGCTCGCCGAATCCGCACCCAAACGCTGGTCCTCCAGCGGACCGCCGTCGTCATGATTATTGTCATCACGGCCGCGGCAATGCTCATGACGTTCCCCAACGCCCGCCAGCTCGGCACAAGCATCTTCGCCTCCGCCGGTGTCGCCGGACTCGTCGTCGGCATGGCCGCACGTTCCACCTTCGCTGGCATCATCGCTGGACTTCAAGTCGCGCTCACGCAACCCATTCGCATCGACGATTCGGTCGTCGTCGAAGGCGAGTGGGGTTGGGTTGAGGAAATCGAAACCACTTACGTCGTGGTCCGGCTTTGGGATCTGCGCCGTCTTATCGTTCCACTCACTTATTTTATCGAGCGCCCATTCCAGAACTGGACGCGCACTACCTCAGAAATCATCGGCACCGTTTTTCTGTACGTGGATTATTCGCTGCCCGTCGCGCCCGTCCGCGAGGAGTTTCACCGTATCTTGAAAGACACAAAACTTTGGAACGGTCGCACTGCCGCGTTTCAGGTCACCGATTTCACCGAACGGGCCATGCAACTTCGCGCCATCATGAGCGCCAACAACTCCGCCGCCGCGTTCGACCTCCGTTGCCTGGTCCGCGAGCGTCTCATCGCCTTTCTCCAGCAAAATTATCCCGAATCCCTTCCCCTCAACCGTGCTCAACTGGCCGTTCATGATCGCGAATCTGCACTTACTCAAAAATAAAAATCACTGCTGGATTTCTCGCCGGCCGCATCTCCGTGCGGAAACATCCTTCAGGAATCGCAGCTCTTCGTGAGCACGGGTTTAATATCCATCACGGGCGTCCCGTCAATTGCTTCCAGCGGCCCAACTTTCAATCGCAATCCTTCAATCTCCAGCACCTTCACCCGGTGCAATCCCAGCGGATTCGGGCGGTCCGGCGACCGCGTCGCAAAGACTCCCATCAGCGGATTATTCTTGTCCGCCCCCGGATGCACCTTCATCACGCTTCGCCGTCCTTCATGTAGCCAGGTAATCAAAATCACCTCGTCGCCGATCGCGACCCCTTCCACGCATTTCCTAAACTTGCGCCCAATTTCCACCCAGGCATCCGGCGCGCCCAAATAGGCTTGCCTCGGCGCATTTTTCCGCTTCTTCAACTCCGAATGAATCTTCCCCACCGGTTTCAGCGAATAGTTCATGGTTGTCAAAAGATTCTCCTCTGCCGCCGTTCCGTCCGACCATTTTTCCGACGGGAATCAAATACAGCGTAAACCGATTCTCTTTGTCCATGAATCCCACGACCGGTGACCCCGCCAGCCCTGCACCCCATTGTGTGGGTTCCGCCAGCGGCAGAAAAAAAATCAGGTGCGGATGCCAGTGTCCGCCTTTGTCGCTCACGAATCCTTGCTTCGAAAGCGCGTGGTACATGGCGCCAGATTCCAGCTCCGGCAATTCCTTCTTGTCGAACGCTACTTTGATCGCAGTGGTCCTATCTGCTTTGGATCTCCCCGCCAATGCCAACCCGGTTTTCTCAATCGTCAGTGGAACGCGGTAGCGGGCACCCGGCGGATTAAAACAAATCGGCGCTCGCAGCTTCGGATTCCAAACTCCGGATCATCGAATCCAGCGGTCCACGACCGCTCCACCATGCAAACAAATCCATTCGTGCCTTTGGCAACGCTCTCGTAAACCCTTCTTCCCCAGCACCATCACCTCGGCATCCGCCGCAGCACGCCCCGGCATTAACCTCGCAGGAGAAAAAATAATGCTTCCGGCCATTTTTTCTCCCTGCTCGAAGCCTGTTCAGCCCCTCGTGTCGCCAGCCAATTTGTCTCTCGTCACGTCTAAACCATCCTAGTATCTGCAGATACGCAATCTTGCAACGTAAACCCTTTGCCGTTGCAAAAAACAAAAAAATTAAGTCCCGCAGAATCAGCAGATACCGAAAACCTATACCCACTCCCTCCTTGCCCGAAGCGGCCTTTGCGAGGGGTTTACCGGGAATCGATTTCCGCGGAGGCGATCCGTCGGCCGATCGTGCTCGCGGAGCCGTCGCCCGCCGCACAATTATTCCCGATGTGCGCAGTCAAACCGCCGTCCGGTCTTGCGGAATCACCGCTGGCATTCCGCCCTTCGCTGTTCGCCGCTCACCTGCCGCTGTTCACCGGCCCTTGGCGGCCGCTCTGTGTCTCCTCCTTGCATCCTGCCGCATCTAAGTCAAAATAGGTCACAGAGTTCCAGGCAAATGGAAGAATCGGCAAAACTAGCGCCCACGCCTCGCGTCGCCGCCAACCCGTCGGCTCCGCCGCCATTTCTCTCGAACCCCGAAGAAGCCAAAGCCCTCACGCTGCTCTACGACATCAGTCGCGAGCTCACCTCCATTCTCGACCGCGAAGCGCTCCTGCGCGGCATCGCCGAACACGTCAAGAAGATCGTCGACTATCACGTCTTTACCGTTATGCTTTGGAACGAGCAGACTCAGCTTCTCGAAGGCGTCTTCGCTATGCATTACGAGGACACCATCGCTTCTCGTTTCCGCGTCCCGCTCGGAGAAGGCATTACCGGGACTGCCGCCGCCAATCGCTTGCCCATCCGGATCCCGGACGTCAAACTCGAGCCGCGCTACATCCACTGCGAAACCAGCCGCGGCGTGCGTTCCGAGCTCGTCGTTCCTCTTCTTCTCCAGGATCGCCTCATCGGCGTCCTCGACCTCGAGTCGACCGAACCTCGCGCGTTTACGGAGCAGCATGAGCGGCTTATCTCTGCCCTCAGCCCGTTCATCGCCATCGCACTTGAAAATTCGCGCCTCTACCAGGAGGCTCGCCAAAACGAGCAGCGCCTCCTGGCAGAACTCGACACCGCTCGCGAAATTCAGCGCCAACTTCTGCCCCGCGGCGCGCGCGAAGTTCCCGGCCTCGACATCGCTGCGTCATACGTGCCGGCTCGCGAACTCGGCGGTGACTTCTACGATTTTCTTCCATACGGCAACGGCCGCCTTGCACTCGTCCTCGGCGACGTCTCCGGCAAAGGCACGCCCGCTGCGCTCTACGGCTCGCTCGCCATCGGAATCCTTCGCGAACACGTCGTCGAGCATCCTTGCCCTCCCGCCGAAATGCTGCAGATGCTCAATGCACGCCTCTATGCCGCGCGTCTCGATGCGCGCTTCGTCGCCATGCTCTTTGCTCTGTATGACGCGTCGACGCGCCAGATCACCTTCGCCAGCGCCGGCGCTCCTCATCCGCTGCTCGTCCGAAACGGCAAAGTGGAAGAACTCATCATCGAAGGCGTTCCACTCGGCCTCTTGCCGGAAAACGAGTACGAGATTCTGAAATTGGATTTGCTGCCGGGTGACTTGCTCGTTTTCGCGTCCGACGGCATCGTCGAATCCGAAAATCCGCAACACGAGGAGTTCGGCGGAGAGCGCCTTTCCGCAATTCTCGCCAACGTCCCGCTTAGCGAATCCGTCGAAGACGTCTCCGGCGCCATCCTGCTCGCTACTGACAAATTCAGCGGCTCCGCTCCGCCGCACGACGACCGCACGCTGCTCGTCCTCCGCGTCCGCGAAGAAGGCTCCGCCGCCGACTACGCCCGCATGCCCGTCATTTATTAGGTTGCGGCAATGAACACACTGCGTGCCGTTCCAAGCGAAACAACGCGGCGCACCCGTGTCATTCCGCACGGAGCAGAGCCTCGTGCGGAATCTGCTTTTTCTGTTCGTTTTGCGCTGCCAGAAGAACTTCGCTCAACGCTCAGCGACGTTTCCCTTCGAAACAGTCGTCGCCTGCAACGATTCCGGATTCTTCAGCAGCGGCAGCCACTTCTCCCGCACCTCTGCAAATTCCGGCCAGCTCTTCTTGGTGATGGGGTCTGACGGCGGCAATCCCAGCCTTTCAAAATTCTTATACTGGCCGTGCTGCAAAATCCGGAAATCGAGATGCGGCCCCGTCGAAAGTCCCGTGCTGCCCACGAGCCCGATTGTCTTTCCGATTTCGATGTGCTCGCCCGGACGCACGAACATTTTCGACAGATGCAAATACATCGTCTCGTATCCGTTCGCATGCGAGACTTGCACCATATTTCCTTCGCCGCTCTTGCGGCCCGCGAACACGACTCTGCCGCTGCCGATGGATTGCACGGGTGTGCCGATCGGAGCGCCGTAGTCCGTGCCCATGTGCGCGCGAACTGTTTTCAAAATCGGATGGAATCGCGCTTTGCTGAAGTGCGAAGTAATCGCCGCCCCGAATTTCAGCGGTGAACGCAAAAACGCCTTCTGCAGCGATTTTCCATCGGCGGTGTAGTAACCGGGCTGCCCAGCCGGATCATGAAACAGTAGCGCTTGGTATTTTTTCCCGCCGTTGTTGTACTCGACCGCAAAAATCTTTCCATACGATGCTGTTTGTCCGTTCGCGTATTTCCGCTTCTCCATCACTACGCGAAATGTATCGCCTTTGCGCGGGTCGGTGTAGAAATCCAGGTCGTATCCAAATATCTGCGCCAGCCGCATCGCCAGGTCCGCCGTCTCTCCCGCATCCTCCACGGCATTGAATAGCGAATCCTCCAAAGTCCCGCTCGCCGCCACCACTTCCACCCGCGAAGGTATCTCGAAAATCTGTGCGGAGTATCCCTTTTCATCCGGAGTGATCTTCAGCATCCGGTCGGTATCAATCTTGTAGTCGATTTCCCGGAGGCGGCCTTCGACCGACCGGCCGACCGTGATCGTGTTGCCCGCCCGGACCTGGCGCAGGTTGAACGCGCGCTGCGCCGCCGCGGACGCCCCGGCGGCCTCCTCCACGGAAAGTCCAAACTTTTGCAGCGCCGCGCTGAATTTTTCACCGGCGCGAACGCGTTGGTCGGTTGGTACGACCGTATTTTCGCGAATAGTTTCCGCTTGTTTTTGCGCGGAAACAATTTCACGGTCAAAGTCGGCAGTTGTTTTCAGGCGCTGCTGGAATGCGTACGCGATGGTGGCGCTGCCGGCGAGAAACAAGGCAACCAAAACAAGAATGAAGCTGCGATTCACTTTCCCCCCAGAGCCACTCGCGGAGCCTTACTTCAGACTAGCGCACACTCTTGTTTAGTCTCAAGCGCGGACGGCGTCAAAGGGCGATTTTCTTCCGTTTCCGCAAGTGCACGAGACAATCAAGTTGCCGAGCGTCGCCGGCGATAGTAAATTTCACGCGCCTTTTGGAGACTTCCATGAAATTCACCTGCGCAATGACACTTCTACTTTGTACGCCAATTTTGGCGGCGCAAAAACCGGATGCGCCGAGCGATACGCCGGAACCGGGTTCGACAGAAGCGATTGCGAAGGCCACAACGGAAACCCGGTTTCTTTCTCCGTGGGTAGCGTCAATTCCTGCGTCAAACAAAGTGCCGTCACCGGAAAAGTTTTTTGGGCGAATTATGGGCGCTCCGAGCGAACTGGTGAACTCGGAGAAGGCGCAGGACTATTTGCGGGCGCTGGCGCAAGCATCGCCGCGAGTGAAATTCTTTTCGATTGGAAAAAGCGAAGAGGGCCGCGACATCGCGATGATCGCGATTGCGGATGAAGCGGGAATCAAGAATTTAGAACAATTAAAAAATGTGACGGCAACGCTCGGAGATCCGCGAAAAGTGGATGCGGCTGGAGCTGAAAAGCTGATTGCGGCGGGCCGGCCGATCTATTACCTGAACGCGGGATTGCATTCGGATGAGACAGGTTCAACGGAATCGGTGTTGGAACTTGCGTACCGATTGGCCGTTTCCGAGCAACCGATGATCCGGACAATCCGGGAAAAAGTCGTTGTACTGATTGATCCGGTGTGCAATCCGGATGGGCGCGACAAGGTGAAGGAATGGTTTTACACGTACTTGAAAGGCAAGACGGATTACGCGAACTTGCCACGCCAGTCGCCTCCATACTGGTCGAAGTACGCGTTCGTGGATATCAACCGCGACACGCATCAGCAGACACACGAAACAACGAAGGCGGTGCACCGGATGTTTCATGAATGGCATCCGACGGTGGTGCACGATTTGCATGAGGCAGTGCCGCTGTTGATGTCATGGAACGGAACAGGCCCGTACAACCCGAACATCGATCCGATTACGTACACGGAATTTCTTGAGCAGGGATTTCATGACGTGCAAGCGATGACGGCGCTGGGAATGCCGGGCGTTTCGACATGGAATTTCGGTGAGGCGTTCAGCCATTTGTATCTGGATTCGGTGGCGATGAATCACAACGCGATTGGACGCGGCTATGAAACGTTTGGGAATTCGTCCGCAGAGACGATGAAGCGCACTCTCGATCATGGCGAGCGTTCTGCGGAATGGTACCGGCCGGTTCCGGCTCCGGCGGAGTTCACATGGTCGGCGCGGGATAATGTGAATTACAACGAAACGGGGATTCTGGCTTCGCTCGATTTCGCGGCCAAGAATTCCACGGAGCTGCTGCGGAATTTTTACACGAAGAGTCTAAATTCGTGGCAGAAGGGGTTGAAGGAGCCACCCTATGCGTTCCTGATTTCCGAGGATCAGGGCGATCCGGCGCGTGTCGCGCAGCTTGTCGCGCGGCTACTCGCACAACGTATTGAAGTGGGGCGCGCATCGTCTGCGATGCATCTGAAAGACGGAGAATTCCCTGCGGGAACCTACGTAGTGCGGCTAGACCAGCCGTATCGCAACTACGCGGTGGATTTGTTGGCACCGCAGCACTATCCGAAGAACGGCGGCGAGCCATACGACGATTTGTCGTGGAATTTTGCAAATAATTATCACTTAAGTGCGATACCCACGGCGGACGCTGCGATTCGCGCCGCCGAGCTGACGCCGGTAACCGAGACGCCGTCGATCTTGGGCGCGGTTTCCGGAGCGGGGCCGATATTTCTGCTGCGGGACACGGGACAGGAAAGTTTGCTGGCCGCGCGGTATGAGTTGGCGAAGTTCAAGATTGAAATTGCGGAGAAGAAGTTTTCCATAGGCGGATCGGAGTTCCCTGCTGGCTCGTGGATTTTCCCAGCGCAAGATGGGCTCGCCGATGCCCTGCGGAAAACGGCGAGGGATGCTGGACTTTCGTTCGCTAGCGCCGGAGCAGAACCAAGCGTGCCCAGGCACGAAGTGAAGACGCCGCGGCTGGGTGTGTGGGTGCCATGGGCGGATACAGACTCGATTGGATGGATTCGCTACATTCTGGATCAGCGCAAAGTGCCGTACGTTTATTTGCGGGACGAGGACATTCGCGCGGGCGGGCTACGCGACAAGGTGGACGTGATTTTGTACGGGCATGTCGACCTTGAGTTGGCGGAGCAGATTCAAGGATTGCCGAAGCGATGGAGTCCGATGCCGTTCAGGAAGACGGCGCAGACGCCGAGTTTTGGAACGCCGGCTCAGTCGGACGATATCACAGGCGGGATTGGGTACGAGGGATTGGGCCAAATCGAAAAATTCGTGAACGACGGCGGATTGCTGGTGACGCTGGGAAGCGGTTCGATGCTGGCGCTGGAGGGCGGGATTGTGCGGGGAGTGAGGCGTGCGGCGGGCGGAGTGCCGAGGAGTTCCCAGGGAGGTGGCGCGACGGCTGCGGCAGAATCGCAGAATGCGGAGACGCGAACGCCGGGCGCCCATGTGCGGGTGAGTTTTGCACGACCGGAGCATCCTATTGCATACGGCTACGTGGAACGGACCTACGTGTTCCGGCAAAATTTTCCTCTGTACGATGCTCCGCGGCGCTGGCTGCGAATGGCGTATTGCACCTCGTGTCTGGATGGGCCGGAGGATCGCAGCGGAATTGTGCTGGAATGGGGCGACCGCGACGGTGCGCCGTTCCTGGTGAGCGGGCAAGTGTGGGGCGAGTCTGGATTAATTGGGAGGCCCGCAATTTTGGATATGCCGGTGGGAAAAGGTCACGTCGTGACATTCAATTTCAATCCGATGCATCGGGACATGAACCGGGGCGATCATCGATTGCTTTGGAATGCGATTTTGAATTGGGAAAAAATCTTAGCCGATGCGCGCTAGTCTTGATTGGCCGATGTCCTTAACGGGATTCAGCGATCGCCAACACGAATGGCGTCTAAGCGGCCGCGATCGTAGAAGAGCCGGTAGCCGAGCCACAATAGAAATGACGATGAGATCATGGCCACGGCAAATATAGTGAGAAGAACAGGATTCGATGCCTCCGCTGGGAACGGCATAACTAGAAATGCTATGCCGCATCCGACGTAGATGGTGCCAAGAAAGAGCGCTACAAGCAGAAAGAGAGCGGAGTGAAAGTTGATCTGCCTTGAATCGTTTGTTCCGCGCGAGTGTTTGCCCAAAATAAGACTTGCCGACGATTCTTTGTAGCCACGGCGACTCGACAGTGCGAACGATTTCCAAACCGTAACGGACGATTGCGAGGGCTGAGTTGAGGCCGAAACGGGTTAGTGCGCGTCAAAAAGATTGAGGGGGATGGCGTTGGCTTCGACGGCGCAGCCGGCATTGTTCGGGTGGAGATGGTCGCCGCTGTCGTAGGCGGGGAGTAATTGTGTGGGGCGGGCAGGGTCGCGCAAGACTTTGTCCAGGTCGACGACGGCATCGAATTCGCCACTGCTGAGAATCCAGGAGTTGACCTTTTGCCGCTGCGCTTCCCGTTCGGTTGTGTAAAAGCTGTCTACGAAGCCTTCGAACGCTGAGTTTTCGAATGCCGGATTGGTTGTGCCGATGATGCGAATACCTTTTTTATGTGCGCGAGCGATGAG
>Ga0247669_1000403_pt1 | contig 17976 bp, 13 predicted proteins | sample CNK10_metaG_FD_182734 | JGI IMG/M metagenome (GOLD analysis project Ga0247669, IMG submission 182734) | Soil microbial communities from Purdue University Martell Research Forest, Indiana, United States - CNK10 | ecosystem: Environmental > Terrestrial > Soil > Temperate forest > Bulk soil...
ATCGCTGCCAGTAGAACTCATTCGAAGCCTTCAAGGCCCATTCCCGGCAGCAACCCTGCGCTCCGAGACCGACACGCTAGAAATCGTCGCAACCGTCGAGCTTCGTTTCTGCCGCGCAAACTCCTAGAGTCCTGCTAATTCACGGGCGCAATAAGTGAACGTTCAATGACTTTATGGACGACAAAGGAACGAAGGTGTGCCCCGGGTGATCTGACCGCCCTGCGAACGCCCAGAGTCAGGCCGCTGACAGCACTGGCACGAGCACGATCTTGCCCACCACGCCTCCCTTCCCGAGCAGTTCCTGCGCCCGTCTTGCCTCGGCAAGAGGAAAGCGCCGCGCGATGAGCGGCTTAATCTTTCGTTGTTGAAGAAGGTCGAGCAGCGCGATCAAATCCTGCCGAAACAACGCCGGCTTCAGCCGCTTGAGCGTCTGAATGCTGTAGGGGATCACCCGTTTCCGTCCTGGAAGTAGCCAGCCGCCGGCGATGTACAACGCGTAGATGGGGATACCGTGAAGGCGATTACGGCGGCCTGTACGGTCCGAGCCCAATCCCTCCCGAAGCGAGGTTGTATTGCCATAACCGACCACCCTCCCGCCCGGACGGAGAGCCGCACGGGAATGCCAGATGTGGGCGCCACCGATGGGATCGAAGACGGCGTCCACGCCCTCGCCGGTGAGGCGGTGAATTTCCTTCACATAGTCCTGATTCCGGTAATCGATCGGGACACCGCCCAACTCGGAGACGGCTTGCGCCCCTGGCGATGAACAGGTGCCGTACATCTCCAGCCCGGCAAGGCGCCCGAGCTGCAGCAATGCCGTGCCGACGCCCCCCGACGCGCCATGAAACAACACGCGCTGGCCCGGTCTGACGTTCGCGGAACGATGGAGCATCTGGTACGCCGTGATGTAGTTCAGCACGAGGCTCACAGCCTCGGCGGCATCCAACCCGGACGGCACCGGAACCAGTTCCCGTTCCGGCAGGCAGACGAATTCCGCGTACGCACCGTGGATCGGCAGCGCGGCAACGATCTGGCCTGGCTCGACCTCGGCGACACCGTCGCCGAGCCGGTCGACCTCGCCGACCAGATCCCAACCCGGCGTGAAGGGCACCGGGGGAGTTTCGGGATGAACGCCCTCGCGCGCCATGACGTCGGGCAGGGAGACGCCCGCCGCCAGAACTCTTACCCGCACTTCCCCATGCTTCGGCTCGGGGCATTCCTCTTCGACCACCCGAAGTGCATCGGGTCCGCCGTAGCGAGTCACGATGACGCGCGTGTGTCTCATTTGGACCTCCTATTGTGGTGGCCTATGAGTGCTCGCGACGATACGCCTTGTAGGTCATGATTAGTGCCAGTGCCAGGAGGATGCCCTCCAGCGCAATGAAGACCGTCGTGGAAGTGCGGGCGGCGCCGCGTTGATAAGCTCCAGCGGCGAACATTCGAAAGAGCCCGAGTAAGAGGAAGAACCAACCCGAGAGTGTCACAAGGACTCTCCAATCAGGTACCCAGCGGTTGTGTGCGCGTACGATCGCGAGGCCGGCCACGAACATCAAGGTCCCCGAGAGATAGACAACCGGTGGAATCTGGGCGTCGTAGAGGTGCGGCTGTACGAGCGGGAACTCGGAGATGAGCATCGCGATGAGGGTGGGTCCTACGAGACCGGCGATTCGCTTGGAATCCTGCATGCGAAAGTCTCCGATGTGACCGGCAGCCTGACTGATCAGAGGTTCACCGGCGCGAACCGACCGCCGGGACCGTGGCTCTCGGAGCACAGTAAAGCAGCGGTTCGCGTCCGACGCAACCGTTTGGTAGGGCGGCAAGTCGCTGGCCGGTCGTTGTCGGAATCGGTGGGGTAGTCTTTCGCCGCCCACCACCGCTCCCGGACGGATGCAGGGCGTGCGTAGATGATGGTTGTCTTACTTCGTTCACGCGGAGGCGCGGAGACGCGGAGGAGGGGGCGCGCTGTTCTTCTCCGCGTGAGCCGGTCTCTCGTCATTTAAATATAATCCCCGGCCACACCGGCTTGCTCTTACCGCGCACACTCCTGACTCCCTCCTTCATCTGATTCGCCAAGCCGGCGAGGTCAATCCCCCGATCGTCTTGATTGGCCGAGACCAGCAGCAAACCCTCCTCAATCCGCTCCACCGCCGGACGCCATTGGCCCATCTGTGCGTGATGTATCCCTACGCTGAACTGGAGGAAGATACGGACGAAGTCGGGCTCGTCGCGGATGCCTTCGAAGAAGAGCTCCTCGAAGCAATCGCTTGCTTCGAGGTACTCGCCAGCATTGAAGAGTGCGATGCCGCGGATGAATCGGTGGTCGTCGATCACCGGAAGACTGGAAGCGCGGGGCACCCCTTTGCGAGGTCCGCCTTCAGAAAGTCGCCTATCATCTCGATTCTTCTTCCGGTGTAGCCGTCCATAAGAGGGTGATTAAACGCAGGCTGCACACTCACACAAACGCCAGCCGCTTTCATCTTTGTCAGTAGTCGTTCTTGATCGTCGTCATGTTGAGTATTTTTCAAGATCACATCTTGATCGCCTTTGATTAAGAGAGTTCGCCTTGCAATAAACAGGTTCCGATTCAGCGGGCCAAATTCGGCTGGGCAGCTAAGATAAGGAAAGCGTAACCAGTTCCATCTAACGCGTATGTTTACCGACATCGTGGCCGGTACGCCATCGATGATCAGTCGGTCAACATTAGAAGTTGCGTCTAGAGCATTGAATGCTATGGCGGCTCCGGCAGAAATTCCATAGACTATGTGGGTCGCATATCCTCTGCCGCCGTTTGCCGCAGGGTTGCCTAACTTCGCGATGAGCTCCTTGGTATCAGCAACGATTCCCAATACGGTAGACGGTCCGTCAGATCTCCCGTAACCTCTATAATCGTAAACATAGACGTCGTAGCCGAGCGCTGCAATATCTTCAATGAGCGAGATTAGTTGCTGAGCTATTACGCCATTACCTGGTAGCACAAGTAGATATCCGCGTGGCTCTACGGCAGGACCAGCTGCGCTTTTGGCTTTTGCCATATAGCCGAGCAAAGTCTTGCCATCGGTCGTTCGGTGTGAGAGTGCGACCACGCCCGGCGGCGGAACATATTGTGGGTCAAATTCTTCAGCCTGCGCTTTGAACGCGTTAAACGCTCCGGCTTCATTGCGACAAACGTAATTGGTTCGTGTCTGAGCAGTCGCTGCGGCGGAGTGTGCAGAAGCCGCCACTACACAGAACGCGAGTGCGACAATAGCAGGTCGCCAAGATGTCTGCATAATCATTTCTGCATTTCCCCCGAGATGGTGCACTGAATAGTAGCGTGCGTTTCGACAAAATTTGCGAGGGCAACCGACTTGCGCTTCTCGCCATGCCCTGTGTAAGACAGGTCGGAGGCAAGCAGCGCCCACTGAGATCCTACGAACCAATTCGCTACGACGAGCAGCAGTGCCGCGCAGGTTGTCAGTATCCGTAGACGCCATGACGTGGTTCGAAACCACCGGACTGTTGCGGCAAACACGCTAGCCACAAGCAGAAGATGCATGCCTAAGAGCAGGTCGTGGAATCCGACCGTGGAAAAATCGGAGAATAGGCGCAGCGGCCATAGCCCGAATGGACGCCGTTCCGCCATCTGGAACATTACCCTCAACCTGTCCGCATCGCCAGTCAATTTGACCCAAGCAGCAAGCGACATTGCCCGATTTTGACATTTAAGCACTCGTGCAACTTCCACGAGCATGGACCAAGAGTAAAAGGCGTGGGCGAGCGTGAGAAGTGCCATCGCGATCCATGTGTAGTTGAGCGGGACGTCGACGCCTACGATCTTGATAGTTCCCGCGTTGTTGCGAATGAATAGCTTCGCCAATATTGCCGCCAGCGCCAGAGTGCCGCCGAGCACGAGGAAATAGTTAATTTGCGTGGCCGCCGATATCAACGCATCCACCGATCGTCTCCTATCGCCAGTTGGTCTCTACGGGGTTTCGTTAATCATACACGGAACCCGCCGTTTGTTGCGAGCGGCCGTCACATGCATCGACAGCCAGCGCCTCGTCTAGTTCCAACTCAACGACCGGAGTTGATCGAGGTTCACGTTTCCGCCCGAGAGCACGACTGCTACCCGTGATTCTGGCGGGAGTTGCACCAGCCCGTGAAGCAGTGCTGCCACTGGTGCGGCGGCGGCCCCTTCAACCACCAGCTTGCAGCGTTCCATGATCCAGATCATGGCGTCGAAGATCTCGCGGTCGGGGAGGGCTACGATCTCATCGACGAAGCGTTGCACCACCGAGAAGTTGATCTCGCCGGCGCGGCGGACGCGGAGGCCGTCGATGATGGTCTTGCAGTCGATCGTCTCGAGGTGGCCGGCTTCGATGCTCTTCTTCATGGCCGGGCCGTCGGACGATTCGACGCCGATTACGCGGATCTTCGGGTTGTGACTCTTGACCGCCATCGAGACGCCGGAGATCAAGCCGCCGCCACCGATCGGGACGATCACCGCGTCGACCTCGGGCCAGTCCTGGATGATCTCCAGGCCGAGTGTTCCCTGGCCGGCGATGAGCTGTTCGTCGTCGAAGGGATGCACGTAGGTAAGCCCCTCCGTGCGCACCAGCTCCTTCGCCTTCTCGTTCGCTTCGTCCCAGATCATGCCGTGCAGCACGACCTCGGCGCCGTAACCGCGGGTGGCGGCGATCTTGGCCGGCGTGGCGTTCTCGGCCATGCAGACGACGGCGCGGATGCCGTGAATCTTCGCCGCCAGAGCCACGCCCTGCGCATGGTTGCCAGCCGAGGAGCAGACCACGCCGCGCGCCTTCTGCTCCTCGGGCATCAATGCGAATTTGTTGAGCGGTCCGCGGATCTTGTACGAGCCGACACGCTGAAACATTTCGGCCTTCATGCGTACGTCCAGGCCCGTGCGCTCGCTCAACTGCCGCGACGTGAGCAGCGGCGTGTGCTTGATGTGCGGCGCGATCCGCGCGCGTACGGCGATGAAGTCGTCGAGTGTGAGTGTGAACATTATTGAGGCCGCCGTCCGCCGGCACCGCCGCCGACAGGGATGGAGATGTAGGGTACGTTGGCGTCGCGCATCATCTTATTGAGCGCTTCCAGGTCGGTCTTGGTAATCGTCTGGACCGCGGCCGCCGATTCGGCGAGTAGACCCTTCAGTACGTTGATCTGATCGAGCTGGTAGGCGGTCGGCGCGGCGGCGTAGTTCTCGATGCCGCCGAGGAGCTGCGTGATGCGCTGCGTGACCGGGGGAGGCGTGTAGACGACCGCCGGTCCGGCCGATCCGAGGGGTCCGCTCTGGCCGCACTGCACGGTGGTGGCGATCTTGAGGCAGGTGTCGTCGACCTTCTTAGTCAGGTCATCCAGCGCCTTCTGAACGTTCTCGGGGAGCTTGCTCTTCTTGTAATCCTTGAGGGCGGTGTGCAGGCCGGTGATCGACCGCCGCATTGCCGCTCCCTGCTGCGCCATCTGCGCGATCTGGTTCAGCGCCTTGCGCCGCGCGGCACGATCCTCGGGCGAGATTTCGATGCGCGGGTCTTCGTCGACGACCACTTTCGTCGTCTTCTCACTCTTCCCGGCCACAACCTTCACCGTGTATTCGCCCGGCTCGACGCGCGGGCTGCCCTGGAAGCCGCCGAAGCCGCCACCACCGCCACCACCCTCACCACCTTGTTCGCCCGCCGGTTCCGCCGGGCCGCCTTCGGCATCGCGCGGTGCTTCGTTCACCGACCGCACGCGCAGGTCCCACGTCACGCGATTTACACCCACGTCGCCGGTGCCGTCGATGTCGCGGATGACCTTGCCGTCTTTATCCACGACGGTGATCTTCACTTTCTCTTTCTCAGCCGGCTTCGACTTCAGGTAGTAGGTGATGAGCGCGCCGTTCGGCGGGTTCGGTCCGAAGAAGGCCTTATGACCGGTGAAGCCGCTGCGGTTGACGACGCGCCATTCCGTGGCCGCGCGCGTGTCGAAGAGATGCAGTTCCTCGGAGGGGATGGCATCAGTCATCTGCTCGATCGGCCCGAGGTCGTCGAGGATCCAGATCGAGCGCCCGTGCGTGGCCAGGACCAGATCGTTCTCGCGCGGATGGATGGCGATGTCATCGACCGGCACGGTGGGGAGATTCAGTTTGAGGCGCGTCCAGTGCGACCCTTGATCGTAGGAAACGAACAGACCGCGCTCCGTGCCGAGGAACAGCAGCTTCGGATTGCGGAAATGCTCGCGGATGACGTGCACGGTGCCGGCCTCGTCGCCGATCCCGGCGCGGATCGGCTTCCACGTATCGCCGTAGTCGCTGGTCATGAAGACATAGACGCCGAAATCGCTGCTGCGATGGCCGTCGAGCGTGGCGTAGGCGGTCCCCTCGTTGAAGCGCGAGGCGATGACGCGGCTGACGTAGACCCCCTTCTTCGGCGAGACGTTCTTCCAGCTCTTGCCGCCGTCGCGCGTGACCTGGAGGTTGCCGTCGTCCGTGCCGACGTAGAGGAGATCGCGATTCAGCGTCGACTCGCTGATGGTGGTGATGGCGGGCCAGGCCTGCACGCCGTCGTGGCGCGACATCGTCAGCTTGTCGGGGACGCGGCCCATGATCGGGAGCTTGTCGCGGTCCTGGTTGCTGGTCAGATCGCCGCCGAGGCGCGTCCAGGAGTCGCCGCGATCGGTCGATTTGAAGAGGTAATTACCGCCGTAGTAGATGGTCTTGTTGTCGAACGCGGAGACGACCAGCGGCGAGTTCCATTCGAACCGAAGGCGCTCCCCCTCGGCCGCGGGAGGCCGGATCGAGCGCGACTCGTGCGTCTTCAGATTGCGCCGCAGGAGATTGCCGTCCTGCGATTCGGCGTAGACGGTGCTCGGATCGGTGGGATCGATCTGCGCGTAGAAGCCGTCGCCGCCGCCGACCGTGAACCAGTCGGAGTTGGCGATGCCGCGGGTGTCGAACGTGGCCGAGGGGCCGCACCAGACGTTGTTGTCCTGCAGGCCGCCGCAGATGTGATACGGCCTCTGCATGTCCAGGCCGATCTCGTAGAACTGGCCGATGGCGATGTTGTTGAGGTAATCCCACGTCCTGCCGCGGTCGTGGCTGGCGTAGATGCCGCCGTCGGAGCCGGTGATCATGTGGTTCGAGTCGCGCGGATCGATCCACATGGCGTGGTAGTCGCCGTGAATCTTCTGCACGACGTTGGTCTTGAACGTCTTCCCGCCATCCTCGGAAAAGTACATGTTCGCGCCATGCACCCAGATGCGTTGATCGTTGTTCGGATCGATGACCACCTGGCTGTAGTAGATGCCGCGCGGGTCGGTCTCGGAGACGCGCGTCCAGCTCTCGCCGGCGTCGTCGCTGCGGAAGATCCCGCCGCTGGCGTGCTCGATGAGGGCGTAGACGATGTTGGGGTTGCGCCGGTAGAAGTTGACGCCGATGCGTCCAATCTCTTTGACAGCCTCGGGATCAGGTTCCTTGGCATCCTTATCAGTCGTCGCAGGCTTCTTCGCATCCGGATCCCACGGCAGGCCCTTCTCCAGCTTCTTCCAGGTGACGCCGCCGTCGGTGGTCTTGTAGAGACCTGATCCCGGTCCGCTGCCGTTGTAGCCGAAGACGGTTCTGCGGCGCTGGTACATGGCCGCGATCAGCGTGCCGGGGGAGTCGGGATCCATGGCGATGTCGGAGGCGCCCGTGTCGTCGTTGACGAAGAGGACGTTGCTCCATGTCTTGCCACCATCGCTGCTCTTGTAGACGCCGCGCTCTTTCGACGGCCCCCAGAGGTTTCCGCCGGCGGCGACGTAGAGGGTGTTCGGATCGGCGGGGGAGATGACGATGCGACCGATGTGCATCGAGTTATCGAGCCCCATGTGTTTCCAGCTCTTGCCGCCGTCGGTCGATTTGTAGACGCCGTTGCCCCAGGAGGAGCTCTGCCGGTTGTTGGCCTCGCCGCTGCCGACCCAGACGATCGAAGGATCGGAGGGAGCGACGGTGACGTCGCCGATAGTGGAGTTGGGCTGATCGTCGAAGACCGGCTCCCAGGTCGTGCCGCCGTTGGTGGTCTTGAAGACGCCCCCCGAGGCCGTGCCGACGTAGATGATGTCGGGATTGCTCTCGACGACGGCGAAGTCGTCGATGCGGCCACCCATCACCGCGGGCCCGATCTCCCGGAACTTGAGGCCTTTGAAGACGTCGTTGTAGTCAGTGGGAGGGGGAAGAGGCTTAGGAGCGGCAGGCTTCTCCGCCGCGAAGACCGCCACCGAGACGAACAACGAGAGCAGGACAGATTTCACACGTGCCTCCGATCGGACGATTTGCGGGGGGAACAGTACTCGGAGGGGGGCGGGGAGGCAATCGGAATTGGAAATGCCGTCGTCCCCGCCGCCGAGGATGGGCACGGCGCACACCCACGCAGGCGTTATCATTCCGGCATGAAGCTGCGAATTGTTCTCGAACCGAGCGATGAGGGTGGGTACACGGCCTACGTGCCGACGCTCCCCGGCTGTATCAGCGAAGGCAACTCGCGGGACGAGGCGTTGACCAACATCCGCGAGGCGATTGAGCTCTATCTGGAGCCGGTCGATGATGATTTGGCGGCTACCGAGGGACTCGAGACTGCCGAGCTGGTAGTTTGAACAAAGTTCCGTCCATGAAGGTGCAAACGAAGGTCGACAAGCAGTCCGCAAGCAGAATCCGCTAACTGCTATCTCAAGTCGGAGGCTGCTACCACTCCCACTCTGCTTCGTCGAAGGAAGTGTCCATTGCTTCGTCAAGCAACAAATCGTCCGCGCGCTGCGCCATCAGGCTGAATGCTGCTTCCCAGTCCGCTCGCGAGGGGCGCGCTGAGCGAATGGCGTTTTGGTCTGGTTGTGCCTTGATGATGCGTGCCTTCATAGCAACTACGATGTAACGACTTTGCAAACCGGCTGTCAAGACCTCCAAGAACCGTCAGGCAGCGCACGACCGCCCACCCTCGGATGGGCGGCGTCAACGTTTGTCCCGAGGATTCCGGCCTGGGGGTTCTTCGCGTCGCTTCTAATGAACCTCCTCGTAAGTCATTGATTCTTAAGCGCCCGCTATCGCGGGTTCATCTCCACTTCACCGGCGCCAAAACGCGCCGTTAACCGGCTCAGAATGACAGAGTTGTGATGACCGTCCGCAGATGCTTCGTGCCGTGATCGAGATCATCGAGCACCTCGTTGATGGATGCGGCTTCGAGAGCCACGCGGCGCGTGATCACGCGTGAGATGTCGATTGCGCCGCGGCTGGCGAGATCGAGCAGTTCGACCAACTCCTCCCGCGTGTGATCGGAGACGCCGATGATGCGGCGTTCGGCGGCCAGCACATCACGATAGGGGTCGATGGCCAGCTCGCGCAGGTTGATGGCCACGATCATGATCCGGCCGCCGCGGGCCAGCGAGCGAAGAGCTTGAAGCGTCGTCGCGGGATGGCCGGCGAAATCGAGGACGACGTCGATGTCGCGGAGCTCGTCCACCGCGGCCGGAATGGCGCCGAAGGATGCGGCGGCGTCCAGCTTTTCAGCGACGCGGTCGACGGCGAAGACGCGGCTCGCACCCATGAAACGGGCGAGTTGGACAGCGGAGGCGCCGAGTCCGCCGAAGCCGAGGATGGCCACCGATTCGCCGGGCCGGAGGGCGGCCAGGCGGAGGGCGTGATACGACGTGGCCGTCGAGCACATCATCACCGCCGCGGTCTCGAACGAGACACCGTCGGGGATCGGAACCGCGTTCGCGGCTGGGACGGCGATGCGCTCGGCGTAGCCGCCATCGACTTCCTTCCCGAGCATCCGTCCGTCGCCGTGCAGGTAATGCAAGGCCACACGCTGGCCGGTATCAGCGACGACGCCGGCGATCTCGTGTCCCAGCGTCAGCGGCAGGTTCACCGATCCGCCGCCGGCGCGGTAATGGGCGTCGCTGTGGCAGATGCCAGCGGCGCGGATGTCGACGAGCACCTCGCCAGTCCCTGCCGCCGGCTCGGGGAGGTCGTCATCGATGAGAGGTGTGCCGAGGTGCGTGAGGCGGACGGCGTGCATGGAGGGAGTTTAAGGGGAGGGGGCGTTCCGGACCGTCCATGTTGATGATGATGGGGGTTTCCCTGGGACCGCGGGCGTCTCGTCCGCGCGGTTGGGCAGGATGTGCCGAGAAACGCGCGCGGGACGCACGCGGTCCCAGGGGGGAAGCGCGAAGCATGCGCAGTCGATCGTCACGGTCGGGGTGGTGGGACGGACGACGGACTGCCGGCCACGAAGATCTGGCGACGCGGGCTCCGTGCTAGCATGGCTGTCTTCCGCCTGATCGACGCAATCAGGCCCCATCGCCGGTAACCCGGCTGAGGCGAATCAACTCGCCGGAGCTCCAACGATCGCGACGCTGCAAGACGTCGCTGCCTTCAACCGATCAGTGAACCTTCAATCAAGGAGAACCTCGTGAAATTGAAAATGACCATGGCAGTCCTGATGCTGGCCTGCTGCAGCGCTCTTTGGGCCGGCGACATGACCATCACCTCGAAGACCTCGGGGTCGACATCCGCTCTCTCGACCACCTATATCACCAGCACCGCCACCCGCTCGAACACCCCCTCCCTGGGGTTCGACGTCGTGACCGATTTTCAGAAGGGGATTACCTACACGATCAACCACAAGGCGAAGACGATCAAATTCATGAAGCTGGCCGACCTCCCCGCCTTCGCGACGTTCGTGGCCGCTCATACTCCCAAAGGCAAAGGGATGGATGAAATGAATGCCAGGATGAATGACATTTATGGCGATCCGTCGATCTTCAAAGTGGAGAGCAGCGGAACCGAGACGGTGATGGGGCGCTTGTGCAAGAAGACCAGGATTACCAGCGGCAGTCTGGTGTGGGAGTACAGCATGGACACGAGCATTCACTCGCCGATCGATTCCGCTACGATGCTCAAGATGACGCAAGCCAGCTACGTCGGCATGGCATCGCATCCGAAGATGGCGAAGATCATGAAGAACCTGATGGAGGCGGCATCGAAGCTCAACGGCGTCGCTCTGAAGACGCGGATGTCGGGATACAACGGCGAGACTGACAACGAAGTGACGGCTCTCAGCCAGAGCCCGATTCCGGCGTCAATCTTCGCCCTGCCGGCCGGCTACACGATGACGGATCAGATCGCCGAAACCGAAAAGGCGATGATGGCCCACCAGCACTGAAGGAACCTCATCCTCAGGTGACGCGGGTGTAGGGAAAGCGGCGAGTGCCAGGCCTTCGTTTTTCGGTCTTCGGGTTAGGTGCCAAGAAACGCGGTCGGGACGCACGCGGTCCCAGGGAGGCGAGCGCGAAGGTAGAATGCCCACTCCGTACAACCGATGCCCCGCGCGATACGACGATTCATTTTCCTGCTCGCGCTGGTGAGCGCGGCGGCGGCGCATGCGCAGTCGATCGTCACCGTCGCGGGTGGGGGGACGGACGACGGACTGCCGGCAACGAAGATCGGGCTGTACGGCGTCCGCGGGCTGGCGTTCGATCGCGCGGGGAATCTCTATTTCGCCGAGACGGACGCGAACCTCGTGCGCCGGGTGAATGTCGACGGCACCATTCTCACGCTGGCGGGAACGGGCGGGGCGGGGTATGCCGGCGACGGATCGCTGGCCACGCGCGCCACGCTCAAGTCGCCGACTTCGGTGGCGGTCGACGCGGGGGGCAATGTCTACATCGCCGATCGGGAGAACAATCTGGTGCGGAAGATCGATGCCGCTACCGGCATCATCACCCGGTTTGCTGGCGGCGGCAGCGATCACAGCGATCACACCATCGATGGCCCGGCGGATGGCGCCGTCATCAAGGCTCCGTTCGGGCTCTGGCTCGACGGCAATAATCTCTATCTGACCGAGATCGGCTTCGACGGTAATCGCATCCGGCGCATCGATCTGGCCGCCAAGACCATCACCACGGTCGCCGGCGCACTCGACGGTACGGCCGGTTATGCCGGGGATGGCGGACCGGCCACGGCGGCTCTTCTCAATACGCCGACCGCGATCGCGGTCGACGCCGCGGGCAATATCTATGTCGCCGACAACGGCAACAATGTCGTACGGCGCGTCGATGCGGCGACGAAGAAGATCGAGACGTACGCGGGCGGCGGGACGTTGCAGGCCGGAGACGGCGACGGCGGCCCGGCCACGCTGGCGCAGTTCGCCTATCTCGGCGCGCTGGCGTTCGATGCCGCTGGCAATCTCCTCATCACACAGCAGGACCGCGTGCGGCGCGTGGACAAGACGACCAGGACCATCAGCACCATCGGCCTCGGCATCTCCATCAGCTACGGCATGGCGCTGGCGGAGGATGGCTCGATCGTGGTGTCGGACGACGACGGCACGATCAAGCGTTTCGTGGCCGGTTCGACCGATCCGATCGTCATCGCCGGCGGAGGCAATTACCTCGGCGACGGGCTCCTGGCCACCGCTGCCGTGCTGCGCGACCCGAGGGGTCTGGCCGTGGCTTCCGATGGGACGCTTTACATTGCGGACTCCGCGAACACCGTCGTCCGGCGCGTCGATCCGAACGGCGTCATCTCGACGTATGCCGGCATCACCGGGCGCTTCTACCAGGATGGAGACGACCCGGCGCCGGCCACCGAGGTGGCCATCGGAGGCATTGCAGACATCGCCCTCGATGCCGCCGGCAATCTCTACATCGCCGATCCGCATAACCTGCGCATCCGCAAGGTCGATGCGAAGACGCAGATCATCACCACCGTTGCCGGAGGCGGCGATCCGCCCGGCGGCGTGAACGAAGGCCTTCCGGCGAAGTCGGCGCGCTTCCAGGGGCTTACCGGCATCTTCGTTGATCCAGCGAACAATCTTTACATCGCCGACAGCGACGCCAATCGCATCTGGAAGGTCGACGCGGCGACGCAGACGATCCACGCCTTCGCCGGCAACGGCAGCGACGGATTCGGCGGCGACGGCGGTGCGGCGACCGCGGCCTCTCTCTCGGCGCCTGTGCGCGCGGTCACCGACCTTTCCGGCAACGTCCTCATCGCCGACGCCGGCAACGCCGCGCTGCGCAAGGTCACGCCGGACGGCAGGATTTCCACGATCCTCCGTGGGATCAGCGTGACCGATCCGAACCTCGGCGACGGCGGACAGGCGTCCGACGCCTACGCCGAGCCGGCGCACATCGCCATCGATTCCCGCAACGGCGACATCTACATCGCCGACCGGGGAACGCAGCGCGTGCGGCGCATCGATGCCGCCACCGGAAAGATCTCGACGATCGCGGGGACGGGCACTTCGTACGTCGACGCAGGCTTCTCCGGCGACGATGGCAAGGCCACCGATGCGAAGTTGAACTTCCCCTTCGGATTGGGTGGCGTGGCCGTCGACCGGTCGGGGAACGTCTTCGTCGCCGACTCGCGCAACAACCGCGTCCGCGCCGTCTTCGCCTGCACGACCGTCGCCGCGCCTGCGCTGAGCGCGCCGGCCGAGGGAGCCCAGACCTCGACCGCGCCCTCGTTCTCGTGGGCGACGGTGGCGGGCGCGTTCCGTTACGACGTACGCCTCGACACCTCGCCGCAACCATCGCGTATCGTCGCCGCCGACGTGAGCGAGACGTCGCTTACGCCGTCGAACCTCGCGCCGGGGACGAAGTACTTCTGGCAGGTGGTGGCGAAGGGCGATCCCTTCTGCCCCTCGCGCGCGACCGCGGTCTCGCCAATCCGTTCGTTCACGACGGCGGCGGGGTGCGGCGTCGGATCGTTCGACACGATCTCGCCTGCGGACAACGCGCAGAACGCGGGCGATGCGACCGGCGTCGTGCTGACGTGGCAGGCGGCCGATGGCGCAGTGAGCTACGACGTCTACGTTGGCAACACGAATCCGCCGGCGTTTGCGGCCTCGGTCACGGCGACGAGCTACAAGACAACCGTCGCCGGGCGGACGTACTGGTTCATCGTCGCCCACGCCTCGTGCGACCCCACCAAGACGTCGTCGACGCGCGTCCGCTCCTATGCGGCTAGCGTCACCGGTGTCTCCGGCTGCGATCCGCCGGCCGTCACTCCTGGGGCGCCGGCGGCGGGGGCGACGAATGTCTCGACGACGGTCGATCTGACCTGGACGACGAACGCCGGCTTCGACGGCACGTTCGACGTCTACTTCGGCACGGTCTCGCAGCCGCCGCTCCTGCGCGACCACCTCTCCGGCAGCACGCGCGCGATCACCCTGCCGGCGCTGGCGAACGGCACGACGTACTTCTGGCGCGTCGTGGCGAAGAGCAGTTGCGTTCAGGGAGGGGAGGCGACGACGGCGGTTGTTTCGTTCACGACCCGCACGGCCTGCGTCGCTCCCGGCGTGCCGTCGTTCCTGTTCGTTCCGACGTCGGTTGCCTCGGGATCGACGTACGCCATCGTCTGGTCGCCGGCGTCCGGGCTCGACGCCGATGGCGGCTATCTGGTCGAGCGATCGACCTCGTCGACGTTCAGCGCCAATGTGGAGACGCAGGTCACGACCTCGGCGGCCGCGGCGTTCGTCGCAAGCAGCGCGGGGACGTTCTATCACCGCGTCCGCGCGCTGCCGTCGTGCGATCCGAATCTGTCCGGTCTGCCGTCGGAGGTGAGATTCGTCAACGTCATCGAGGCGGCGCCGAACGTGATCTTCACGCTGCAACCGCGCGCGGTGGTGACGGCGCTCGGTGACCCGCTCGAGGATCATCCGGCGACGTTCGCGCTGGAGAACCTTTCGTCGTCGAACGTGCAGGTCTTCATCGGGCAGCAGGAGCTCGGCGACTCGCCGCCGTTCTTCCGCATCGCCGAGGAGGCCGCGTTCGTCACGCTGGAACCGAGGAAACCGAAGACGTTCACCATCCGTTTCGGAGGGCCGCCGAACAACATCGAGAAGTCGTATCAGGCCGTGATCTTCGTCGCCTCGACCGGCACCGGCCTGGCGCTGACGCCGTACACGTTCGTCAATCTGAAGGTCGGCGGCGGCACGGCCGCGGCGCCGCAATTCGAAGTCGATGGTTTGCCGAGCGACTATGCCGCGTTCAAAGGACTCAGCGGAGACGACACAGGGCGGCAACCGCTCCAGGTCACCATTCGGAATCCCGGCTCGACGACGATGGATCTTGCCGCCGAGATCGGCCCCGAGGCCTGGCTGGTTCCGGAGAACGGCTGGAACGCGCCGCTGGCGCCGAACAGCGCCCGAACGGTGAACCTCCGCACGCGCCGCACGCTGGCTCCGAACGGCTCGGCGCTCCCTCGCTACACCTACTTCACCGTGCGGACGAAAGAGGGGGCCTCGGCGCGGCTGCTGGTCCAGGACAACGACGGCATCGCCGTGAGCGCCGGGCGCACGACGAACATCGACGTCAGCGGACGCTCGTTCATCGTTCCGGAAGTGGTCAGCACGACCTCGGCCGGCGGTCACCGCCTATTCACCCGCTTGCGTCTCACGAACCTCGGCGGTGACTCCGTGCAGGCGGAAGTGCTCTACACGCCGGCGGGCTCCGACGGCTTCGACGCCAGCGCGGTGCAGCGGGCGGTGGTGGTCGTGCCGGCGAACGACGTCGTCACCGTCACCAATCCGGCAGAGCAGTTGTTCGGCAGGACGGCGCCGCAATCGGGCCAGATCGAAGTCCGCCTGCCGAAGGAGCGCGTCGGACTGGTCAGCGTCCGCGCATCGATCGTCGTTCCCGGCGGAAGCGGCGGATTCGAAACGCCTGTCTTCGGGCGCGGCGACGGCGCCCGCGCCGGCGCGCCGCAGGTCATCTATCTATTGCCGCAATCAAACGCCACGCTGGTCCTGGCGGAGACGAGCGGCAGCGATGCCGCCGGCGTCCGCCTGACGCTTTACGACGCGCAGGGCAACGTGACGTCATCGCCATCGCTGCAGCTTCCGCGCTACGGAATGCAGCGCCTCGGCAATCTGACGGCGACGCGGATCGACATCAGCGTCGAGTCGGGCGGCGGCTCGGTGGCCGGTGTGGCCACCGTCGCCGCCGCGAATGGAGAGTCTGGCGCGACGATCGTGAGCCGTGCCGTGGACGAGCACGTGGCCGGCGCCGCGGTGGCGCAGGCGATGTGGAAGACGGATCTCGATACGACGCCATCGATCACAACGGTCGTGCCGGTGCTGACGACGCCCGCCTCCGCCGGCGCTGCGCCGTCGTATGCCACGGCCATCGGATTCATCGCGTCGTCCTCGGCCGCGGCCACGTTCAGCGCTTCGTTCCACAACAGCACGGGCTTAGGACCGGTGCCGAAGGTCGACATCCCGCTGCCCGCGGGCGGCAGCAGGGTGTTTAACGACGCCGCCAAAGAGATGTTCGGAAACGCCGCGGCGCAGGGGAGCATCTTCGTGAGCGCGCCGCCGGGAGCGAAGGTCTACGCGATCCTGCAGGGGGTCAACGGCACGACGATCACGCCGATCGCGGCGCTGCCGCTGCAAACGACGCTTTCGGACGCGATCAGCGGCGCGGCGTCGTCCGCGCAGAAGCCGCTGCAGTTCGATGGTCTGGAGCAGTCGCTCGATCCGACGCGCGGCAGCCGCTGGCTCCTGATCCTCAACGAGGTCGGCGGCGGCATCGGCGTCGTGAAAGTTCGTCTCTACGAAGCGGGCAACCGCAATGTGGCCATCGCCGAGAAGGATGTGTCGGTGGGGGCCTATCAACAACTCCGCCTCGACACCGTCTTCAGCGAGCTGGGACTCGATGCCCCAGACCGCCGCAAGGATCGGACGAACGTCCAGGTCGTGGTCACGGCAACGTCAGGCAGCGCACGCGTGACCGCCTCGGCGATGTCCATCGACAACGTCAGCGGCGACACGCACGTCTTCGCCCTGCTGCCGGTCGTCGGAACCGGAACGCCGAATGTTGTTGCGGTCGCGCCGGTGGTGACGCCGCCGGCGCCTACGAGCCCGCCGCGGCATCGCAGCGTGAAGCACTGAGCCGCAGTTCGCACACGCGCCCTTGAATTGTTCCTTCGCGAGCATTGCCACTCCCTTCATCGAGAGTCCTTCTCCCTCCGCGGTTTCTTGCGGGGGGAGAAGGTGCCGAAGGCGGATGAGGGGGCGTTTCAAGAGGACGTCATTCGTGCGCCTTCGAGCGTTTCGGACCAGCGTCGGTAAATCGCGCATATCTCGTAAAGCGCCCCCCTCATCCGGCTTCGCCACCTTCTCCCCCCGCAAGAAACCGCGGGGGGAGAAGGGCTCTCGACGAAGGGAGTGGCAAGGCTATCGAGGGAACAATTCAAGTGAGCGTGGGAGAAATGCGGGCTGATCGTCATCGAGAGATTTTCCGCATCGGCCGCATCGGCCGGGCCGGTGACAGCAGTCCGTTGACCGCACTGTCGACGACCTGCGCGATCACGGTCTTTTTGTCGGCCCAGGGAAAGTCTGGACGGGAGATCAGCAGCGATGTGATCCCGTGGACCGCGGTCCAGACGGACTGGCTGGCGGCGTCGACGCTGATGCGCCGGAATCGTTTTTCGTCGATGCACTCCTGCACGACGGAGCGCATGTACTCGTACGCAGGATGCGGTTTTTCCGGATGCGACGCGCGCGGGCGGCGGAGGACAAAGGCAAACTCGTAGGCGCCCGGGTTTTTCAGCCCGAACTCGACGTACGCGCGGCCGGCTTTCTTCAGAAACGCCACCGAGTCGATCTTTTTTCCGCGCGGCTTCAAGGCCAACAAGGCTTCGCCGAGCTGCGCGAAGCTCTCTTCGACCAGACAGTCGAAGAGCTCATCCTTGTCTTTGAAGTGCAGGTAGATGCTGCCGTGCGAACAGCCGATGCGCTCGGCGAGAGCGCGCATGGAGAGACTCTCGTAGCCGTCCAGGAGGAAGGCCTCGCGGGCCGACTCGAGGATGGTCCGGCGGAGCTCCTGGCGGTATCGCTGCCGCAGCGATTGCTTTTTCATGACCGCAGGTTAAGATAATGACCACTGGTCAGTCAAACCGTTAACCGATGCCCTGCCGGCTCCGTTCATACAGCCAAAGGAGATTCATCATGGTCTTGCGAAAGGTCC
>Ga0247669_1000414_pt1 | contig 17728 bp, 16 predicted proteins | sample CNK10_metaG_FD_182734 | JGI IMG/M metagenome (GOLD analysis project Ga0247669, IMG submission 182734) | Soil microbial communities from Purdue University Martell Research Forest, Indiana, United States - CNK10 | ecosystem: Environmental > Terrestrial > Soil > Temperate forest > Bulk soil...
AACTCGACTGCATGAAGCCGGAATCGCTAGTAATGGCGTATCAGATCGACGCCGTGAATACGTTCCCGGGCCTTGTACACACCGCCCGTCACATCACGAAAGTGAGTTGTACTAGAAGTCGCCGCGCTAACCGCAAGGAGGCAGGCGCCCAAGGTATGACCCATGATTGGGGTGAAGTCGTAACAAGGTAGCCGTAGGAGAACCTGCGGCTGGATCACCTCCTTTCTAAAGATAGAGTCAGCTAACCCGCTATGGTGTGCGGTCTATGCTGACCAACGCATCGTTCGCTCTCACGGGCTTACGATGCAACGTTCGATTTACAACTTCGGGCAGATTCTGTCAGATCGTATCGAGTCAAAGAGACCGCATCGTTTCACTGAAAGGCCGGGTACCCGCCCGGCCTTTTTCTTTTCCCTGCCAGAAAAAAAGCCTTCCGGTTGAGTCGGTAAATCCCAAAGTGGATTACCGATCATCCCAAAATGAACCGTTGCCGGCTCTTTCGCTTCATCGCGAAAATCGTTCGAACACGCGTTTGCGCTTTACCCGGCCGCGATGAACGGGACTCGCCCGGTATTGCCTTCAGCGCTTGCACTCGCGTGCGCCATTTGGAGCGAGGATACGGATTTCTTCGGAACCGGGTTGCCGTTTGGACCAAGAATCGCGTTGAGATCTTCCCAAAACACAACAATCGAATCGCGATCGCCTACCGAGGAATGACTCCGAAATGAGAGTTTAGCTTTCCGCGTGTCGTTGCAGGTTTCCCCCCAACCGGCGAAACAGCCAGGGTCCTCGCCGGGTGCCCCAGGTGCGGTTTGCGTGTGGGGATTTTGATTGGGCAGCCTAAGAGGCTGCGCACCCCGGGCTACTGCGCCGACGCGGCGCTGGCCGCAGCTTTCTCTTTCCATTGCAGGCTGACACTCGGCGTTGCCTCGAGCACAATTCTTGCGCCCTTCAATTCAATCGTGTTCAGGCTCACTTTCCCACGCAGCTTGTTCGCCTGTGCCAGTGCGCCGAGCACCAGCACGATCACGTCATTCTCCTTGTTGGCCTGCATGATCGCCTCCAGCTTGCTGTCGCTTACGACCTCGTCGGTCTTCAAGCCGATTGTAAGTTTTGGTAACGCTTTCACCTCGACTTCAAAGTCGCTGATCTTGTACCCGGCCTCCTGCAAGAGCGCCATCAGCCGGTTGGCATCGTTCATCGTTTCAGAAGCTTTCTGCGCCACCTGATCGGCGACCTTGCCTCCGACGTCCTTCATCATCGATCCGATATTCATGGCCCCTCCTTTTTTGCTCGCTTTCCGAGTTGCCTCTCCGATCCAGAGTAAATAGTGCTCTTGAGGGGCCTTCCGTTTCTTATTCCCGGCCATCCCCATTCACCGCCCGCGAGAAACGTAACCTAAGGTTTCCAGTCCCGGGAATAGGCCGAAAAACCGGTAGGCCGCAAAACGTCGAAAGTGACGTGCCACGGCACGCCGGTTCGGTTGAATTTGAGTTCGACCGCAATTTCCCCGCTCGAAACCATTTCTGGAAGCGCGACTTCTTGCCGCTCCACGGGGACGTCCCCTTCGCCATAAAAAATTCCCCGCACCTTATAGCCGCGAAGCGTGTACATAGGAATATCTTGCCGGGTTCTGATCCGTAGCTGGAACGCGTTCCCGCCGTTTCCTGCAGTTAACGATTCAATCGGGCTGCATTCTTCCCGCAGGACGGCGTAGGAAGGTTTCCGCCGCCCAAATAGATCCACAACTCCGTGAACATTTTGCCGCAACGCTCCCACACCGGTGACGCCGACCTGAGAACGGTAGTCGTTGTAGCAGAAAAAAATAGCTCCGGCGATGAATTCCCTGGAGCGGAACAATGCGTCGTGGGAACGCAGGGTCTCGACGCGGTGCCGGTCGCCCTCGGGGCGGTCCGGCGTGCAAGCGCAATAGCCGTACTCGGAAATGACAATGGGCTTGCCGGGAAAAGCGGCGTGCAGGCTATCCAGATGCAGGGCTAACGCCTCGGGAGATTGCGGAACCCAGGTTCCGAAATATTCATTTACTTCGATGAAGTCCATCAATCCGGCCACGTCCCGTTCCGGCGTTTCGATCAAGGAGTTCGAAGCATAGGAACAAAGCCGATTCGGATCCAGCCGCTTCGCCTCCTCCAACAAATGCTTTGCAAATTGACGTGCGGGCGAATGTTGCCCGTCCACCTCGTTGCACAGGCCCCAGACCACCACCGAAGGGTGGTTCCGGTCGCGCGCGATCATCTCTCTCAACTGCTCCAACCCGTTCTCCATGATTTCGGCATCAGGTTCGATTCTCATGCCTCCAAAGCTGTCCCAGCCCCAGGCAGGAACTTCTGTCTGCATAAGAATGCCGTGCCGGTCGCAGTAATCCAGAACCCTCTTGTCTTGTGCCCAATGAACACGCGTGAAGACGCAATTTAGGTCTTTCAAGTCGTCGTGATCGTGCGTGATCCATTGCGTTGGCTCCGCCATCCCAAATTCCGGATTGCTTCCCGCCATCCGCTCGACGCCGATCAGGCGCACGCGCTCGCCATTCAAGTAGAACCCGTCCTCTTTAACCTCCAGCTTGCGGACCCCGAATGTGATTGCGAGTCGATGAGTCTCTTGTCCACTTGTAATTGAAAAAATAAGCCGATAAAGATTCGGATGGTCGAAATGCCACAACTTCGCATTGGGAAGGGTAGCTGCAAATTGTTCTGCCTGCGTCGCGCCGTTTTTGATGGAGAAGCCCGGATGATCTGGACTGGTCACCACTGTCTGCCCGGTTTCATCGTCGATAATTCGAAAAGAGGCTCGCCCCGTCCACGGCTTAGAATCTGTGTTTCGGAAATAAGCCGCAATGGCGAGCTTTCCGTTTCCGCTGGCGAGGTCGGGAACAGCTTCGACGTCAACGCGCTCCACAAAAGTTTTCGGGGTAATCAGCAGTTGCACCGGCCGGTAGATTCCGCCGTCGTGCGCCCAATCGCTCGAACGCCCCCTGGGCAGCATGTTGCCGTTGAACCCGCCATCCACGCGCACAGTGATCGAGTTGGAACTGCCCCAGTGCAGCAGGTGAGTGATATCAAGTACAAAAGCCGTGTAACCCTTGCGCGCATGCTCTCCGGCCAACTCTCCGTTTACCCAGATCGTGGCCGTGTGGAATACCGCCTCAAACTCGATCCGCACTGCGGAGTTTTGCCATTCCGACGGAGCGTCGAACGTACGGCGATACCAGGCGACACCTCGATATTCGGCATACGCAGGCTCAACTTGCCACGTGTGAGGTACCTGCACCTTGCCCCAGGCGGCGATCGGCTCATCGGTTCCGTACCAGCGCTGCTCCTCACCAACATTCAGAGAATCGGTCCGAAACCACCATTGGCCGCACAGGTCCACCGTCTCCTGGATGGACGCGTCTGTCCTTTTCGCGCTTGCCGCGGGAGTACGCGTGCCCACAGCGCCTATAGCCAGGGTCCCCGCCTGACTCAGGAATTTTCGACGCGAATTCATGGCGAGGCCCGCGCTCCTGCACAGAGAATTGGCAGTTAACCAGACCTTCTGCAATTGTGTCAAACTTGCGAATCTAGCCGCGCGGGGATTTGTCGTGCCTTACGCAGTTCCTTCCGATCCGTTTGCTAGAATCGCTTCGCCTCAGGTGGATGAAATGCCGACCCAAATTTCTCCCATGCTCGCGGTCAACAACGGAAACGCAGCCATCAGCTTTTACAATGCCGCATTCGGTGCAACCCTTCTCTGGTCCCTGGGTGACGACCATGTCGTCGCCGGACTCTCCATCAACGGTGCGGAGTTCTTTCTCGCAACCGAATCGCCTGAATACGGCACGCGCGGCCCATCTTCAGCAGGTTTCACAACCGTGAGAATCGAGCTCTTCGCGGACGACCCCGTAGCCATGCACAAGCAAGCTCTCGCCGCAGGTGCCGTCGAGCACAGCCCCGTCCTCGAACACACTCACGAAACAACGGGCCCACGCCCCATCACCCGAATGCTTCAAGGCGCGGTCATTGACCCCTTCGGCCACCTATGGCTCATCGGCAAAATCCTCGATAGCGATTCAAATCATCTTTAGCAACTTTGCGATCGCGTTCGCGGAATAGTTTACGTTTTCCCCGGTCTGGTTCCGCAACGCAGCGTCCCACTGCCCCGGATCATTTTGTTTGCCCGCTTCCTTCAACGCTTTGTATTGCGCGTGCATTAGCCCTGGCCTCTCCGTGCCGTCACCTTTTTCCGTGAAAGCCGCGGTCCCTCGCGCAATCTCTTCCGGCGTGTTGCCTGTCACAGTTACGGAATGGATGAAGGAATCGAGCAGACGGGATTTATGCGTTGTAAAGTCCATGGTTTTATCGACCACCTCCTCGTAACTCGTGTGTACCTTCGGATCTTCGCTGTTCCAATGGGATTGCGGACCCATAATGTGGCAAAACTGCGAAAGATCACCCAAGTAATGCGCCATCGCGCCGGCGTAGAACGCAGCTTTGCGATTGTCCCCATTTGCCTTCGCCTGTTTGGCCTTGTTGAACTCCTCCCTGACGCGGGTTTCTGCTCGCGGCCGAGTCACGCCTCCAGCCGCATTGAACAGGATGCAGTGGCAGGCCCCTGTGTCGTGGTATCCGTCTTCGACCCCATCGATTTTTGGGCCAACGTCAGGCGCTTCCGTGCCAAGGAAATAGACATTTAGGTTCGACGTGATCCACGGAAGGTTCGTAATTCCAGCCAGCTCGTAGCCCTTCAACGCAATGTAATCGTGCGTTCCAAATTTCGCGGCCCCATTCATCGCTGATTCTCCGCCGTTTCGCCATGAACTCGCAGGTGAAACAGACATTAGCGCAACGGCAAACGCGGCAAAGAGTCGTTTCATGGCGAGCTCCTTTTCAATTGAGCGAATCAGGGAGTCCCAAGCCTAAGCTGTCAGTGTGGATTTGCGCTGGAGAGTTGCGCACCCTACCCTTACTGCGGTCGACTGTAACACAGCGCCATTTCAAATGGCCAGACGCGCAAATGCCTCCCTGCACATCGGGAGGCATTCGGTTCATGCGTGGTTATTGGTTCTGATTAATTTTCCGCATTTCTCTGCAAGCTTTCGCCAGGCAAAACAAAACGAGGCCCTTGCGGCTGTGCGTGAGCCGCTCGCGGTGCAAGTTCCTGTCTCGAATGGCTACGCCCGCCACCGTGTCGGCCGTGACCACCGTTTCCACCATGCGACTGTTTCCGTCCATACTGTCCGCGGTGTTCACTCCGCCCGTAGTTGTCTTCCTGCGGCTCCGGCTTGAATCCCGGCTTCCGAGGCGGTGCGATGTACCGTTCCAGATTCGCCTGCACCTTCTCCATCTTCAAACCGAGCGTCCGCTCCATCTGAAAGATTTCGCCGCGCTGATCGCGCGTAATCAGCGTGGAAGCCACGCCTTTTTCGCCCGCGCGGCCCGTACGACCCACGCGATGAATGAAGTTCTCCGCAATTTCCGGCAGGTCGTAGTTAATGACGTGAACGATGTCTTGCACGTGAATTCCGCGCGAAGCCACGTCCGTCGCCACCAGAATTTGATAGCGGCCTTGTTGGAATCCCGCTAGCGCCGAATTGCGCTGCGATTGCGAGCGATCGCCGTGAATCTGCGCTACCGCAAATCCATCGTCGCTCAAGTTTGCCGCGATCCGCTGCGTTCCGCGCTTCGTGCGCGAAAATACCAGCACGCGACCAGTCTCTTTCGCCAGCAAATGCTTAAGCGTATTGATTTTGCAATCCGCCGGAACTTCGAACACTTGCAGCTTCACGTTTTCCGAGGGCTTCAACGTCGAACCGAACGTCAGCCGCACCGGACTCTTCATGTATTCCTTCACCAGGTGCGCCACGGATGCTTCGAGCGTCGCCGAAAAGCAAACCGTCTGGCGGTTCTTCGGCAGGATGGAAGCGATCCGGCGAATCGCCGGCAGGAATCCCATATCCAGCATGCGATCCGCTTCGTCCAGGACGAGCGTCCGCAAATTGTTAAAGTGAAATAGCTTTCTATCGAGGTAATCTTCAAGCCGTCCAGGCGTCGCCACGATCAGCTTCGCGCCTTTGCGAATAGCCGCCAATTGTCCGTGTTCGGCAAGTCCGCCAACCACCAAAGCCGCCGGCGTCAGCTTCTTTCCGCGAAGCGTGTTGTATACCTCCACCACCTGCATCGCAAGCTCGCGCGTCGGCACCAGCACCAGCGCTGCGATTCCCGTATTTCCTGTCGTGCTTGGATTCCGAACCGAACCCGCAGGAGGGGTTGAACTCGGATGTGTTGCTGACGAAGCTTCGTGCTTCAGCAAATCCTCGATCACCGGAATGAGGAACGCCAGCGTCTTGCCGGTTCCGGTCTGTGCCGTTGCCAGCACATCTTTTCCTTCGAGCGATCGCGGAATCGAAGCCGCCTGCACCGGCGTCGGAACGATAAATTCCGCAGCCGCGAGCCGCTCTTTCACATAACTCGAAAGCGGCATTTCTGAAAATAGCGTGGCCACGGTCTTCGTCGAAGACTCTTCCACACCTGTAGTATTTGAATTCTGCATGTTTCTTTCTTGCTGGCCGCGCCCGTTCGGGGTACACGCATAAACGTGTTCGCACGAAGGGCGTCGTTTTGCCAGCCTCTTTTTAAATTACGCTGAAAACGGACGGAGGATACTGGAGGCGGGGAGTCTCAGACCAGGTCTTGCACCAGAGGGACCGCACAACACAACCGAGGTAATAAGCGCAAAATCAGTATAGCACGCTTCCCGGAGTTGTCACTCAATAAATCTCTATTCTCGATGCCGGGTTCCATCCCTGTCTACCCATGCCCTCTGTGCTAACTTTCCTGCGGTCACTTTCTCCCATGAAAATCTTCACTTTCCATTCCGAACTCTGGCTCCAGCACCCCTTATCAAAAGTCTTCCCCTTCTTCGCCGCCGCCGAACATCTCGAACAGCTCACTCCGACCTTCCTGAATTTCCGCATCCTCACGCCTCGGCCCATCGTCATTTCCCTCGGTACGCGCATTCAGTACCAGCTCAAGCTCCACGGCATCCCCGTCCGCTGGGAAAGCGAAATCACCGGCTGGAATCCTCCTCACTTTTTTTCCGACGACCAGCTCCGCGGCCCCTATCGCCGTTGGCATCACGAACACACCTTCGCCGAACGCGACGGCGGCACGCTCGTCCGCGACAAAGTCGAATACGCCGTCCCGGGCGGCTCTCTTATCAACCGCTTCCTTGTCGCTCCCGACCTCCGCCGCATCTTCGATCACCGCACCGCCATCCTAAGAAGCCTTTTTCCGTAGAACCGTCCCTTTAGGGCGGCATCTTCCTTGTCCCACAGTGGCGCCGCAACACGCCGAACCCACCACCCGTTATCCCGACCGGCCTAGCCAGGTTTTCTCTCGGCATGCGGCTCGTTGGCACGGCGGCTGGTATCCTAAGTTAAGACGATACGCCGAGGAGAGACCGACCCGCTTGCCGCCCATCGTTAGTGCCCACTCCCTGTCGAAGAGATATGGACTCCATCCTCTCTTTCAAAATATCTCCTTCAACGTTTCGGATGGCGATCGCATCGGCCTCATCGGTCCAAACGGCTCCGGCAAATCCACGCTACTTGAGATTCTCGCTGGCAACGTCCGACCCGATACTGGCGAAGTCGCTCTTCGCAAGCGCAACCGCATGGCGCGAGTAGCGCAAGTCTCCGATTTCGCGCCCGGCGTCACCGTGCGCAGCGTCATCGACAGTTCCATGCGTGAAGCAAACGTGCCGGAAGTCGAACACGCCTCCCGCTTCGCAGAAACCCTCGGTCGTGCTGGCTTCGTCGATCTCGACAGAAGCGCCGCCTCGCTCTCCGGCGGCTGGAAAAAGCGCCTAGCGGTTGCCGCGGCGCTTGCCGAAGGTCCGGATCTTCTCCTGCTCGACGAGCCAACGAACCACCTCGATCTTGCCGGAATCGAATGGCTCGAATCGGTTCTAAAAGACGCGGCGTTTGCGTGCGTCGTCGTCAGCCACGATCGCTACTTTCTCGAAAACGTCACCACCGTAATGGTTGAACTCAGTCGCTCCTACGAAGACGGTTTCCTTCGCGTGGAAGGGAACTACGGCAAATTCCTCCAAGCCAAAGAAGACTACCTTCATGCGCAGCAGAAGCATCAGGACGCGCTCGAAAATCGCGTCCACAACGAACTCGAATGGCTTCGCCGCGGCCCGAAAGCGCGCACTACCAAATCCAAAGCTCGCATCGACAAAGCGCACGAACTCATCGCTGACCTGTCGGACATGAACGCCCGCACTCGCGCCATCACCACGAAAATCGATTTCACCGCCACCAGCCGCCAAACGAAAAATCTCATCTCGCTCGATAATGTCGGTTACGAAATCCCCGGGCGTACGCTGTTTGCGAAGCTGGATTTCGGCGTCACCAGCGGAATGCGCGTCGGCCTTGTCGGCCCCAATGGCAGCGGCAAAACCACTCTCCTTCGTCTCCTTCGCGGCGATCTGCAACCCTCCGCGGGAAAAGTGAAGAAAGCCGACGCGCTCCGCGTCGTCTACTTCGACCAAAACCGCCAGCTCGACCCGGACATTCTGCTGAAACGCGCGCTAGCGCCGGACAGCGATTCCGTCATCTATCAGGACCGAGTTATCCACGTCGCCGGCTGGGCCGCGCGTTTCCTATTCACCGGGGAAGACCTCAACCGTCCCGTCGGCCGCCTCTCGGGCGGCGAGCGTGCCCGCGTCCTCATCGCTCAACTTATGCTCCAGCCTGCCGACGTGCTTCTTCTCGACGAGCCCACCAACGATCTCGATATTCCCACGCTCGAAATTCTGGAAGAAAGCCTCCTCGAATTTCGCGGCGCCCTTGTTCTCGTCACGCATGACCGTTTTCTCCTCGACCGAGTCTCCACTCTTGTTCTCGGATTCGATGGCCTCGGCGGCGTCGGACGTTTCGCCGACTACTCGCAGTGGGAATCCTGGCAGGAAGAAAACGAAGCGGCTCAATCACAGAAAAATGCGCCAAAAGAAAAAATAGCAGTACCGCCCGCGGCAGCCGCGCTGCCCGCAAAGAAACGCCTCACCTACAAAGAAGACCGCGAACTTTCCATGATGGAAGAAACTATCGCCAACGCGGAAAGACTTCTCGGAGAAAAGCTGGCGGCGCTCCACGATCCCGCCATCGCCAGCGACTCTGCCCGCCTCCACGCCGCCAGCGTCGAACTCGAATCCGCTCAAAAATCCGTCGACGCCCTCTACGCCCGCTGGGCCGAACTGGAAGCAAAGCTCAGCTAGCTCGCCGTTCGGTTTAATCACCTTGGGAGAAAAAGACTGATTGCCTAGCCACTACGTACGCTATAAGTTGATAGCCTACGAGTAAGATCAATGACCGCCAGGTTTCGCACAGGCTTTTTCTCATCGCTGATTCTTCTTGTTTTCTTGCTTCCGACCGTTGTTTGCGCGGACACAATCACCGGCACCGTCAAGGATCCTTCCGGGGGCGTCGTCTCCGGCGCGCGCATCGAAATCACCGGCGAAGAAATGCCGCAGCCCATCGTCGTCAGCACGAACGAATCCGGTAAATTTACCGTGCCGGATCTGAAGCCCGGCAAATATTCCGTTCGGGCCACAAGGGATGGATTTGAGCCGCTCGTTTCGGCCGTCGAACTGCGTGGCACTTCCGATTTGCAACTCAAACTCGTCATCGCCGAGCAGATTACGAGTGTAACGATCACCGAAAAGAGCCTGGCTTTTGCAAACTCCGATTCCGCTTACAGACAGCTTCGCGGCGTAGGATTTGGCGATACCTACGTTTGCGAAAACTACAAATTCAACATGGATGTCGGAAACTTCGAGCTGAAAACCGGCACGCTCACTTTTCTCGCTCCTGTCAACGGCATCGTGACCGGCGCAATTTTCGTCGGTGAAGGCCACTTCACGCTCAAGCCGATCGTCCGCGGTGACATCAACGAGATGCAACGTCGAAGCGGCAGCCCGACCGCCGAAGAAGATTTTTCGCGCGCCGTATTCCGTTTCACCGGTCGCGTTTACAATCAGATCACCGCTTCATTGGTCACGAAGGTAGCCACTCCTCCCGCGGCTGAAGAGGCGTTTAAGCATTGGAGAGAGAAAGTTCGTCACCGCCGGGAAGTCCCGGAGGGATTTACCGAAGCGATCCTGGAAGAGGCGACGATCGACAATGTCGACGCCGATGTCCTGAGCGCTGTCTACAACCCAAAGCATCCGCAATTCTTCAACGCCTATATGGTCGGCTCGCCTCACAAGGATTTGCGCTATTTCGTGCGCATCCGCACCGGAGCAATTCCGCAACTCGATTCACCCGAGGAAGTGGCCCTCATCAATTGTGACGGCGGAGGGATGAACGACGGCATCTGGTATTCCGAACATCTGGCTTCCGAATTGAGTTCGGGGAAGGCCAGTTCAAAAGAAGACCGACGCCTGTTCGCCACGCGCCACTACACGATCGAAACAGTCATCGGCAAAAATAATCACTTTTTCAGCCGCGCCGCGATTACGTTTTCGCCGCTCATCGAAGGCGAACGCGTCCTGAAATTTGGGCTGCTCCCGACGCTCCGTGTCACGCGCGTCACCGACGAAAACGGCAAGGATTTACATTTCATCCAGGAAAGCCGCAAAGACGATGGCTCGTTTTACGCAATCCTGGATGAAGCGCCGCCCGTGGGAAAGGATCACATCATCACGGCTGAGTACGCCGGCGACAAGGTTCTCTACGATGCTGGCGGCGGAAGCTATTACGTCGGCGCGCGCGAATCGTGGTACCCGAATTTGAACGGCTTCGGAGAAAAGGCGCTCTACGATCTCACGTTCAAAGTCCCGAAGAACAATGTCGTCATCAGCGTCGGCAAGTTGCAAGGCCAGTCCAGCGAAGAAGGATTCGCCGTCTCCCATTGGGTTACGCCCACACCGGTCACGGTTGCCGGGTTCAACTACGGCCAATATCAGAAAATGGATTACCCGGACGACATCACGCACTACTCACTCTCGGGCTACTACCTGAGCGAACTGCCGAGCGTACTGAAGTCGTTTGGAGGCGGGGCACAGAGCAGCGGGGGGAATTTAATGCAGGCAAACGCACTGTCTGCGATGGCGCCCCACGCGATGACGAAATACGCACTCGATCAGGCCCGCGCCCAAATGCAGCTTTGCACCATCTATTTCGGCAAAGCCCCCTTCGACAACGTGGCTATCACCGAGCAGCCGAATTTCAATTTTGGCCAGTCCTGGCCCAATCTGGTCTACTTGCCGATTTCTGCCTACATCGACTCCACGCAACGCTGGATGTTGTTCGGCCATATCGACAGCAATTTCAACGGTTTCGTGCAAGAGGTCACCCCGCACGAAGTCGCGCACCAGTGGTTCGGTCATAGCGTCATGTGGGCTTCCTACCATGATCAATGGTTGTCCGAAGGTTTTGCCGATTTTGCCGCCGCCCTTTTCCTGCAGCAGGCGGTTGGTCCGAAGTGGCAGAAAGACTACATCGAATACTGGGACCGCCAGAAGCGCCGCGTCCTCGATAAAAACAATTTCGGCGTCGCGCCCAATGACGCAGGCCCGCTCTGGCTTGGACTTCGTTTGATTTCGCCGAAGTCGTCCAATGCCTATCAGGGGCTGACGTATTCCAAGGGTGCTTTCGTGCTCTCGATGCTTCGCTCGATGATGCGTGCCGAGCTTGCTCCGCCCAGCGACCGCGACAAGCCATTTATGGACATGATGCATGATTTCATCGAAAGCCACCGTGACACGCCGGCGTCGACCGAATCCTTCAAAGCGATCGTCGAGAAGCACATGACCAAAGAGATGGACCTGCAGAAAAACGGGCGTCTGGATTGGTTTTTCAACGAATGGGTCTATGGCACGCAGGTTCCGCGCTACGACTTGAAGTACGAAACTGCCTCGGCGTCCGGTGGCATCATAAAGATTAAAGTGCAGTTGACGCAAAGCGAGGTCGACGATCAGTTTGCGATGATTGTCCCCATCTTTGGCGATTTTGGAAACGGCATGGTGCGGTTGGCGCAGATTCCGATTGTAGGAAATTCCACTCGCACCATCATTCTCGATATGGACAAGCAACCAAAAAAACTTGTGCTCAACGCGTACAAAGACATGCTGGAACGCTAGCCGGCAAACTGCCAGTCCACCAAAAGCTCAAACGGATCGCCCAGCCGCTACGCCCGACGCCCAAGCCCACTGGAAATTAAAACCGCCAAGGTGGCCCGTCACGTCGACCACTTCGCCGACAAAAAATAAACCTCGAACGTTTTTGCACTCCATTGTTTTGCTGGAAAGCCCGTCGGTATCTACTCCGCCGGCCGTAACTTCGGCTTTTTCGTAGCCTTCGGTCCCCGCAGGCACCACGCTCCAGCCGTGGATCAGGTTCTCCAGTTTTTCGAGTGACGCGTTCGTCCAGTCGTCTGGCTCGTGCAATGCGACCCACCGATCCGCGAACCGTTTGGGCAATGTCCCGACAAATGCATTGCGCAGCGCCACAGCATTTCGCGCTCCGGCTGCGACGACTGTCGCGGTGACACTCTTGTCGGGTGCCAGATCCACTGTCAGCGGCGCTCCGTGCTCCCAATAGGAAGACGCCTGCAGTATTGCCGGACCGCTTAGGCCCCAGTGCGTCACCAGCATTTTCTCGCGGAACGCGCGCTCACCGGCTCTGGCAATTACGTCCATTGAAACGCCCGCCAGATCGCAATATTGCTTCTTCTCTTTTGCGGAAAAAATCAGTGGCACCAACGCCGGCCGCGTTTTATGAATGTTCGCTCCAAACTGCCGCGCGACTTGGTATCCGAACGACGTTGCGCCGATTTTTGGAATCGAAAGTCCGCCGGTTGCAACGACCAGGGCCGGCGCGCAAAACTGTTCCGCGTCGGTCCGGACAACGAACTCTGTTGTCCGCGAAATCGCTGTCACGCGCTGGCTCAGGAACGTTTGGACTCCCGCCGCGCGGCACTCTTGTTCCAGCATCTGTGTAATGTCGCTTGCGGCCCGGTCGCAAAATAACTGCCCCAAAGTTTTCTCGTGATAAGGGATCCGGTGTTTCTCCACCAGGCCAATAAAATCCTGCGGTGTGTACCGGGCCAGCGCCGACTTCGCAAAATGCGGATTCGCCGAAATGAAATTGTCCGTCGTGCAATGGATATTCGTAAAATTGCACCGTCCGCCGCCCGAAATCAAGATCTTCTTCCCGATTTTCTCCGCGCGCTCAAGGACGGCCACGCGCCGCCCCCGCTTCCCGGCCTCCACGGCGCACATCAATCCCGCGGCTCCCCCACCAAGCACGACGGCATCAAACGATCTATTCATGACGTCCAATCAAAGCCGGATTGCACAAGCGGCCACGCTTTTCTTTAAAAGTATCCGGTGCCAACCAATCTTGCCATTGACGACCGCCTAATCGAGCAGGCCCAAAAGCTCGGGCGGCACAAGACGAAGAAAGACACGGTGAATGCCGCCCTGGATGAGTATATTCGCCGCCGGAAACAGGCGCTGCTTGTTCCGTTGTTTGGCACGATTGAATACGATCCAAAATATGACTACAAGCGTGAGCGCGCAAAGAAGCGCGCATGAGCATCCTTGTCGATACGTCTGTATGGTCGCTGGCCCTGCGGCGGCCTCAACGACGCCTAAATGTTGGCGAGAGAGCGCTTGTCAGTGAGCTGACCGATCTGGTTCAACAAAGCCGGGCACGAATTGTTGGGGTGGTCCGGCAAGAGCTGCTCTCGGAAATCAGGGAAGCCGGGCAATTTGAGAAGCTTCGAATCATCCTACGAGCGTTTCCGGATGAGGAATTGAGGCCCGAGGACTATGAGGCGGCTGCGATTGCCGGCAATAAATGCAGAGCCAGGGGCATCGCCGTCTCTTTTGTCGACATGCTGATCTGTGCCGTTGCAAAGTCGCGAGATTGGGCAATCTTTTCGACCGATCCTGATTTCAAGCGATACGCTGGAGTCCTCGACATCAGGCTCCATAGGGTGCGATAGCGGAAGCTGAACATTTTGGCTGGCGAAGTAATGGATAGCGCGGCCCCCTCTCGCATGGCTGCGAAGTGGCGCTCTTGGTGTTAACCTATTTTATTCGGATATGCCCGTTGCGTCTGCTATTACGACCCGTATCTCTCGCCGTTTCGCCGAGCTCAAGGCGCGCGGGGAAATGGGGATTATTGCCTACATCACGGCTGGCGATCCTTCGCTCGCGGCGACCCTACGGTTCGTTCAGGGGCTTGCCGAAGCCGGCACCGACGTCATTGAACTTGGCGTTCCCTTCAGCGATCCGCTCGCGGACGGGCCGACGATCCAGCGTGCCTCGGAACGCGCCTTGAAAGCCGGCGCGAAACTTTCGGGTATTCTGGATTTGGTTCGGGAGCTGCGCGCTTCGAAATCTGCCGCGGCGGAAGTCCCTATCGTCCTTTTCAGTTATTACAATCCGATTTTTCAGATGGGGTTGGAGAAATTTGCAGCGGCGGCGTATCACGCGGGAGCGGATGGTGTGCTGGCCACGGATTTGACGCCGGAAGAAGCCGGCGAGTACCGGCAGATTCTACGCTCGCACAATCTGGACACGATTTTTCTTGGCGCGCCAACTTCCACCGACGAACGTCTCCGGCAAATCGCCGGCGTTTCGTCCGGTTTTCTCTATCTTATTTCTCGCACCGGCGTTACCGGCGCAAAGGATTCGTTGCCCGACGATCTTCCCGCGCTGCTTCGGCGTGCGCGCGCTGTTACCCAACTTCCTATCGCCGTCGGCTTCGGTATTTCGCAGCCGGGACACGTTTCCGTTCTTGGCGGTCTCGCGGATGCCGCCGTCATTGGATCATCGCTGGTCTCTGAAATTGAAAGCGCCACTTTGAACGACTCCACGCCGGCGGCGGTCGATCGCGCGTGTGTAGCGCTCGCTTCTCGTATTCGCTCGCTGAAGCATGCGGCGCAGGCGGGCCTCTCGAAAAGGGAAGTTGCGTCATGACCCTTAGTGATTGGCGACGCCGCATTGATGAACTCGACCGCAAACTCGTCGAATTGCTCAACGAACGCTCGAAGTGCGCGCTTGAAATCGGCAGGCTTAAGCAATCGGCGAATTTGCCGCTTTATCAGCCCGACCGCGAAAAGGAAGTTCTGGAAAATGCCGAGCGCAACAATCGCGGCCCGCTCACCGATGCCGCGATTCGACGTCTATTCGAACGCATCATTGACGAAGCACGCGCCGCCGAACGTTCCGCCATGCATAAAGACGGCGACGCGGAAAAGAATTCGTGAAATCGAGGCACGGGAAAATGGTGCACCAGCGCGGTTCTTGTTTTTACTGATAACTTAAAACTTATCACGCAAGACTTTCAATCCGTCGAAAGAAGGGAAGTAAGCGTAAATCATGGTTATCGTCATGCAAGAGGGCGCATCCGACGCCCAGATTCAACACGTCATCGATCGCTTGATCGCGAGCGGGTTTGACGTTCACCGGTCTACTGGAGCGTCGCACACCGTGCTCGGTGCCGTTGGCGTTCACCGCGATTTCGATCATCGCGATTTCGAGCTTCTCGACGGCGTGCGCGAAGTCATGCGCATTACCCAGCCATTTAAGTTGGCGAGCCGCCAGTTCAAGCCCGAAGGAACGATTGTCGATTTAGGCCGCGGCGTGAAAATCGGCGGCACGGAAGTGGTCGTCGCCGCGGGCCCGTGCTCTGTCGAATCGCGCGAACAGATGCTGGCCATCTCAGAAGCCGTGTCCAAGGCCGGCGCAAAAATTCTTCGCGGCGGAGCTTTCAAGCCGCGCACTTCCCCTTACGCATTTCAGGGCCTCGGCGAAAAAGGCCTGGAAATGATGCGCGAAGCCGCCGAAAAATTCGGCCTGTTCACCGTCAGCGAAGTCATGGATCCATCGCAAGTCGAGATGATGGGCCACTATGTCGACATTTACCAGGTCGGCGCCCGCAACATGCAGAATTACCATTTGCTTCGCGCGCTGGGCGAAGTTCGCAAGCCGGTGCTTCTCAAGCGCGGCCTTTCCGCTACGATGGAAGAGCTTCTTCTCAGCGCCGAATACATTCTCGCCGGCGGCAACTACAACGTTATTCTGTGTGAGCGCGGCATCCGCACCTACGAAACTTATACGCGCAACACATTCGACATCGCCGCGATCCCCGTGATCAAAAAACTTTCACATTTGCCGATGTGGGGCGATCCTTCGCACGGTACCGGCCGCCGCGACAAAGTTCCTCCCATGGCGCGCGCTGCCGTCGCTGCGGGCGCCGACGGTCTCCTCATCGAGGTTCACAACGACCCCGATCACGCGCTGTCCGACGGTGCGCAGTCGCTCGAACCAGAAGCCTTCACCCAACTCATGGCTGAGCTTCGCATCATTGCGCCTGCCATCGGCCGCCGCATGGCGTAAAACGCTCGGGCACAGCGAATCGTCATTATTTCTGCGGCATTCCTCAACATGTTTTCTTTAAACTTTTGAGGTTCGACTGTAAACTTTCTCATCCATGTCGGCTCATCTCATTCAGCGTGTCACCATCCTTGGCACCGGTTTAATCGGCGGCTCTTTTGCGCTGGCGCTCAAGAAATACACGACGGAAATTCGCATCGCCGGCTGGGATCGCGCGGAGACGCTGCGCGAGGCGCGGGCCATGCAAGTCATCGACGATGCTCATCACGGCGATCTCGCCCCGGCTCTTCGCGGCGCCGACCTCGTCTACATTGCGCTGCCGATCGGCGCCACGCTCGATCTTCTTCCAGACATCGCGCGTTACGCGCCTGGCCACGCGTTGGTCACCGATGCTTGCAGCACCAAACTGCGCATAGTCCAGTCCGCCGCCGAGCATTTTGCGGGCACGCCGCTTTTTCTTGGCGGTCACCCGATGGCGGGAAAGGAAGTTTCCGGCGTCGCGCACGCCGACGCGGATCTTTTTCGCGGTAATACCTACGCGCTGATCAACAATCCGGCTGGCACACCCGAATCCGCGGAATCGCCGCGCGATCCTAGAGTCTCTGCCTTCCTCAAAATCTTGGAAAAAATTGGCGCGCGCCCGTTTTGGCTCGGGGCCGAGCAACACGATGATGCAGTCGGCCTCGCCTCGCATCTTCCGCAACTAGCCGCCATCGCTCTTGGTTCGTTCCTCTACGACCGCCTCGACGAAAACGGTCTGCCGGTCATGCTTGCCGGTCCCGGCCTCCGCGATTCGCTCCGCCTCGCCGGCAGCCCGTACTCAACGTGGCGCGACATCATTCTCACCAACAAAGAAATGCTCTCCGCCGCTCTGGATCTTTTCGCGCGCCGCCTCGATGATCTGCGCGACAAACTCGGCTCCCGCGAACTCGAAGCCGATTTCGACGCCGCCAACGAACTCTACAAACTGCTCCGCGGCCTATAGCGCGCTCGTCACCAACACCATCGTGTCATGTCGAGAAGCTCAACAAAATCATCACGAGCACCGCTATTCCTCCAAATGCTTGTCTGAATCAGCAGTATACGTTCGCCGTTCATACTTCTGGAGGCATCCCGACGTTTCAATTCAACTTCGTGGGGAGCTCGCGGGTTGGCTTCAATTTCGACACAGGTGTTTTCTCAGGCGTTCCTTCTGCACCGGAAGTTTTCAGGAAATCTATTCGTTTTTGATTCGGGTGGTTCGTTTGCGAACCAGGCGCTCACATTCAACGTCGCGACTTGTCCTTAGAGCGTATCGTTACCCCTACGAAACGATTGTTTC
>Ga0247669_1000423_pt1 | contig 17400 bp, 13 predicted proteins | sample CNK10_metaG_FD_182734 | JGI IMG/M metagenome (GOLD analysis project Ga0247669, IMG submission 182734) | Soil microbial communities from Purdue University Martell Research Forest, Indiana, United States - CNK10 | ecosystem: Environmental > Terrestrial > Soil > Temperate forest > Bulk soil...
TGCGAGCACGGCAGGTAGCTCAACCCGGAAAACGGCGCCGCCTTCCTGGCGGTTGTAGCAGAGGATTCGCCCGGCGTGCTCCTGAATGATGCCGAAGCATATGCTCAAACCGAGGCCGGTGCCTTTGCCGACGGGTTTGGTCGTGTAAAACGGATCGAAAACGCGGTGTGGCTCCTTGATTCCTGGCCCGGTGTCGCTGAAAAGAACGACCACCCAGGCGCGGTCGCGCGCTGTTTTCACGGTCAACGTTCCTCCGCCATGCGCCGATTCCATGGCGTCAACCGCATTGTTGATGATGTTGAAGAAAACCTGAAGCAATTGGTTGCCGTCGCCGCGCACACCGGGCAGGACGGATTCCAATTGCAGGTCGACCTTCGTCGTTCCGCTGCGCAAATCGAGCGCGCGCAATTGCACGGCGTTGCTGACGACCGTGTTCAAATCGAGCAGCGTGCGCTCCGCGGGAACCTGCCGCGCAAAACTCAGAAGGTTTTGCACCAGCGTTTTCGTTCTCCGCGCCTGGTCGCGGATTTTCGCGGCAACTCCCCGGCTCTTTTCCGGAATGGTTTGATCGTCCGCGAGCAGATCGGAATAGCCAAGTATCGCCGTCAGCGGATTGTTGATTTCGTGCGCCGCGCCCGCCGCAAGTTGACCGAGCGATATCAGTTTTTCCGATTGCACGAGCTGCGTCTGCAGCCGTCTCAAATTCTCGATCGACTGTTCAGATTGTGCCAGCAAACGCAGGCGTTCCTCGTCGGCCAGATGCTGCCGCAGAAAAACCAGGAACACGAGAGGCACGGATGCAATCACCGTGGCATACAAGCGAAAATCCCGAACGGCCGAGGATTCGGGCGAAGACTTCAGCGTATAGAACGCAAAGACGGGTAGAGAGAGCACCGCAGCCATAGCGAGTTTTGTCACCCAGGTCGTTTGGTTTTCCTGGTTGCCCGCTTCCGCGCTCGATCCCTCAACGGGCGCTTCCAGGGCTCTTTGCGTTGTGTGCGCGATATATCCGGCGGTCCCGTACCACAAGAAGGCCGCTAGCATCGGCAGGTCGTACCATTTTCCGGTTTCGTATGTCTTGAGGTTGATGCCGACATTGATCAGCAGCGAGGCAGTCATCTGCAATGCGGCCCCGCCAAAGAGTCCCGCGTACACCAGCCGCCACGCACCGCGCGTCCGCAACCACAGAAAACCGAGTCCGACCACGATCACGCTATTCTGAATATTCGTGACAATTTCGAATCCAAAATTGTATTGCTCCACCGAAGGCGACGCGTAAAGCCACGGCATCACCGTGTACACGTAGAGGAACATCCACCAGGTCAGCAGCAGCACGAAGTCCAGATATCCGAAACGCAAACGAAGTTCGCTCCGCGTCAGGTGGGGACGCAGGGCCAGTGCCGCCATCATGGGCACGCCGCGCAAGAAAAACGTCACGTCACCAGGGTAAAGGTCGGGCAATTCCTGATGCAGATAGACTTCGTAATAAGTCCACTGGAATTGGCCGATCATCCACAGCGTGCAGCCCATGGCGAAAAGCATCCAAAAGACATTACGCCTCCAATGAGGCGTGCCGGCGTTCATCAGCAGGCCGGCGTTGGCGAAAAGCGGCACGAGGCATTGTGCGACGTCGCCGAAGCTCCTCAGCGACTGCTTGTCGTGCAGCACGAGGGGTGCAAGCGCGTAGGTTCCGAGAGCTACGACCCAGATTGCCGCAATCCAGAAAATGGTGCGAGTAGGGACCATTTGACCGTACCCTGTATTTTAGGCATTTATGCACAGCAAGGACGTAAGGAAAAATCTATCTGGGCGAAATGATTAATGAAGCGAAAAGCGCGTTAAGTCAACGAAGGCATTAGATCGAAGTGGAGATAGACAAATGATTGCACGGCATTGGCGCGGATGGACGAGACCGGACAGCGCGGACGCATATGAAGCGCTACTGAACAAAAAAGTCTTACCGGAGCTAAGGAAAATTGAAGGATATAAGGGCGGATATATTTTTCGCTGCGATGGAACGGATGAAGTTGAATTTGTCGTGGTAAATTTTTTCGAGTCGATCGCCGCGGTGGAGCGTTTTGCGGGGCCAAGCTACACCGTGCCGGTGCTGGACCCGGAGGCAAAGGCGCTTCTTTCGCGCGTGGAACCGATTGCTAGGCATTACGAGGTTCGGGCCGAAACAAAAAGATAAAGTTTGGTCGCGATATTGAAAACAAAAGATTTGCGTTTCCCCTTATAAACGTTGCCTTTCCGCGCGGTGCGCCCCTGGTCGAAGGGAAGAGTATCGCCTTTGTGGATGAGGGTGAAGGGAAGCGCGGTTACAATCAAGGGTGCAAAAAATGAGATTGAAGACCTGCCATGTAGAACCTCGTTTTGATAGTAAGTTCCTCAAGCGAACTACCAGGAGCACTTTGTCCACTAATCCGAAGGGAGCGCCGTGGCAACCCGGGCCGTTTCGGCAGCGTGGCTGCCAGTAGTCTCCGAAGGAACCACGAGCGCTCCGCGAGGCGCCGGAAAGATCTTGTCTCTCAGGCGCAGGATGGGGTACTCGATGATCTTTGACATCGTGATCCCAATTACTAGACTTCCGATCACAGACACTGCGAACCGCTCGTTCGGACTGAATGCATCAATTCGCAGAACCCGTCTTACGAATCCCGGGAACAAGGCGTCCGTCGGTCCGTGCCACAGATAAACGGAGTAGGAATACATTCCGAGAGAAGCTGCGACAGTTCCAACTGCTCCCACGAAGCGTGCGACCTGCCCATGAAGAATCCCTTGCAGATAGAGACTTAGTAGTAGCATCCCTCCGAATCCCAGATAGACACAAGTGAAGCCGAAAGTGGAAAAAAACGGGCTGTTGCGTGGGAATAAAAAGATCGTTGAGAGCAAGCATGCCGAGCACCCTGCGATCACCGTGCGATTCCACGCCGGGTGCAGTAGGCGATCCAGGCTTTGGCGGCGGAAATGATAGAAATAACCGAGAAGCGTTCCAAAGAAAAGCGCGTCGATTCGATCGTGCGAAGCAGCGTAGGCCGTGTGATAGTTCGGCGTTCCAAAACAGACGGAAGCAGCGCGAAATGCGATACACAGTACCGCGACGGCGGCAAATATCCATGGCAGAGCAGAGAACGGATCTGGCCGGGCCGGGGATCGTTTTGCCAGGAAGAGCAACACCGTTGGCAGCAAGATATAAAAATGCTCCTCCACGCCAAGTGACCAAGTGTGATCCCAGACTCCATGCCAATAGTTCTGAACAAAGAAGACCTCTGCAAGATACTGGGGCACCGACGAAACGCTGTGAAAGACGACGTAGTACAGCGCACCCGTTAGTACCAAAAAGACATAGAAGGCAGGATAGATTTTTAGACCCCGCCGGATGAAGAAACGCTTGAAATTTATCGAATTGCGGGCTTTGTACTCACTAAAAAGCAAGCCGGAGATGAGAAAACCACTCAGCACAAAAAACAAATCCACTCCAACCCATCCATTGTGTGCGACAGCGGGCCAAACACCGCCGTGACTCAACATTACAAGAAATACGGCGATGCATCGCAGGATATCCAGCCGCTTATTTCTCATGGTCTCTCGTAGAGTAAATCCCTTAATTTGCTTACCGGCAGCCCTTTCCTCACTTGAACAGGTCTAATGCCGAATTGGAATGAAATCATCTGGTTTTCTTCGTGTCCTCAAATCCCATCCATCAGCTTGCCGACTCCATACCTCGCCGCCGTGACCGTATCGGAAAGTTGACGTTGTTTATGTCCAGGATCTTTCAATCAGTGTACTTGGTACTCTTAAATACCTCGTTCATCGAATTGATCTGCTTTCGACCATCAAAGCGTCGTCTTGACCGAACTTGGCCTAGAGAACTGGCAGTCTTAACAGAAGGAGACGGCCGCTCGACCAAGCGGCATTAGATAGGCCTTTGGGTGAGAGGCCCTGCCCCAGGTGCAAGGATACGGTGCCGGAATGGACATTTCTTGGCAGACATCCCTCTGTGACTAAGGACAATCACCAATCAGATTGGACTTTTCTTTGACGAGTTCTCCGAACAGGGCAATCTGCGCTGGCGAATAATCTGGTTCTAAGACAGCCTTCACATTCTGGCGCACTCTCGTTGGGTCTCGCGAAGAAAAGAGCACCAGTCCTCCGCGGTTTGCGTCTGCGGCATAATTGAGCAGCAACGCTGAAAGTGTGGCCTTGTCCAAACAATGGCAACCAAGTTTTGCAGCCCAGTCCCTCGCCACATCCTTGCGGCCTTCGAGAAACGTAAGGACCGAGTGATAGGCCCCACCTAGAGCTCCGTGGGTGATCACTAGCCGCTTCGAATTGCCCAGGAACAAACGGTCGCGATTTCTTGTAAGAACGCTATTTTGAAACTGAACCACACTGCACAAGCTTGGCTGCCGTTGCAAAGCTCGCAGGACGTCTTGAAATCCGCTCCCGATTCCAAACGACCGGATCTTGCCCGTCTTGACACAATTCTCCAAAAAAGTGAGCAACTCGTCCGCTGGTTGTTCGCTGATTGCATAGTCGTGTAACAGGTAGAAGTCGATGTGATCCGTGCTGAGTTCGCGAAGGCTTCGTTCGAGACTTAGCTGAGCTTGCTGTGCGCTGAAGGCACCACCCTTTACGAGTGCGCGCGTTCCGCGTTGAAGAAAACGACGAACGAAAGGAAATAGCCGCACGACGCGGCGGCCCACATATAGTCCAGTGTTCAGCGCTGTCGTCCGTCGCGGCGGTTCGATACCGAACTTCGTGGTAATCGTTACATCGGACCGTCGACTCTTCAAGAATCTTCCCAGAATCCCTTCCGCTTCGCCGTAACCGTAATACCGGGCAGTGTCGAAGTGCCGCACTCCTGCTTCAAACGCCGCGTCGAGAATACGATTGGCCGTGCCTCGGCTAATGCTGGTCAATGCGCTGCAACCAAACCCGATCGCCGGAGTTCTGACACCGAACCCAGGTAGAGCGATCTCCGTCATGTGTTGTTCGCGCATAAGACGTCACACCTGGTAGGCGCCGGCGCAGTTACTGAGGTCGCTTTTGAGCTTGTCGGCTATGCGAAGGCAGAGCGCCAGTATTGTCAATGTTGGATTCGAGCATGCGCTCGTCGGAAATACTGCGCTGCTTCCGATGTACAAATTGTTTACGCCGTGCACTCGGCAGTCCGCATCGACAACGCCTTGTTGGGGATTCTCATGCATCCGCGTAGTTCCCATATGGTGCGCAGAATCATGCGCCATCCGTACCCACGCGACCGAATCGTCGAGAAACGCAACCTGGTTTAGATCGAAGAAGGCAAGTCCGAGCCTTTCGAACTCACTGGCAACAGTCCAGATGTATTCGTGAAGCGTTCTGCGCTCAAACTCTCCGATTCGCCAATCGAGTTTCACCTTGCGCATCCCTAAGCGGTCCCGGGCCTTGCCCAATGTGACCCGGCTGTCCGGATTGGGCGCGACCTCAACTTGCGCTCCGATGTAGATGGGACCTTGTCTGGGAGTTCCGGAGCGTTTCTGGAAGTAAAAACGATATCCCAAACGGCACAAATCACCCGGGCTCACAAGCGCGTCGCGCAAGAAACGTTGCAACTCCCCGGTCTCTCCCTTGGTCCCGCGGCGAAGTATTCTGAACAGCTGTTTTAGGGCCACAATGCCGGAATCTTTAACGTCGTCGAACATCGCCGAACCGTGAACGCTCAGAAGTTGCTTTTCGGCCTGCACACTCCGGCTCAGTGCGATTACAGGAAAGTATTTCAGCCCATTTCTATAGAATGACTCGAAAAATTCCTGCAAACATTTGCGGCCGTTCGTCTGAAGATCACCCAGCCGGATGTGGATGTGTTCCTGAAAGAAGCGTCCCACAAGATCATGCTTGTTTCCCAGGCCTTGCGGTTCTACCCTATCCGAGGCAAGTAACAACCGCGCCGTTTCGATCCCGCCGCAGCAAATTACGTAAAACCGGGCTTTCGCCGTTCCATTCTTCCCAGTTAGGGTTTGAAACTCAATTTGCTCAACCGCCACCGCCGAGCTATTTGTAATGATCGAGGTGACGTTCGCGTGCAAGAGCACCTGGACATTGGACGCGCCCTTCAGCTCCCGGCGATAGGTTGTCGCAAAATTGGGCTTTGGACTCCATTGCGAGCATTCCATGTAAAGCCTACTAGGATCGAATGCAGGAGCCTGAAACCCGAACGTCACGCACAGGTCTCGGTAAGAGATACGGGGGCCAAGATGCAGCACGCGGTCGGCTCGGTCGTAAAAGGGTTCAAGTTCTTCACGCGAAATCGGCCAGCCACTAAAGGGGATCCAGCTTTTCTTTTGAAAATCGAAGGCGTCTAGTCGCAGTGCTTGACCACCCCACAACGTCGTCGTTCCGCCGAAAACTCGCGCACGCCCTTCGTGAACGCCGGTGTGAGGCAGACCGACCACTTCGCTATCGTACAGCTTCTGAGTCTCACCCTCCGCCTCTAATCCGCCCCCCTCCAGCATGAGCACGCTGAACCGTGTGCCGATAAACTCTCGAGCCAGGGTGATTCCGGCCGCTCCGCTGCCCACGATGCAAACATCGGCAGTCACTATGGCGTGCTCGTCGAATTCGCAGAAGTCTCTGATCATCAACTCGCCCGAAGAATGGACAGGTAGGCATCGGCGATGCGATCCCATGAAAAAAAACGCTCAGTCGCTTCCAAATTGCGTTGCCGGAGCGTTTCGCGCAGCGTTTCCTGTTTCAGGACCTGTACCAGTTCGCGAACTAGGCCCTCCCGATCTCCCATGGGTACAAGCCGCACTCCGGCCTCGGTAATGGGAAACGCGGTCTCGGCATCCGAGAATCCGACGATGGGAAGCCCACAAGCGATTCCCGCTATCCCGCTGCCTCGTCGAGACGAAAGCCCGGAACGGACAAAGAGCTGAACGTCTGCAGTGGCGAGTAGGCTAACCGCCCTCCCGGCTTCGAGCACTCCGTAATCGTTCAGCTCCACCGCACTCCCAGCAAGCAATGGCGGAAGCAGAGTACCCGCCACTTTCGCCCCGCGCCCGAACACGGTCAAATTCATTGGCCCTACTTCCTTAGAAGCTTCGGAAAGCACCCATGCAATCAAGGATGTCTCAGATGGGAGATTACTGAATCCGAAGACGATGATCATGGGGACACGATTTTTGGATCTTTGCGCGGATCGCGGGGGAACTGGGAGATTGCTACCAACTGGCAACTGTAATGTTTTTGCTCTGATTGTCGGATCTTGCAACCAAGCCACACGGTCAACTGAAATAGTGCTGACAATCTTGTCGGCCAACCGCGCCGATCGCCGCATCACGGCCAACTGGAGAAGCCGCCGTAAGCGGTCTCTATATCTGCGGCCGCCAAAAGGCTCCGGGTCGTGAAATACAATCAAGACATGCACGCCGGCGCTCTTCAGGCTGCCAATCAAATGGGCAAAGCGCATGGGAAAACCGCGACGCGACCATGCCAACGCCGTATATTGCACCAACACCCAACAGCCAGGCTGCGCCCGGAATCGCTCTTCAGTATCCTTCAGGGCTCGATGCCAGCCTTGTTCAGCCCAAGCAACGCGGGATATTTCGAGCGCATATCCCTTTTCATGAAGCGCCTGCGAAAGAAGCCTGCAGTAGTCTTCCAGCGCGTCGGTCGGCTCATCCTGGCGACCGAGCAGTGCTACCCATCGCTGATGGTCTATGGACATGTCAGCGATTGGCGTTGCCGTCCAGCTTACTGACGCTCGAAAATTTTGTTCTTAGCATCCTACCGCAGGCCGTTTATGTTAGCAGGACGCATCTCGAAACGAAAACCAAGTCTGGACCGGAAGTCTTGTTAAGAAGCCGATCGACCGAAGATGGCGCACATGGCATTTGGCACAAAGTACGCGTCCGTTTCGGCCTTAGGTGATGACCCGCTTGCGAAGGACCTCGCTTCAACGACTCGCGGTCGATTGCTCCCTTGAGGCTACAATCTCTTGGTTGATGCTGCGCTATGCGGCAGAAGGAAGAGAGAATTGGTTTTCGCAATTTCATCCTATGGTGCGCACCGAGTGAGCGAGAATGGGAAGGCAGAGCCGAAACTTGGCGTTTCTTCTTCGCAATGCGCGACGTTCATACAGCGTGTAAGGCAAGCACTTATTCCGCCAAGGACCTTGGAGTCAAGCCACGGGAAAGGGCCAATAGGATCCGTTCCCTGACGCCGGAACATGAGAAACCGCACTTTCTTATCCCGTTGTTGCATTATGCAGAAGCGACGTCTCGTACAGGAGAAGCACAAACGTTATGAAGAAAATACTACGCTTACTCAGCGAGCCTCGTCGGAAACGCATTGCCTCGGCTGCAGTTATGAACCAAGCAGAATTTTTCAACGCTCTGGGCGGAAATGCTCAATTTCATCGATGGCTCAGAGAGCAGCGTGCCTTTCAATATTTTCAGAACAGGTACGATCTCTATGCCGATTTACAGTCGAGGATTCTAGGGCAAGAACCAATCGACTATCTCGAATTTGGAGTACGCTACGGAGATTCCCTATTGAGATGGAGCAAGATCAATACACATACCGACAGCCGGTTTATTGGTTTCGATTCCTTTGAAGGACTCCCTGAAAATTGGACCAGTGTCACCGGAGAAGCCCCAAAGGGGTCGTTCTCAGTAGGAGGCGTCGTACCTCAGACAGGCGACAGCCGAATACGTTTCATAAAGGGTTGGTTCAACGATACCCTGCGGCCGTTTTTGCAAGAATTCAGTCCCCGTTCGAGGCTCATTATCCATAATGACGGGGACCTCTTTTCCTCTACACTCTTTACCCTGGCTACGCTCGACCCGGTCTTACAGCGAGGTTCGATTCTGATCTTTGACGAGTTCTCTAACCCATTACATGAGTGGAGAGCATTCCAAGATTACGTCTCTGCCTTTCGTCGCACCTGTAAGGTACTAGGCGCAGCCGGGGAGTATTACACGCAGGTCGCGATGGAAATTGAGTAGCCTTTCGAGGCAATGGAGTCCCGCCCCGGCATGTCATAACCCAAGGACCTCACCGAGACAGGCGGAATGCACGTGCTTCGCACTCCAAGTAGCAGCACGCTTCAATCGCCGGCCTTCCGCTTGATGCCGCAGCACCACGCCATAGGCGTATTCTCTCCCCGCATTTCACAAACCGTGCCCCCGGAAGATTGCACGCACTCGGAGACAGTGCTAGCTGCAATTGCAGCGCCACGCCAGCTCTTTCCTGCCAGAGCCGGATCCATGCCCAACGCGGAAGCGACACTCCGGCTAAGGGCTCCCAGTTTCGCCGCCCATAGTGAATCCACGACCCCCCAGGCCAGTCTCCCTCTCCAATTCATCGTTGGCTCAAGGCCCCCGTTGAACTGGAAGAGGCATACCCCGCCCGGCCGCAGCACGCGCAGCATTTCGCAAATGTATTGCAAGGACAACGCTTCCTCGGGAAGATGCTGCAGAACGAGATAGCTGAACACAAAATCCATCGAGCTGGAAGCGACACAGGACAGGTCGGTCCCGTTGCCGAGCAACCAAAGTATGTTTTGACGCGTGGCGTGAATTTGCCGAGCACGCGAGAGCATTTCATGCGAAAGGTCGCAAGCACAAACACATTCAAAACGATTGGCAAAACTCGCCGTCATCCGCCCAGCACCGCAGCCAAGCTCAAGCATGCAGTTGCCGGCCACAGGAACCCCGCTGCGCGCCAGAGCAGGAACGACAAGGCGTTCGAAATCTTCCTCTCCCGAAGTGATAAAAGATTCAGTGTTCCATTCCTTTCGCCAAGAAGCGATGTAATGAAACGCATTTTTGCGGGCGCGCGCGTCCCAGTCTCGAGTCATGATTCTCGTTACATTCGGAGCCACGTTGTCATTAGCCTTTCTTTGCCCTGAGTCCGACCAGCTCGCTTGGCGGGCTGGCATGACGCCCTTCTCGATCATCCTTGTGCAGCGACACCTAGTCTGGACAGCTAATGTTTCCAGCAACCAGCGAATTCCTGACACGCAAAAAACTCGAGACTCTCGATAGCCCCTGAGAGCAACCCTATCATATGGCCACCGTAGGAAGCGCCAAGTCCACACGAATAACCAAGGCGTCTCTCAGAGGCCGGTCAACTCAAAAAACCGCCGCCACCAGTTCTCCGGCGACATCCAATACTCAACTTTCGGTCGCGCATGCTCCACAACCAATTGGCGGTAATAGTCAGGCCGGCTAAGCACTTCGCGCACAGCTGCGACAAATGCCCCTGTGTCGTTCGGATCTGGCACTAGCAAACCATCCAGCGGAGGATCGCTCAAAAACAGGCTGCTGGCTCCTCCCGGTGCGGCAATTACGGGGGTGCCGCAGGACAGCGCCTCCGGCACAACATAGCCGAACGGCTCATAAGTCGAAGGACAAAGAGAAAAATCGGCGGCTGAGAAAATCACAGGAATCTGTTCGGAAGGTGCATCCCGAATGAGACGAACGTTTAGAGACGCGAAGGGCTCTTTCGGAAGATCGCCGCGGAGGGCGATTATCCAATGGACTTCGGGAAGCGCCTGGATCAAAGCCCGAACCATCGGAAAATTCTTCATGGGATGCAGCGAGCCAACGAAGGCCCCTACCGGTGCGTCAGCAGGCAAACCAAGGGTGTGGCGGCATTCCGCTCGGTCAAGGGGAGCAGATTGTTGTGTGCCGATCAGGGACGTAACTCGGGACTCGTACCCGAAGAAACGTTTGACCTCTGAGGCTACTGGGCCAGAATTGCACAAAATAATTTTAGACCGGCCGCTTAGACGCGTGAGCACCATAGTGTCCCACCACTTCATCTTCCAGTAGCCAAGCAGGGAGATGTGCGCACGCATGACTTCGGCGTAGGCACGATACGTCCCATGATAAAAGTGAATTTGTTTGCAGCCGGGCGGCACGCGCAAAGGATACCAGCCCACGAAGCCGTGAGAAATCACGGCTGCAACCTTCTCATGCATGGCATGCTGCGCGGTTTTGCCAATGACCCATCCCAAGAGGGCTCCCACAAATGGACTATTTGCCTGGACAGACTTAGTCAGGAATGCACCTACAGCCGAATTTCTTCGATGGAACGTTCTGACGCTGTAGCCCCGTTGCTCGAAACCGCTAATCAGCTCGCGAATGAACGTCTCCATCCCTCCGAGAGTCCCCGGTGGTTCCGTCGTCAAAATGAGAACTTCTGTTCCTGATTGTTGCACACCACGTCCTTAGAACTAGTCGCACTTCTGCCCTGCATGCGATCGAGACTGTCGTTTGGCCGACCGCTCCCCTTGCTCACTTCCACGTCATTACCTAAGAGCCGTCCCATCAAAACTAAAGAGAGCCAGGATTTATTAGGCTGTCTCTGTTCATGAATCATCCTGACGCTTCGTTTTTGATCGATTCCTCGCAGACCGAATCGCACCGGTCATCCACGTCAGGGACCTTCGCGCCCAGGCACGAGCGAGCATTCCCGTACCTCGCGCCGCCTCTCCGAGGCTTAGCTGTGCGATGGCCCGCAACTCATTCGAAGCGCAGTCGATCAGTCCGTTTCCTGCAAAATAATCCAGGTACGCCAGGCGCACTTTTTCCTCAGACCAGGATCGCGCCGGAGCTAGAAATCTCGGACCATCTTGTTTAGCCAATTCTAGAATGGTTTCCACCCTGCGGTCATATGAGTGCTCGCCCAGAACTTTGTCGCGCGCTGCCTCCGCGATCCGACGCCGCGTCGGTTCATCTATGAGGTATTTTCGAACTAGGGGCGTGATTTCCGTTTCGCGGCGATATCCAACGAAATGAACTCCCTCCTCAAAACCGATCGGCGCTAATTCCGTTGGCAAAGAAGTCAGGAGCAGGGCACCTGCGGCCATCGCCTCGAATGCCCTGATGTTGGCATCCTGCGGGAAATCATCCCTTGCTATGTTTACGACGACTCTGGATTGACGGTAGACCTGAGCCATTTGTTCCGGCCCATGGTGTGCCCTCCAGTCATTCATCCGAAAGGACCTCGACAGCACAGGCAGCAAATCTTGTCTTGCCCGATACAAGGGTCCTCGTGTCTGTCCGACCCAGCCAATCTCGAACACCCTCTCAAGTTCCTCGCCCTCAAAAAGCGAAGGTTCGATTGCGTGCGGGATGAAGTGTGCTCCCGGATGACCAGCCGTCCGGAACGCAGTGTCGTATCCCGGGTGGAAGACGAAGACCAGATCGAACAACATGGACCATGCGATTCGTTTTCGAGTGTAAGCATAGGTGTCTATCTGGAAGCATGCCGTCGGAATATTCACTTCGGTGAGCCCCCGCGGCATTAAAGGAAGGTCTTCCGGATGGAGGATCAGAGCTGGCGGCTCGGGGCACGCCTCAAGGAGCTGGCTGAGATTGCCGTTCTGGGGGAAATTAGGATGCACACTGACGGCACGCTCACCTCTCCCACGAAAGGCGCGTAGGTAGGCAGATCCCTCTCGGGCAATGCCTTCTTCCTTCAGAAGAACGAGTATCGTCATCTCATGCCTTGGGCGCGGTCTGTAGACTCTGTCGTGCTAGTAGCAGTTCATCCCGCTCTCAACTCTTACTATTTTCTAAAATACAAAGGAAAAAAAGAACAAGGGAAGGCGACCAAGTGCCCGCCAAGCCACACTCCACAAGCCTTCTCAGGAGCCAGGCCACGTACCGGCTCCTAAGCAGCTCGAAACTAACCCTTTATGGGCGAGCATAGATCAAACAAGTTTTTATCAGTCCCCAAACACGATCGAGCTCGCTACGCCGCACCGTCCCGGTCAGCAAAGCGCCCGCTAAAAAACCGGCCGCCGCGACGAAGAGTTTCCACCAGAAGAACCATGGAAGAAACGTCAACACGGCGGTGATGCCAAGAGCCAGAACAAACGGAGGGAAAGCAATTCGCAATCCTTGCACTGCAAAGACGCGCGTGTGTCGAATACCCAGAAATAGGAAGATGCTCGCCAAGCAATAGCTGACAACCGTTGCCCACGAGGCTCCGAGTGCTCCCCAGCGAGGGATGAAAGCCAGGTTTAAGACAACATTGACCACCGCGCCCAGGACCGTTGATATAGGTAGGTATCGTTGCAAGTTTTTCGCGATAATCGCGTTTGTAATGACCACTCCGAAGAAGATCGGCACCTCCGACCAGACCAGCACTACGAGCAAACTGGCCGCAGGGTGATATTGCTTGCCGTAGAGAAAATCCACGAGAGGGCCAGCGATGGGCGTAAACACTGCACATACCGCGAACACTACAGCCATCAGAAAGCGATAACTCACGCCCAAATAATGCCGGAATTGCTCTTCCTGACCGGACACTTGCGAGAGTATCGGAAAAAGTGAAGAAACCAACGCCACCGGCAGTACGCTGAGCTGCTCGATCAGCTGGACCGAGACAACGTATGGACCGAGCGTCTGGTCGCCCGACATCATATGCAGCATTACTTGATCAATCCGGTGGTAGATGCCCACCGCAACGACTGTTAGCGCGAGCGGAAACCCATAACGAATGAGCTGCCTTGCAAGGTCGAAAGAAAAGCTCCAAGGCCGCGAAAGAAAGCGCCTTCGCAGAGATGCAAAGAGAATCAGTGCCACTTCGACAAGCGCACAGCCCGTGCGCGCCAGGATCACCCAAAGAAAAGCTGCTTTGCCCAATGCGAGAAGCACGACCATGAGCAGCCACAGCGCCTGTCGGGCGAGGCTGATGCCGACGTTGTACCATTGCTGCATATCCACCTGGAAAACAATTCCAAAGAGTCGAATCGAGGGAAACAGCAGGATGTCTATGGACGCGAAGAACAGCAAGAGTCGCAGAGATCCGCCATAACCGAAAAGCGGTGCGAACAGGAGCGCCAAGCCTGTTCCGGCCACAGCAAAGACCACGCTAATAGCAGAACCAGTGAAAAATATGCTGCTGGCTTCTGAGCGCCGCTGAGCTGCCTCACGCGCGAGGATTGGTTCAAGGCCAAAGGTTGCAAGCCAGCTAAAGAGTGTCAGATAAGCGTAAAGCGCGCCGTATTCGCCGAGTCTCTCGCGGCCCAGATAACGAGCAAGAGCTACCGAGGCAGCGGCCGACAAGAGCAGTCCTACGCCACGTCCGCCGAGCAAGACAACAGTATTCTGAAAGACGCGCCTACCCACGCCGAAATGTAGCTTTCGCTCTTCTTGGGTCGAGGCTAATTTCTGGTCGAATTGTGATGACACCGGAATCATCAAGACGCAATCACCCACGCATCTTCAGCTAAGCAGACAAAATGAGTAAATCATGGTTCATTCGGAACTACAACGAACGATGAAGGTAAGCGCGCGCGGTCAAGCTTGTCAAAAAAAGGAAAAAAAACCGAGAAAATCAGAAGCGGAGGCGTTTTCGATTGAAGCAGGATACGATCTGGAAGTCTCTCCCAGATAAACACCTAGCCCGTCAACCGAGTGCAAGTGAGTGGATTGATCCTCTTCGGCGGCTTATTGGCAAACGCTACACATCTGGATAGGGAAAGCTATAACCGCGCGCCAGGACGTTCGGTCAGTCAACATACATCGCGAAAAGATGGCGCGGAAATTTCGCCGAGCTCTCGAGCCATTGACACACATAGCCCCGCGCCAGCAACCAGCGGGTTACGTCGGAGGAAGCTTGTTCGTGATGAATTTCGCAGACGAGGAGGGGCCTTGCCGACCGGAAAATTTCTTCGCTACCGTGCAAGACGGCCGCTTCGGAGCCTTCGACATCGATCTTGATCAGGCTGGGCAAGCCGTGCTCCCGCGCAACAGCGTCCAGAGTGATCGATTCGACTTCGATTGTGGATTCTTCGCCTGCGGCCGCGTCCTCCACAAGAGCTCCACGATTCATGCTGGACTGAGAACTGGCTCGTTGAAAACGTAGGTGCCCAACTGTGGAACATACTGCTTTAGGAATAATCTGTATCGTGTCAAGCCGATTGCGAGAAGCGTGTTCTTTGATGCGGCGGACATTCGAGGGATCCGGTTCGAAAACAAACACAGAACCTTGAGAACCCAAATTCCGCGCCGCAATCAGACTAAACACGCCGATATGCGCTCCGACATCATAGAAGACAGTGCCTGGCCGCAGATTCGACAGCAGAATCCGCTCGACTGAGGCCTCATAATTGCCCTCAAGATATTCCATTTCATAGCGGGGATTGAGATGAATCCAGAGGCCCTTGCCTGGGCCCGAACGAATCGATGTCCACACAAGGGCGTCCGAGGGAATGGCGGCACGCGAGAAATTCCTAACAGCAGACCCAAGGATGGGAAAGCGATTCACAAAAGTGTAGAATTTCCGCAATGGCAACGATGTGCTAAGTTGTTGGACTACTGACTTCCAATTCATGGAGCGCATTCCCTTGTATGAGGGTGCTTACTCGTAACTGCGCAACTACGCGTCTGTTCCACGAGCTCAAATATTGTGATCGAATTCAGTCATAACAGCATCGTGGAGGAATACCTTGTCCACCCCTCGTTCAAGTAGATGCCGAAAATTTGACACTTCTAAGTGTCTCCGCTATAAACTGTTGCGTCGCAATGACCGAAAAAGCGATTCTCTGTGCTGAAAACATTATAACTCGATACTGATGCCCTCTCCGGAAGCATTGACGGAAAACCACCAGACACCACTACTGCAAGGCTCGACAGGTCTGTTTGCTCCGAAATACATGGCCGCGCTGCTTGTCCTCATCTTGTGCGTCACATTCTACGAATTTCGAAGCAGCACCTTCATCGGGGACGGGCTTCGACACCTCCCGGCACTGCGGACGATCACAGAAGGTCCACCCGTCGCCATCCAGCCGAAGCCTTGGTTGGAAGTGTATCGAGCACACTACGATCGAGTAGTGGTTCACCATCATTTCCTATTTGGTCTGGCAATCAGAGCAGCCTTCGCATTGCAACGGGCACTTGGGATCAGCGGAGACGCGACTATTGCGATGCAGGCGGTGAACTCAATTTCTGCGGCGATCGCTGGCGGGCTCTTCTTTCTTCTTGTTATTCGGCTTGGAGTGCCCCGATGGATTTCCCTGGCCGTTACGACGGGCCTCTGCCTTTCTCCTGCCTATCTGCTTGCAGCGACAAACGTGACCGAAGTTGCTCTCGCGTTACCTTTCTTTTTGGGTACATTGCTCGTCTTAGCCGATCGCGAGTTTCTGGGGCATAGAGCTGCGCTGGCAGGCACTCTCGTGGGGCTGGCAACTATAACCTATTTATTGGCCGGCTCATTGGTGCCCTGCATCGCCTTAGCCGCAATCGTTTCCAGATCTCCTTCTCGGTCAACAATTAAGACACTTTTCCTGTTTTTTTCTGCCTTCGCGCTAGTCGTTCTCGGCATTTGGGTGGTAGTTCTATTCCTGAGCGGCGTCCACAGTCCAGCAAGTCTCGTTACTGCGATTTTGAGATTTCCGGAGCAAGGTACCTATGGCCGATTCAAGTTGGGTTCACTGATTGCAACGCCGATAGGGCTGACCCAGGCATTTTTCCCGATTCTTCCGGATGACTTTCGCGGGCTACGATCCTTATATCATCAGACCCCTGTAGTCGCTCTCCTTGCGGGCATGTTGAGCCTAATTACGTGCGCGCTCCTGGTGAGGGCGGTTTACCTCTTATCAAAGGCAAGGATGCTTCGGAACTTACTGCTACTCTCTTCATTGTTGACCTTTCTCGTGGTGGAAGGTGTATGCCTCTGGTGGGATCCTTATTACTCGAAACTCCAAATCTTTGCTCTCATATTGTTCTGGTTGACCATCGTTGTTGGTTTCACTCACAGCCGAGCCGGTAGGGCGCATCGTTTTCTCTTAATCCTGTTCGTGACTGCGGTCGCTGCTGGTGGGGTAGTAGTACTAAGCGCCAATATTCAGCCAAGTCAACCCAATAAGAACGCACAACAGTTGCATGCCATCGTAGGAGAAGGTGTGCTGATTACGGGTTGGTCTAGCGACGTTGCGCATCTTTGGTTGTATTCGAACGGCGACAACATCATACCGTTGCCTGACTTCGCCCTGGCCCGAAACCTTCAACCTAGTCGAGTTGAATCGGATTTGAAGGCAATAATAGAAAAGGCTACTGCTGACGGAACAAATGTTTATTTCTATGCATTGTTCGAGGCAGACGACGCAGAATTGACCAACGCGTATGACATTAGATTTCGGCTAAGCGGTTTTGCCTCTTACCTTCGCAGCTTGCAGCAAAATGCTCGACCGGTGGGACGCTTTGCGCAACCCGGAGGGCATTGGAGCGTTCTGTACCTCTACAACCGTAAGATTTAACAATCCCGATTGGGCTGCGCGGAGATTCTCAACTAACTAGTTGTAGCAATCATGGTTCGACACGGTGACACGGTGCAGCATTGCCGTCGAGAATCCTCGTTGCGCACTCAGGGTGATGATTCGAGAACTCGCCCCCTCCGATA
>Ga0247669_1000429_pt1 | contig 17329 bp, 15 predicted proteins | sample CNK10_metaG_FD_182734 | JGI IMG/M metagenome (GOLD analysis project Ga0247669, IMG submission 182734) | Soil microbial communities from Purdue University Martell Research Forest, Indiana, United States - CNK10 | ecosystem: Environmental > Terrestrial > Soil > Temperate forest > Bulk soil...
TCTTGGGAAAGCCGCGGCGCAGCGGGCAGTCTAGGCCCTTCCAGTGCCAGCGTAAAGGACTTGCAAAACCCGCGTTGAATACTACAGAAGGAACCAGGAAATCAGCGACAAAAGAGAGACAAAGAGAAAGGAGAAACAACATGACGGACATTCGCAAGGAAACCGATAGTCTCGGCGAAGTAGATGTTGCTGCTGACAAGCTCTGGGGCGCGCAGACTCAGCGCTCGCTTGAGCACTTCAGCATCGGCAAAGATTTGATTCCCCGTGAAATGATCACCGCCTACGCCACCTTGAAAAAAGCTGCCGCCAATGCCAACTATGCCGGCAAGCGGCTCGACGATAAGCGCCACAAGTTGATCGTTCAAACCTGCAACGAAATCCTCACGGTTCAGCATCACGACATGTTCCCTTTGCATGTGTGGATGCCATCGGCGTCATCGTCAGCCATGTGATCGTGCTCTTCGACTTCATCGAGGAGATGCACGAAAAGGGGGAACCCCTGGAGCGAGCTCTTCCGGATGCCGGAATTGAGCGTATTCGCCCCGTGATGTTCACCGTGGGCGCAACTATCCTTGCGTTGTTCCCTCTCGCACTTGAAGGTGGCCCGCTCTGGAAACCGTTGTGCTATGCCCAGATCGGCGGACTTGCCGTCGCTACCTTCATCACTTTGCTCTTGGTCCCAGTCTTCTACTCGATCTTTGTGCTCGATCTCAAGTGGATCAAATGGGAAACGAGTGAAAAGCGACGGGCGCACTAAAAAGTAGAACCAACAACGTGACGAACACGCTCAACAGACAATCAAAGATCTACGGGAGGACGATGTGGATCTAAAACTTACTGGAAAAATCGCGTTGGTAACGGGATCGACAGCAGGGATCGGGTTTGCGATCGCCAAGTCGCTTGCGAGCGAAGGTGCGCATGTCTACGTAAACGGACGTATGCAAAAGCGCGTGGATGCAGCGATGGCGGCAATCCGATCGACTGCAGCAAAGTCTAAGGTTAATGGCATAGCAGCGGACTTTTCAGGTGTAGCCGGCGCAGAGGCGGTAATTGCGAAACTTCCCGCGGTGGATGTGCTGGTGAACAATGTGGGCATTTTCGAGCCGAAGCCGTTTGCCGAGATCTCTGATGCAGACTGGTACCGTTTTTTCGAGATAAACGTAATGAGCGGAGTACGGCTATCACGACACTATCTCGCAGGGATGCTGAAACGGAACTGGGGCCGTATCCTTTTCATTTCGAGCGAATCGGCAGTGCAGATTCCGCCGGAAATGGTGCACTACGGAATGACAAAGATTGCACAGATTGCCGTGGCGCGCGGGATCGCAGAGTCGGTCGGGGGAACCGGTGTGACAGTGAACAGCATTCTTGCCGGGCCGACGGAATCTGAAGGTGTTAGCGGATTCGTTGAAGCAATGGCGAAACACCAGAATAAGTCGAAAAAAGAGATGGAGAACGATTTCTTTGAGCATGCACGGCCTTCATCCCTACTGAAGCGTTTTGCCACTGTCGATGAAGTTGCGGCGATGGCGACCTACGTGGCTGGGCAGCTATCCTCGGCAACGAACGGGGCAGCGCTGCGAGTAGATGGCGGCGTCGTGAGGGGGATTCTCTAAATGAGAAGTAGAGAAAGCAAAAAGGACGGCTAACGCGAAAACAAACGCACACCTGCTTGGGTGGCACACGTTCTACCAGATTCGCGCAAGTGAAGACGAGTGGCCATTCCGAACCACCACTCCCCGTGGAACCAGACTGGCCCCGTCGTTCAAGTCGATTCCAGTGAGGTTTTTCACCCTTGACACTCAATCGGGTGGGTTAGAGCGTGGTCCGTTTTCCATCATTTTCCAATTATCACAAATTCTGTTTTAGTTAAGTGCCGCAGTTCCAGCGCGTTAGGATTTGCTCGAGGAAGCTTGACGGGCGCGCGATCGAGACTGCGCTGCATAACCTTACCTGAGAAAACTATCTTGCCTATGGAACGGTGAGAACAGCGATGAAAATGAATTGAACTTTCCCAAAGAAGCAATCCGGCTTCAGGCCGCGCATCTCAATTTGTAACCGAAGCCTGCAACCGTCTCGATTAGCTCTGACTTTTTCCCGAGTTTTTTCCGCAAGTTCTTGACCACGACGTCTACCACGTTGCTTCCCACATCATACTTGTGACCCCATACGTCTCGGATCAGGGCTTCGCGTGCCACTGCTTTTCCTTCGCGTTCTCTCAGATAATGGAATACAGCGAACTCCAGCCGAGTAAGCCGGATTCGGCGATCATCGATTACCAGTTCGCGCGCTTCCACATCGAGCATTTCTCCGGCCGTTACGCCTAATTCGGCAGCGACTAGGCGAGCAAGCCAACCATCCACCGAAGACGGACCAAAATCGAGCATGGCGCTGAAGTACGTCCGCCCGTCTAAGTCCACATTGCTGCTTGGAACAGGCACGAAACCAAGCGTCTGTGCAACGGGTGCGAAGGGGCCGATATCCTGGAGCGCCAGGTAGACGCGCCGGAGCCTCGGTCGCAACGCAATGTAAGTCCTTTTGATATCCAGCCAGCTAGCCGCCTGAACGGGTGAGGGCAGTTCACCTTCCCCTTCGCTCAACCATCGGCGAAGAAACAGGGCTGTCTCGTTCTTGGGCACCGGATTATTCTGGAGATGCAAGCTCCAGCTGCTTGCCACGGGGTCCCCGCGAAGAAGAGATTCGTGGACGCCGGAAGACTCACAGATGCAGTAAAAACCCACCGTCTTGCCGCCGCGGTCTCGTACCACACTGAAGGCCTCCGGGGCTGCCGTCCACCACTCGGACAGCGACCTAACGGATTCGGGGCCTTCGTGGCGCTCGCAGATGCTGCGGATCGCGCCGCCATCCTGCGAGCGCGCCGGTTCGACCGTATACATCTGTGCGCCAGTGGGGAAAAAAGCCTCTCGAATGACGGGATTTTCGAGCAAGTAGAGCATGTCGGCGGTGTACCGCCAAAGATCAGTAGACGGCGCTGAAACCAGCTCCATTCGCAACTGCGACCAGGCGGCCTGCCTGTAGCCGCGATATCTAGTGGGGTCGGTCGAGCGCAGGGCCGTGGCCATCACTTGCTTTACAGAATCATTGATATGCAATCCATCCAGATCAATGTTTACGAACGGAAGCGATCGCAACCGTGAGAAGGCGTCTTGAGGCGGAGTATCCGCGAGGATTGCACGCAAGAGAGAAACCGTCACTCGCCGAAGCACACACGCGGCTTCGAGCGCCCGCCGCGTGACCGCATCTCCGATCTCCGCAAGGTATAGCTGAGTGAGCTCATCGATCACGCGATGGATCGCGAGGTCTTCGAACGCGGGATCTTCGCGTCGTGCAAGGGAAGATGCCGCGAGCGTCAAAGCCAGCGGATGCCCTTGGGCCACGCGATTGATCCGCATTGCCCGCGATTCTGGTATGCCAAGACAAGTCAATAATGACGCGGCATCCTGCCCGGATAACGCGTCGAGCTCGACGCTGCGAAAGAGACCTTGCCACCCAGGTGCGGAAGCCCATGCTGGCACTGGTGCCTCGCGGTCCGTGAGAATCAGGCGCACCCAGCTCGGTAGCCGTGGAATGAAGCTCTGACGCAGCCAGGTATCAAGCAGTTTCAGAACTTCATACTGATCGAGCGCCAGCACCACTCGCGAGCCGATGCTGCCGAGACTTCTGGCAGCATCGTCCGGTGAACTGAAATTCCGCCCGAGGCGGGAACCGAGTGCTCGCAAGAACCCGTATTCCGTTGGCTCTACCGCTCGACAATCGAGTACGATTGCGGTTACGTCCTGGGCCCGAGCCCGTTCTGCGAACGCAGAAATTAGGCGGGACTTGCCAATCCCCGCGATTCCGTAAAGATAAACAACCGCCGGGCCGGAATCGTTCAGCGTTTCCAGCAACAGGGACAACTCCCGTTTCCGTCCCACAAAAGTGCGACTTGCCTGTTCGGCGAGAAGATCGCCAACCCGCGGTGGCGCGCTTTCCGCGGCGTGCAAGCCGGAGTCGCTCTGACGCTTCAGCCGCTTCAAATCAGCGCGTATCTCGGAGGCGTGCTGGTACCGCAGCTCTCGGTCTTTTTCCAGTGCCTTCTGTACGATTTCCTCAAGTCTCGGCGGAAGGTCTGGATTGAGCCGCAGCGGTGAAGGTGGAGTCGTATTCAGGATGGCCGACGACAGAACGCCCGCGGTTTCTCCCCGGAATGGCATCACACCGGTGGCCATCTCGTAAAGCACAATCCCCAAACTGAACAAGTCGCTGCGCGAGTCCAGTTCTTTACCGCGCACCTGTTCAGGCGACATGTAGGCAATTGTTCCGACTGCCGAGCCTGGCCGCGTGAGCTGTTCACTCATCATCGTTGTCGCCCTGGCTTCTGCCGCGGCCTCGTTATTCCTGGCGACTTTTGCCAGGCCAAAATCCAGTACCTTCGCCTGCCCGCGCCGAGTGACGAAAATATTGGCTGGTTTGATGTCTCTATGCACAATGCCCTGGCTATGCGCGGCGTCGAGGGCGTCGGCAATCTGCAGAGAGAGATCGAGAAGTTGTTCCAGTTCGAGCGGTCTGCCCGCGATCAGCTCTTTCAGCGTTGTGCCTTCCAAATATTCCAGCACAAGGAACGCGCGCCCGGCGTTTTCGCCGATGTCGTGGATGGTGCAGATGTTGGGATGGCTGAGGGCTGAGGCTGCCTGGGCCTCACGGTGAAAGCGGGTCAGAACTTGTGGATCGCCGGACAATTCGTCGGATAGGAATTTCAGGGCGACGAATCTCTGAAGGCGGGTATCCTCCGCCTTGTACACCATTCCCATTCCGCCGCCACCCAGGCTCTCAAGTACCCGGTAATGCTGGAATGTCTCGCCAATCATGGTCATTCTGCGAGCTATTTCGCTAAATTCTAACACAGTCGCTTTAGTGCCGGCCCCGATTCCCGCCGAATCATTAGAGCGCTAAAGTCAAAACTCCCATGGCTACGAGCGCCCCAACCCACAACAGGTCAAGGTTAAACCAGGCACGCCGGAGAACGGCAACCCCAAGCTTGTGATAGACCAGCAGAGCAAGCAAAGTCGTCGTCAACAGGTAACCGAGGGTATGTAACCCGACGGGGAACCACCATCGGAACGCCAGACTCGTGGGTGCCTGCAACGCACCTGCGAGCATCATGTGATGAAGGTGCCCGTTCGGCACCGCCGTCTGGGGAAGTGTTAGCACGAACGGGAGCAACATTAGCCCCGCCCCGTGCGCGGAAGCCATGAGAAACGACCACAGCGCCAGATCGCGCGAACCCACACGCATTCCCACCCACCGCGGATGGCGTCTCCGGAGCAGTCGGTACAGGCCGAAAGAGATTAAAGTTACCGCCGCTAATATCCGGACTGTACCAACCGGCAGCGTAAAACGTGCCGCTAGCGCCACTCCAACGACCAATGCAACTGACGCAAGGTGGCCCAGGCCGAGGGGTAGCAGCGAATTGACGACTGCCTTGCCGGTTTTTTCCTGCATGCCAAGCGCGACGGCGAACAGCCATCCCATGGCGGGGTTCAGCCCGTGGTACGCGCCAAGCAGAAAGAGCACCCACCAAACCCACATAGCGTTCACGCAAAGCAAAACGAATCGGAAGAAGAGTCGCCTCCCTCAAGGCGTACCTGGTGAGAGCGGCGATCTCCGAAGTCGACGAAAAAGTTGGGATCCAATTTGAATCCTGCCGGCGATACATCCGCTTTTGCCATCCAGCCGCGTATTCCGTCAGGGTAAAACTGATCATCCCAAGTGCGGTAAAGCGAGTTGGTGAAATACACGCGCCGCCCATCACGGCTGATTTCAACCATCTGCGGAGCACCAGTCAAGCGTTTCTCGGGACTTTTCGGATGAGCCGCGCGGTTTGCGATGCCGCCGACGTGAATCGATCCGGTCAACTTCGGGTTAAAAGGATCGGAAACGTCATACTGGCGCAGTTCGCCCGTCCCAAAGCATGCGGCGTACAAGAATTTGTCATCGAGCGAAAGATCGATATCCGTCAAGAGCGGCGGCACCGCCTTGAAGTCTTTCAACATCGGCGGAAGTAGATCAGGATCGGCGGGCTCCGCCAGAATCTCGATGACTTTTTGAATCGACCATCCGCCATTGTTGCGACGCCACAGCCAGATGGAAGACGAAAGATCCTTCAACGAGATCACCACGCCGACAAAGCCATACGCTTTTGTCGGATCATGGGCCGGGCGAAGTTCAAGGGGCAGCTGGTGCTCCTCGCCGAGGTCGAGCACTTGCTTGTGGCGCCTCTTGCGCAAGTCCCAGACATGAAGGCGGTGCCCGTATTTCGCGCCAAGAAGCAATTCAGGATTCAGCCCGTTTTCTACCATGTTGGGGGTTCCCCATTCGCTGGTGAGCATGGTGTCATGGCCCAGGTGCCACCAGAAATCATAGGCGAGGTACTGTGGGCCTCGATCGAGTTCCCATCGCCCGAGTACATCGAACGATTCGTGGTCGAGAAGCAGGATGCCCCCCGGGCCATCGCCACTAGTGGAGCCGATTGCGTTCACGTAAATGCCTTCGGGTCCGCAGTGCACCGTATGGAGCCGCGAATATCCTGAACGCTTCGCTATCTCGTCAGCTTCAATCGTCTTCACGATCTTTGGCTTTCGTGGGTCTGGTTTGGTGTCGATAATGTAAATGCGAGACGAACGCAGTCCCGGCACAACCAGGTAGCGACGCTCGACGTGCGGATGAGGCGCGTACGGGCACAACGCCGAACTACAGGCATTCCAGCCGAAATGATGTAATTCGTCGCCCGGCTGCGGCATAGTCACACGGCCGACAATTTGGCCGTAATTGCCCGAGCCGGCTTCCAAATCCACCACCGTTATGTCGTCCGGCTCGTGGCTGCCGTTTGGATTCAGAGAAGCTACGTACGCTAACCGTTCGGCCGGCGCTTGCATCGCCAGCCGGGGTGACGGATAGAATGTAGGGTCCGGTCGAAATGACATATCTCACCTCCCGTAAACCTGTTCGCACTGAACACTTGGGCCGGTCGTATGCCGCTACGACTTCCCAGCCGCTAGGGCCTTCACAGCATCTGTGGACATCGCCTGGCCGCCGATTCCCCATTCCCCGCTGTTCACATCCTCAATGATTACCCAGGTCACCGGGCGCATGTTCTCCCCTTCAATGGAGACCATGGCATCAGTCAGTTTCTTGATCATTTCCTGCTTTTGTTGGTTCGTGAAAACCTTCTCGATAAGCTTGACTTGGATCAGTGGCATTTCTTTCTTCTCCAGTTAGATATCAGGTTGGGAGGCTTCCGTTGTCCCACTGCCTGGCTTTCCCCTCCCGTGTTCAGCAATCTACACCGCGGAAGCGCTGCCGTCATGATGAGGCCATGAGAAATTTGTGATATCGGACGCCCCGGTGAAACATCTTGCTAAGTGCCGCCAGTTCAGCTTGTTAGGGTTTATCCGAGGGAGTTTGGAAAGCTTCCATGCGCCTTCTAGACTGTCTGCTATGCTGCCCTCTTTGTCGCGATAGTACGGCGCCCGCTTGAAATATTGAGTCAACAAATCACCGTAGCGCCCCAAAGAACGGAGACGACCAATGGCGGCGATGCGGATGTTATCAATGTATCTCTGACGTGCGATATCATTGGGCCATTGAACTCCGGACTTCTCATCTCAGGGAGGTCGCCTTGGTCAAGCCTGGAAAAAAAACGAAGAAGCGGTTGTGCAAGGGAGTTTCGCAACAGGAAGTAACTTGCGAAGCCCCTGCTCAACGGCGTTGCACGCAGTGCGGGCTCTGGTTTTGCAGGATTCATTTCACGGACCCGGACTGGCATCCATGCGCTCCCGATCAAGGCGCTGGCTGAGTCTTTTCTCACGCATACTGAGCGGGGAGTTGGCGATTGCACAGCAAGCTGCGCGCGATTTCTTGACGGCGTAGCGAGCCTCCGTTAGCGTCGATAGGTGCGGAGTGGGTTCCTACTTCGTGGCGCGCGCTGCGCGCGGAATATCCAAGGTGGGAGAGCCAAGTGGCCAACGCCATCATTACACTGACTACGGATTACGGTACCGACGACCATCTGGTCGGGACGCTAAAGGGAGTCATTCTCAAGATCAATCCCGAAGTGACCCTGGTGGACATCACACATCATGTGACGCCTTTCGATTTGCTCGATGGCGCGCTGGCCATCGGCGCGGCGTATTCCTACTTTCCGCCGAAGACCATTCACGTCGTGATCGTCGATCCAGGCGTGGGAACGGAACGTCGGCCGCTGCTCGTCAGCGGGCAGAATCAGTATTTCATCGCCCCGGACAACGGCGTGCTCTCCGTCATTTACGAACGCGAACAAAGCAACATGGTGGTGCGTCACGCGAATGCGGAGCACTACTTCTTGCAGCCACTGAGCAAGACTTTCCATGGACGCGATGTATTTGCGCCGGTGGCGGCGTGGCTCTCGAAGGGCTGGCAAACCGCGAGCATGGGAGACGAGATTCAGGATTACAAGCGCTTCGCGCTTCCCCGTCCGAAACCGGGAGATGGCGGCCTCAAGGGAGTCGTGCTACGAATCGATTCCTTTGGAAATCTCGTGACGAACTTCCGCATCGAGGATTTGCCGGGCGAGGCGCAAAACGGCGGCCTGAAATTGCAGGTGGGAACCAATGCGGTGAGCCGGCTCGTAGATACCTTTGCACTCGGCAAAGCGGGCGAACCGGTTGCGTATATTGGGTCGAGTGGCTATTTGGAAATTGCGATCAACAAGGGAAACGCATCGCGCACATTAAGTGTCGGCCGCGGTGCCCCAATCGTTCTCTCCGACAAGTAGTTCCCTTTCCACCATCTAAAACAGCAAAAGGGAAAAGGTTTGCATGTCGCCTTGCTCAACGGCTGCGTTCAAGCGCGGCCAACTGCGACCGGGTGCGTGGATCGAGCCAATCGCGCCAGGCATCCCCGAGAAGATTAAAGGCGAGTACAGCGCTCATGACCGCCAACGCCGGGGAAATAACCAGATGAGAGCGTCAAAGAGATGGCTGCGCGCGTCGTTCAACATCGAGCCCCAGCTCGGCACAGGCGCGAGTACGCCGAGACCGAGAAAGCTGAGCGTCGATTCGGCGAGTATTGCTCCTGCCATGCCGATGGTGGCCTGGATAAGGACAGGCTGAAGAATATTGGGAAGCAGGTGGCGCAACATGATCCGGAGATTGGAAGCTCCCATAGAGCGAACAGCCAGGATGAATTCAAGCTCCTTCACTTTCAAGACCTGGGCGCGCGCCAGACGAGCGTAGCCGGCCCACCCTGTGATAATCAGCGCAAGGATGACCTTTCCGATGCCCGGACCAAAAAACGCCGCGAATGCGATCGCCAGCAAGATACCCGGAAATGATAAGAACGCGTTGATCAGCAGGAGAATTACAAACCGATCAAACCAACCACCAAGAAAACCTGCGGGCAATCCGATCGCAAGACCTTTCAGACCGCACCAAGGACAACGGAAATCGCAACAAAAAGCGAACCGCGCGCGCCGACCGGACAGTCGATTTGCGTTACGAGTGAAGGCGGCCCTAGGCCGCGGCTGGGGTCGGTTGCTTCCGCTTATGCCAGTAACCCAAAGCCGCGAACAGAAGGACGGCAGGCACGCCGGTCAGTCCGCAAGCGATAAAGAAAATGCCGTAGGCGTGAATGAGGCCGTGCGTGGTGCTCAGCCTTTCGACCGCAGCGCCGGAAAATCCCTTTAAGATCTTTCCCAGCCAGGCATAGGTTGAACTCAAGAGTGCATACTGCGTAGCCGTGTATCCCAGATTGGTGAGGCTCGACATGTACGCTACAAGCGCAACAGCGGCGAAGCTGAGACTGAAATTGTCACCCGCCATGACGAAGGCGAAGAGACGAATGCTCAAGCCTGCGAACGCGAGAGTCGCAAATGCGGCAGTCGCAGCTGCCTGCAAAATACCCCCGATGATGAGGGCGCGCATGTAGCCAAGCTTAAGCGAGCAGAATCCGCCCGCGGCGATGCCTGCAAACGTTGCGATTAGCCCGATGGAGCCGCGCACCGCTCCGACCGTTTGCTTCGTAAGGCCGAGGTCGTGATAGTAGGGATTCGCCATCGGGCCCATCATGAAGTCCGGCAACCGGTAGAGGCTGATTGCCGCTAACATTACAAGCGCGAGCCAGCCGTGCGCGCGGAAGAAGGCGATGAACGGTCCAACAATGGCGTCGAAGAAACGGCGCCAAAGTGGCGCTTCGCGCTTTTCATCCAGCACTACACTCGCGCGCTCCGGTTCTTTTGCAAACCAGGTCGCGATCATTCCAATGGCCATACACGCACCGTAGATACCGTAGGACATGCGCCAGCCCACGGCCCCAGCTACGATGAGGATAACGGAATCCGCACACAGGAGCGCCAGGCGGTAGCTGAGCTGATAGGCAGACGCGAGGAGCCCTTGTTCATCTCCGTCGTCTGCTGATTCAATTCGCCAGGCATCGACCACAATGTCTTGTGTCGCTGAGGCAAGCGCAACGACGAGCGCAAAAGCGATAAGCCGGCCTAGCCCGGCTTTCGTGCCGGTTCCGCCCATGGCAACCAGCGCCAGCCCCACGGCGATCTGCGAGAACATCAGCCATCCGCGCCGATGTCCAAGCCGTTTGAACAACGGCAAGTCGACTCGATCTATCAAGGGCGCCCATAGAAATTTCCAAGAATAGGCAAGACCTACCCAGGAAGAAAAACCGATCCACGTCAGAGAGGTATGTTCATCGCGCAGCCAGTAGCCGAACGTATTGCCGACCAGATAAAAGGGAAGGCCTGAGGAAAACCCCAGCAGCAACATCGCCACCGTTTTAGGCCGCAGGTAATCCGCGATCCGGTGCTTTTGGGGACTCACGCGTTCATTGTCTATTGGAGGCCTCACGAAACTCAACGTTCATACCGCCGAACGTTGTCCATGCTGGCACTCTCGCCGGTTTGCTACTGTTCCGCCGCCGCGGCTTTCGTGCTCTTCACCGCCTTCTCAGCGCTTTCGTTGGATTCCACTGCTCGCTCCTCCTCAGGCGCCGCACGCACGCGCTGAATTTTCACCCTGGCGACGCGGCGGCCGTCCATTTCCACTACAGTGAACCGAAACTGGCCGTACTCGAAGCTTTCCCCGCCGCGCGGAATAAAGCCGAGCTGAGCGAGAACGAATCCGCCGACGGTCGCGTACGCGGAATCTTCTGGTAAGGTGATGTTGTACTGCGCATCCAGATCGCGGACATTCAGCGCCGCATCAAAAATTATGGCGCCGTCGGCCAGCGTCAGCGGGCGCTCGACGACGTCGAACTCGTCGTGAATTTCACCGACCACTTGTTCAAGGATGTCTTCGAGTGTGACCAGGCCAAGAATGCTCCCAAATTCATCCACCACCATCGCCATGCCGATGTGTCGCGTACGAAGTTCCTGAAGCAACTCGCTCGCAGGTTTCGTCTCTGGAACAATCATCACTTCCCGAAGTACGCGGCGCAGGTCGAACGGCGGAGGCGGCAAGTTCTCTTCTATCCGCCGCTCACGGTCCAGCAGAATCCAGAGCATGTCCTTGATGTGAACGAAGCCGAGGACGTGATCGCCCGAGCCGCGATAGACGGGGATGCGCGAACGCTGCGAAGTGGCGAACACACGCATAGCGTCGTCCAAGCTCGCTTCCACAGGAAGAGTGTGCATGTCCGGGCGGGGCACCATGATCTCGCGCACCCGGACTTGTCCGAGTTCGATGGCGCTCACAATGAACTTTTCCTCGCCGGGTGCGAGTAACCCGCGTTCTCGCGCCTGCTGAATCTGGATCTGGAGCTCCTCCGTCGAGTGCGCCGAGCCATAGTCTTGCGGCGACGAAACTCCCATGGCTTTCACGATGACTCCGGACATTCCATCGAGCAGGTCGATGGCCCAGCGAAAGGTATGCAGAAACCACTGGAACGGCAGCGCGATAAGGAGGGCGACGCGTTCCGCCCGCGCGAGGCTCACGGTTTTTGGCACCAACTCCCCAAGCACGACGTGCATCGCGCTCAGCAAAGCGAAGGCGCAAGCCAAAGCTACGGCGTGCGCGAAAAACACCGTGCGCGTCCCTTGCGTTCCGTGCCAGATTTGCTGCAACGCCTCGGCAAGCGTGGCTTCCCCGAGCGCGCCGATGGCCAGACTCGACAGCGTGATGCCGACCTGGACGCCGGACACGACGCGGTGTAGATCTGCTAGCAATCGTTCGACTACGCGCGCTCGGATGTCGCCTTTGGCGACCAGCTGGCGAATGCGGGACAGCCGGACCGCAACGAGGGAGAACTCCGCAGCGGCGAAAAAGCCGTTTAGGGCGACGAGCGCCAGCACACCGATCAGCCGCACGGCGAACATTGCTTCTCAGTTGTCCTCTAGCGGCATTGTAGCAGTACAAAAGCGGTGTGCGAGTCCCGGGTGCCTACTCTACACACGCGTAATGGTGACGAAGATGTCTTCTCCGCTCAGCGCCAGTTTAACGCCGCCGTTTTGGGCCGCGCACAATTCCAGCCGCTCTGCGAGAAGTTCGTTGCGCAAGAATCCTTCGTGGGCGTTAATGGCATCCGCAATGCGAGGCGAAGCGGAATAGCTCACGACGATGCGGTCCGAAATATCGAGGTTCAGCGCTTTGCGTTGATCTTGAAGCATGCGGTTGAAGTCCCTCGCAAGACCTTCTTGCAAAAGTTCCGGCGTTAGAGCGGTGTCGAGTGCCAGGAACGTGCCTTGCTCCAGAATGCACTTGAGATTTTCCGGCCCTTCGAAAAAAATAACGATTTCTTCCGGCGCGATTTCAAAGGCTTGATCGGCGGCTTGAAGCGAATACGTTCCGCCCTTGAGCACTTCAGCGGGATCGGCATTTTCAAGCGCTTCTCCGATCGCTTTCAGATACCTTCCCGCGCGCGGGCCAATCTTCTTCGCATCCGGCTTAAGACGCACTTTCACAAGCCTCTTTTCATCATGAATTAAGACGAGATGCTTTAGATTGGCCTCTTCCAAAATCTGCGCAACGTACTCGGAGTTTTCCAGAACGCGACGATCGGCCTGATCTTTGGGGCGCACGTACAGCGTACTCAAAGGTTGGCGAATCTTGACCTTGCTCTGCGTTCGGAGACTGAGCGCAAGATTCTTGATTCGAATCACGGTGGCAATGTTCTTCTCGAGAGCTTCGTCGATAAGTGCAGTGTTCACTTGCGGATAAGCCGTCAGGTGAACCGACTCGGGAGCAGAGGAATCAACCGCGCGAACGAGATTTTGGTAAATATCCTCCGTTAAGAAAGGCAGCGCCGGAGCCATAACCCGAGTGACGGTCGTCAGCACCTCATAAAGAGTTTGATAGGCGTCCAGTTCGCTTTTCCAGAAGCGGCGGCGCGAACGACGCAAATACCAGTTCGAGAACTCTTCGTCGAAAACCTGGAAAGCTTCGATTAACTTGTAGTGCTCGTAATTCTGGAATGCGCTGTTCGCCTCCGCCACCAGCCGCTGCAGCTTACTCAAAACCCAGCGATCGAGCTCGTTAGTTACTGGCAGAACGGCGCCGCCTGGCTTCCACCCGTCGGCCCCCGCATACATCACGAAAAAGCTGTAGCAGTTCCAGAAGGTCAAGAGCTTTCGCCGGGCATCTCCATCGATCGTTTGGCCGGTGTTTGCGGCCGGATGGAGATCGGGGAAGTTCAGATTCTGCGCAGTCTTCTGCTCGGTGTAGATGTAACGCATCACTTCAGCGCCGAGCGCCTCGGCCGCTTCGTCAAACGCGATCGAGTTGCCCTTGGACTTGTGCATTTCTTCGCCCCGTGCATCGCGAACGAGCGCGTGGCCCAGGAGAGCTTTGAACGGGGCGCGGCCGTCGATCATCGCGCTCATCGCCAGCATCGAATAAAACCAGTTTCGGAACTGGCCGGGAAAACTTTCGAGCACCAAGTCCGCCGGAAACCACTTCTCCCAGTACGCTCTATCGCTCGAGTAGCGCATCGTGCTGAACGGCACAATTCCCGCGTCAAGCCAGGGATTGCCGACGTCCTCGATCCGTTGCGCCACGCCGCCGCACTTCTCGCAGCGAATCTTCACGGCATCGATGTACGGCCGGTGCGGAGAATTTCCCTCGAAAGTTTCCCATCCTTCGACAGCTTTTTCCTTCAGCTCTTCCCTGCTGCCGATCACAACAAAGTGGCTGCAATCCCCGCACACCCAGATCGGCAGCGCGAGTCCCCAGAAGCGTTTCTTCGAGATCATCCAGTCGCTCATGTTGCGCAGCCAGTCTTGCTCGCGCGCTTCGCCTTCTGGAGGAATCCACTTGATTCCGGGCACTACGTTCTGAATGCGGTCCCGCCAATCCATGCGGATGAACCACTCGTCTACCGGGCGGAACACCAGCTCTTCCTTACATCGCCAACAGTGCGGATAAACGTGCGGATATTTTTCTCGAGCAACCAGCATGCCGCTCGCCTTGAGCGCGGCCACCACGTCGTCCGCAACTTCGTTCGCATTTCGTTTTGTGAATTGGCCGAATCCATCCAGGAAAACGGAGCTGTCATCCAGCGGCGCGATGAACGGAATTCCGTTCTCCTTGCCGAGTTGCTGGTCCTCGGCGCCGCAGCCCGGCGCGATGTGAACCAGTCCCGTGCCTTCGGCCTCGCTGATTTCCTTCCAGGCAATCACGCGGTGAGCTTCCGCCGCGGTTTTTCCGCCGCCCGTCTCGCCATACGGAAAAACTCCGCCCGGGGTTTTCTGCGCGGGAAGTTCGTCGAACGGTCCCTGATACGTGAGGCCCAACAGATCCTTGCCCGGAAGTTCCTCGATCACTTCGACCCCGCCGCTGCCTTTCAGAATGGTCCGGATCGATGGCAGCTTGTGCGTCTCATGCTTCCCTTCCACTTGCAGATCTTGCACGCGGTCGTGTTCGAAGTTCCCTTTAGCAACATAGTAGAACCAGTCGCCGTGCTTGACCTTCAGATACCTCATCTCGGGGTTCACGGCCACGGCCACGTTCGACGTCAGCGTCCAGGGCGTAGTCGTCCATACGAGCAGCGCGGTTCGCTCCTGGCCCTTAATCGGGAAGCGCACAAAGACGGAGGTGTGGGTCGTAATGCGCCGCCCTTCGGCCACTTCCATCTGCGATAGACCCGTTCCGCATCGTCCGCACCACGGCATAACGTCGTGTCCGCGGTAGATGAATCCTTCCGTGTGGCACTTCTTCAAAAAAGACCAGATCGTGTAATTGTTCTCGTCAGAAAAAGTGAAGTAGCTGCCGCCGTAGTCGGCCGAGCCCAGTTTCCGCACGATTTCGCTGGCGCGCGCGGTTTCCGTGAGCCCGCTGGGCAGCTTGACGGTGACCACCTGGTCGCCGTCCGCCAACGCATCGCGCAAGGCGATCAGCACCTTGGGATCATCCCAATCGCACCAATAGCCCAAACGGATGGATTGTTCCGTCTGGCGCGCCGCATACGTTAGCACGCGCTCTTTACACGCGCGCACAAAGTTCTCCATGCCGAACTCGCGAATCTCGCGCTTGGTTTTGAGCCCCAGGCTCTTCTCGACTTCGACCTCCACCCACAATCCCTGGCAATCGAATCCGTTCTGGTAGCGCAACGCGCGCCCGCGCATCGCGTTGTACCGCTGGTACATGTCTTTCAGCGAGCGGCCCCAGGCGTGATGCACGCCCATGGGATTATTTGCCGTGATCGGCCCATCAAGAAACGACCACCGAGGGCCGCTGGCCGTTTGCTCGCGCAGCTTCTGGAAAATGCCGTTCTCCTCCCAAAAACGCAAAATCTCCCGCTCCATCGCAGGAAAATCCGGCACTCTTGGCACTGGTTTATACATGCTCATAGTCGTATCCAGCTAGATTATCACAGCCTGCAAATAGCCCCGCAGACGCTCGGTTTGGTAAAATCTGCCATGCACTCTTTACAGCCAGAATGTCCGTCAATGAATTGGGCCGAATTGATCTGTACCAGTGGATTTATTTCATTGCCCAACACGCAACAAGACATGTAGCCCAGATGAAAGAGAACCTGGCCGAATGGCAAAACCAACACTCTCCTTCGATGGACTGACCAATAAACGATTAGCGTAGCAGCGACGACAGTGCCCTGAAGAACTCCGCCGGCATAGCGATGCGCAGCCCAGTTCGCTTTGCGACCGCCGGGGTAAAATGTTTCGTATTATGTGTCAGTAACCAGTCCGGCTTGCTGGTCATGGCGGAAAGAAGAACTGGCACGGGACTTCGCCGTTCGCCCTTTACTTCTCTCGTTCCCGGCCGCCGGAGTCTCGGCGTGAGCTCTTCCTCGCAGCATCACCTCTTTTGTAGTGCTGCGCGAACACGCGCTTCCGAGCCTTCGGCAGTGTCGCCAGAACTGCTTCCGGTTTGAGTCCGGCGCTGGTCAGCACAGAGTTTCCTATGTCATCGCCCTCGCGCGGCGGCGCGCCCCGGCGCCGCTTCATCAGCTTGTCGAATGCCTTGAAATCGGCGCGCGCCCCGCGGCTGGCAAAAAACTCCGCCGTTTGCAGCGCCGAAATCTTTTCTGCCACCGCGGTCGCCACGAACTGATTGATGCTCGTGCCGTCTTCCCTGCTCTGTAGTTCTACCGCCCTTTTCAGCGAGCGCGGCAGCCGTAAGGGATAGGTCTTTGCTCGTCTCATCGTCGTATCCTTTTCAGCGCATCTCGTGGCAGCAGCACTTCGATTCCGAAGCGCCTCGGCACCACTCCGAAATCACGGACGTTAAAAGTCACCAAAGCGTCCGCTCGGCCATTAACTGCCGCTTCCAACACCATCTCGTCACCAGCGTCCCGTAACTGCGGACGCCAGAGAAAGTGGGTTCTCACCGGCTCAGCGAGAGCCACCACCGCATCGACAAAAATAGTAGCCTGCGCTGCGTTCAGGCCTGCCGCCAACTGGTGTTCCGCTTCGGAACAAACGGCCTCATATTCCATCGCCAACGAGACGCTGGCCAGCAAACTTACCTTGCCCTGACGTGCTGCACGGAGAATCGCTGCCGAAGCACCGGTTGGGCTGCGCATTGCCGCTACGATGACGTCCGTGTCCGCGACAATTCTCATCGCAATACTCATATCATATCATCGGCGATATCAGTCAGCAACCGCCCTTTACCACACCGGCCCCAAACGCTCTATGCCGCAAACCACCCCATCCCGTTCCATAGCGACGGCTTCCAGTCGGCTCTTAGCCACTAAGCTGGCCTCGGCCCGGTTGCGCCCGCCCACCCTCTCCACTACACTCAAGTTTCACTCTCAGCAGCCGGAGACTGCTTGCGGACTATCCTTCGTCTTCTTTTCTGGACATTTACAGTAATTCTCGTCGCTGCTT
>Ga0247669_1000432_pt1 | contig 17107 bp, 15 predicted proteins | sample CNK10_metaG_FD_182734 | JGI IMG/M metagenome (GOLD analysis project Ga0247669, IMG submission 182734) | Soil microbial communities from Purdue University Martell Research Forest, Indiana, United States - CNK10 | ecosystem: Environmental > Terrestrial > Soil > Temperate forest > Bulk soil...
CGCTCTGTTTGCTTCTCGTGTTCAACGCCTGGCTAATTTATCGCCAGTGGTCCTTTCGCTGTCTTAGAAAACAATTCCCGGGGGAGTCTCTCGATTCTCAATCTTCTCCGCAACAGTTTATGGAGACGTCTGGCATTGATCCGGTCACGGGCTTGTACACGCGATTGGCACTGGAGCAACATCTCGGAAAAGAGGTCGCTCGCTCGCGCCGTCAAAACACGGCGCTAAGCCTCGCCACAGTTCATGTGGAAGAGTTATTGCGGCTCACCGCGCGCTGTGGCAACAGCGCCGTGGACAACGCACTGAAGGAACTGGCCCGCCGCCTCAAGAAGGCGAGCCGGGGCTCCGACATTGCCGCGCGCTTGAGCGACGACGACTTTCTTCTATTACTCCCGGAATGCGGGGTGAATGAAGTCAAACAAGTCTTGAACCGTCTGGGTCCCATCGAACTGAGCGTCTCGGGCGAAAAGATTCCTCTCAGCTACACTACCGGCTGGGTTGATTACCAGCCCGGCGAGCTTCCCGTCAATTTGCTCAAGCGCGCTGCCGACCTTCTTCATCTGTACGACACGGCCGCGCACGACAGTTTCTCCGCAACGCTCGCGGCTCGCTAATCTGCGGTCCGTTTCGCACGAATGCATCGCGAATCTTCTGTTAACGCCGTCGCCTTTTCCGCCTCTGAGCGGAGTTTAAGCGAGAGAATTCGCTTCGTTGCATCGAAGGTTCCCTCTAGAATTCCCAGTGCGTCGCGCAAAGGCATGCACAGAGTCGGTCCACTGGAGGAGCGGTGATGAAAGCGAAACGAACGGCGAAATCTGCGAAGGTTCTCGTGATCGACGTAGGCGGGACAAATGTGAAGATGCTGGCGACGGGGCAAAAAGTGCCGAGAAAATATCCGTCTGGACCGACGATGACGCCCCGGAAGATGGTGAGCCTAGTCAAGAAGGCCGTCGCGGATTGGAAGTTCGACTGCATTTCGCTTGGGTACCCTGGGCCAATCATCAATGGGCATCCGCTGCGAGAGCCGCACAATTTGGGGCACGGATGGGTGGGATTCAACTTTCAGAAAGCGTTTGGGTGTCCGGTGAAGATTCTCAACGATGCCGCGATGCAGGCGGTTGGGAGCTACAAAGGCGGGCGGATGCTGTTTCTTGGACTGGGGACGGGGCTGGGATCGGCGATGATCGTCGACGGAATCCTGCAGCCCATGGAATTGGCGCATTTGGCCTACAAGAACGGGAAATCCTACGAGGATTATCTTGGATTGCGTGGGCTCGAACGAATGGGAAAGAAAAAATGGCGGCGCTGCGTGGCCAAAGTCACCAAACAATTGAAGTCCGCGTTGGAAGCGAATTATGTTGTCTTGGGCGGAGGAAACAGCAAAAAACTAAAGAAGCTGCCTCCGGGTATGCGACTCGGCAGCAATGAAAACGCATTTCTCGGCGGGTTTCGCATGTGGCAGAAGAATCAGGTAGCCAACCCTTTTTGAATTGGCTGGTATGCATGTCACCGGTTAAAGCGGTCCGCCTCGAAAGGCGGACCCTACAACTTCCAATCTCAAGCTTCCGCTTGTATATTTTCTCCGCACATCTAGGAGGCAACCCATGAAGCTGTGGTCACGCCGGAAATTTTTTCTCACATCTCTTGCCAGCAGTTTTGCCGCGGGAGCCGGTAAACTTTTTGCACGTTCGCTGCCTGGGGACGCGGTTGGTTTGCCCTCCGCGGCTGGGCCAGCGTTTTCGCCGGGGACTCGGCCGATCATCCTCGCGAGCGCCAACGGACTGCATGCGCTTGGGAAGGGCATGGACATTCTAAAGAAAGGCGGCGACACGCTTGACGCCGTGGTGGCGACGGTGAGCGTCGTGGAGGACGATCCTAACGATGATTCCGTGGGCTACGGCGGACTTCCCAACGAGGAAGGTGAAGTCGAGCTGGACGCGTGCGTGATGCACGGACCGACGCACCGCGCGGGGTCGGTGGCGGCGCTGCGACGGATTAAGAACGCGGCGCGGCTGGCGCAGACGGTGATGGAAAAAACGAATCACGTGATGATCGTCGGAGAAGGCGCGCACCGATTTGCGGTGGACGAGGGATTCGAGGATGTGAACATGCTTACCGAGCATTCGCGCAAGATCTGGCTGGCGTGGAAGGCGTCGAGTTCGGTGAATTGGAGGCCCGGCATCGATAGCCCGGAATGGAAAGAACAGCTTTCGGGGATTTTTGGCGACGACGATGAGGCGATTGCTTATGCGGAGCGCGTGATTGCGCATCCACCCACAGGAACGATTCCCTGCATGGCGGTGAATGAAAAGGGAGACATCTCCGCGACGACCACCACGGCGGGGTTGGCGTGGAAAATTCCGGGGCGCGTGGGCGATTCGCCGATCATCGGGGCTGGATGTTTTGTGGATAACGAGGTGGGCGCGGCGGGCTCGACGGGCAAGGGCGAGGAGAATATCAAGATTGCCGGCGGGCATACGATTGTGGAAATGATGCGGCGCGGGAAATCACCCGAGGAGGCGTGCCTCGAAGCGCTGTCGCGCGTGGCGCATAATTACAATAACGACAAGAAAAAGCTCGCGACGTTTCACATTTTCTTCTATGCGCTGAATAAGGACGGCGCGCACGGCGCGGCTTCGCTTTGGCGGAATCACTACGAAGAACCGAAGCATGCCGTCTACGCGGTGCATGACGGGACGCAAGCGCGGCTTGCCGAATGCAAACCGTACTTTGACGAAGTCAATGTCCATGGGTGAGGCTCGCGGATAAAATCGATATATGGATCAAGCGAATATTCTGATTATCGGCGGCGGCGTAGTGGGGTGCGCTATTGCGCGCGCGGTTTCCACGCGCTGGCAAGACGTTTTCCTTGTGGAGCAAAATCCGAAGCTGGGAATGGCAACAAGCTCGCGAAACAGCGGCGTGATCCATTCCGGAATTTATTATCCGAAGAATTCGTTGAAGGCGCGGCACTGCATCGAGGGGAATCGCCTGACCTATGAATTCTGCAAGAAGCACAACGTTCCGTTCCGGCATACGGGAAAGATTGTGGTTGCGGCGAACGAGCATGAAGAAGCGGACCTCGAAGCGCTGAAGAAAAAGGGCGAAGACAATGGCGTGGAAGGATTGAGGCTGATCGGGCCGGCGGAAATTCGCAAACGCGAGCCGCACATCGCCGGGGCGGCGGCGATCGAGGTGCCTTCGACAGGGATTGTTTCCGCGGAGGAACTGGTGCACGCGTGTGCGCGCGTGGCTGCGGGGCAAGGCGCAAACATTGTGACACGCGCACGCGTGGTTTCCCTGGAGTCCGTGGGAGGCGCGATCCGCGTTGGATTGCGCATCGGCGACGAAGAAGACGCACAGGATGAGACGATTGAAGCGCGTTGTGTGATCAATGCGGCTGGGCTTTACTCCGATGAAATCGCGGCCTTGCTGGGAAACAAGTCGTGGACAATTTATCCGGTGCGCGGAGAGTACTGCGAAATTCGCGGGCCGCGGGCTTCGCTGATTAATGACCTCGTTTATCCCTTGCCGCATGCGCACGGGCTTAGTCTTGGGGTTCATTTTACGAAGACGCTTTGGGGAACGGTCTTGGTGGGTCCGACAGCGACATACGTCGACGCAAAAGATAATTACGAGCGCGGCCGCTTGCCCATTGCGGATTTTGCGCACAGCGCGAAAACCTTGTTGCCGGAAGTCGAGGAGAAGGATTTGCAGCTTGGGTATTCGGGGTTGAGGCCGAAGCTGGTGCCACCGGAAGGAAAAGGAATCGCGGATTTTGTGATTACGCGCGATCCGGGAGTGCCGCAGGCGATTCAGCTTGTGGGGATCGAGTCGCCGGGATTGACGGCGGCGCCGTCGATCGCGGAACACGTGGCGCAATTAGCGGCTGAAGTCCTCGCTTAGATCGACGCTTCTTTTGCAACTGTAGGGGTATGATATATCGTGCCCCTACATCCCCTTCAATCAATGATGATGCGCAGGAATTTTTTCTTGCCAGCGCGTAACAAAAACTCGGCGGGCTTGCTCAAATCAATGTCTTTGCGAGGATCGTCCACGCGGACGCCGTCGATTTCCACTCCGCCTTGCTCGATAAGCCGGGAGGCTTCACTTTTTGATGGCGCCAGTTTCAACTCCGCGAGCAACGTGACGAGCTTTTTTGCCGGCCCCCGCCGAACCCTTTGTATCTCCGCCTCCGTAGGCGCTTGACGATCGCGGAAGACGCGCTGGAAATTTTCGGCGGCTTTGCGGGCGGCTTCTTCGCCGTGGAAACCGGCGATCACTTCTTGAGCGAGGCGCATTTTCACGTCCATGGGATGCTTTGCGCCGCTTGCGACTTCTTTTTTGAGCGCGGCGATTTCGGCGGGCGTGCGGTCGGTGACGAGGTCGTAGTAGGTCCACATGAGCTCATCAGGGATGGACATGATTTTGCCGAAGATTTCGGCGGGCGGCTCGGTGATGCCGATGTAGTTGCCGAGGCTCTTGGACATTTTGCGCTGGCCGTCTAGGCCGACGAGGATGGGCATGGTGAGGGCGACTTCGCCCGAAAGGCCGTAGGCGCGCTGGATATCGCGGTGGACCAGGATATTGAATTTCTGCTCGGTGGCGCCGATTTCGACGTCGGATTTGAGGGCGACGGCATCATAGGCGGTGAGAAGCGGGTAGAGGAGTTCGTGGACGGAGATGGGCTGGTGGTGTTCGAGGCGGGAGCGGAAGTCTTCGCGCTCGAGCATGCGGGCGAGGCTGTAGTGGCCACAGATGCGCACGACTTCCTGGCTGGAAAGTTTGTCGAGCCACTCGCTGTTGTAGCGGACCTCGGTTCTTTGCGGATCGAGAAGCTTGAAGACTTGGGCGAGGTAGGTTTTGGAGTTGGCGTCGACCTGCTCGCGGGTCAGCGGCGGGCGAGTTTCGGAGACGCCCGTGGGATCGCCAATCATCGCGGAGAAATCGCCAATCAAGAAAATCGCAGTGTGGCCGAGGTCCTGAAAATGTTTCAGCTTACGAAGGACGACGGTGTGGCCGAGATGGATGTCGGGCGCGGTGGGGTCCACGCCCAAGTAAGCGCGCAGCGGAACACCGGTCTTCAGCGAATTCTCCAGCTTCGCTTTCAGGTCGGCTTCGGGAATGATTTCGGCAGCGCCTTTTTTCAGGTAGGCGAGCTGTTCTTCCACTGGTTTGAATTTAGTTTCGGCCATTTGTCTTTCAGACAGTTCGAACGACGCGACGGCCTACGATTTTATAGCGGCCTTCGAGCACGATTCGCACGGCTTCAGAATAAATTCTGTGTTCCTCCTGCAAAATTCTCGCGGAGAGCGTGTCCTCCGTGTCGTCGTCCTCTACGGGCACAACTGCTTGCAAAACGATAGGTCCGGCATCAAGATTTTCGTCCACAAAGTGCACGGTGCAGCCCGCGAATTTTACGCCATATTCGAGAGCTTGCCGCTGCGACTCCAGTCCGGGAAATGAGGGCAGCAGCGAGGGGTGAATATTCAGGATGCGGTTCGGGAAAGCAGCCACAAAATACGGCGACAGCAACCGCATATAGCCGGCCAGACAGACCAAGTCGACTTTGTGCGCGTGCAAGACAGCGACAACCTGGCGGTCATACGTTTCCCGCTCTAGTCCTTTCGAAGGAATCACGTGCGTGAGGATGCCTCGAGCTTTGGCGCGTTCGATCCCAGGCGCGCCTTCGCGGTTGCTGATTACGCTCGCGATTTCCGCGTTGGGCATTCGCCCGGATGCAATGCTCTCCGCCAGCGCGTCGAAGTTCGAACCGCGCCCGCTCAAGAGCACGCCTATGCGCTTGTTCATAAACGAAAAACGTTAACACATCCGCGAGTGACGGCAAAACGCTCGCTCGTAACCAAAGCGCCCGCAATTACGTCGCAAAGTGTGTGCGAGGGAGTTAGAATCCCGGGGCCGAAACGGGCGACTTCAAATGGAAGGCGACCACGATGAATAAATGCTGGACCAGAGCTGGCGAAGAATTGAGACGAGCGGCAATTTTTGCGGGGCTGAGCGTAATATGCGCCGCAGTAGCCGGAGCGCAAACCGGCGTGCCCGGCGCTGCGAAAAATGCGGGAGCGGGAGCGGGAGCGGCGGTGTCCACTCACGATCCTGCGGAGCCGCTGACGGGAAAGCCGCATCCGAAAATATTACCGCGGCCAGCGGGTGCTATTGCGCGGCAGAGCATTGATGAAAAGGCGATGCGCAAAATCATCCACGAAGAAGTGAGTTGCGGGACGCGGCTTACGCTTTCCTCGTGGACGGATCCAAAGCGTGGGGCCGGCTGCGGCCGGGACTTCATCGTGACGCGATTCAACGAGATCGTAAGAGAGTCAGGGGGCAAGCTGGAAATCGTGGTGGATAAATTCGAGTCAAAGTCGGAACGGACCGGGCCAAACCCCGTGCATCTCGAAAATGTGTACGGGATTTTGAAGGGCTCGGATCCAAATCTGGCAAAGAATGTTTTCATTGTCGTAGGCGACTTCGATTCCCGGCCTTCAAACGTGATGGATCCGGAGGCCGATGCACCGGGAGCGGACGACGACTCGTCCGGGGTCGCAGTGATACTGGAGTCAGCGCGGGTGCTCAGCAAGGCAGCCGCGGGGGGGCACGGAGGCCGCGCGACAGTGTTGTTTGGCGCGCTTTCCGGCGAAGAACAGGGATTATTGGGAGCGTACCGGCTGCTGGAATGGACGAAGGAGCAGGGATACACGGTCGGGGCGATGATGGACAACGATATTGTCGGCGCCGACCCGGCGCCAGGGGGACCGCATCGCGTGCGGGTCTTCTCTGGAAACGGCGAGATCGAAGATTGCGATTCGCCGGCGCGCGAGCTGGCCCGCGCGATCGAGGAGATTGACGGGCGCTCGGCCATTCGCATGATTTTCCGGCAAGACCGCTATGGGCGCGGCGGAGATCACTATCCGTTCTACAAAGCGGGGCTGCCTGGAGTACGGTTTACGGAACCGCTCGAAGACTACAACCACCAACACCAGACGCCGCGAACGGAGAACGGCGTTGAATACGGGGACTACGAAAAGTATTTGAATTTTAGATTCATGGGAAATGTGGCGCGGGATAATGCCGAGGTGTTGCGGCAACTAGCGCTCGCTCCTGCCCCACCTACAAATGTGAAACTGACGGGAGCGGTTACGCCGGATGCGAAGGTTTCGTGGTCGGCCGAAGAGGACGCGGAGCGGGCAGGATTTGAGATTTTGTGGCGCGAGACGACCGAAGCCCGCTGGAGCGTTTACGATTTTGCAGAAGCGCCGGGAAAGACCGCGTTAAAGGGCGTCTCGACCGACAATCATTTTTTTGCGGTGCGGTCGGTGGGGAAGAATGGAGCGCGGTCGATTGCGGTGGTGTCCGAACCGGAACGCCGCCCGCCGCCGCTGCCGTCCACGGCGAAGCAATGATCTCAGATTGTTGAAGATATTTCCTTAGCAACTGCGCGCGATGAGAGCTTGGTGAAACGGGGCAACGCGCCAGCCAAACCTTGACCGCACAGGGCCGCGCGGGGCATAATTTTGGCGGAGATAGTTCCGGTCCCCGCCCTCGAACTCCCCACCAAGGTTCCTGAGCTGTAATGGAGATTCGTCATGCTAAACCTGCTGGTTGTATTTTCGCGCGCGCGGTGTCTTCGAACGGCCATATTGATCGTTGCCCTTGCTAGTGCAGTAACCTTGATGGTGACTTGCAGCGGGACGACAACTCCCCCCATGAACAATGCTATGGGCACAATAAATGTGAGCTTGAGCGACCCGCCGAGCTGCTCGGGCACATCCGGGGGTTACACACACGTATTCATTACCGTGCGATCCGTACAGGCGCATATCAGCCCAACAGCGGATTCCAATACCCCTGGCTGGCAGGAGCTGGCGCCCCAATTGGCGACACAACCAATGCAGATCGATTTGTTCTCAGCGGCCCAGACGAACTGCGTGCTGGCACAACTCGGCTCTGCAGAGCTACCCGCGGGGAATTACCAGCAAATCCGGCTGATTTTGCTTTCGAACACGCCCAGTGTAGGGAGTGCCGTGCCCACAAATAACGCGTGCGCAGGAAATGGTTTCAATTGTGTGGTGTTGAATGACGGTACGGGGACGATTCACGAACTGACGTTGAGCAGCCAGGATCAAACAGGGCTGAAAATTCCGCCGGGACAGATTCTGGGCGGGCCTATTCAAGTTTCGGCCGGGCAGAGCGTCGACCTGAACATCGATTTCAATGCTTGCGCTTCGATCATCCGGCAAGGGAACGGGCAATACCGCTTAAAGCCCACGCTGACGGCAGGGCAGGTGAGCCCAAATAACTCTGGAATCAGCGGCCAGATCGTGGATTCCCTGACCAAAACGCCAATCTCTGGCCCGGTGCTGGTGGCGATTGAAACGACGGACAATACCGGAACAGACCACATCCTGATGGAAGCGTCCGCCGATGCCAACGGGAATTTCCGCTTTTGCCCTTTGCCAGCGGGCACGTTTGACATCGTTGCGGTCGCGCTGGGTCCAAATAATCTTCCCTATAACGCGACGGCCGTAGTGGGCGTGCCCAACGGCCAAAGTCTTGGTCTAATTCCTCTCGTGGCGGAGACGGGTGCCAGCGGGCCTGCGCTCTTGCAGGGTTTTGTGACGGCCACGTCGGGGACCGCTCCTGCACAGATTGATGCAGCGATGTTCGCGCTGCAAACGATTTCCGTGCCGGGAGGGACTTCGCGGCAGTTGAGCGTCCCACTGGAAAGCGCTCCGGCAACCACCACTACTCCATCGCAAGCTTCCACGAGTCCGCTCGCGGTAGCATCCAACACCGCCTGTCCTGCAGGAAGTCCCACGAATGCGAATTGCGCGCAGTACACCCTTGTTGTACCGGCCAGCAATCCGAGTGTCGGCGTGTTCTCTACTTCCGGATTCACATACAGCGTGCCCGCGGCGGGAGACGTGCTGTTCACCGTCGATGCGATATCCACGCAGCCGGGCAGTGGAGGAGCAACCATCTGCACGCCTGCGGAACACATGACGTCATTGGATGCAAATGGACAGCCACTAAAAGTGCTGCCGGGAACAATTACAAATGTAGCGGAGCTGGACTTTTCTGTTTGCATGTGACGAGGGCGGAGTTGGCCTACCGTCAGCCCTCTTCCAAAAGTAAGGAGCGCCTAAGTCCCGCAAGTTGAAACGAGCAGTTTCGCGTGGCTGCCGCTATGCTCTAGTGTGCCGGAGCTTGCTGAGCGAACGTGATGAAGTGGCCAGCGGGGTCTTGGACGGCGAATTCGCGCATTCCGTAGAAGGCAGTGCGCTCGGGCATGACCTTCTTGACATCTTTCATGGCGGCCAGTACGGCGTCTAGGTTGTCGACTTCCAGGTACAGATAGGTCGGACCTTTTCTCGCCGCGGCGCTCATGTCCTGTGGCGCGTCTTTCTCCACGCTAGCGTAAGTTTGGTACATCACCTCCACTGAGCCCTTTTGGAAATCGACAAAGCCAAGTTTGTTGCCGTCAGGGACTTCGATAGCTTTCGTGAATCCGAGGCGGTCGATCCAGAACGGCAAAATGGGCTCGATCGCATCGACGAGCAGGACCGGGGTGATTTTCTTGACGTTCATGAGCTTTTCTCCTCGATTTGATTGGCTTGCAGAGCAGTGAATCCTAAAAACAAGGAAACAGCGAGAGCGGCAGAGATTAGGGCGCGCATGTCTAAATTCCTCCTTGCAAAGAAAACTACTCTCATTTAGACTAGTCAATCATAGGGAAGCCGAATTTGATAGTCAAGGAGGTTTTATGCCTGCAACAACTCGTAAGCTCAGGGATTTGATCTCTATCGGTCCGGCAATGATGCGGGATTTCGAATTACTCGGGATTCGCAGCGTGGCGCAGTTGGCAAAGCAGGACCCGAAACGCTTGTATGAACGATTGGGACGGATGGCAAGACAACATCAAGACATCTGCGTACTCGATGTGTTTCAGGCGGCCGTGGCGCAGGCAAGAAATCCGCGGCTTCCTGTCGAGAGGTGCCAGTGGTGGTGGTGGAGCGAAAAAAGGAAGAAGCGAAGTAAGGACGTAAAGAAGAAATGAAGAAAATTGGCAACAGAGTCCCTCACAAATTGACGACGCCGGATCTGGTACTGCTGAGCCTGCTGGCGGAGCGGCCCATGCACGGCTATCAGGCAAACGCGGAGCTGGAGCGGCGCGAGATTCGGGATTGGGCGGGGATTTCGCGGCCGCAGGTCTATTATTCGTTGGAGAAACTTGCGCGGACGGGACTGATTCGTTCGCTGGAAACGGATGAGCCGGCCTCAGGACCGGAACGTAGCAGCTTTGAAACAACCGCCAAAGGACGCGCGGCGCTGGCCTATGCGCTCGAGCGCGCAGATTGGACGACGCAGCGGGACCGCCCGCCGTTTCTGACGTGGGTTGCGCTTTCCTGGCAAGCCCGGCCGGGAGTGGTTCAAGAACAGATCCGACGACGGCAAGCCTTCTTGCAGCAGCAACTGGCGCACGAAAAGGAAACGCTGCGCTCGATTTTGGGGGAAGTGGGACATCCGTATCATGAAGCCGTATGGATGGTTCGCCTGATGATCGAGCAGTTCAGAACGGAACTACGCTGGCTAAAAACAGTCGCGCGCGAAATGAAGAGGCGAGGAAAGGCAAAACATCCGGAGTACGCTGAATAACCTACAGATTGAGCGAGCCGGAGTGAGCGACACGAGCCTTGCCGGAATCGCTGCGTTCAATGCGGCCGATGCGGAAGAATTTTTCACGGCGGCGTTTGAGGTCGGCTTCGACGGATCTGACGTGGGCGGGCGGCACGACAAGGATCATGCCGACTCCCATGTTGAAGGACTGCAGCAATTCGTTGGTCTCGATTTTTCCTAGACCGGCAAGAAATTTAAAGATGTGCGGAACCGGCCAGGAAGCCAAATCGATCTGCGCCTTTACACCGGACGGCAGAACACGCGGCAAGTTTCCGGGGATGCCTCCGCCGGTGATGTGCGCAAGCGCGGAAACCCAGCCGCGTGCCACGATGTTCTTGAGCGCGGGTGCGTAGCACAAGTGGGGCTTTAAGAGCTCCGCTCCAATTTTGTTGCCGACTTCGGCGACGTAGGTGTCCGGCTTCAGCTTCGCAACTTCAAAGACCAGCTTGCGGGCCAGCGAATACCCGTTGGTGTGCAAGCCGGCGGATGGAAGGGCGAGAAGCGCGTCGCCGGGCTTGACGGATTTTCCGGTGAGCAGTTTTTTGCGCTCGACGATGCCGACGATGAACCCCGCCACATCATATTCCCCGGGAGGATAAAATCCCGGCATTTCCGCGGTTTCTCCGCCAATCAACGCGCATCCGGCTTTCCGGCAAGAGCGCCCCATGCCTTCGACAAGCTGCTCGATGACCGCCGGCTCGAGTTTTCCCATGGCGAGATAATCGAGAAAGAAAAGCGGCGATGCGCCTTGGACGAGAATATCGTTGACGCAATGATTGACGAGGTCGCCGCCCACGGTGGAATGCACGGCCATGGCTATCGCGACTTTCAGCTTGGTGCCGACGCCGTCGGCACTCGATACGAGAACAGGTTCTTTCCACTTTTTGATGTCGAGAGCAAAGAGAGCGCCGAAGCTGCCGATACCGCCGAGGACGCCGGAGGTGAAGGTACGGTTGGCGTGGTGCCGGATGCGCTGCTTTACTTCGTCAGCGACGGCGATGTTCACTCCCGCATCGGCATATTTCATCGAGGGTAATCCGCTTTCGTTTGTGTATGGGTGCCGATTCGCACCCATCGTTCTATTTGCGGAATGAACTGCAAACTGCCGCGGCGGGGCTCGCGGCCAAATCGTCAGAATACGGGCGAATAAGACGCTTGCCGGGCGTGCCGCTAAATCAAGGACATCAGAGCGCCAGGATCAAAACGTCCGGAATAAGCGCCTCCAACGCACGATGCTGGGATGAATGACGGCATCCGCATAGGCAAAAAATCTTTCACGAATCTGGCCGGGCTCCCAGGCGTCAGCGGGGACGTCGAGCGACATATAAATCATAACGGGCGTTCCGATGATATCGCTTCGCGGAACGGGGCCCCAGAAGCGGCTGTCATACGAGTTGGTGCGATTGTCACCCATCACGAAATAACTCTTCGGGGGAACCTTGAGCGGCCCTCTAAACTCATACGGCTCGCTGCGTCCGAGCGTATAGTTTTCGATCAGTTTCTGGCCATTCACCCAAACAGCGCCGTCGTGTATCTCGATGACATCGCCAGGCAAGCCGATGACGCGCTTTACGTAGTCCGGTTGGTCGCGCGCGAACGGCGGCTTAAAAATGATGATCTGTTGGCGTTTGGGATTGCGCCAGAGCGACACGTGCCAATTGGTGAAGGGAACCCCGGCATCGTAGCCAATGCGGCTCATGATGAGATGGTCGCCGATGAGAAGTGTATTTTCCATCGAGCCGGAAGGAATGACGCGCGCCTGTCCGATTGTGCCGTTGATCAGGAGAAAGGCCAGTCCCACCCAGAACCAGGCGATAATTTCGCGCTGCACGCGCTGACGCATCGGGAGTTTGGATTCTTCGATAGTCTTGCCGGACACTTTTCCAGCTTCTTTGCTGCTTAGTGTTTGTTTAGCGTCAGCCTTCACGTTCCACCGCTACGGGCCTTTCCGTTAATGAGTTGTCCAGGGCACTGCCGCTTCCTGCCTCGTTCTTGGTGTCTGGCATATTTCCATTGCTCTCGCGGACTTCGAGCTGCACGAGATCCGTGGGATAGACGCCGGTATAACAAGACGTACAAAACTTGCCTTCGGTGTCATTCACGGCCTGGCGCAGCGCCGGGAGCGAGACGTAGCCGAGCGAATCCGCTCCGAGGAATTTGCGAATTTCTTCGGGAGAATTCGAGGAGGCGATGAGCTCTTCCCGCGTGGGAGTGTCCACACCGTAGTAGCACGGAGAAATTGTCGGCGGGCAGCTAATGCGCACGTGGACTTCGCGGGCGCCCGCTTCGCGGACCATCCGGACGATTTTGCGGCTGGTAGTGCCGCGAACGATGGAATCGTCGACGAGAATGACGCGCTTCCCTTCCATGAGGCCACGGATGGGATTGAGTTTCAACTTCACGCCAAAATTGCGGATGGCTTGCGAGGGCTCGATAAACGTCCGCCCGATGTAATGATTCCGGATCAAGCCCATGCGAAAAGGAATTTTTGATTCGAGCGCGTAACCGACGGCGGCGGGAACCCCGGAATCAGGAACAGGCACGACGATGTCCGCATCGACAGGATGTTCACGCGCGAGGAGGCGGCCAAGCGCTTCGCGGCTTTCGTTGACGCTGCGGCCGAAAATAATGCTGTCCGGGCGCGCGAAATAGACATGCTCGAAAATGCATTGCTGGCGCGGCTTTTGCGGTGCGAAGTGGATGGACTCAATGCCGGAGCGGGAGATGCGCACCATTTCGCCAGGCTCGATTTCGCGAACATACTGGGCGTTAAGCAGATCGAACGCGCAGGTTTCCGAAGCGACCAGCCAGGCTTCGCCACCGGTCGGCAGGGGCAGCCTGCCAAGCACGAGCGGGCGAAAGCCGCGAGGATCGCGCACGGCAATGAGTTCATCTTGTGTGAGAACGAGCAGTGAGTATGCGCCTTCAACTTGGTTGAGCGCATCGCCAAGCGCGCCGGAAAGATTGCGGGCTTGCGACCGAGCGATGAGGTGCACGATCACTTCGGTGTCGCTATTGGTCTGGAAGATGGAGCCGCGATGTTCGAGTTTGCGGCGCCACTCCGCGGCGTTGGTGAGATTGCCGTTGTGGCCCAGTGCGACCTTGCCCTTGTTGCAGTCGATCATGATGGGCTGGGCGTTCAGAAGCGCTTTGTCACCAGCAGTGGAATACCGCGTGTGGCCTATAGCCAGACTTCCCGGGAGCTTGGCCAGAACGGTGGGCTGAAAAATTTCCTCGACTTCGCCCATGGCGCGATGGAGATAAAGTTCGGTGCCGTCGCTCGAAACGATGCCGGCGGATTCCTGGCCGCGATGCTGAAGCGCGTAGAGTCCAAGATAGGCGAGATTCGCGGCTTCGGCGTGGCCGAAGACGCCGAACACACCACACTCGTCGTGAAAGTGATCGTCCGCGCAAGCGAGCTTGTTTGTCATCTTGATGTCAACATGCGCTCTAGCGAATTGGCCCAAATGCCGCGCAGGGGTTCGAGGGGGGAATCGACGACTGCCCTCCCCCTGTATTCGATGCGGAGCGTGCTGCCAAGATGCACTTTACCGATCTCGCGCGCGCCTACACCGTATTGTCTCGCAGTTGCGAGAACCGCGGCAAGCTTTGTCGGTGAGACGGATACGACACAGCGGGCCCCGCGCTCGCCGAAGAGGGCAAACTCTGCCAAATCGTCTGCTTCCAGAGAAACGCGCGCGCCCACTCCATCGGTGGCAAAGCAGGATTCGGCCAACGTGACGGCGATGCCGCCGTCCGAGATGTCGTGGGCGGATTGAACGACGCCTTCGGAAGCAAGAGCAACCAGGCAGTCGATAAGGCGTTTTTCGGCGGCGAGATCGATGGCTGGTGGCTCGCCGGAGACAATGCTCGCGATGGTTTTGGAATATTCGGAGGAGGAGAATTCGCGCGCGAGTTCGGAGGATTGGTTGGTTTTTAGGGGCACAGCATGCTGCGCCCGTTCAGACGTAGCAGAGGATTCCGAGCCATCCAGCAAAAGGATGATATCGCCATCGGCGTGGAAGGCGATTTTCAGGACGCGGGAAGCGTCTTCGAGAATGCCGAGGATGCCTATCACCGGTGTCGGGTAAATGGATTTGCCGAGGGTTTCGTTGTAGAAGCTAACGTTGCCGCCGGTAATGGGCGTGGCGAGTTCGTTGCAGGCAACGGTGAGACCGTCGATAACTTCGCTGAATTGCCACATGACATCCGGTTTTTCGGGGCTACCGAAATTGAGGCAATTCGTCGCAGCGATGGGACGCGCGCCGGATGTGGCGACATTGCGCGCGGCCTCGGCGACGGCGTGCATGGCTCCGACGCGGGGATTCAACTGGCACCAGCGGCCGTTGCCATCGGTGGCCAGCGCTAGGGCGCGCTTGACGATTCCTGTTTGCGGATCCTTGATTCGTACGACGGCGGCATCGCTCGCCCCTGGACCAGCCAGCGTATTTGTGCGCACGCTGGTGTCGTATTGTTCGGTGATCCAGCGCTTCGATGCGATAGCCGGCGATGCCAGCAGTTTTTCAAAATTCGCATTGAGATTGGTGCCATCGGGCGAGAACGAAAACCAATCGGCCGAGGTTTCGTGGCGGAGGGGCGGCTGCGAGATGGGGCGTCGATAGACGGGGCCCTCCTCTGCGAGTGGGTGCGCGGGAATTTCCGCGGCGATCTGGCCGTGATTCAGGACTTTCGCGATTCCCCCGTCGGTGACTGTGCCGACAACGACCGCATCGAGGCCCCACTTCTTGAAGACGTCGAGGACTTCGCGCTCGCGGCCTCTTTCCGCGACGAGGAGCATGCGTTCCTGCGATTCGCTGAGCATGATTTCGTAAGGCGTCATGCCGGTTTCGCGCTGAGGAACTTTGGCAAGATCGATTTCAATGCCGGTGCCGCCACGCGAAGCCATTTCCATCGTCGAGCAGGTAAGCCCCGCGGCGCCCATGTCCTGAATGGCCACTACCGCTCCCGTCCGCATGGCTTCAAGGCAGGCTTCGAGCAATAGCTTTTCCATGAAGGGGTCGCCCACTTGTACGTTCGGGCGCTTCTGCTTGGATTCTTCCGTGAACTCCGCTGAGGCGAGCAGCGATGCGCCGTGAATGCCGTCGCGGCCTGTTTTTGCTCCAACATATACGACCGGATTTCCGATGCCTTTGGCCTTAGCGAGAAAGATCTCCTCTTTGCGCGCGATGCCGAGGGCGAGCGCGTTGACAAGCGGGTTTTGCGAATAGCAAGGCTCGAAGCTGACTTCGCCACCGATGGTCGGAACGCCGAAACAATTGCCATAGTTGGCGATGCCGCGAATCACTCCGTCGAGAATCCGACGGTTTTTGGCTGCGTCTTCTTCACTCGTGTCTTCGCCGGGCACGATCTCGCCGAAACGGAGCGAATCGAGGACGGCGATGGGACGCGCGCCCATAGTGAAGATGTCGCGCAGGATACCGCCAACGCCAGTCGTGGCGCCCTGGAAAGGCTCGACGTAGCTCGGATGATTGTGCGATTCGATTTTGAACGCGGCCACGAGGCCATCGCCGATGTCCACGACTCCCGCATTTTCGCCAGGGCCTTGCACCACGAGTTTGCCGCGCGTGGGCAGGCGCTTCAAGTGCACCTTGCTCGATTTGTAAGAGCAGTGCTCGCTCCACATCACGCTGAAAATGCCGAGTTCGGTAATGTTCGGATCACGGCCAAGGATTTGCTGGATGCGCGCGTATTCATCGCGCGTAACGCCGTGTTCGGCGGCGATTTCCGGAGTCACTTTGATTTCGACGCTAGCGGTAGCCATGGGTGCGATTCGTGGTCCTTCAGTCGATTTTCGTTTCAAGATAGCGATCAAATCCGGCAGGCCAATCGCCGGCAGGAATGCCGTCTTCGTCGATGTTCATAACCGGCTTCCGAATCTCCATATCTTTCGAGACGCCAAGAAACGCGCGGAACTCGCCCCATACGGCGAGGCCGCAAGCAGAGCCATCCGCCGCCCAGCCAATGTCCACTTCATCCTCTTTGACAGCGAAATTCGAGCGATTGTAGATGTGCGTGCACTTCAAGATTGCACGTTGCTTCACACCGTAGAGATAAAACCAGCCCGTATCGACAGAATCCTCAAACACGGCGAAAAATCCTTCAGGGCCTGGTGCATACACCATGAAATTGCTGGCAGCTTCACCGAGCGGTACTCTTTCTTGCCTCGGCAGGACTGCGTCTGGCGAATCTCCTTTCACTTCCGGCTGCCAGTGTCGCTGCCGTGCGCGGATAAATTCTTCGTAGCTCAACTCAGAGAGTTCTTCATTCATCGCATCGCTCAAAACGAGAGAGAGTTGAGCATCCCTGGGATTCCTCCAAAAAAGCTAGCATGATTCTCACGCCGTCGCCTTCGCAGCGCCAACGAGAGCTTCCACCATGGACTTGAAAATCA
>Ga0247669_1000434_pt1 | contig 17029 bp, 17 predicted proteins | sample CNK10_metaG_FD_182734 | JGI IMG/M metagenome (GOLD analysis project Ga0247669, IMG submission 182734) | Soil microbial communities from Purdue University Martell Research Forest, Indiana, United States - CNK10 | ecosystem: Environmental > Terrestrial > Soil > Temperate forest > Bulk soil...
AACAGTGTCGGACACGGCGACCTGTTTGCCTTCGCGCCCTGTGAATACTTGCGCCACGCTGAAGGGTTGACTCAAGAAGCGCTGGATCTTACGTGCTCTGAACACGGTTTGCTTGTCGTCCGGTGAAAGTTCATCCATACCAAGGATCGCGATGATGTCCTGCAGGTCCTTGTAGCGCTGAAGCACTTTCTGCACTCCTCGTGCGACGTTGTAGTGCTCCTTGCCTACGATTTCGGGCTCAAGGGCACGTGAGGTCGAAGCCAGAGGATCCACCGCTGGATAAATGCCTAGCTCGGCAATCGCCCTCTCCAAAACGATGGTGGCGTCCAAATGTGCAAAGGTGGTGGCCGGCGCGGGATCCGTCAAATCGTCAGCCGGGACATACACCGCCTGAAAAGAAGTAATCGAGCCCTTCTTAGTGGAGGTAATGCGCTCCTGGAGCACTCCCATTTCCGCTGCAAGCGTCGGCTGATATCCGACGGCACTGGCAGTGCGGCCCAACAGTGCAGACACTTCAGATCCTGCCTGAGAAAAGCGGAAAATGTTGTCAATAAAGAGCAGCACATCCTGGTGCTTCTCGTCTCGAAAGTATTCGGTAATGGCGAGCCCGGAGAGCGCCACTCTCAAGCGGGCGCCGGGCGGTTCGTTCATCTGGCCATACACCAGCGCAATCTTGGACTCGCTCAGGTTATCCTGCTTGATCACACCCGCTTCCGACATTTCGTGGTAGAGGTCGTTTCCCTCACGCGTGCGCTCACCGACGCCAGCGAAGACCGATACGCCGCCGTGCAGCTTTGCGATGTTGTTAATCAGTTCCATGATTACGACGGTCTTTCCCACGCCAGCGCCGCCGAAAGCACCTACTTTGCCGCCCTTCAAGAAAGGGCAAATCAGATCAATTACTTTTATGCCGGTTGGGAGCACTTGTGGTGAAGTTGCTTGGTCCACCAGAGATGGAGGAGGGCGATGGATGGGATAATACTTCTCCGCCTCGACTGGTCCGCGTTCATCCACCGGGTTTCCCGTCACGTCGAATACCCTGCCCATGACGGCCTCGCCCACCGGCATGGAAATAGGCCCACCGCTATCCATGACCTCGAAGCCCCGTTTGAGCCCTTCAGTCCCGGACATGGAAATGGCCCGAACCCACTTATCCCCCAAGTGCTGCTGAACCTCGAGCGTCACTTTGGCCGCCCGGCCCTGCACTTTGAATTCGATGGTCAGCGCGTTATAGATTCCAGGCAACTCTACCGGGAACTCCACATCCACCACCGGACCTGAAACTTTGACAATCTTGCCTTTGTTCATTTTCTGCGCCTTCTAGATAAACCGTGCGAGCCTTGAGATCAACCAGATTGACCCCCGGCGATTTCCAGCAATTCCTTTGTGATATTCCCCTGGCGCAATTTGTTGTATTCGAGTGTCAGGTCTTTGATCAGGTCTTCGGCATTGTCGGTGGCGTTTTTCATCGATACCATGCGGGCACTTTGCTCGCTGGCCTTCGCGTTCAGCAAGACCTGATAAATATAAATGTTGAGGTAGTGCGACAGCAGGTAATCGAGGATCGCCTCCGGACTGGGTTCAAACAAGGGTCCAATCTCGCAGGTGGTCAGGTCTGCAGAAAATGCTGTCCCTGGGATCTGCAGCCCTTTGATTTCCCCTACAGGAAGGAATTCCAAAGAAAGTGGATGCTGGGTAAGCGTGTTGACAAACCGTGTCGCGACGATCCGAACCTCGTCTACTTCTCTTTTCAAAAAGAGGTTGCGAGCGAATGCAGCGATCGCTCTGGCTTCAGCGAACTTTGGAATGTCATCATAAGGAAATTCGGCTGAAAGCTGCCGTCTTGTGCGAGCGACGAATTGCGCAGCCTTACGGCCTGCTGTGATGAAAACCGTCGACTTGGGCTCGAACTGTGCAGCCACTCTGAAGAGATTGCTGTTGAGCGCTCCGCATAGACCTTTATCAGCTCCAATCAGGATGATTGCGCGCCTGCGGACTTTCCGCGCTTCGAGCAACGGATGACTAAGATCGCTCATCCGAGTGGTGGCTTCGCGCTGCATAAGGTACAAAAGGTTGACAAATGGTCTTCCTGCAAGCGCAGCTTCCTGGGCCCTGCGCATTTTCGATGCCGCGACCATTTGCATAGCCTTGGTAATCTGCGCAGTGCCGCTGACAGACTTGATCCGCCGATGAAGATCGCGTGGGCTGCTCATAGCTGTTGAAGATGCCGCGGCGCCGAAATCTGTCTAACGACGCTCTGAACAATCGACTCCGAGTCGGCGAACCTCATTTCCAACCCTCTTTGAACTGCACTGCCGCGCTCTTAAGTTCAATCGACAACGCGGGGCTAAGCTGTTTTTCTTTCAGGATTTTCCGAAGCAGCTCATCCTTGCGAGTAGTCAGAAACTCTGTCAGCCTGATTTGGTATTCCTTGACCCGTTCCACAGGCACATCATCGACATATCCATTTTGGACCGTCCAGATTACGGCTACTTGCACTTCGACTGGAACGGGTCTGTATTGCGGCTGTTTGAAGACTTCCATGATCCGTTTTCCACGATCGATTTTGGATTGTGTCTTGGCGTCGAGCTCTGAGCCGAACTGCGCAAACGCCGCTAGTTCACGAAATTGCGCTAGATCCCCCTTAAGCTGTCCGGCGACCTGTTTCATCGCTTTCAGTTGCGCCGCTGAACCAACTCGAGATACTGAAAGGCCGACAGAAATGGCCGGGCGAACTCCCTGATAAAACAAATCCGTCTCCAAATAGATTTGTCCATCTGTAATCGAAATTACGTTGGTGGGGATGTAGGCCGAGACGTCGCCAGCCTGCGTCTCAATGATAGGCAGAGCTGTGAGCGAGCCGTTGCCGTACTTCTCTCCGACGCGCGCCGCCCGCTCAAGCAGTCGGCTGTGGAGATAAAACACGTCGCCTGGATAGGCCTCGCGACCCGACGGCCGCTTCAACACCAGGGAGACCTGCCGGTAGGCCACCGCATGTTTGGAGAGATCATCATAGATAATCAACGCGTCCATCCCGTTGTCCATGAACCACTCCCCTATGGCCGCTCCTGCAAACGGTGCCAGGTATTGATTGGCTGCCGATTCCGCAGCTGGTGAGGCAACGATGATGGTGTAGGGCATGGCCCCGGCTTCTTCGAGAACGGTGACGATGCGGGCGATATTGGATTGCTTTTGTCCAATTGCAACGTAGATGCAGTACAGTGGCCGATAATTTTCGTCGCCGGCGGTCTCCGCTGCCTTGTTGAGGGAAACTTGATTGATGATTGTGTCGATGCAGATAGTGGTCTTGCCCGTAGACCGGTCGCCGATGATTAGTTCGCGCTGACCGCGGCCGATGGGGATCATGGCGTCAATGGACATGATGCCTGTCTGTACGGGCTGATTGACTGGACGACGCCGGATAATTCCCGGAGCGATTTTCTCGACTGGATAGGCGATGTCACTCTTGATAGGTCCTTTGCCATCCAACGGCTCTCCCAGTGTGTTCACGACGCGCCCCAAGAGACCTTTGCCAACGGGTACCTCCAGGAGTCTGCCTGTCGCGCGGACCTCCCCTCCCTCTTCCAGTTGCGTATAGTCACCAAGAACGATCACTCCTACTTCAGTCTCCCCGAGGTCCAAAGCTAGCCCCGTGATGCCATTGCCGAGATCGAGCATCTCGTTAAGCATCGCATCAGCAAGTCCTTCAACTTTTGCTACGCCGTCTCCGATCTCGCGAATGACACCCACATTGTGCTTAGCGGCCGATGCTTTGACTCCCATAATTTGAAGTTCGATTTCTCGAAGTAGGTCAGGCATATTGTTCACTCTGATTCGCTTAGCGTAAGCATCACCTCTGAGCCAACACGTAGGCCTCGGCGATTCCCTCACTGAAATTGTCAATCAAAACTGCTTCTCCAATTCGGCCAGCCTTGACCGCACGGTGCCATCGTAGACATCACTACCGATCTTGATGCGCACCCCGCCGATTAGCTCCGGCTTGCTTTCGAATTCGATGTCGATCTTGGGCCCGTACACATTTTCCAAGCGAGCTCGAACGTCGGATCGTAAATCCGACGAGAGCGGTACGGCGGATTGGACTTGGGCTGTATGCTTTTCGCACTCGAGCCTCACTAACCTCTGAAATTCCTCGAGCTGGGCTAGGTAATCGCGACGTTTGTTTTGAATGACCTGCTGCACGATCTGGCGCGCACGGCCCTCGTCCAACAAACCACTGACTAGGCACAACCTAAATAGTTGCCTTGCATCGCGCTCGATTTGTCGAGTTCGCTTCATTCTTCTCCGCGAGTTTTCCTATGCCGGCAAGTGCTTGGCTGTCTCTTCGGCTAACCGTCGCTGATCCTCGGTTGTTAAAACCTTGCCGGTCACTGTCGCGGTGGTCTGGACCACCAACCGGCCCACCTCGCGCTTCAGTGTTGTGAGCATGCGGGAGTAGTCTTGCGCGGCTGTCTCGCGCGACTTGACGATGATCTGTTCAGCCGCTGCGATTGCCATTTGGGTTTCGCGTTCCTGTACCTTGGCTGCAGCCGCGTGCGCCTCTTGGATGATGTCGGTCGCCTCGGTACTGGCTTTGAGGAGTACTTCCTGACGTTGTGCTTCAGCCTGAGCTAACTCTGCCCTTATTTTTTCTGAGTTGGCGAGTCCTTGCGCGATTTGCTGGCGCCGCTCTTCCAGCATCCTGAGTATTGGCTTATATGCCGTCCGATAGAGGAGAGCGCAGACGATGCAAAAACTTACGACCTGCGCGGTCAGATGAGACCAGTCCACGCCGAATGTCCTGGCGATGTTTTCGATTGGACCGCTGGTCTGCGGCTCCGCAAGAAATAGAAAAAGGTTCATGTTTTGCCCTCACCATTGCTGCCCAAGCGGCGTCTTCGGCTTCACGCGCAAGTCTGTCTCCCTACCTCACAAGGAAGAGCGTGTAAAACACGATCGCCTCGGCAAAAGCAATGGCTAGGATCGACTGGACCAGAACTTTTGTGGACGCACTCGGATTCCGCCCCACTGCGTCTGCAGCTCTCATGCCGATTAAACCTACGGCGAGAGCTGCACCCAGGGATGCTAAACCTACATGTAGGTTCCCATTCATATATTCTGTTTTCCTCCTTTTCTGTGACTCACGCAGCGTTCAAAGTGCCGCAATCCATCACTCACACCTGTGTCGGTCTGAGCCCTTCTTCATGCTGACAAATCAACAATGTAAAGACGGCGGTTAGCAGGGTGAAGACTAATGCCTGGACGAGACCCATCAACAGCTCCAAAAAGTAGAATGGAATCTGTACCAGCCATCCAAAGTGCGGGACCAACTTGGCCATCGCTTCCAACATGTTCTCGCCGGCAAAGATGTTGCCGTAGAGACGAAAACTCAACGAGATCGGCCGGAACAAGATCGATACTACTTCCAAGCAGCCAGCGGCGAAGAATACGATCACCATGAGCACCTTCAGCGCACCCGTGCTTTCCCCCTTCGGCCCGAACAGCTCCTCGAAAAAACCCAATGGACCGATCTCCCGCATGGACCAGTAGATCCAGCACGCGAAGAACACCATAGCCATGGCGAGCGTCATATTCACGTCGGCATTACCGCCGCGAAGCAAAGGTTGGTCGATCTGGAAATCGTGTAGAGTCTCGTGTCCCCAGCCGACCGAACCTACTCCGGGTATCAGACCTGCCCAATTTGTGGCAAGGATAAAGATGAAAACCGTCGCAAAAAACCAGAACGTCCGCTCAGTCAAATGCCGGCCAAGGATTCCCTCGAGAAACTTGAACAGGCTCTCAATGATCCACTCCAGAAAATTCTGGGCTCCTTCGGGCACTTGTTTCATCTTTCGGGTGGCGAATTGAGCAAAAATGATCAGCGCCAGAGCCACAATCCAGCTGACGATCATGGAATTCGTTATCGGGATCCCGAATAGGCGCGCGATCTCCTGGGCTTTCTGAGAGAGGCCGTGCTCCCCCGGTTGAGAGCTTGCAGAAAGCAACCTTGCTGTTTCGGAACTCCCTGGACTCACCCCAGCGCTGCTCCACAGGGCAAGTCGCGTGCGTTCCAATCCCGCCCCAACCGACGATTCCTGTGCCGTGCAGAACACAGCCGCAAATAGCAAAATTGCAACCTTGATTGTTGTCTTGCTCAGAATCGCAATCCTCGGTGTGGCGAGAAAGGAAGAGCCCGGAAAAAAGCCGGCCTTGTCCCTTCGCTGAGGACCTTACGATTTACGCACAGGTTCAGGAACTGTCAGAACTACCAGATTATCTTTGCGACCTGTCATTTCTAACAGTGTCCATATTGGGACTCATCGTCCAGCCTTGAGCCGCATAGCGGCAGGTGATGCTTGGGTGCACGGCTCTCGCAATACTTCGAGGGGACACTGTGAAGTGCAGCGCAGCGATTTTCCTGTGGATTTCTCTCACAGCCTCTCCTTGCCCTGGATGGGCACAGGAAGGCAATGGAAATGACAACCCGTCGGTTACAACGAGCCTGGGTATGCCTCTAAGCGCGCCTTTAAATCCGATGCGCCAGCACTCAAATTTGGGTTGGGGACTCAACACCGGCGTCGGCTACAACTTCGACCGGCGGAACGCGCTTATCGGAGAGTTCATGTGGAATGCGTTGTATCCGAACAACGAAACGCTCCAACCGATTCGCATCGCACTGCAATCCACGAACGTGAGTGGGCACGGCAACCTTTATGCTTTTGCCGCAAACTATCGATTGGAATTGCGAGGCAATGCACTCGGAATTTATTTCATAGGGGGTCCTGGTTGGTATTACCGCACGGTATGGCTCTCGCGACCTGTTCCGGCGGGCACGATGATTAGTTGTCTCCCGGCTTGGCTATGGTGGGGATACAACTGCGCCGATGGAATCGTAATCACCAATCTGACCCGGGTGCACTCGAACGCGGGTGCCCTCGGGTTTAATGGAGGCATTGGGTTCACGGTCAGGGTAGGAGAAGCCCCCTATAGAGTGTACGTGGAATCGCGATATCACTTCGCACCCACGGGTAGTATCAGTACGAAATTGATCGCCGTCACTGTGGGCATTCGCTACTAAAGGCACGCGGATAAATCACTCCCCGACGGCGGCGAGAAACTTGTGGGCAATTGTGACAACCAGCCAAACGGTCAGCGCCAGGACCACCGCGCCGAGGACGGCGACGGTGGCCTGAGCGGAAGTAACCGCCGGTAGCTAAGAGCAAGCTCACTACCCAAGGATTCGTAGTTCTCTCAGGACCGCCACAGAGTCGAATGACTCCTGGCTGATCAGCTTGTTCTACGGCTTTTTCTTGGCCGCCGGTTTTGCTCCTGACACTTTGGGGCTGAGCAGCGTCAAGGAATCTTCAGCGTTAAACGGGAACTGTCGAACGGACTGTTGCCCGGTGCTGCTCAAGGTAATGTCCACGCGACGGTTTTGGGCCAGTGTAACGGTTCGCAGGTTGCTCAGGATTTTGTCCCTCTGTTCCTGGGTCAAATTGGGATGTTGTTCGACCAGTGCTTTGACTTGTTCGGGGGTCATGTTTTCCTCTTCCCCGTACGCTTTGGTCTGCAGGCTTGCTTCCGGAATGCCTAATCCAATCAGGAATTGCTTTGTGATCACCAAACGACGCTCGGAAAGTGCCTGATTGAATTCCGGAGTGCCCCGGTGATCCGCATGACCTTCGAGAACAAGATGGGCATCGGGTCGGCTTGTGAGATATTCCTTGAAGTCGTTTGCCAGCGAGGTGAGTGTGTTTTGTTGACTCTCAACCAGGCCCACAGTTGGCCTTCCAGGCGAAGGCTGCGCTGTCGGGAAATAGATGCTGCGAATGGCCAGCCGAGCTTCTACCGCGGGAGGCGGGGGCAGTTCGAGGCTGAGTTGAGCTTGACAATCCGCCGCACTGCCGCGTCCGTCGTCCACCCTTCCCGTCACCGTATAGCTTCCCGCGCTCACACCAGTGGTGTCCAACTGAACTTCGGCGCCAGATCCGACGATTTGGCCCCCGTTCGATTTCCACGTGAAAGTGAGCGAATCGTTGTCGGGATCGCTGGTAGTTGCGGTGATGTGTACGCGGTCCCCAGGATGAACCGAGGCTGGACTTGCGGAGCAACTCATCGTAGGAGGACGATTGGGCCGAGGATCTACTCTGATATCCGCCGTGCAACTCGTAGCGCCCCCGCGGCCATCATTCACTCGCGCCGTGACCGAGTAAGTGCCCAAGCCCACACCTGTGGGGTTCCAACGGACTTGCCGCCCTGTGCCATCAATGCTACCTCCTGAGGCAGTCCACGCATAAGTAAGCGAATCGTTGTCAGGATCAGTGGCGTCGGCCCGGACTTCAACCGTGTCCCCAGAGCCAGCGATAACCTGGGTCGGATTGGCGGAACAAGACGCCACTGGGGGACCATTGGGAGGCGGAGGGGGAACACCACCGCCGAGTCTGAAAACGATGCCGGCCTGGTAACGGAAGTTACTCTGATTCGTGTTGCCAGCTGTGAAATCATTGCCAAATCGGGTCAATACATAATCAAACTGTGCCAGCCGAAGGGCGATCGACTTGCTGACCGGAACATCGATGCCGCCCCCAATGATGAAATCAAAGGCATTGTTGCTAGGAGATGAGCTGGTGGTACAGGAGGCCTGACAAGCTGTCAGCAGATTACCGTAAGCATTGGAGTGGGCTCCGCCGAACAGTATCTCTATGAACGGCTCGAAATGCTTAGCGCGGTGCTTGAATACAGGACCGATGTTGTAGGTGAACAGGTTGGCTTCGAAATTACCGGTGCAACCGACCGGACAGACTGCGCTTCCCGTAGGGAATGTAAAAGTTCTCGATTGGCTGCCATAGCCCTCGAATTCGCCCTCGATTCCAGCCCATTTGCTGAAGTTATAAATAATTCCGCCTCCACCACCGTTCAGAGAGAAACTCTTGATGATCCCGCTGTTTTCTGGGTTAAACCGCATATAGGAGTAATCGACGGGGATTTCTACCTTCGGGTAATCTTGAGCAAACGCCCCGGCTGCAAATAACAAAGCACTCCCTGAAAGAACTGCGGATCTGAATTTCATTTCTCTCCTCCTGGTCTTTCACCTGGTGATCGCATGTGTGCACGAGCAAAACTGTCTCCACTCATCCGCACCAAGGCCATAAGGTTCTCCGCAGTGGCCTTGCCATGGAATTAACAGCTACTGGAACTATGATTTCCTGTGAACTGTCAAAAGTTGCAGTGGTATGCGAGGTGATCCTGAAAAACAAATACATCTAGTCAGTCGATCGTCAGCTCGGAGTCCACCAAGGTTTGAAGGGCTGGTTGCCGCGGCGCGAGACACCCAAAGACTAACTCCAGACTTGTCGCGTTACTGGACATCTGGGTACTAAGATCTACTTTTCTGACTACGGCTGCCAGCTCAACCGGTCGATGCAACACCATCTGGTATGAGACTGTAGCCGCCTTCCCAGAAACAGTGGCGTGTGATAATAATTGGTCCATCGTGCGGTGCTCCGCGCCATGTTTCAACCAACAGATTCGGGGGCAGGTCAATCGGCGTAGGGACCGTTAGGTTTGTGCAACTATTTTGGGCACGGCGTGTTCGTAAGTAAGGACACAACTGGAGAAGCACCTGTTTTCATCAATTCGCATTCTCATTGCCGATGATTTCGAAGATTGGCGACGCCAAGCCCGGTTGCTGCTTCAGGCGCGGCCAGGAATGCCAGTCATCGCTGAGGCGTCGGATGGACCCGAAGCCCTTCAGAAGGCCGAAGAACTGAAGCCGGACTTGATTGTGCTGGACATCGGTCTCCCAAAGCTGAATGGAATCGAAGTCGCCCTGCGGATACGGCAAGTTTCCCCTAGCTCCAAAATAATCTTCCTAAGTCACAACAATGACCTCGACGTCGTGCGGGCTGCATTGAGCACGGGCGCCCGAGGTTACGTTCATAAGACAGATGCCGGAAGCGAACTTCTGCCTGCCGTGTACGCGGTTCTTCGGGGCAAGCAATTTGTCAGTAACAGTTTAAAGGGCTACGAACTCAGCGATGCCCCAAGAGAGAAAACGCCTCCCTGCCACGAGGTGCAATTCTATTCGGATGACGCAGTTTTTCTGGACAGCTTTGCCCGTTTTATCGCTGTTGCTATCAAGGCGGGTGATGCGGCTATCGTGGTCGCTACTGGGTCGCACCTGAACGGTCTTGTCCCGAGATTGAAGATACAGGGCGTGGATGTCGATGCCGCCACGCAACAGGGGACGTACATTCAATTGGATGTCGCCAAGACGCTCTCCACATTCATGGTCAATGACATGCCCGACTCGGCTCGATTATTCGAGATAGTAGGTGGTCTCATTGAGGCAGCCGCCAAAGCGACGAAGCGAGAGAATTGCCGCGTTGTGGCCTGTGGAGAGTGTGCGCCTCTCTTGTGGGCGGAAGGTAAGGCGGACGCCGCGATTCGGCTTGAACAACTTTGGGACGAGGTAGGCACAACCTTCGAGGTGGATATCCTCTGCGCGTATGCGTTGAGCAGCTTTCACGGCCAGGAAGACGAGCACGTTTTCAAGAGCGTCTGTGCGGAACACTCAGCCGTTTATTCTCAGTGAGATAGTTACTGCCGCCGTGGAATACACTGCAAGGCAAGCTCGTCAGTATCTGCTTGAAGACCGACCGTATCGGTCCACGGGGAGCAAATCCTCGCGACTAAATTGCGATGAATCGCTCAAGACCTCAATTCTAGGTTAGCCTGTCGCGCCGACCTCGCCTTTCGCAAGGCGGGGCAGTTCAGCTTCCGGCACAGCGAATTCGGCGGTGCCACAATTCAGACAGACGACAATCTCCGGAAATACCCACACGACAGGCTTGTCAATGTTTTTCAGGCCGGGAAAATGGATGCCTATCTCTCCAGTGAACTTGCTCTGGTTGATTGATCCGCACGACTTGCATGGCATGTCGATCCCCAATGGAAGTCTGGGCCTGGAATGGTGCAACGCTTTCACCGGCCGCAAGGCGGACTTGGCTTTTTCGTGGTGATTCTGAAGTGCTGTGGACAACTGCTCGCCTCGCATTGTTGAGTGCCTGCCAGGGTCACGTTTTCGTTCCCTCTCGGCGGTTACGTGGACACTACCAAGCCCCTTGGAAATCCCAATTGCACTCTTCGAACAAACTGCCCAGCTGCGGCATCGATGCTGACATCGCCCAGCATGTCCAAAATGGCGCTGGTCGATGCCCAAGTGTACCCGCCACGCATGGAAAATACAGATTCGTACGCTACTGACATGGACAAAGGGCCCACAACCGCTGTTCAGCGGAGGGTCGAACTCAACCGAAAGACGGGACTCGACTCGACCGAAAGACGGGGCAATCCGGGCAAGTTGACAGTCCGCCGTCCCGAGTAGCATACTTTCGTTCAATGGGGTGTGCAGGTCAGTACGTCACTCGTTATTATGAACGTTGACCTTCTTGTCCCTCGTTTTGCTGCCGGAGGCCGAAATGGGCCACGTTTCCCCACAGGCTACCGTCCAGGTTTGCGTTATATCCCAGAACTGTCTCGCGGAGGCATATCTTTGCCAAGTTCTAGGGAGAGAGCGCCTGATCCGCACGCTAACCCTCAAGCAATTCATGCTCAGTTCACCACTCCGACGGGAGAAGACAGTTTTCGTCGTCGACCAATGTGGTCTCGAAGCACCACTCGGCGAGTGTCTTCGGCACCTGCGACCTCGCAGCCCGGACCCGAGATTTGTGATACTGGACCACGAGAAATCCAATGAAGGAATCGTGCAACTTCTTGCTATGGGCGCACATGGGTACGTACCGCACGCTGAGGTGTCCCGCGCGTTGATTCGGGCGATTTTTCTTGTTGCCGCGAATGAGTTCTGCGTTCCACACGACGCATTTATGGAATTCCTGCGTGAGGCAGCCTCTGTGCTTCGGAAAGGCGCTCGGGATTGTCAGACAACCACCCCTCGGGAAAATGAGATTCTGGAACTCGTGCGCATTCGTCTCTCAAACAGAGAGATTGCAGAACTTTTGCAAATCCGCGTGAGCACCGTAAAGTTCCATCTCTCGAATATTCTCTCGAAAATGCAGGCCAAGAGTCGGCGCGACTTAAGGACCGCCCCATCCGAACAACTATGGAAAATGCTGACGTCCTAAACCGTAACCCGGGGGAATGGCTATTGCGAAAGTTTCAACGGGAAGCTACGGGGCCCTGCCCCCCATCTAGTACGGAGTTACTTGGTTTGGGAATCGAGGCCACTCGCTGAATGTGAGTTGCGGGAAGAGCGTGTCTGGCGAGACGGGGGACATGGGCAAATCGTCATAGCTGTCGTCATTCTGAGTAAGTGACGGTGGCGCAGGCAACGAATGGTCATAAGTGACAGGTCGAATGCGCCGTAAATGATATTTCCGCGAATGACGTCGCTCTTGTAGAGGAGAACTTGGGTGCGGAGATAGCGCACGAAGCGATTGCGCGGGCGCACGGGGATGAGGGGGGCATTCCGCGGGTACTGCATCACGGGCATGGCACAACTCTTCAAATGAACGACGGTAAGGTTGCCATCTGTGTGCATTTCGTCGCCCGTGGAGTTGAGCATGGTCTGCGGCAAGTTGGGGCGAGGGAGCTGGCACACGGATTCCACACAACCCGTCAGCGCAAGGTCGCGCACGAGCATGTTGATGCCGTCATCGAGGTTGCGGTCGATGTGGTGGATGAACTTGTGATACTTCATGGAAAGAGCCGCGCTGGTTTCACGAGTATAGGCACTCAACCAGGCTTGTTCTCCCTGAATCGTTTTTGACTGGGACCACAAACGAAGATGTTCACGCTTGCCGTAACTATTGAAACTCTTCTGCCAAGTCATGTCCTGCAGCTGGCCGGAGAGCAACTGGCGCGAGACAGGCATGTTGGGATAATTGGAAAATGTCAGAAAGGCCCCGAACTGCTTGAAGAAAGCGTTTTTGGAGTTGGCATCGGCAGTGCGCCAGCCTGCGGCCGTGAACGCGTCCTCGACCTGATCTCGAGAGCCCACGAAAAGCAAGTTAACTACGTCTGAATCTTTACCGCCTCGGGTCGTGGGTACGCGGCAAGGAAGCCGCGGCGTGCAGCAAGCCGCATAGCGGAGCTGCCACAAAGCGGGCTAGTCGACCTATCGTGACCCATAGCTACTTTTTATTAAGGTCGTCGTCCTTGTAGTACTTCGTACCCTGCAGGGTTAACTGGAGGGCGAGGCCATTCTTGGTGATCTGGTAGACCCATACACCCGGCGCAACCTCAACCGCTCCCGAGTAAGCTCCGCCCGACTTCCCTGCCTTGGCGGCGGCGTCCGTCTGCGCTGAAGCTGACCAGCCGGAGTCGAGGAATTGCGTCAGGGCTTGATCGTTTTCAAACACAAAGATCACTCGATAGTCCTTCACTCCCACGCCCAAACCGGCGCCAGCGGAAATCATCTTCATGAAAGTCTCCTGCTTGCTCTGGGTGTTGACGGCGATTCCGGAGCCGCGGGCGGTGCTCAAAAGCAATAGGTTCGTCCCCATATTATTGAAAACGGCATATCCTGCCGACTTCTGGATAGCCGCCTGAACTGTGGGTTGCAGCCTATACAAATCCTGCAGGGTTTGGGCTGCCATCTTGCGGGATTTCTCCCTTTTCTTCTCGTTATCATCGCCGCCGTAAGCTACTGCGGACAGCAAAGCCACGGCCAGCATGCATGCGATCACTTTAAATCTCATATTCAGGCACCTCAACTAAGCAATGCCTGCAGACAATATTTCTGCTTTGATGGAGACTTCTAAACTGCCAAAACTACCAGGTGCATGCCTCGGTCCGAGTAGGTCCTCAAATCTGGCGTCCGCTGCCCCGTGCCCGATAAGTCGTTAGTCAGGACCTCGGCTTGGAATGCAAATGCTCGCGCGAAAAGGGCGCTAAGTGACGCCTGTCAGAACTGACAGTTGGACAGCTGCCAGACTCTCGCTAGCATCCGGGCGGTATTCCTTGGATTCATGCAACAACAATCCGATGACCTTCTGAGTTACGCGACCCAAGATGTGAGGTGCTACCTCCGGAGTCACAAATTCCATCTGAGTTTAAAACCCAACCGGAGATGAGGAGGAAGCCATGCAGAGAAAACGGATAACGCTTCTATTGAGTTCGGCGGCGATTTGTCTGCTCGCAACTGTATCGACATTTGGTGCCGACGGCGAAAAGACCCAAGTCAAAGGAATGATCGCTTCCCGTACCGGGGAAACGTTGATCGTGAGCAGATCGAGCGGCAAGGTCACCGTGATCCTCACGGATGAGACAAAGACAAAAGATAACAAGGGCGCTTTTGGCTTAAGAAAGGAGTACATGGCGAACACTGTGCTGATACCGGGACTCAAGGTGGACATTGACGGCGTGTCTGACGCCGAAGGCCGGGTCATAGCGAAAACAATCACGGTCGATGGCGATGACCTGGAAACAGCCGAAATGATTCAAGCCGGCTTAAATCCTACGAAAGAGCAAGTAGCCACGAACGTCAAGGACATCCAGGAGAACACCGAGCGTTTTTCCGAGCTTAGCGATTATGACGTCAAGGGCGAGGCAATTATAAGGTTCAATTCTGGCAGCTCCATAATCTCGCCGGAGGATCAGCAACAACTCAAACGGTTGGCGCAAGCCGCAATCAGTCTTACCGGTTACATCATCGAGGTCAAGGGGTTCGCCGACGCGAGCGGCAACGCAGTCATGAACCAAAAGCTGAGCGAAGATCGCGCCGAAGCGGTCGTCGCCTATTTCATCCAGCAGTGTAACGTACCCATACGGCACATCGTAGCTCCGGGTGCGATGGGCGAATACCAACCAGCGGCGCCGAATGAAACGAAGGAAGGAAGAGCCGAAAACCGCCGAGTCGAGGTTAAAGTGCTGGTCAACAGAGGCATCCAGGGCAGCTAGAGCTTCATGGACGACCAACCTCTGAACGGCCGGGGAAAACCTAGGTCCAGCGCATATTTCCCGCCTGTTTTCTTTGGCGGAACCTTTGTCGAGAAGCGGTTGCGCGTTTCCCGAATACGTAGCTGGAACAACCGACCGATAGGGCGGGCTATTAAAATTGAATTGCGGCCCGGCCAACACCGCCATGGATTCGTGGGGCTAATTCCCCAACCCCTGTGCAGCTAACTTGCTGGGGGAACGATTAGCTCGGTATATCCGCAGTCCAGGCAGACCGGGATCTTCTGGATGACGTAGACGGGAGCTCGTTTGATTTTTTCAATCGCGAGAAAAGCAACCGACAGGATTTATCACCCCTAGTTCCACAAAGGAAGCTAGAACTCAAACTTCAGCGCCAGCTGCCCAACGCGAGCATTTACAGCCGTGCTACTGATCACACCAAACGTCGGCGAGGTGAAGTTGCTGTCGGGATTGGCAAACTGGGGATGATTCAATGTATTGTAAAACTCGGCTCGAAATTGAAGGCTGCTTTTCTCAATCGGCCAATTGACGATCATAGTTTTTGAAAGTGCGAAATCCAGGTTCGCTTGCCCAGGACCGGTCACGATTCCTGTGCCGCTGTTCCCAAATGACGTTCCAATGCCATCAGCCCCGATGATAGGTGAGCTTGTAAAACAAGATGCGTTGAAATAGCCGCCGAGTTTCGACTCGACCTCCCCGCTCTTCACCAACTGGTTTTTCGAACATGTGCCGCTCAGTTGCGCCCGATCTTCGCTAATTCCGAAGACATTGGTGGAATTTGTTGCGGCGATGGTAAGCGCGCTGCCAGACTGAATGGTTGCTATCGCAGCTAGGGACCAGCCGCCCAGGACGGCCTGTGACACACCGCGAGGTGGGTTTGGCAGCGTCCACGTGGTGCTGAAAACGAACCGGTGAGTACGATCGAAGCTCGCCCGTCCCCAGCGCTGACTCGGAGAATTTTGGTCTCCGAGTGTCAGTGCGTTTCCTGCAGACGTTGAGTTAATGTCGGCGCCATCGGTGTCCAGAGTCTTGGAAAGGGTGTAGGAGGCGAGGAATTGTAGGCCGTGGCTTACCCTCTTTGCCAGGCTGATTTCTAGCCCGTTGTACCAGGAGCTTCCCTCGGATTCGATCTCGCGGAGAGAATCGGCGCGTATTCCAGGAACGGGAACCCGCGATCCGATGTTAGCCAACGTGTTTGAGGTCACGCCATTGATCGGATGGCTTGGAGATGCATCGAGCGCCTGATTCAGGGAACGGAAGCGTTGCAGGTGTGTTCCCCGGGCACCCACATATCCGATCTCCAACAGCCAACCTTGATGCACTTCTACCTCCGTGTCCAGCGAGAACTGTTGAACCATTGCTGGCCGAAAGTTGGGGGCTAGAGCACTGATCGAGGACACCGTGGCCGGAGAATAGGCTGGAAACATTGGAAATGACTCCGGAGTAGGGAATGGCTGGGCAAATGGTGCTTCAAATGTAGCTGCCGCGTTGGCCAGCCCGGTGCTGATTCGGGTTAAGGAAAACGGCGCGGCAAGCACGGATTCAGTAGACGCCTGGCCGGTCGGCCGAGAGTAGTACATGCCGTACCCTCCTCGCAGCACCAGCCGGCTTGTCGTTGGCAGGATCTGCCACGCGAAACCTATCCGGGGAGCAATCGCGTTTTGTCCTTCGCCATAATTTCCAAATTTATTGTTCGCACGTATCACACCCGGCGGGACAGCGGCCGAAAAATTGGAAGCCACGATGTAGCCGTCGAGACTTCCACTCGGCGGCGGGCTTGCATTTGCCTTGTTGACATCGAAGCTTGAGTTGCGGCCCAGTTCGTCGCTGAATAGCCCCAATCGTTCGTAACGCACTCCGAGATTCAGGGTCAACGACCGCCCGATCCGATAGTCATCCTGCACAAATCCCGAGCCTTCCCACACTCTAAACTCACGATTAAACAAGCCAAAGGCATCAGCCGATTGCGAGACATTACTAAATGTTCCATCGACACATTTAAGCGACCATTCTCTGCATGTATGGACGCTCGCGGATACTCCATTAAATAACAATCTTGGTCTAGGGCCTGATTGATGTGCTTACCGGAAAAGTG
>Ga0247669_1000441_pt1 | contig 16883 bp, 18 predicted proteins | sample CNK10_metaG_FD_182734 | JGI IMG/M metagenome (GOLD analysis project Ga0247669, IMG submission 182734) | Soil microbial communities from Purdue University Martell Research Forest, Indiana, United States - CNK10 | ecosystem: Environmental > Terrestrial > Soil > Temperate forest > Bulk soil...
CTTGGATTGGGTAAGAACACTTCGGAAGGGCGTCGCGGTCAGCGATCCACACTCCTGTGCTAAACCCATTCGCGGCTACTTCCGGATGAAGCTAACATGCACTGACGTTCCCAGCGACGTTCCGTTCGCTCTTGACAACTTCACGGATTGTGAAGTACGCTTGGCGTCGTGCATATCGTCACGCTGAAGCATCTGAGTAAAGCGAGCGAGGACTATCCAGATGCGGCGAACGAGATCAAATCCTGGGCAGCCATCGTGAAGGCCGCTCGCTGGCACAATTTTCCGGAGGTTCGCGGCACATTTAAGGATGCGGACAACGTTCGGGGTTACGTGATTTTTAACGTGAGACAGAACCGATACCGGCTGATTACCGTGATTCACTACGCGAAGACGACGGCTCAGAAGCGCACGCAAGGCCACGTTTACATTCGCTCGTTTTTGACGCACAAGGAATACGACAATCCCGCTAATTGGGACAAGGAATTTGGCACAAAATGACTTCCGTTCTCGCTGACCCGGCCAAAATGATCGCGAAAGGCGCGCCTCACGTCATTCACAATGACGCCGAACTCGCCGCATATACGAAAGTTCTCTTCCGATTGACTTCTCTTGCTCGTCCTTCTCGTTCCGAGGAGGAAGCCATCGAACTTCTCACACTTCTGATTGAACGTTATGAAGAGACAAACTATCCGATTCCTTCCGCCGACCCGATTTCCGTCGTGCGCTTTCTTCTGGAACACCAGAATCTGACGCAGCGCGACTTAGTTCCTGAGTTCGGTTCGGAAAGTGCCGTCTCCATGTTTCTTTCCGGTGAGCGCAAGCTCACTCTGGGTCAGATTCGCAAACTCAGTTCCCGCTTCAAACTTTCCGCGGACATCTTCATCAATCCCGGGTCCTAGGGAATGATATGCCCGTGCATTCTCGGAGGCTAACGTGGGTCCCGCCAAATTTTCCCAATCGTGAAATCCCACCGAAGGCGTCGGTTTGGAAAACCTGTGCCGCATCCGATGATTATCTGCGTGAATCTGCATTGGCGAACGACCCGCCTTCCAAAACTTTCTATGATCCCGAACGCGATGGGATCCGATGCCGCAGCCTTGGTGTACACGAACATTGGAACAATGGGACAGACAAGAAGTACTCGCGCAATCTCGGAAAAGCGGACGGGATCGAGCTTTTCCAAGTCTGAAGTGCACAACATGCTTGAGCCGTACTCAGGGAGGCAGGATGAGCCGGAGAGCGTTTTCTTTATTGTTCATGGCGGCATCGATGCTACCGGCAATTGCGTTTTCCCAATCATTCGTGAGCAAGTATAAAGGTCGGCCTTATCACGACAGCCGCTATCACGAGGGCCCACAAAAAATACCGGGACGAGTATTGTGTGCTTACTATGACCTGGGCGGCGAAGGGGTCGCGTATCACGACAGCGATCCGCAGAACCACGGCAGCGGCGAGTTAAACCCCGCCGATGGGACCTACCTCAACGAATTTCGTATCCACGAGGGATTGGATACTTCCTACACGAAGTTCAACCGCAAGCCGGATCCGATTGACGACAACCCCTTCAACAAGGTTGTTCCTCCTGCAGATCTGCCCTACGTTGGCTGGACCGAACCCGGAGAGTGGTTCAACATCACTGTAGATGTAACGCGCGCGGGAACATACGCGGCCGATTTTCTCTACACATCGAATCGTGGCGGAACAATAGCGGTCGATGTGAATGGAAAGGATGCGACAGGACCTCTGCAGATCACGTCTACAAACGATCCTGCCGACCCGACGGCCTGGCGCCAGTGGCACCACTGGAATGTCGCTTCGCAACTCTTCACAGTTCGCCTCAAGAATGGAAAAAACGTTCTCACCGTACACATATTGACGAAGGGCAACATGAATCTAGCCTACTTCGACTTCACGCAGGCCCGCCGATGAGAATTGTCTCATCCATACATGACGGGAGGCATGCTCCGGAGTTCAAGCGCCGACGATGACGACACGAAGAGAGTTATTTCGAATGGCCGTTCAAACGGCGGCCGCGGCGATGCTAGGCAGTCATCGCGTTAGCGCAACGGAGCGGAACGAGGCATATCCTTCCACTGCGCGTAGCGGCCGGACGCTTTTGGAACTGCAGCAGCGGTTTGTGGATTTGCGTTTCGGTATGTTCCTGCATTTCAACATGGCTACATTTCAAGACCGCGAATGGGGCGATCCCACGTCACCCCTTGATCTATTTCATCCCACCGCTCTCGACACCGATCAATGGGCTGCAGCGGCGCTGTCGGCCAACATGACATGGGGATGTCTGACGACCCGGCATCACGATGGCTTTTGCATATGGCCTACAAAAACAGAGGCAGCAAGCGTTGGCCGGACGACGCATTCAACCGACGTCGTTCGCGCCTACGTGAATTCGTTCCGCAAAGCCGGCCTGCGGGTGGCTCTTTACTATTCGGTTTTGTCACTGCGCGACGATATCCGCCACTTCAACGTAACTCCGGCGAAGGTAAAGCTCATCAAGGATCAGTTGACGGAGCTGCTGACGGGCTACGGAGAGATCGACATCCTTATCACAGACGGATGGGATGCGCCGTGGAGCCGCATCACTTACCAAGAGGTGCCGTTTCGCGAGATCTATGAGCATGTCAAGAGCCTGCAGCCCGACTGCCTGCTCTGCGACCTCAACGCCAGCCAATATCCTGCGGGCGGGCTCTACTACTCCGATGTGAAGGCGTTTGAGCAGAATGCCGGGCAGAAGGTCCCGGAAGACAGCGACTTACCGGCCCTTTCTTGTGTCACCCTGACGGACGGTTGGTTCTGGAAACAGCAAGACGCGACTGGACACCTCAAGGACGTGACCACCGTGGTGAACCAGTGGCTTGAGCCGCTGAATCGCAGACACTGCAACCTGATTCTGAATGCTCCCCCGAATCGTGAAGGACGCCTCGCCCCGAACATCTTGGACCGGCTGAAAGAGATCGGCAACGCGTGGAAGCATTCTGGCCCCATGCCAAAACTCCGCGAGCACGTTGTGATCACGACGCGGAACCTCGCGACGGGCAAACCCATTCATGCCAGTTCCTACCCCGATACAGTGGGGCCGGACGAAGCGAACGATGGAGACTTCCGATCGAGCTGGTACTTGGATGAGGGGCAAACTTCGGGATGGTTAGAGGTAGACCTGGGAAAGCAGGAGACCTTCAACGTTGTGTCGCTGGTGGAACCCGTCGGCAGATGGGATGACTACACGCAGAGCCGCATCCGGAGCTATCGTTTCGAGCACTGGAATGGCGAGAGATGGATCACTCTGAAAGCCGGTGAGACACCGGGACCGACAACAATTCAACGCATTCCGCGCGTCTCGTCGCAGAAGGTCCGGCTGCTGTTGGAGGCCAGCAAGGAGACGCCCCATATTGCCGAAATCGGTCTGTATGACGAACCCGAATAGGTAGAGATCGCTCGTACCGTAGTTGGACGATCTTCGTCTTGTCTATCCTGGTCCATTCACTCCGCTGAGAAAGCCGCCGAGGTGCCCCGTCAGTGCGACGATGACCGCGGCAACAGCCTCGATCGGCAAGCGGTATCCCGGAAGAATCTCGTCTTGGTTCCGTCGGGTTCTCATGTGGATAAACCACACCACACAAATCAGGACGCTTGACACGCATCCCATCAATAGGTGCATTAAGAGGATGCCTTTCAGTTTCTGCCCCTCGAGTTCCCACTGCCAAGCGAGAATTCCGGTGACTACGACGGGTATGGTCGCGATCGCCGCGACGAGCAAGTTGTAGTAGGCCGCTGCTGCCAGGAGGCTCTGCTTCTTCCAGTGCGCAAGAAAATCAAAGAAGACACCGATGATAAACAGCGCGATCGGGAAGTGAATTAGCACGACGTGTTGCGCGTGCTTCGCGAAAAGGACTGTTTTTATATCGAAGGGATGCAAGGTCGCTCCTCACTCACTGCGCGATGACGCTGCCGGTCATCTTCGGATGAATCGAGCAGAAGTATTCCGGCTTCCTGAAGGTGAAGGAAAGCTTTCATCACCCCGTCTCTACACTCTGCACGCGCCGTTGGAACTGGCGGCGCGGGATGTTTGGGGGTTGTCCGCGCCGCCATTGAACGTGCTTGCGTCCATCCAGACTGAGGCAGCGCCATTCTTATTCCAAAATCTCCGCACTCGCTCTCAATTTGCATGTCCGTCACAACGGAACCTCCGTCGAGAATAAAATCGCCTGCTCCCTGGTTCTCACGCATGAAGCATCGCTGATCAGGGGAAGTCTTTGAACGATTTTGATGCCGAAGACCGGCTGCGCTTTGAACAGCTTGTGCTGCCCCATATCGGTGCAGCCTTCAATCTCGCGCGTTGGCTATTGCGAAGTCGCGCAGATGCCGAAGATGTCGCCCAGGAAGCCTTACTTCGCTCGTACCGTTTCTTCCGCGGCTTTCACGGTGGAGATGCGCGCGCATGGCTGCTCCAGATCGTACGCAATACTTGCTACACATGGCTGGAGAAGAATCGCCCCATGGAACTAAGCATGGAATTCGACGAAGAGTTATACCCGCAGACCTGCGCCACACCTGAAACGCTCGCTATTGCCGGCGATGATCGCAAGCGCCTGACCCTGGCCCTCGAGATGCTGCCGCCGCGCTTCCGCGAAATTCTTGTCCTTCGAGAGCTCGAAGGCTGTTCCTACAAGGAGATCGCTGCAATCACGGCGATCCCCATTGGCACAGTTATGTCGTCGCTCTCCCGCGCGCGCCGCCAGTTGTATTCCGCACTGGTAAATTTTCCTCAAGGAGCTCGTCCGTGAGATGCGTTTTTGCCGACTCTCTGCTTCAGGGCTATTTCGACGGTGAGCTGACCGGTCGCAGGGCTGCCGAATTGGAGCGTCACCTACGACATTGCGACCACTGTGCCGCTGAACTCGTGGACTTGGATTTGTTGCACGAAAGATTACAACTCGCTCAACTCTATGAGCCTGCCACTGCCTCGCTGCGGCGAAAGATTAACGCACGCCTCCATGCAATCGAGCCCACGACTGTCGCGTCGCAGCCTCGCTTTTGGCATTGGCTAGCAGCTGCTGCCGCACTACTTTTCGTGGCGATCTTTCTGTGGGGAGTGGGGAGTGGGCCTCGCGGAGACAACTATCAAGCCGAACTTGCCGGAGAAATTGTCGATGCGCATGTGCGCTCGCTACAGCCAGGAAAGATGAATGGCGTCGCTTCCAACGATGAGCGCGTTGTAGCGGGATGGCTCGAGGGCAGAGCCATGTTTGCCGTTCCTGCGCGAAATTTCACAAACAAAGGATTCGCGCTGGAAGGTGGGCGCGTAGATGTTATTGAAGGTCACGCCGTGGCAGTGCTCGTCTACGAGCGTAACGGACGTCCAATCAACGTATTCATCTGGCCCACACGGGAACGGGACAGTGCACCGCACACAGGTTCGCGGCAGAACTTTCGCTGGGTGGATTGGCGAAAAGGCAAAAGGGAATTCTGCGCCGTTTCTGACGTAGACCCCGAGGACCTTGAGCGTCTCCACCAGCTAATCAATTCTTCCGCGTAGAAATATTGCTGCGTAACTCCTTTTCCGGGTTGAGTTCGAGCGCTATCGTACGAACTGCAAACACAGATTCAAGAAGTCACGCATTCAGTTTGTTCTTCCTCTTTAAGCGATGCCCTCCCCCAGTGGGGAATAGAACATTTGTGACAGGGGTATTTGAAGGTGAAGGCAATTGGCATGCGGAAGGAATCAAAAATGTTGAGGCCATCGATTGTGGTATGGATTCTGCTACTTCTGTTAGCTCTAAATGTGGCCGCCTTCTTGACGCGCATCATTGAAAAATACAGACCAGCCGATCGCTTATCAAAACCCTTGGACGGAACCGTCTCTGCAGTGCAAACCAGTGAGCCGACGGTATCGAGTCATAAACAGCGCCGGCCGGCACACCGGTAGGGTTGTCTGTTTAGCTTTCCAGAAGAAACTGACGCAACTAAGACCAATGTGAATCTTCAAAGAGGGCTCGTATAGCAGCCTCTCATCCCGAAACCAATTGCCTACCGATAGATAGACTTCTCCGTAGACAAAAATATTCCCGATGTTTTTTCGCCGCGCAAAGAGGAATAAAGCAGCAGGACGTTTAGTTAGTGCGAACAGAGGATCGTGACCGTGATGCTCGTGGTTTGTAAAGCGCCGAACCATCTTGAGTGAATGCGAGGATCTCTAAGAATGAAAATAAGGAAACCGCTGATATCGAGAATCGTGATGGTGTTCGCTCTATTGTGCGCCAGTCATTCGATTTTGACGTTTGGTTCTTATGCTTCGCCTCATGACGAGCATCAAGGCGCAAACGACCCTTCTGTTCAGCAGGTGAACCCCGTCGTTCAGTGGAATAGAACACTCCTCGTAATCGTCCGCACACCTGGAGCGCAGCCAGCCACGGTGCATCCGACGCGAAGCTTTGCGATCCTGCACGCGGCGATCTACGACGCAGTGAATGCCATTGATAGGACGCACCGGCCATACCTAGTCCGCCTTTCCGGCGTGCCCCGGGATGCTTCGCAGGAAGCGGCAGCAGATGAGGCAGCGCATCAAGTCCTGGTGGCGCTCTATCCGGGATTTCAGGCCCCGCTCGATGCCGCACTACAAGAATCTCTGGCACAAATTGCCGATGGCAACGAAAAGGCGGAAGGGATCCGTATAGGACAGACGATCGCGGATCGCATCCTGGCCCTGCGAAGCAACGACGGCTCGAACGCCAAGCCTATTCCTTATGTTTTCGGGACGGCGCCCGGAGATTACCAATCGACACCACCTAACTTTCCGACCCAACCACAATTCACGCATTGGTCTCGCGTGACCCCGTTCGCTCTGGAGCGTGCGAGCCAATTCCGGCCCAGCCCTCCCCCGCCGCTGAGCAGCGATACGTACGGTGACGCTTTCAACCAAATCAAGTCGCTGGGAATCGTCAACAGCCCGACGGCCACGGCTGATGAGGTATTGACCGGGCGGTTTTGGAATGGGGCCATACAGAACTATTGGAACGAAATCGCGCAGACCTTCTCGCAGGCGCGCGGTATGACGACGGCGCAAAGCGCGCGGTTGTTTGCTCTGCTGAACCTAAGTTTTGCCGATGACGTGATCGCATTTTACGATGCCAAGTACACCTACAATTTCTGGCGGCCAGTGACCGCGATTCGGGCTGCCGACAGCCGCATCAACCCTGAAACGGTGGCGGATCCCAATTGGCTTCCGGAAGTCGGCAAGACCGCTCCCGACCCATCCTATCCGGGCGCTCACGCGGTGATCAGCGCCTCTGGAGCGGAGGTGTTGATTTCCTTTTTCGAGCGAGACCATGCTGAGTTCAACGTGACATCCGAGGTTCTTCCTGGCGTAGAACGATCGTTCACAAGCATCAGCGCGGCCGCCGAAGAAGCGACGTTAAGTCGGATCTTCGGCGGACAGCATTTCCGCTTTGACCTGACCACTGGACAACGTCTGGGCCGAGACGTAGCAGACTTTGTCCTGGATAACTTTTTGACTCCGGCTCACGGGAAAGACGAACCCGACGACAATTGATTTGTTGCGGCGACGACCGACGACGAAATTAGCCGCCACCGTGCTTCTCGCAGAAGAAGCGGACGATTCACGCAGCAAGCTCCAATACTAGGAATTTAACTATTCGTACGACTGAGGTGATCAATGAAGAAGATTGCGAAGCGCTTTCGGGTATCTATCGTTCCCAAACCTCTGCTGGGCCTCGCAATATTTTTTTCGCTTTGCGGACCGGTTCACGCCCAAGTCCAATCCGCGCAGGTTTTCGAAATAACGGCGAAGAAATACGAGTACTCAAGCTCACCTGTTCACGTGAAAATCGGGACCAAGGTTCAACTCAAGATCACAGCCACTGACCACGATCATGGATTCAAGATTTCAGCTGTTCCAGATGGCGCCCCGCCGAACGGCGCCAATGGGCTAATTTTCAGTTCGGCACAGGAGTGTTGGCAGCTCGAGAAGGGAGAAACAACCACGATTGAGTTCCTGGCCCAAACACCAGGCACATATACGTTTAAGTGTTGCCATACCTGCGGTCTCGGGCACAGAGGCATGAAGGGTCAAATTATTGTCGAGCAGTAGGACGGTGTGTTCCAGGATGGCGATAGGTGCTTGAGTGCGCCGAAATGACCAGGCTGAGTCGTGGAATAGAACAAAGGGAAGTTCAGTCGTCTTTAGAGAAACAGAGCCATCGATTCCGAAATTTGAATCTTTTGCTAAATAGGAAGAGGAGAACACCATGATTTCACGTTGGATTGTGCGGTTCACTGGAATTACGACACTTTGCCTGGCCGTGTGTGCTGCGGCGTCCGCCCAGTACGGCGGAGGCGGTGGAACAGGCGGTTCAGGAGGGACTGGGGGTAATGGAGGATACACCGCCCCAGCGGGAGGATACAGTTCTGGCAAAGCAATTGGAATTGGGGTTGGCGCTGCGGCTGGCGCTGCTGTCGGGATTGCTCTTCTCGTCCGACACCATCATCATGCTGCAGAAAAAACACAGACCTATGTCACTGGCTGTACGCAGTCCGTTCAGGGCGGAATCAGTCTAACGAATGAGAAGGACAATCAAACCTACTCGATCGTGTCCGGTAACAACTCCATTAAAGCAGGCGAGCGAATGGCCGTTAAAGGGGTTGTGGTGGCGGCGGACGGATCTGGAAACCCCAAGTTTCAAATACAAAGCCTGATCAAGGACTACGGGGCTTGCGGACAAGCATCGGCGTTTAACTCGACGTCTCCGGCCCCAAGATCTCTAAACTGAAGACGAGTTTTGCGGCGGCATTGCCCAAGTTCAGAGGGCCAGTGCAAGATCAAAGTACCGGTTGGACGGAATAACCAATGCTGTATTTTGAAACAATATGCGTTCGTCGCCATGCGGCGGAGTCTTTGAGGCTAAAGCCAAAGAGAAAAAATGTTCTCTTGCTGACCTTGGCATCACTTTTTTTCTCTTGGCCTATCCTCGCGCAAGAAGAACATCACCACACGGAACCGCTGGAGAAGATCGGCAAGGTCTCCTTTCCCATCAGCTGCAACCCGTCAGTTCAAGAGGAATTCGAGCGGGGACTCGCCCTTCTACATTCCTTCTGGTACGAGGAGGCTCTGAAGAGTTTCAGGGAGGTAATCGATCAGGATCCTCATTGCGCCATCGCCTATTGGGGCCAAGCCATGAGTATCTATCGCCCCCTCTGGAACCGTCCCACTGCTTCCGATCTTCAGAATGGCAGGAAGCTCATTCAAGCGGCTCAAACAATTGACGGCAATTCACAAAGGGAGCGCGATTACATTGATAGCCTCGCAGTCTTCTACAACGACGATAATCGCGACTACAAACAACGCTCAGCAGATTATTGCCGTGCGATGCAGAGACTCTTCAACCGCTATCCAGAAGATCGGGAAGCCGCTGTATTTTACGCGTTATCGTTGCTTGGGTCGCAGCCCGATAATGACAGTAAGCTGGAGAATCCTAAAAGAGCCATCGCAATCCTTACGGAACTTTTCAAGGAGGCACCTGATCATCCAGGCGTGGCCCACTATTTAATCCACGCTGCCGACAACCCTCATCTTGCCGCCTTGGGACTGGTGGCCGCTCGCCGTTACGCGCAAATCGCTCCTGCTTCACCTCATGCCCTGCACATGCCCTCTCACATTTTCGCTCGCCTCGGCCTCTGGCAAGAAGACATTCAATCGAACCTTGCCTCCATCGCTGCGGCGCGCCAACCCTCCGGAATGCACGTCGGAGCAGAACATCAGATTCACGCTATGGATTTCTTGGAGTACGCCTACCTGCAAATCGGCGAGAACAATAACGCGAAGGCCATCCTCGATCGGTTGGCTACCATACGCGAGGATGATGTCGATCCGGGTCTGGATGGATATCTGGGCAGAATGCGCGCGCATCTCCCCGCGATGTATGCACTCGAAACGCATCAGTGGAAAGAAGCACTGGCGCTCCAACCTTCCGCAGGCGCTGAACCCAGCAGTCAAGCGATCACTTATTGGGCGCGCGCCGTCGCCGCGGGTCATCTACGCGATGTACTCGCCGCGCGTGCTGCTGTCCAGCAATACGACGCCATCGTCGAGATTGTTCGGAAGTCGAGCCGTGCCTATCAGGCTGATTATATGAGCACGAATGGGAGGGAAGCTCATGCCTGGTTGGTTTTCGCCGAAGGAAAAAATGAAGAAGCGCTTAGCCTCTTGCGCTCCGTCGCAGATAAACAGGACGCGGAAGGCAAGGGAGAAGTTGAGTTGCCTGCGCGCGAAATGCTCGGAGATATGCTCCTGGAAATGAGTCGTCTGTGGGAGGCCCTGACCGAGTACGAGAAGTCGTTGGAAACTGACCCTAACCGTTTCAATGGCCTCTACGGTGCCGCACGCTCCGCCGAATTACTCGAGCGACCACGGATCGCTGCGGCCTACTACGCAAAACTTCTCAAAAACTGTGAGGTATCTTCCCAACGCTCCGAACTGTCGCATGCCCAAGAACTACTCGCCAAGAATTAACTGAATCGTGACCTTGCTCGTCAAATTTAGGGTTTAACGATTGAGACCAATGCGGCGTACAAGCTCCCGCAACCTCTGATCGGAGCGGAGGGGTCGCAGCCCGGGCACAGGAGTCGTAGTTGCGGCGGTGCGGGCAAACCTCTGGCTTATGTGCCTTTCGGTAATGAATTGATGCGACCGAACGCTTGATGAATGGCAAGGGCGAATAGAATCGTTTCCATCACTCCCTTCGCTGCGCCCATGCTCTGAGAGAAACGGTCGTACCTTGTCGACCTAAATACTCACTATTTTATTCCCGCTCACCAAACACCGCTGGATCTCGGAATTATCCGAGTCCACGTGTGGTCTTACACGTTGAAGACAATGAAATGTCTCGCAATTCAAAATCGCAAGGGACAAGGAGATTTGAAATGGTTCGGGCTCGGCATTTGACATTAGTCAAGAAGTTGGGCGTAGCTGCTCTTGTATTAGGCGCTTTGGTAACTAGCGGAAAGGCACAGGATGCATACCAAGGCAAGTTCACACTGCCGTTTGAGGCTCATTGGGGAGGCGTAACGCTGCCGGCGGGTGATTACACTTTCACTCTGCCATCCAACAGCGCTCCTTACAGGTTGTACATTCAGGGACAAGGAACTAGCGCCATCATCCAAACCAACACAGTCGAGGAGAGAGTGGTTTCGAAACGCCCGCAGCTGAACATCGTAGACATCACCGACGTGCATACCGTTCAGACATTCGAAGCGCCAGAGCTAGGAGTGATCTTTACCTACTCGACGTCCGCACAAAAGCACGCCGCGCACAAGGAAGCACATCAAAAGACGGTGCCACAGACCCTGCCCGCATCACAGACCAGTGAAAACAGAATATCCGTCGAAGTCCGCACCACGGGCCGGTAGGGATAGAAGTCATGCAAGTCACTGCAAACGCTAGGTGCAGCAAGATAGTGGTTAGATCCGTGGCACGGCCCACTTTGGAGGAGCGGCGTAGCCTGAACTGTGATGCGCGTTCGGGCACGGAACGCATCTGGAAGAAGGCCTCGCCGCCAGTCTCTGCTATCGCCACCGATAAGCTGAGCGAAGCGGAGGCCATCGAGCGAGCGCGCAATGGCGATGAGGCGGCGTTTGAATACCTCTATCGTTCGCATAGCCGACGTGTGTATGCCGTGTGTCTGCGCATGGTGGCAAATACGACGGAAGCGGAAGATCTGACGCAGGAAGCATTCTTGCTCTTGTTCCGCAAAATTCACACTTTTCGTGGAGAATCGGCATTTTCCACCTGGCTTCACAGATTAGCCGTTAACGTCGTGCTGATTCATCTGCGCAAGAAGCGCTTGCCCGCTTTGTCGATCGAAGGAACTCCTGATCCAAACGATGAGAGCGGTTCGCCGGGTATCGATATCGGGGCGCCGGACTTAGTACTCGACGGATCTATCGACCGACTCAGTCTCGCACGTTGCATAGCGCAGTTGCCCGCGGGCTACCGCTCAATATTCGTCTTGCACGACATTCAGGGGTACCAACACAACGAGATTGCAGAGATGTTGGGACGCTCGACAGGTGACTCGAAGTCGCAGTTGCACAAGGCTCGCACGCGGCTGCGTGACCTGCTCCACGAGCCACAGCGGGAAAAGGCACGCAATGAGCGCCTGTCAGCAGCTAAACTGCGTTCTCGATCCGCTGAAGCCTCTTTCCTATAGCGCCAAATAAGTCCGAAGGTTCGCATTTTCAAAACGCGTGGTGATAGAGAGCTAGAGACTTCAAGGAACCTACTGCGCAACCGCCTGTTTTCGGGTAACACCTTGGACTTGGCCTTCGAGAAGGCCAACTGAGCGCTTGTCAAAGACAGGTCGCGCTGGTGGCTTAAGGAATGCTCAGGGGTATCTGCTTTTGCGGCGAGGTTTTGGCCAAGGGTTCCGCCTGGGCAATGCGTTCCATCAGCGTCGGGTGTTCCTCAGACGGTGACTCCACTTTTCCCTTGCTCAGGGCTTTGAAAGTCTCGAGCAACGTCAGCATACCGGCAGGCGAATAGCCCGCTTTTGCGGCAAGACTCTGGCCATTCAGATCGCAGGCAAGTTCCTCCTGTTTTGTATAGCCGGGATCCAAGTCCTCTACGTGAAGACTCTTAATATCCTTATGCTTCGTCAACTCGGTCAACCTGCGGCTGACTTGGCCAAGTTCCACGTGCTCGATTTCGTGAGCTAATACGTTGGCCAACTCGTCTTCTGTTTCGGTCAGCGCCAGCATGCCGCCTCCAACGACGATGTATCGGCCGGGAAGAGCAAAAGCACTCTTGAAACTGGGATTAGGATCGAAAATAAAACGATACCGCTGCGGCGATGGCAGTGCGCTTGCCACGCGTCCGCCCACGCGGCTGATGTAACGGGAAATCTCGCCAAGTTGACGACTATTTCCGATTCCCGCCTTCTTTTCGTATTCATGCGCCAGCCGTCGACCGAGCGCGAACTCAGCGGACGACTGCGCGCAAGTGACGACGGGAGCCCCAACAAGGAGTAAGGCGAGATTGCAAATGTTCCTGCGCGTTAGGGTTCGGATGAGCATGGCCATAATCATACGCTCCTGTGATTGGCTTGCTCTGGCGTGGTATGGGGAGAGGAAGGAGACGCATCATCTGGTTCCCTCAAGCGCTCCGCGTAAAGAAAAAGAAAATGCGAACAAAGCGCCAAATCAAATGATTTGTTCGGAAAAGCTATGGACGGGAGTTCAGCGTCGACATAGCGGCCTTGGCGCTTACCCAAATTGTAATCGCCCAAGAATGTCCGCATGGAGTGCATTCGCATGCGTTCCTTGACGGACTGGATTGTGTCCCAGACAAACGATCAGTTAGTGAAGGAGAAAGCAGACTCGTGGAAGGGAATCCGCATTTACAAAAACTGTGCCATAACTGTGACACCAAACCTGCTTTTGCTGCCAAAACTGACGTCGTTGACAGACCGCATTTGTTGATTCTACGGAAGTTATTGAAAACGAACAACGGCTCGAGGATTCCGGCTTACAGGCTCGCCCGCTTCTTTTCAACAACTTACAGTCCGCTTTTGGGCTTCTGTGCCACAACTGTGACCCGAACGATGTTCAGTTCAGTGAAATCAGTTTGGCTACAAGTGTCTCTTGATTGAGAAGAAAGCCAGAGTTTTGGCGACCTTATCTACAGCGGCTCTGAGGGAGTGAGTTCTCTTACGGGTCCCTGCCTAAATGCATTCGCACTACACATAGGTGAATTGGTCGCTGGGGCTAGTGGCGGAAGTGCCAGCAGGTGTGGTCACCGTCAAGTCCACGGGCCACGCCTTCGCCATCCGGTTTCCACCAGACTGTAACAGAATCCTCAGTTCCTGCACTACTTGTACGAACGCTGGTCCCGCCACGGCGCGACTGGCGTGTTCTTGATGGTCGCGCGGGATTTGCCCCTTACAGGGCGATCGCCATTCTCCCTCCCCTTGCCGAGCCATCATCGGGACAGAACCAGTGGAATCGCACAAGGTCTAGTGCGGGCACAATGCGCGGCATCTGGTTCGCGCGTTCGAACCAGTGGAAGGAGCAGTATTGCCATGGGAAAAAAAGCTGCAGTCGCAAAAGAAAAGCTCACTTACAGACAGCAAAGGGCCGAGGGCATCCTCCGTCATCATCGTGACGCGCAAGGTCAGTTGCGCCACGACCTATGGCACATTGGCGTTGAGCACGTCCGCAGAATGAAAGTCGCGGCGGCTTTGCCTACCCCGCAACCGAGGCGCGGACGCGCGCCCGCCGCCGTTGTGTTCGCTGGCGTGCAATGGAGCCAAGTGGGTCCCGCGCCGATTCGCATTGATCCCGATCCAGCGGATCCGCTAAAGCAATTCCATATCTTTCAAGGCGTTGGCCCCGTCGCGGGCGAGGTCACGGGAATTGCGATCGACCCAACGGGAACGACAGATCAGACGATCTATGTTTCCACCAACGATGGGGGCATCTGGAAATCGACCGACGGGGGCGCAAGCTGGAATCCAAAAACGGAAAACATGCCGTCGCTCTCCGTGGGAGCTGTCGCGCTCGATCCCGCCAATCCTTCGAGTGTCTATGTCGGAACGGGCAACGAGTTTGACGGTGGAGGGGTGTTGCCAAACCCAAACATCGGAAGCTCGTTCGCAAAAGGCGTTGGAGTATACAAGTCAACGGATGCGGGAGAGACTTGGGCAATCGTCGGAGGTGCCGTGTTTGCCGGCTTGGCTATTACGGACATCGTTCTGCCCGCAACGAATGTTCTGCTCGTCGCGACAAATAACGGCCTATTTCGCTCCATTGATGGCGGCGCTAATTTCGGAAACAACGCGCCGCAATTCAACAATGGCCTCGCCGTGCAACCTGGTTCGATTTCATGCTTGAGTCTTGATACTGCTACGCCCACAACTGTTTACACTGGGGTGCGGGGCTCAGGGCTTTTTGTTTCGAAGGACTCCGGCGCTACCTTCCCGGCCAATCTGTTCGCCAATCCCGGCGGCCCCACGGGAAGCTTCGACTACATCGCGTTCAGCCAATCGGTTTCCAACAGCCAGGTGATGTATGCCAGCGTTGACGATCCGAGCGCAACCCCGCCTTACAAAGGCCTGTTCAAATCCAGGAACGGCGGCCAAAACTGGGACCCACCGTCTGCGTCCGCGGCCGCCCGTGCGGCGGAACATAAAGGTCTGCAGGCTGGATACGACGTAACCGTTGGTGTGGACCCTCGAGACGAAAACCGGGTGTACATCGGATTCCAGGAGGTCTACCTCTCGACGGACGGTGGAACAAACTTTGGCACACCTGCCGTCTCGCAGGCTCAAATCCATTGGGACCAACACGCGACCGTGTTCAGCCCCCCTTCGCACACTTCCGCCGCTCCGAGCAAGGTTTACGTCGCAACCGACGGCGGCGTCTCCACATCCGCCGATGGCGGCATTAACTGGACGAATCTGAATGAAGGCGTTGCCACGAGTCTTTTCATGGGTATCGACATCGGCCGTGGGAGCCCCGCGAACAACCAATTCACAATTGGCGGCCTGCAGGATTGTGGCACTGTCGAGCATCAAGCTGGCTTTGCAGGCGCCGACTGGCACCTCGCAATTGATGGGGATGGCGGACGTGTTGCTGTGGATCCTTCGAACCCCATGCGCGCCTACGGGGTAGATGACGGCAGCTTCATTGTGACCTCCAACGGTGGCACAACGTGGTCCACCCCCGGGCAGCCTTTGCCTGTAACGAATCCACCTCTTGCCAATATATTAGCCTTTATTACGGTCATCGATCCCAACAACTCGGCGAACGTTTATGTTTCCGAGGCCACCAATGCGGGTTTTGCGCCAGGGCCACGCTTGTTCAAAAGTACCAATTCTGCGACTAACTTCTCGCTGCTTCAGACCTTTCCTGCGAACATCACGGCTCTTGCAATGACGCCATTGAACTCCGATGTAGTCTGGGTGGGGCTCTCTAACGGAACGGCTCAGATTTCCACCAACGGCGGAACGAGTTGGACGCCGATAGCCGTTGACAATGCACCAGCAAATCCTATCTCGGGCGTTGCGACTGACCCCACGGACGCGAACACCGTGGTCGCGATCTACACTGGTTTCACGACTCTTCCTGCGACCAGCCGGACCAAGCACGTTTTTCGCAGCACCAACAACGGCGCGGCAGGAAGCTGGAATGACATCAGCGGAACGGACAATGGCAATCCTGACGCCAATCTGGCAGACCTTCCGCTGCACTCGGTTGTAATTGACGGCAGTGTGAATCCTCACCGCATCATTGTGGCCTCCGATTCTGGCGTGATGCAGTCTGGTGATAACGGAGCCACTTGGCAGGTGCTCGGCGTTGGACTTCCTGCCGTTGATTGTCTTTCGCTTGCGTTCGACGGTAGCGCAGCGCCGCCGCTACTGCGCGTTGGAACCTACGGGCGCAGCGTGTTTGAGCTGACCCGGCCTTCGGCGCAGACCATTGCCGTCATCTCCAACCTCGCGTTCGGTGCGGTCGCTCTGGGATCTAGTGCTACGCAATCCGTTCGTGTATTTAATGCCGGCGCGGCGGTATTGACGATATCGGCTTTCAGCCTCTCGAGCGGCAGCGCGGACTTTCAACTTGTCACTCCGCCAGCCTTTCCCCTTAGCGTTAACCCCGGAACCGAAGTAGATTTTACCGTGCAGTTCCACCCGTCGGTTGCTGGAAATCAGGCCGCCAACTTTCAAATTGCGAGCGACGACCCATCTCGGCCCGCGCTCAACGTGAACGCGAGTGGAAGCACACCATTTCCGTTGGTAAGCACCATCAGTCCCACGAACGGTAATGCGGCTGGCGGTGACACAATCACCATCACCGGC